>ERZ1066122.2546-NODE-2546-length-11832-cov-8.259744_pt1 | contig 11832 bp, 7 predicted proteins | sample MGYA00382769_ERZ1066122 | MGnify/ENA primary metagenome ERZ1066122 (study PRJEB33369, sample SAMEA5778352) | biofilm metagenome | biome: Industrial cooling water; feature: Water cooling tower basin; material: Biofilm | place: United Arab Emirates | collected...
TCTCTACCCCGGCCACTGCCCCTCAAGCCGCTCCAATAATCCGCAACTTGGGTTATAAAGGTGATTGATAGCCTTGCGACTCAGGCCAGGATGCGGCCCGCTCGCCCGAAAGCTCTCGCTCCGGTGGGAGACAACCGTGGGGGCTGTGCCCCCACACAGCGGTTGGGCGCGTAGAGTCGGCCGTTCTTTCGTGCTTAACCACCGTGGGGGGCACAGCCCCCCGTCTTCAGTCGCACCGAAGCGAGAGCTTTCGGGCGAGCAGCTTGCGGTGGGGGGCTGGCGCCCCTCAGGTTTTCTCCCACCAGAGCGAGAGCTTTCGGGCGAGCGGGCTGTTGGGTAGCTCATACATCAGCAGAAGTTCAGGTAGTGGGTTACTCCTCGGTCGCCGCTGGCATTCAGGGTATGAAAACGTCGCATTGCCTCCGCCTGCTGCCGGCCGCGCTCCTGCTGGTCGCCGCCTGCAACACCGATTCGCCGAAAGCTCCGGCGACGGCGCCCGCCGCACCCCTCGAAACGCCCACCGACCGCGCCGACCTGCTGGGGCACTCGTGGGAGTTGGTGAGCGTCCGCACCACCGCCCCCGGCACCCGCCTCGATACCACGATGCGGATTTTTGAGCTGTACTTCAAGCGGGCGCGCTTCTCGTTTCAGCCGGACAGCGATCTGGTGTACGACGCCCGCCGCGCGCACTGGGCGCACGGAGCGTTCAACCAAATCTTCACCCCGGATTCAACTGAAAAAGCCGAACCGTTCAGGCCGGAAGATTTTGCTGACTATCGGCTGGGCACGAAAAACGGCGCTACCTACCTCTGGACGCTCGACCCCAACAAACCCCGCGACCCCAAAAACGACGCGAACGACTCGGGCCGCGTGGTGATGCGCGGCGCCGATACGCTGCTGTTTCGGTCAGAGGCGCATAAGGCGGAGCTGCGGTTGGTGCGGGTGAAGCCGTAACTGCTGACCGACCGGCTGACGACGGTGCCGTAGCGCCACGTTACGTTTGCGTCGATGCTTGATTTAACTGCCTGGGAGGGCCACTTTAAGCGGTTTCTGGCCACTCAACACCCCGCCGACGTGGCCCACGATGCCGAGCACATCCGGCGAGTGGTGACGAATGCGCGCCGCCTGGCCGCTGCCACCGGCGCCGATGTGGCCGTGGTAGTGCCCGCCGCGTGGCTGCACGACTGCGTGCGCGTGGCGAAAAATTCGCCGCTCCGCGCGCAAGCCTCGCGCTTGGCGGCCGACGCGGCAGCCGAATTTCTACGGGCCGAAGGCTACCCGGCCGAACACATTGCCGCCATCGCACACGCCATCGCGGCGCACAGCTTTTCGGCGGGAATCGCGCCCCAAACGCTCGAGGCGCAGGTAGTGCAGGATGCCGACCGCCTCGACGCGCTCGGCGCCGTGGGCATTGCCCGGTGCCTGATGCTGGGCGGCGCGATGGGTAAGCCGCTGTATGATACTAGCGAGCCGCTGCCCGTGACGCGCCCACCCAACGACGGCGCGTACGTCATCGACCATTTCTACACCAAGCTGCTGGGCCTGGCTGCGACGATGCAGACGGCGCCCGGCCGCACCGAAGCCGAGCGCCGCACGAGCCTGATGCGGGCGTTTCTGGACGAGCTGGCGCTGAATGCCCGGCCTTGAAAGGCCGGGCAAGGGAGCATACGGCGGGCTGTAGCGCGGACTTCAGTCCGCCGTTTAGCTGCTTGCCAACGGCGGACTGAGGTCCGCGCTACAGCCCACCCTTACCCCGCATCAGACTACCGCCCATACTTCTGCTATCGATTCGCAAACCCAAGCGGCATTTTTCCATTGCCCGGCCTTGAAAGGCCGGGCACACCGCCGTATCTTCGGCAGACGATGCCTCAACTCACCGTTTACTCTGCTTCCGCCGGTTCGGGCAAGACGTACACCCTCACGCGCGAGTACCTGCGGCTGGCGCTGGCCACGCCCGACGCCGACGGCTTCCGCGCCGTGCTGGCGCTCACGTTTACCAACGACGCGGCCGGCGAGATGAAGAACCGCATCGTGGAGAAGCTCCGCGAGCTGATCCCCGACGCCGCCACGGGCCGGGCGGCGGATGAGCCGTTTTTGGTCAGTCTGGCCGCACAGCTCGCCGCCGATGGCGCGCTGGCGGGCTTCCTCGACGAAGCCGCCCAGCGGCGCGAAGTGGCGCGGCGCGCGGCCGACACGTTTCGGCAGCTCCTCTACGATTACGCCGATTTCAGCGTCGGCACCATCGACTCGTTCGGGCAGCGGGTGGTGAGTGCGTTTGCGCGCGACCTCGAGTTGCCGCCCGGCTTCGAGGTGGAAATGGAGCAGACCCTGCTGCTCGACGAAGCCGTGGGGCGCGTACTCGACCGCGTGAACCGCCGCCGCACCCCTGCCGACGACGACCTGACCGCCCTGCTGCGGCAATACGCCGAAGAGCGCACGGCCGACGACAAATCCATCAACCAGCTCCACGACGATTTGGTGGAGTTCGGCGGCAACCTCTTCAACGATACGTACCTCGACCACGTGCGCCACCTCACCGACGAGGCGCGCGGGCTGGCGTGGTTTGGGGAGATGGACGCGCGCATCCGCGAGAAGTTGGCAGAAGCGCAAACCCTGGCCGCCGAGCTGCTGGCGGCCGGCGCCGCCGCCATCGACGAATGCGGCCTCACCGCCGCGCATTTTTACCAGGGCGGGCGAGGGATATTCGGCTTGTTTCAGCAGCCTGCCGAGAAATTTCTGGCCGACGGTGCCGGTACGTACGCCCGGCAAACCGTGGCGGGTGGGCCGTGGTGGAGTGCCGCCGGGCAGGCTGCGGGCGCCACCACCGCCGCTCATCTGCCCGCCACGCTCACGGCCGCCTACGACGGCCTACGAACGTGTCGCCAAGCCTTTCTGCTGCTGCACGGAATGCACAAGCACTGGCTCAAACTGACGCTGCTCGGCGAAATCGGCCGCGAAGTGGCGGCGCTCTGCCGCGAGCGCGGGTTGGTGCTGATCGGCGAGTTCAATAGGCGCATTGCCGATGTGGTGCTCAAAGAGACGCTGCCGTTTGTGTACGAGCGCCTCGGCGAGCGCCACGAGCATCTGCTGATCGACGAGTTTCAGGACACTTCGGCGCTGCAGTGGCACAACCTGCTGCCGCTGGTGGCCGAAGCCGTGGCGCGCGGCAAGCGGTCGCTGCTGGTCGGCGACGGCAAGCAGGCCATCTACCGCTGGCGTGGCGGCGAGCTGGAGCAGATCGTGCGGCTCTACGGCGGCACCCCGCACAAGCTGCTGGAACGGGTACGCGACCCGGACGCCCGCGCCATCCTGCGGCAGCACTACGACGTGTTCGGGCTGGAAAACGTGGTGCTGCCGCCCGCTGACCGCCGCCTCGCCGCCCGGACGCTGGAAGAAAACTACCGGTCGGCGCCGGAGATCGTGACGTTCAACAACGAGTTTTTCGCCGCCGTGCGCGACTTGTGGGCCGATGAGTACGGGCTACTTGCGTCGCTCTACGAAGACTCGTTTCGGCAGCGGACGCCCGAGCACCTGCGCGGCGGCCCGGCCGGGCACGTGGAAGTGCTGCTGGTGCCCGCCGAAGCGCCTGCCCGCCGCTGGAACCCGCGCACCAACGAGCTGGCCACTGATACCGACCCCGCCCCGGCCCTGCCCGAACACGCCGGCACCGAAACCCTGCCCTGCGACGAGCTGATGCTCTGGCGGACGCTGGCGCTGGTGGAACAGGCCGTGGCAGACGGCTTCCCGCTGGCCGACATCGCCGTGCTCTGCCGCGTCAACCACGACGCCCGCGAGGTGGCGCGCTTCCTCAAGCGGCGCGGCTATGCCATCGCCTCGCGCGACTCGCTACAGCTCGATTTCGCCGACGCCGTGAACCTCGTGGTGGCGCTGCTGCGGGTGCTGCACACGCCCACCGACGCCCCCGCCCGCGCCGGGGCGCTGCTGCTGCTCGACCGGGTGGTGCGCGGCCGGGCCGCCGACCCGGCGCGCGCCCGGCGCATCGGCGAGTTGGCCGACCCCGCCCAGACCGAGGCGGCGGCGTACTGGGCCGAAATCGGGGCCGACTTCCCGACCGTCGGTCCCGCCACGCTTGACGCGCTCAGCCTCTACGAAGCCGCCGAACACCTCTTTACGGCCCTCAACCTGCTCGACAAGGCCGCTCCCGAAGCCGAATACCTGCTGCGGCTGCTCGACCTGACGCTCGAGTTCAGCCTCAAGCACGGCAACAACCTCGGCGCGTTCCTCGACTATTGGGACCAGGCCGGCCACGCGCGCTCGATCAGCTCGGCGGGCACTGCGGATGCCGTTACCATCACGTCGATTCACCGCGCCAAAGGGTTGGCCTACGGGGTCGTGATCGTGCCGTACGCGAAGTGGACGCTCACGCCGCGCGGCGGTTCGCTGCTCTGGGCCGACCTGCCCGACGGTGCCCTGCCGGTGGAGGGTCTGCCGCCGGTGGGCGTCGTGACGCACTCCGAAGCCCTGACCGATACGGTGCTCAAAGACCAGTACCTCGGCGAGCGCGAGCGCACCTTCGTGGAGGGGCTGAATATGCTGTACGTGGCCTTTACGCGCCCCCGGCACCGCCTCTACGTGCTGGCCCCCGCCCCCGACCGGCCCGACGACAAGCCCACCGCGCTGCCCGACCGGATGGACAAGCTCCTGACGCGGGTGCTGGCCCGGCTGGGTGCCGAAGCGTCCACGGCTTCCGGCGGAACTCGCTACGTGCTGCGCGCGGGCGGCGCGGCGCCCGTGCCCAAGCCCGCGCCGGCCACCGCCGTGCTTGCGCTCGAAGCCGCGCCCACCCACCCGTGGGCGCCGCGTCTGCGCCTGCGCCGCCGCGACCTCGACCTCCTCGCCTACTCCGCCGCCGATGCGCCTACCACCGCCGCCCGCGAGCGCGTCAATCGGCTGCGGGCGGCGCTGCGGCGCCTGGCCTCACCGGCCGGCAAGGCCCGGCTGCTGGTACGGCTACAGGCCGAGGGAACGGCCACCTCCACCGAAGCCGCCGACCTCGACGCCGACCTGGTGGCCGTCATCACGCATCCGCGCCTAGCCGAGCTGTGGGCCACCCCGGCGCCGCCACCCACCGAGCTGCTGCTCGGCGGCGCCCCGCCCGCGCCCGACCCGCTGCCCGCCCGCGTGGCGGAAGAGCCGGCCCTGGGCCGCGTCACGCTCCTCGATTTCCCCCCCGACCCCACCGACGAAGCCGCCTGGAACACGTTCCGCGCCTACGCTGACCGCTACCGCACCCTGGGCTACGAGGATGTGCGCGCGTGGTGGTTCGATTTGGAAACGCGCGAGGTGATTGAGGGTGAAAGTTGAGGGTGTTGGGTGTTGGGGCTTGTTGTGAGCGGTCGGTCATCACACTCCCACGATTGTCATCCTGAGCGGAGCGAAGGGCCTTCCTGCCTGACTGGCCCGCTGCCCCGCTCTGGCCCGACTGTCTGAAACACGCCCTCCCCTCCTTGTCAATATAAACAAAAAATACTATCCGTGCCTACTAGCCGCTCTTGCGCGTGTTCGCTACCGCGTCGGGCGTTCCTCAAACAGGCGGGTCAGAGCGGAGCGGCGGTGCTTTGTGGCGGGAAGGTCCTTCGCTCCGCTCAGGATGACAGGATGTATATTTTCCTAACACCTACCCCCAACACCCAACACCCAATACCTAACACCCTTTTACCCTCCCCCCTCCCCCTATGCCTCAAACCTTCTTCGACCAGTCCGCCCTCCACCTCTACGCCACCACCACGCCCGCCGAGCTGGCCGGGCAGCTTCTCATCGTGCCCACCAGGCGCGCCGTGTGGTATCTGGAAGACAGTCTGCGCCGCCACCTGCCGCCCGGCCGCGCCCAACGCGCGCCGCGCGTGTTGCCGATGGAAGACTACGTGGCCGAGCTGGCCGACGCCACCTGCTGCACTGACGACGATCTGAGCCTGCACCTACGCCTCTACGATGTGCTGCGCCGGTTTCTGCCGAATCTGTCGTTCGATGACTACGCCGGGTGGGGGCCGATTCTGCTGCGCGATTTTTCGCTGATCGACCAGGAAAACGGCGACCCGAAGGCCATTTTCGAGTACCTCTCCGACGCGCAGGCCATCAGCCGGTGGCAGCTCGAGGTTGGGGCCGACGAAGCCGCCCACCACGCTTCCGCCGCCGGGCGCTACCTGCGCTTCTGGCAGCAACTGGCACCCGCCTACCACGCCTTCCGCGAGGAGCTGGAAAAGCGCGGCCTTGCCTACCCCGGAATGGCCTACCGCGCCGCCCTGACCGAGCTGCGCCGCCGCCTCGACGCCGATGGCCCCGCCGCGCTGCCGTTTCACTGGTTTTTGGGGTTGGGGCGCCTGTCGGCCACCGAAGCCGAGCTGATCAGGCTGCTGCGCAAGCACGGCCGCGCCGACGTGCGCCTGGACGGCGATGTTTTTTATCTGGAGGATTCGCCGTGCCGCGCCGGGCGAGTATTCAAGCAGGCCACCGAGCGCGCCACCGTACCGCCTCACACGTTCGGGTGGGCCGAAGGCGGCGCGGCCAACGACCTTCTCATTCGCCCCCGCGCAGTACGGGCGCTGGCGGTTGCCAACCCGTCGGTGCAGGGCCGGGTGGCGGGGCAGCTCGTGGCGGAGGCGCTGAAAAACCACCCCGACGCCACCATCGCCATCGTCCTGCCCGACGAATCGCTGTTGCTGCCGGTGCTCTATGCCCTGCCCGAAGCGGTTCCCGAGTTCAACGTGACGATGGGGTTGAGCTTTCAGGCCACGCCACTCTTCAGCCTGATCGATTTGCTGTTTGAGGTGCAGTTAGGAGTTTCTGGTTTCTCGTTTCCGGTTTCTGGTTCTGAAAACGGCGAACCAGCAACCAGCAACCAGCAACCAGCAACAAGAAACCAGCAACAAGAAACCAGCTTTCATCACCTGCCCGTCACGCGCCTGTTGAGCCACCCGCTGCTGCGGCGCTACGAGCGGCACCTGGCCAAGCAGACCGGCGGGCCGGCGGCGCTGTTCTCCGACCTCATCGGGCACATCCGGGCGGCCAATCTGGTGGTGGTGCCGCTCGACGAACTGCTGGCGCGGAGCGACCGGCACCCGGTGGTGGCGGCGCTGTTCCGGCCGTGGGCCGACGCGGGCGGGGCCGTGGCGGCGCTTTCCGTGCTGCACGACGCGCTGCGCCAGACCGTGGCCCCAAGTCCGGCGCCTCTCGAGGGCGAGTACCTGCTCGCCTTCCATCAACTCATTCGGAAGCTGGGGCGCGCCTTTGCCGCGCGCGACGAGCAGCCGAGCGTACGGGCGTTCCGGCTGTTTCTGAACCGGAGCCTCCGCACACTGCGCCTGCCATTCGAGGGCCACCCCATCGCGCAGGTGCAGGTGATGGGCTGGCTCGAGACGCGCGCCCTCGACTTCGACCACGTCATCATCCTTTCGTGCAACGAAGGCACGTTGCCGGCGGCGAAAAAGCTCGACTCGCTGCTGCCGCCCGACCTGCTGCGCGACAAACGCTTGCCCACCTACCCCGACCGCGAAGCCGACACCGCGCACCAGTTCTGGCGCCTGCTCCAGCGGCCCGCGCGCGTGGAGTTGCTCTACGCCCTGCCCGGCCCCGACGGCGGCACCCGAGTAGGTGAGCCGAGCCGGTTTCTGCAGCAGCTCGAGCACGATCTGGTGCCCCGTACGGGCGGCGCCACCACCCTCCACAAGCTCACCGTGCGGGTGCCGGTGCCCGAGCGCGCGCCGGACGCGGTACTCGCCAAAACGCCCGCCGTGCGCGAGGCGCTGCGCGCGGTGCTGCGGCAAAGCCTGTCGCCGTCGGCGCTCAACGATTTCGTCGGGTGCTCGCTCAAATTTTACTACAAGCGCGTGGCCCGCCTGAGCGCGGCCGAGGAAGTGGAGGAAGAGCTGGGCGCCAACCAGCTCGGCACGGCCGTTCATCAGGTGCTGGAAGAGTTGGTGGCGCCGTTCATCGCGCGCCGGGAGGCCATCACGGCGGCCCACGTGCGGGCGTGGCCGGCGCGCATTCCGGAGCTGCTGCCGCGCGCGCTGGCCGCCGCGTCGTCGGACGAGGTGCGGCAGGCGCCGCCCGACCAGGGTTTCAACCACCTGCTGCGGCACGTAGCCGAGCAGCAGCTCCGGCAACATTGCGACACCCTCGCCGCCCACCTCGACACCGACGGCCCGCTGATGGTGGAAGGCAAGGAACAAGCCCGCTACGGCACCGTGCTCGTGGATGTGTTGCCCGACCCCGACCTGCCGCCCGACCCCGCCGACCCCCTCCCCGACCGCCTCGCCGTCACGCTCTACGGCCGCGTCGATCGCCTCGACCGCCTGCCCACCGGCGCCATCCGCATCGTGGACTACAAAACCGGGCAGGTCAAAAGAAGCGACCTGAACCTGAAAAAACGCGGCGAAACCGCCCAGCAAGCCCTCCGCAAGCTGCTCACCGACGAATCGTCGGCCGCCGCGAAGGTGCGGCAGCTCTGGCTCTACACACTGATGCAGCAGGAGCGCGACGCAGGCCCGGTGACGGCCGCCATCGTGTCGATGCGCCCCGAAACGAACGCCAAAGACCTGTACCTCACCGCCGACCTGAGCTTCCTGCCCGAAGCCTACGGCCTGCCCGATACGCCCGAAGGCCACCGCCAGGCCGGCGAAGAAGCCCTCGGCGAGCTGGTGCGCCGCATCCTGGACCCCGCCGAGCCGCTGCGCCGCACCGACAACGTGCAGGTGTGCGAGTGGTGCGACTTTCGGCGGGTGTGCGCGCGGTAGCAACTTGCGCCCTCCCCCCGATTCATCAATCCACATTCAGCACCCCACGCAATGGAAGGCCTCACCAAAATAGACGACCTCGGTCAGCCGCGCGTAGTCATCGTGGGCGGCGGTTTCGGCGGCCTGGAGCTGGCGAAATCGTTGGCGGGGGCGCCGGTGCAGGTGGTGCTGCTCGACCGGCAGAACTACCACGCCTTTCAACCGCTGCTGTATCAGCTCGCCACGGCGTCGCTCGAGTCCGATTCCATCGTGGCGCCGTTTCGGAAGCTGTTTGCGCGATACGCAAACGTGTATTTCCGGCTGGCGGAAGTCATTGCCGTCAACACGGCCACCCAGGTGGTGGAGACCACGATTGGGCTGCTGCGCTACGACTATCTGGTGATTGCCACCGGCGCGGCGCCCAATTTTATGGGCAACCACCAGATTCAGCGCCACGCCATTACGCTCAAAAGCGTGGAAGACGCCATCGAGCTACGCAACACGGTGCTGGCCAATTTCGAGCAAGCCCTACAGCTCGGCGACCGCGAGCAGGTCAACTCGCTGCTCGATTTCGTCATCGTGGGCGGCGGGCCGACGGGCGTCGAGATTGCGGGGGCGCTGAGCGAGCTGCGCGCGCACGTCTTCCCGAACGACTACAAGGAACTCGATTTCCGCGAGATGGACATTCACCTCATCCAGAGCGGGCCGGTGCTGCTGAAGGGAATGTCGGCCGACGCCTCGCGCAAGGCCCTCGACTACCTCGAGCGCTTCGGCGTACAGGTGTGGCTGGATAAGCGCGTGAAGTCGTACGACGGTTACACCGTGACCCTCAACACCGGCGAGCAGCTCATTACGCGCACCCTCATCTGGGCGGCGGGCGTGGCGGGGGCGCCCATTCGCGGCCTCCCGGCCGACTGCCTCACCAGCGGCTACCGCTACTGCGTTGACAAGCATAATTGCATCGTGGGTACCGACAACGTGTTCGCCATCGGCGACATCGCCGCGATGCGCTCCGCCGACTACCCCGACGGCCACCCGATGGTGGCCCAACCGGCCATTCAGCAGGGCCGCCTGCTGGCGCGCAACCTGCGCCGCGCCCTGACCGGCGCGCCGATGCAGGCGTTCCGCTACCACGACAAAGGCGCGATGGCCACCATCGGCCGCAACCACGCCGTGGCCGACCTGCAATTCGGCAGGCGGACGATGTTTCTGGGAGGATTCATTGCGTGGCTGGCGTGGGGGCTGGTCCACGTGCTGGCACTCGTGGGCTTTCGCAACCGAATGACCGTGATGGTCAACTGGCTCGGCTCGTATTTCAGCCGCGACAAAGGGTTTCGGTACATCATCGGCCGCACTCGCGCGCCCCGCCCGCAAGACGCGCCCGCCGAAAAAGCGATTGTGTAGGCGCGCCACCCGCTCGCCCGGAGCTTCGCTCCGGGCGAGCGGCTAGTTGGCCGCCAGCGCGCGCGGGTTCACCACGGTTTTGGCGAGGTGCGTCAGAATCTCGTCCGTGCGCTTTTCTTCGTTGAGAATGTTTTGCAGCACGTTGGCGACCTCCGTCAGGCCCAGGGCGTGGGCCAGCTCCACGGCCGTGCCGTAGCCGCTGATTTCGTAGTGCTCGATTTTCTGGGCACCCGCTATCAGAGCCGCGTCCAGCACTTCGGGCGTCGAGGTTTTGCCCATCACTTTCTCGCCTTCGGCGAGCAGGCCGGCCAGCGACGGGTTGGCGTCGTCGGTGGGGTCGATGTCGAGCAGCCGGGCCACCATTTCGAGGTGCTGCGCCTGCCGCTCGGTTTCGGCGAGGTGTTTTTTGAAGGCCGACTTCAGCTCTTCGTTGGTGGCGTACTCAATCATCCGGGGCAACCCCTTGGTGATGAGTTTTTCGGCGGAATACATCACCTGCACCTCGTGGTGCAGAAGTTCGAGGAGGCTGCGGAGCTTGGCCATCGGAAGGAAATGGAAATGTGGTGAAGGAAAAAACCTCCTGAAAGCTACGGCCGGGTGGTGGGCCGGGGTTACGCCGAAAGCGGCCCTGGCGGTAGCTTCGCGGCTCTCACGTCGATGAATATCCTTCTCCACGACCTCCCGCCCACGCTTTTCGTCACCGGCATCGGCACCGATGTTGGCAAAACCGTCGCCGCCGCCCTGCTCACGCGCGCCCTCCGGGCCGACTACTGGAAGCCCGTGCAAGCCGGCACCGCCCCCGCCACCGACGGCGGCACCGTGGCCGCGCTGGTGCCCGGCGCCGTGTGCCACCCCGAGGCCTACCGCCTCGCGCTGCCCGCTTCGCCCCACGCGGCAGCGGCGGCCGAAGGGCTCACGCTCACGCTCGAACACATCCTCGCCGCGCGCCCCCGCACCACCAACCGCCTCATTATCGAAGGGGCGGGCGGGGTGCTGGTGCCACTCGCGCCCGGCCTGCTGCTGGTCGATCTGATTGCGGCACTCAACGTCCCCGTAGTAGTCGTCAGCCGCAACTACCTCGGTTCCATCAACCACACGCTACTGACCGTTGAAGCACTGCGGGCGCGGCACATCCCCATCGCGGGCCTGATTTTCAACGGCCCACCGACGCCCGCCACAGAGGGATTCATCGAGCAGCACACGAATCTGCCGGTGCTGCTGCGGATTCCGGAAATGGAGGAAGTGACGGCGGAGCAGGTGGAGGTGGTGGGTGGTGGGTGGTAGGTGGTGGGTGTTACCCGGACGGTGCAGGGGTGTTAGGTGTCAAGGGTTATCACAATACATCATCTGTCATCCTGAGCAAAGCGAAGGACCTTCCCGCCAAAAAGCACCGCCGCCCCACTCTGGCCCGACTGTTTGAGGAACGCCCTCCCCCGCCTTTCATTTTGAACGGTAGTACCATCCGTGCCGACCGGTCGCTCTTGCGCGCGTTCGCTATCGCATCGGGCGTTTTCTCAGAGGGGCGGGCCAGAGCGGGGCGGCGGGCCCGGTATGCGGGAAGGTCCTTCGCTTTGCTCAGGATGACAGTCGATGTATTGTGCTATTCTCCACCACCCACCACCTCAATCTTCTCACCTCAATCTTCTCACCTCAAACTTCTCACCTCAAACTTCTCACCTCAAACTTCTCACCTCAA
>ERZ1066122.2548-NODE-2548-length-11824-cov-10.528592_pt1 | contig 11824 bp, 10 predicted proteins | sample MGYA00382769_ERZ1066122 | MGnify/ENA primary metagenome ERZ1066122 (study PRJEB33369, sample SAMEA5778352) | biofilm metagenome | biome: Industrial cooling water; feature: Water cooling tower basin; material: Biofilm | place: United Arab Emirates | collected...
GCGTGATGGCGCCGCTGGACCGGGCCGGCGGGCTGACCCGGGAAGCCGCAATGTCGATCATTCTCTACAGCGCGCTCGGCGTCGGCATCGTGATCGCCATCATCGCGATCAAGAGCGACGACGAGCTGCCGGCCAGCCCCTGACGCGATTGCCGGCCCGTGCCGGTGCGCCCGCTTTTCATGTTGCGTTGCGGCGGGCTTCTCACGATCTAGGCAGAGTGCTCAGGCAATATGAACTGGTGGAGCGGGTCAAAAGCTACGACCCGGAAGCGGACGAGTCCCTGATCAACCGCGCATATGTGTTTTCCATGCAGGCGCATGGCAGCCAGAAGCGCGCGTCGGGCGATCCCTATTATAGCCACCCGATTGAAGTGGCCGGCATCCTGACCGATCTGCACCTCGACGACGAGACGATCGCGACCGCGATCCTCCACGACACGATCGAGGACACGGTCGCCACCCATGCCGAAATCGAGGCCAAATTCGGCCCCAACATCGCCCGGCTGGTCGACGGCGTCACCAAGCTGTCGAAGATCGAGGCGCAGACCGAAAGCCAGCGCGCCGCGGAGAATCTGCGCAAGTTCCTGCTCGCCATGTCCGACGACATCCGGGTGCTGCTGGTGAAGCTCGCCGACCGGCTGCACAACATGCGGACGCTGCACTTCATCAAGGACGAGGCCAAGCGCAAGCGCATCGCCCGCGAGACGATGGACATCTATGCCCCGCTTGCCGAGCGGATCGGCATGTACGAGTTCATGAACGAGATGCAGACGCTCGCCTTCGCGCAGCTCGAGCCGGAAGCGTATGAATCGATCACCAAGCGCCTGGCACAGCTCCATTCCGGCGGCGGCGACCGGATCGCGCGGATCGCGTCCGGGCTGAAGCTGCTGCTGTCCCGCAACGGCATCGACGCCGAAGTGACGGGCCGCGAGAAGCATCCGTTCTCGATCTGGCGGAAAATGGCCGAGCGCCACATCAGCTTCGAGCAATTGTCCGACGTGATGGCGTTTCGCGCGATCGTGCCGTCCACCCAGGACTGCTACAAGGCGCTGGGCGTGATCCATGGCCGCTGGCCGACGGTGCCGGGACGGTTCAAGGACTATATCTCGACGCCGAAGCGCAACGGCTACCGGTCGCTCCACACCGCCGTGATCCATGCCGAGAACATGCGCATCGAGATCCAGATCCGGTCGCGCGACATGCATGCCCAGGCGGAATACGGGCTTGCCGCCCACTGGGCGTACAAGCAGGCGCAGGGGCGTCCGGACACCCAGGTCCGCTGGATCCGCGACCTGATCGAGATCCTCGACAATGCCGAGAGCCCGGAAGAGCTGCTCGAACACACCCGCATGGCGATGTATCAGGACCGGATCTTCGCCTTCACGCCGAAAGGCGAGCTGATCCAGCTGCCCAAGGGCGCGACGCCGGTCGACTTCGCCTATGCGGTCCACACCGATCTCGGCGACCAGACGGTCGGGGCCAAGATCAACGGCCGGGTGGTGCCGCTGCGCACGCCGATCAGCAATGGCGACCAGGTCCAGATCCTCAAATCCAAGGCGCAGGAGCCGCAGCCGCAATGGCTGAGCTTCGTCGTGACCGGCAAGGCGCGGGCAGCGATCCGCCGCTTCGTGCGGATGAAGGAGCGGGGCGAATCGATTGCGCTCGGCCGGAAGCTCTATGACGAGATCGTCGCGCGGCTGCCCGCCCAGCTGGGCCCCGATGCGCAGGCGGCCGCGCTCCAGCGGCTGAAGCTGGCCGACGAGGCGACGCTGATGATCGCGGTCGCGCGCGGGCAAGTGAGCGACGCCGAGCTGATGGAAGCGCTGATGCCCGGATCGGCCGGCGGCGATGTCGCCGGCAAGCCGCCGGCCCAGCGCGAGGCGATCTCGATCAAGGGACTGACCCCCGGCGTCGCCTTTGATCTGGCGCCGTGCTGCCACCCGCTGCCCGGCGACCGCATCGTCGGGCTGCGCCGCCCGGACGAGCCGATCCAGGTCCACACGATCGACTGCGCGTCGCTGGCCGACGGCATCGACGCAGACTGGGTCGATCTGGCCTGGGGCGACAAATCGGAAGGCGGCACCGCCCGGCTGCTTGTCGTGGTGAAGAACGAGCCCGGATCGCTGGCGGTGATGAGCGGCATTTTCGGATCGCACAAGGCGAACATCCTCAACCTGAAGCTCACCAACCGGGACGGCGCCTTCCACACCTTCGAGGTCGATCTGGAAGTGAACGACCTGCACCATCTGGTGCGGATCCTGGCGGCGCTGCGCGCGGCCGACGCGATCGCGAGCGCGGAACGGCTCTGATCCGGCGCGCCGGGGCGGGCAGGGCCGCCGGCCCCCCGCTGCGGCGGCGCCGCGCGCCGGACGCGCGGGCCCCCCGGTTCCGGGCCGGGACGACGGCTTTGGTTCAACCGCGTGCCATCTTGCTCTAGACGCTGTCCATGGCCGAGATCACCTATGCCCGCTATCTGGCGCTCGACACGATCCTGAGCGCCCAGCACCCGCTGTCCGACCGGCACGACGAGCTGCTGTTTGTCATCATCCACCAGACCAAAGAGCTGTGGCTGAAGCAGATCATCGCCGAGCTGACGCTGGCCCAGGCGCTGATCCGCGACGACGCGCTGGTGCCGGCCTATAAGGGGCTGGCACGGGTCTCGCGGATCCAGGCGGTGATGACGCTCTCCTGGGACGTGCTCGCGACGATGACGCCGAGCGACTATAGCCGCTTCCGGCACGTGCTCGGCACCAGTTCCGGCTTCCAGTCCGACCAGTTCCGCACCGTCGAATATCTGCTTGGCCTGAAGGACGGCCGCTTTCTCGACCATCAGGCCGACCGGCCGGCCGCAGCGGCGGCGATGCAGGCGGCGCTGGCGCGGCCGAGCCTGTGGGACGAAGCGATCGCCGCGCTGGCCCGCGCCGGATTCGCCCTGCCCGAGGCCGTGCTGTCGCGGGACTGGACGCAGCCTTATGCACCCGATCCCGCGGTCGAAGCCGCCTGGGCGGACGTCTATCGCGATCCCGAGCGCTGGTGGGATCTGTACCAGCTCGCCGAGAAGCTGGTCGATCTCGACGACGCGATGGCAGGCTGGCGCCACAAGCATGTGGTGACGGTGGAGCGGATCATCGGCGGCAAGCGCGGCACGGGTGGCACGGCGGGCGTCAAATATCTGCAATCGACACTCGCCAAGAGGGCGTTTCCCGAACTCTGGACGCTCCGGACCCTGTTGTGAGTTGGAAGCATCTGTTCCGCCGGTCGCTCGATGCGGCGCCGCACCGGCTGCACATGGCGGCGCACAGCCACCATCTGTGGCCGGATGCCAGCCATGCCGGCCAGCTCCAGGCATGGGAAGATGCGGCCCGCTTGGCCGACCGCAAATGGGAACGGGTGATGGGCGAGATCTGGCCGGCCGCGGCCGCCGAGATCGCCGGCGAGCTGCGGCTGCCCGATCCCGCCAGCATCTGCTTTGCGCCCAACACCCATGAGCTGCTGGTCCGCATCGCCTCGGCGCGCGAGCCCGGGCGACCGCTGCGCATCCTGGCAAGCGACGGGGAGTTTCACAGCTTCCGCCGCCAGGCGGCCCGCTGGCTGGAAAGCGGCGCGATCGAGCTCGAGACGGTGCCGGTGGCGCCGGCTGCCGACTTCGCCGCCCGCTTCTGCGCCCGGGCCGGGGCGGGCGGGTTCGACCTGGCGATGGTGAGCCAGGTGATGTTCACGAGCGGTCTCGTGCCCGACCTGCTGCCGCCGCTCGCCGCGCTGGCCCGTCCCGAGGGGCCGTGGGTGATCCTGGACGGCTATCACGGCTTCATGGCGGTCGAGACCGATCTCGGGCCGGCCGCGGACCGGATCTTCTATCTCGGCGGCGGCTATAAATATGCGATGGCCGGAGAAGGCGTGGCGTTCGTCCATGCGCCGCCCGGCTTCGCCCTCCGTCCGCTCAACACCGGCTGGTATGCCGAGTTCGACGATCTGTCGCTGCCGCCGGGGGCGGTCGGCTTCGCCCCGGACGGCCGCCGGCTGCTTGGATCGACATTCGATCCTTCCGGCCTGTACCGCTTCCTCGCGGTGCGCCGGATGCTCGCCGCCGAAGGGCTGACCACGGCGGCCATTTCCGCCCATGTCGCGGCGCTCAAGGCGCAGCTGGTCCACGCGCTCGGCGGCACCGCGCTCGGCACCGCCGAGCTGCTCAACCCGCCCGGCGCGGGACCGCAGGCCCGCTTCCTGGCGCTCAGATCGCCGCACGCCGCCCGCTGGCGGGCCGAGCTGCTGGCGCGCGACGTGATCACCGACGTGCGCGGCGACGTGCTGCGGATCGGCCTTGGCCTTTATCATGACGAGGCGGACATCGCCGCCTTCGGCAAGCATATCCTGACCCTTTCCTGACCGAGCGGGAGTGAATCGCATGAGCCTGTTGATCGATCGGCGTTCCCTGGTGCGCGGCGGCGCCCTTGGCCTCGGCGCCCTCGTCCTGCCCGGCGGCGCTGCCGCCCTTGCCCAGCTGGCGGCGGCGCGCGGCTTCACCCATTCGGTGGCGAGCGGCGAGCCGCAGCCGGAATCGGTGCTGCTCTGGACGCGCTTCGTGGGCGCCGGCGACGGCGGCGCCCGCGTGCGCGCCGAAGTGTCCGAGACCGCGGACTTTGCGCGCGTGGTGGCGGGCGGCGAGGCCGTGACGGGGCCGTGGCGGGACTGGACGGTCAAGCTGGTCGCGACCGGCCTCGCCCCCGGACGGCCCTATTTCTACCGCTTCGTCGCCGACGGCCAGACCTCGCCGGTCGGGCGGACCAAGACGCTGCCGGCCGGGCGGACGCGCGCGGCCCGCTTTGCCGTCTTCTCCTGCTCCAACCTGCCGTTCGGCTGGTTCAACGCCTATGGCCATGCGGCGGCGCGCGACGATCTCGATTTCGCGCTCCACCTCGGCGACTATCTCTATGAATATGCGCGCGGCAGCTATCCAAGCGCGCGCGAGGCCGTTGCCGACCGTGTGCTCGAGCCGGCGGGCGAGATGATTCAGCTCGCCGATTACCGCACCCGCTATGCCTGCTACCGTGCCGATCCCGATCTGCAGGCGCTGCACGCGCGGCTGCCGATGATCGCGTCCTGGGACGATCATGAATCGGCCAATGACAGCTGGGAAGGGGGAGCCGAGAACCACACCCCCGGCAGCGAGGGCGAATGGTCTGCCCGCAAGGCGGCCGCGATGCAGGCCTGGCGGGAATGGATGCCGGTGTCGGACGCCCCCTGGGGCGCCTACCAGATCGGCGACCTTGCCACGCTGCTCCGGACCGAGACGCGGCTGCTCGGCCGCTCCCAGCCGCCATCGCTGGTGCCGATCTTTGCCGCCGGCGGCGATCTTCAGGCCGCGCTCACCCGGTTCCGCGACGGCGCCTGGCAGGACCCGGCGCGGACGATGCTCGGTTTCGAGCAGGAAGCCTGGATCGAGGCGGCGATCCGCCGTTCGGTGGCGGCCGGCACGCGCTGGCAGATCGCCGGCTTCGGCACGATCATGGGCAACACGTCGACGCCCGCGGCGGTCGCCGACTGGGTGCCGCGCGATGCGCCGGAGATCGTGCAGACGCGGGTCAAGGCGGGCCTCGTCGCGTCGAGCGTCGGGCTGCCCTTCAACCTCGACAATTGGGGCGGCTATCCCGCGGCGCGGGCGCGCTTCCTGAAGGCGGCGCAATCCGCCGGCGCCAATCTGATCGTGCTGGCGGGCGACAGCCACAATGGCTGGGCCTTCGACCTCGTCGAAGGCGGCAAGCCGGCCGGCGTCGAGTTCGACACCCACAGCGTCAGCTCGCCGGGCTTCGAGAACTATTTCCGCAACATCGATCCGGCGCAGACCGCGCGCGCGCTTGTCGAGCGCAATCCCGAGCTCAAATGGGCGAACACCCGCGATCGCGGTTATATGGTGATCGGACTGACGCCGGAGGCGGCGACCTCCGAATGGCATTTCCTGGAGACGATCCGGGAGCGGACGACGCGGCTGGCGGGCACCCACCGGATGCGGGTGCGCGCCGGGCGGCGCCAGCTGGAGGCGGCCTGACGGCGCGCCCCGGTCGCAGGGCGGCCGGGCGTTTGCGCCCGGCCGTCCGCGCCCGCCCGCCCGGGACCGGGCGTCAGCGGGTGCCGCGCAGATCGCCCTCGGTGATCGGCGCGATGCGGATCTCGACCCGGCGATTCTCGGCGCGGCCCGCTTCGGTGCCGTTGTCGGCGACCGGCTGGGTCTCGCCGAACCCGCGCGTCGCCAGCCGCGCCGACTGGACGCCGCGCATCGACAGATAATCGGCGACGGACTGGGCGCGGCGCTCGGACAGCGTCTGGTTGTACGCGTCCGGCCCGGTCGAGTCGGTGTGGCCGTAAATGTCGATATAGGTCTGGTTGTACTGGCGGAGCGTGTCCGCCACCTGATCGAGCGTGGTGCGGAAGCGCGGCTGGATCGCCGCCTCGTTGGTGGCGAAGGTGATGCCGGACGGCATGTTCAGCACCAGCTCGTCACCCTGGCGGACGACGTCGACATCGGTGCCGGCGGTCTTCTGGCGCAGCTCCCGCTCCTGCCGGTCCATGTAGGAACCGACGCCGGCGCCTGCGATCGCGCCGATCCCGGCGCCGAGGATCTTCTCGGTGCGGTCGCGGCGGCCGCCGACGATGTCGCCGAGCAGATAGCCGCCGCCCGCACCGATCAGGCCGCCGATCGCGGCGCGCGACATGCGCCGCTGGCCCGTCTCCGGATCGGTGGTGCAGCCGGTGGTGGCGAGCAAGGCGGTGGCGGCGGCGGCCGCCAGTACGGGAAACTTCATCGAGCGATTCTCCTGCCGGTTGATCGTGCGCACGGAACCCGTTCGCGGCAGCTTCCGTTCCGCTTCCGTCGCGGTCTCCGGTTGCCGCCTGCGGCTTTTCACGTCAAAGAACGTTGATCTTCTGCGATCATGCATCCGCTCTCTCCCTTCCCCTGGATCGACCTTGCGATCATCGTTGCGCTGATCGGCCTGAACGGGCTGTTCGCCATGTCGGAGCTTGCCATCGTTTCGGCAAGGAAACCACGGTTGCAGGCAATGGCCAAGCTCGGCCGCCCCGGCGCCGCGACCGCGCTGCGGCTGGCCGAGGATCCCGGCCGGCTGCTGTCCGCGGGCCAGATCGGCATCACCCTGATCGGCATCCTGGCGGGGGCCTATTCAGGCGCCAGCCTGGGCGGCCCCGTCGGCGAGCGGCTGGCGCTGATCGGCCTGCCGCCCGGCTGGGGCTTCCCGACGGTGATCGCGCTCGTCACCTACGCGTCGCTGATCATCGGCGAATTGGTGCCGAAGCAGATCGCGCTGCGCTCCCCCGAAGCGATTGCCGCGATCGTCGGGCTGCCGATGAACGCCTTCGCGATCGCGACCGCGCCGGTCGTCTGGCTGCTCGACCAGTCGAGCGCGCTCGTGTTCCGCATCATCGGCCTCAAGAAGCAGGCCGACACGCCGGTGACGGCCGAGGAGCTTCACCTGGTGGTCGCAGAGGCGAGCCGGTTCGGCGTCATCGAGGAAAGCGAGCGGGCGATCATTTCCGGGGTGGTGCGGCTGGCCGACCGGCCGGTCCGCGAAGTGATGACGCCGCGCACCGACATCGACTGGATCGATGCCGATGCCGATCCGGACACCATCCGCGGCCGCCTGATCGAGACGCCCCACACGCGGCTGCCGGTCGCCGAAGGCTCGGTCGACCGGATCGTCGGCGTGCTCCAGAGCCGAGACGTGGTCGCCGCGATCCTCGCCGGCCGGCCGCTCGACGTCCGCACGCTGATGCGGCCGCTGCGCACCGTGCCCGATCAGGTCGATGCGATGGATGCCCTCGAGACGCTGCGCCGCGCCGAAGTGCCGATGGTGCTCGTGAACGACGAATATGGCCATCTGGAAGGGCTGGTGACCCCCGCCGATCTGTTCATCGCGATCGCCGGCCAGTTCGCGTCCGACCAGGACGAGGGCACCGATCCGGCGATCGTCGAGCGCGAGGACGGGACGCTGCTGATCTCCGGATCGCTTGCCGCCGATGCCCTGGCCGAGCGGCTGGGGCTGACGCTGCCCGAAGACCGGGATTATGCGACCGCGGCCGGCTATGTGCTGTCGATCCTGCGCCATCTGCCGACGGTGGGCGAGCATTTCACCGATCAGGGCTGGCGGATCGAAGTGGTCGACATGGATGGCCGCAAGATCGACAAGCTGCTGGTGAGCGCGGTCTGAGGCCGGCTCAGCCGAGCTTGCCGAAGCGTGCTTCGTAGCCGGCCGTGTCGCCGGCCGCGAGCAGCCGCGCCTGATCGACCCACTGATCGCGCCGGATGCGCCCCTTGAACGCGCCGAGCTGGGCATCGACGCGATCGACATCGGCGTCGGTCCAGCCGGCGATCTGATCGAACCGGGTGACGCCGAGGCCGTTCAGCAGGGCCGCGACCTTGGGGCCGACGCCCTTCATCCGGGTCAGTTCGTCAGGCGGGCCGGCCGGTGTCGCGGCAGCGGCCGGGCTGGCCGCCGGTGTTGCCGCCGGGGCTGGGGCTGGAGTTGGGGCTGGAGTTGGGGCTGGGGCTGGGGCTGGGGCTGGGCTTGGTGCGGCCGCGGCCGGCGGCACCGGGGCAGCCGGATCCGGGCCCGCCGGGATCGGCGGCGGCACGTCGGCCGGGCCGGCCGCCGGGCCGGTGATCACCGGCGAAATCTCCTGCGGGTGACCGTTCCGCGTCACCGCCTCGGGCGAGCGCTTGGATGCGCTGCCGAGCAGCCACCAGAGCGAGACGACGACGACGAGCGCGCCGACGAGGATCAGGATGAGAGTCGATTGGTCCATGACGGGCCCCTTCTGCCGGATGCCTTGCGTCTAGCCAGCCGGCCGCGGCCCGGCAACGCCCGGACGGCGCGGTCCGCCGGCCTGCTCAGACGGTCTCGCGCGCCACTTCCCGCCAGCCAATGTCCCGCCGGCAGAAGCCGCTCGGGAAATCGATGCGGTCGACCGCCAGATAGGCGGCCGACTGGGCCCAGCGGACGCTCGGCCCCTCGGCAGTGACGGCGAGCACGCGGCCGCCGGCCGCGACCAGGGCGTCGCCCTCCCGCCGGGTACCGGCCTGGAACACGATCGCGCCGGCGGTGGCGGCGGCGTCCAGCCCGGCAATCTCGCCGCCGGCTTCCGCCGGGCCGGGATAGCCGCGCGCGGCCATCACGACCGTCAGCGCCACCCGATCGGCGAAACGCGGCGGCGGGACCGTGTCCAGCCGCCCGATCGCGCAGGCATGGAACAGCGCGACGAGATCGCCTTCGAACCGGGGCAGCAGCACCTGCGCCTCGGGGTCGCCGAGCCGGACATTGTACTCGATGAGCTTCGGCCCGTGATCGGTCAGCATCAGCCCCGCATAGAGGATGCCGACGAAAGGCGTGCCGGCGCGGGCGAGGGCGTCGACTGTCGGCTGCACGATTTCCTCCAGCGCCTGGCGCTCGAGCGCGGGCGTCAGGACCCGCGCGGGGCTGTACGCGCCCATGCCGCCGGTGTTCGGGCCGGTGTCGCCATCGCCGACGCGCTTGTGGTCCTGCGCCGATCCGAAGGCGACCACCCGCTCCCCGTCGGCGAGCGCGAACAGGCTCGCTTCCTCGCCATGGAGATATTCCTCGATCACCATCGGCCCGTCGAGCGCGCGGATCGCCGCTTCCGCCTCCGCCCGGCTGGTGGCGATCACCACGCCTTTGCCGGCGGCGAGGCCGTCTGCCTTCACCACCACCGGCAGGCCGAACGGAGCGAGCTTCGCCAGCCCTTCCGCCGCCGTCTCGGCGCGGGCAAAGCCGGCCGTGGGAATGCCGGCGGCGGCGCACAGCGCCTTGGTGAAGCCCTTCGAACCTTCCAGCCGGGCAGCGGCGCGTCCGGGCCCGAACACGGCGATCCCGGCGGCGCGGAGATCGTCGGCCAGGCCGGCGACGAGCGGCGCTTCCGGCCCGACCACGACAAGGCCGATCGCGGCCTCGCGGCAGAAACCGATCACGGCCCCGTGATCGGCCGGATCGAGTTCGACCAATTCGGCATGGCTGGCGATGCCGGGATTGCCGGGCGCCGCGTAAAGCTTGCCGAGGCTCGGCGATTGCCCCATTTTCCAGGCCAGCGCATGTTCGCGCCCCCCCGATCCGATCAGCAGGACGTTCATGGCCTCCACTCCCTCATTCGCGCCGACGACGGACGACGCCGGCCGGCTGTTAGCCGAGGCCCAGCCGGGCGACAACGCGCCGGCGCTGAGCGTTTCCGAGCTGGCCTTCGCGCTGAAGCGGGTGGTGGAGGATCGGTTCGGCTATGTCCGTCTGCGCGGCGAGATCAGCGGCTACAAGCGGGCGGCATCCGGCCATGCCTATCTGACGCTCAAGGACGACAAGGCCTGCCTGGACGGGGTGATGTGGAAAGCGAGCGTCGCTGCCCTTCCGTTCCGCCCGGAAGACGGCATCGAAGTGATCGTGACCGGCAAGCTCACCACCTATCCCGGCCGGTCCAAATACCAGATCGTGATCGAGCGGATGGAGCTGGCCGGCACCGGCGCCCTGATGCTGCTGTTCGAGAAGCTGAAGGCGAAGCTGGCGGCGGACGGGCTGTTCGAGACCGCCCGCAAGCGCCCGCTGCCGTTCCTGCCGCGCCGGATCGGCGTCGTCACCTCGCCGACCGGTGCGGTGATCCGCGACATTCTCCACCGGCTGGAGGATCGCTGCCCGACCCATGTCACGGTGTGGCCGGTGCTGGTGCAGGGCGCCGGTGCCGCCGAACAAGTGGCGGCGGCGGTGACCGGCTTCGGCCGCTTGCCCAAGGGGGACCGGCCCGATCTGATCATCGTCGCGCGCGGCGGCGGCTCGATCGAGGATCTGTGGGCGTTCAACGAGGAAGTGGTGGTCCGTGCGGTCGCCGGATCGCCGGTCCCGGTCATCTCCGCGGTCGGCCATGAGACCGACACGACGCTCTGCGACTATGCCGCCGACCGGCGTGCGCCGACCCCGACCGCCGCCGCCGAAATGGCGGTGCCGGTGCGCGCGGACCTGCGCGCGCATGTTCGCGACCAGGGCGCGCGCATGGAGCGGTGTGCGCGGCGCTATCACGAGCGGGCGGCGGAGCGACTGCGCGCCGTTGCGCGGCTGCTGCCGGCGCCGGCCGCCCTGCTGAATCCGCAGCGGCAGCGCACCGACGAGCTGACCGAGCGGCTGCGCCGCGGTCTCGGACGGCGGCTGGCCGATGCCCGCGGCGAGCTGGCGCAGGCCAGCGGAGCGCTGCGGCCGAAGCTGCTTGCCGACCGGCTGGAGCGCGCGCGCGAGCGGTTGCAGGCGACCTGGCGGCTGGCCCAGTCCGTCAATCCGGAGAATCTGCTCGCCCGCGGCTATGCCTGGGTGGAAGGCCGGCCGGCAGGACAGGTGGTGACGAGCGCGGCCGCGGCACGGGCGGCGAGCGGATTGCGGCTTCACTTCGCCGACGGGACGGTTGACGCGCGGGTCGATCGGCCGGCATCGCGCAAGGCGGGCGAGCCGGCGCCTGCCGCCGCGCAAGGTTCGCTGCTATGAGGACGTGACGATGCTGATGTTCAACCGCAGCCAGACGGCCCGGCTGCACTATATGGCCAATGGCTTCCGGATCCTGGCGCAAGGCGATCATGTGATGTGCGCCGTCTCCGGCGAGAAGATCCCGCTCGATGCGCTGCGCTATTGGTCGGTGACGCGGCAGGAGGCCTATGCGACCGCCGAGATCGCGACCCGGGCGCTGAGCGACCGGTGAGCCGCCTGGCGCTGCCGGCTGCGGGCCGCCGGCCCCGGCGCCGCGGCCGGGCCGGCCGCGCCCCGGGTCTGCGC
>ERZ1066122.2549-NODE-2549-length-11822-cov-8.373587_pt1 | contig 11822 bp, 8 predicted proteins | sample MGYA00382769_ERZ1066122 | MGnify/ENA primary metagenome ERZ1066122 (study PRJEB33369, sample SAMEA5778352) | biofilm metagenome | biome: Industrial cooling water; feature: Water cooling tower basin; material: Biofilm | place: United Arab Emirates | collected...
TGCCAACTTAAAAACAGAAAAACTCCTGAAAATCAACCAATAGCAACTCTATTAATCCGGTCGTATTTGCTGATGATTATGATTGGGCCGTGTGGGATATCACCACCGACCCGAACGGCTGCACGACCAAAGGCAACGCCCTGGTGTGCAACTGGTCGGGTGCCGACGGCTCGACGGGGCTGAGCAACTGTCCTTTCCTTGAGCCGGGCTATTCGCCAAACGCGAACACATACGACAACACCACTACGGGTTTGACGGGCGCCAACGCTCCCATCCAACTGCAACCCGGCCACATTTACGCGCTGCTCGTGGATAACTACTCAAGGTCGAGTCAAGGGTTTACGCTCACGTTTGGGGGGAATTGCGGACAACCCAGCCCGACTAACCCACTTACCCGAATTGGTTTGGATGCCCTCTTCGATCTGACCAAGAACGACTGCAATACTGTGACCTACCGCAAACGCAACCCCGTAGATGCGGCAGTACAGCCGTTCCTTACTTACGAGTGGCGCTTCGGCGACGGTACAACCAGTAATCAGATAGCTCCCACCCACACGTATTCGCTGACCGATACCGACAGCACGTACCAGGTATCGCTCCGCATCACCATTCCGGTGCTGGTTGACCAGAATACGGGGCGGCCTCTCGAATACTTCTCGAGCCAATCGGTGCGCGTGGCGCCGCCCGCCGCCACCATTACAGCTTCGGTAGATACCACGACGGAAGTAGAGCCGGGCACTCAAGTGACGCTGACCGCCAACGGTGCGGAAGAATATACGTGGAGTGGGCCGGGCATCACCACAACCAACGAGAACGACAGCTCGGTTGTCGTCACAGTGACGGAAGATCAACGGTATCAGTTGATCTACACCACCGAAGGCTGCTCCGATACCACATCGGTTCTCCTGCGCCTCGCGCCTCCCCGCATCGTATACAACGTCATTACGCCGAATAACGACGGCAAGAACGATATGTTCTCGGCGCGCGTCAGTCCCGCGGCCATCGACCTGCAGGTGTTCAATCGCTGGGGCCGCAAGGTGTACGAGAAAACGAATTACCAGCAAGACTGGAAGGGCGACGATCTGCCGGCCGGTGTGTATTACTACCACATCAAAGACGCCGCCGGCAAAAAGTGGAAAGGCTGGCTCCAGATCGTCCGCTGACCCATTTCCCTTTGCTGCACTCACTGCTGACTCTCTCTCAAACAGGCGCCCCGGCTGCGGGGCGCCTGTTTTGCTTCTCGCACCAGCCGATGGTGCCCTTCGCTCGGGCAACCGAACCGGCGCGGTGGTGTTCTTTTGCGGTGGCCCGCGACGGCCTTCAACTTCACTCCCATTCACTCCTCACCAGATGCATCACTTTCTGCTGGCCAGCGGTTTGGCCGCGCTGCTGCTGGCCGGCGCTATGCCCGCCGCCCAAGCGCAAACGCCGCCCAAACGGCCCGATTTCCCTAAAATCGACAAAAGCCCGCTCGATGCGGCGTGGCTCCCGCGCGATGCCGTGTTCCGCGAGAAGCCCGGCGACCCCGTGCCCGCCGCGCGCATCCTCTACAGCCGCCCGATGAAGAACGGGCGCAAGATTTTCGGGCCTGATACCACTTTCCTCGTGCCCTACGGGCAGGTGTGGCGCACGGGCGCCAACGAAGCCGTGGAGCTGCGCGTGTACCGCGCCATCACGCTCGGCGGCAAGGCGCTGAAACCGGGCACGTACGCGCTCTTCACCATTCCGGGCGAGAAGGAATGGACCGTCATCGTGTCGTCGGATACCGAGCGGTGGGGCGCTTATTCCTACTCGCCCAAGCAGGATGTGGCGCGCATTCCGGCCGTGGTGCGCCCGGCAGCCGAGCCGCAAGAGGCGTTCGCCATCGCCTTCCGCGACGACGCGCCCGGCAAAGCCACCCTGCGGCTGACGTGGGACACGGTGGAAGCGACCGTGCCCGTGACGTATTAGGGCGCCTGGTAGCCAACGTGGCGAGCGCCGTCTCGGCGCCGCATTGGGGTTCTGTACGCGGTGCCGCGCCGGCGCTCGCTACGTCGCCCACCCGTCGCGGCGCCGCCACAACCGCGCCCCCTGACATATTAGGGTGACTGACGCCACAATATAGACACTTTCGGCCCACTGAATCCGTAACTCTGCCGACCTTCGTGCCCGCCGCCGGCCACCCGTGCCGGCGGCGTTGTGTTGTGATGAACCGTGCGTACTTGATTCGGGCACTGGCCGTGAGTACCCTCAGCACCCTGGTAGCGTGCTCGGGCGGGCGGGCCGTGTCGTCGGCTTCCGTTTTTTCTGCCACTCCTGCTGCTTCCGCTCCCGTGACTTCTTCCGCTGCGGCGGCGCCCGGCCTGCCGTCGTCGGGGTCGGCGCCCGTCGTGCCGCTGTACCAGTCGGCGGCTTTCACCGTGTGGCCCGACCGCGTAGAGCAGGGGCCGTACGTGGCGCGCGCCGAGTCGGCAACGCTCATTACCTCGACCTATCAAAGCCCGGCGAGCCGCTCGTTCAACCGGCGCATCGAGTTCAAATTTGCCCTCAACGGGCGCGACAACGAGCTGCCCGTGGGTGTCAACCACACGCTGGTGCTGTTCCCGGAAGGCGGGCGCGTGGTGGAGTCGCCGCTGATCGAGTTCGGTAAGCTGCTCGACCAGCAGACGCCCGTGCCGTCCGGCTCCTTCCTCGAGCCCAACACGCGGCTGCGGCTGCGGCTCGACCTGCGGGCGATGCGCCGCGCGTTCCGTACGCAGGGCTACTTCGATACCTTCAACGGGCAGCGCATCTTTCAGCAGGAATTTAAGGGCGTGTTCGTGGCGGGCAGCTTCGAGCCGCTGGGCTGGGATTTCGACAACCTCGCCGCGCGCCCCCAGTTTCAGCTCCGCGACCCCGACGGCGACGGCCTCTACGAAATCGAGCTGCTGCTCAACCCCGGCAGCGAGCTGACGACGGCCACCGCCACCACCGACTCGGCCGCCGCCCCGCGCCCCGCGCCCGAAGTGCGCGAGTGGCGCCAGACGCGCAACATCAGCAGTATGCCGCGCTACGCCTCGGGCCAGCCGCTGGTGGATGCCCTCTGGAACCTCTCGCTCGAAGAACTGCTGCTCGACATCCGTCCAGACAAAACCCTGATGGCCGGCGCCAAGTGGGATGGCGTCTGGACGCGCGACATCTCCTACGCCATCGTGCTGAGTCTGGCGCACATCCGCCCCGACCTGGCGATGAACTCGCTGCGCCGCAAAGTCGCGCCCGACGGCCGCATCGTGCAGGATACGGGCACGGGCGGGTCGTGGCCGGTATCGTCGGACCGGCAGACGTGGGCGCTCGCCGCGTGGGAAGTGTATGCCGTAACCGGCGACGAGGCGTGGCTCCGCTACGCCTACGACGTCATCACGCGCTCGCTCGCCGCCGACGAGCGCACCGTGGCCCGCCCCGGCGAGTTGGTGCGCGGCGAATCGTCGTTCCTCGACTGGCGGCAGCAAACGTACCCGCGCTGGATGCAGCCGGCCGACATCTACGAATCGCGCTGCCTGGGCACCAACGTCGTGTTCGCGCGCACCTACGAGATCGTAGCGCAAATGGCCGCGCGTCTCGGCCTGAAAAACCAGGCTCACACGGCCCCCGCCGCCACGGCCGCCGCCCTCACGGCGAGCATCAACGAATCGCTGTGGGCCGAAGGCGAAGGATATTACGGCCAGTTTCGGTACGGCCGGCCCACGGCGGCGCAACTCTCGCCGCGCTGGGAGGCGCTGGGCGAAGCGCTGGCCGTGGTGGTTGGCACGGCCCCGCCCGAGCGGGCGACCACCATCGTGAAGCGCGCGCCCGCGCTGCTGTGGGGAGTGCCGACGGTGTGGCCCGGCCAGCCCGACGTACCGCCGTACCACAACCAATCGGTGTGGCCGTTCGTGCAGGCGTACTGGAACTGGGCCCTGGCCCGGCAGGGCGCCGGCGACGCCCTCAGCCACGGCCTGGCGGCGCTCTACCGCCCGGCGGCGCTCTTCCTGACCAACAAGGAAAACCTCAACGCCTTCGACGGCGATTTCAAGGGTACCGAAATCAACTCCGACCGCCAGCTCTGGAGCGTGGCGGGCAATCTGGCGATGGTGACGCGCGTGTTTTTCGGGATGGAGTTTCAGCCCGACAAGCTCACGCTCGCGCCGTGCGTACCGGCCGCCTACGCCGGCGAGAAGGTGCTGACCAATTTCCACTACCGGGGCGCGCTGCTCACGCTGCGGCTGCGCGGCACGGGCAACAAAGTCAAGTTCGTGGCCCTGGACGGGCAGCTGATTCCGGCGGCCGAGATTCCGGCTTCGCTCACGGGCGCGCACCAGCTCGTGGTGCAGCTCGCCAACGAGCCGCTGCCCACCGGCCCGCCCGTGCGCTACGTCGAGCCTACAGCCGAAGCCTTCGGGCCGGAGCCGGTGGCCGTGCCCGCTACGGCGCTGGTAGCCAGTGTGGAGCCGACGAAACAAGTGCGCTCCGGCCCCTCCGACCTGCATCCGCGCGGCTTCACGGGCAGCGGCTACACGGTGCTGAGCCGCACCGAAAACACCCGCCTCGACCTTGCCTTCAAGCTGCCGAAAGGCGGGCGCTACGCCATCGATTTCCGGTACGCCAACGGCGCGGGGCCGGTCAATACCGACAACAAATGCGCCCTCCGTACGCTGCTCATCGACGGCAAGCCCGTAGGGCCGGTGGTGCTGCCCCAGCGCGGGGCGGGCGAGTGGTCGGCGTGGGGCTGGTCGAACACGACCGTGCTCGATCTCGGCGCCGGCGAGCACATCGCCACGCTGGCCTTCGAGCCGCAAGATGAGAATATGAACGCCGAACGCGAAAACACCGCCCTGCTCGACCATATGCGCGTGTGGCGGCCGTGAGGAGGGAATGTGCTAATGTGGGGATGTGAAATGATGAAGTTAGAGTAAACTCCCCTCCCCGAAGAGGAGGGGTGGCCCGCAGGGCCGGGGTGGGGCAACGCGGTTGGGTGCTGTAGCACCGAGTATCACTCGGTGACGGCGGTTAAGCAAGTGGCCGCGTCTGTCCCAGACGCGCGCCACAAGACACTTGATAGCTGTTCGGCGCGCGTCTGGGACAGACGCGGCCACACCTAACCGCATTGCTCAACCGCCGTGGTCGCCCCACCCCCAGCCCCTCCCCATCCGGGGAGGGGAGCTTTTTTGATTACCGATAGCCACATCTCCATATCCTCACATCCCCCTCCCCGCCGGCTCCGTCAGCAGCAGCGGGTGTAGCTCGCGCCAGACCACTTCGGCCATTTGTCGCTGCCCGGCGGCGTTGGGGTGTACGCGGTCAGGTAGGGTAAGGGCGGGGTTGAGGATGATACCCTCGAGCAGAAACGGCACGAACGCGCAATTGTGCCGCGCCGCCACCTCACCGAACAGGCTGCTGAACGCGGCCGCCGTGGGGCCACCCAGCAACGGCGGCAAGGCCATTCCGAGCAACAGGCAGCGCACGGGCGCGTGGTGGTGGCGCACTACCTCGAGGATGGCGTCGAGGTTGGCGCCGGTGATGGCCGGTGCGTGGCCGCGCAGCGCGTCGTTGGCGCCTAGTTCCAGCACGAACACGTCGGGGCGCGGATGCCGGGCGAGAGTCTCGGCGAGCCGCGCGCGGCCACCGGTGCTCGTGTCGCCTGACCGCCCGGCGTTGATGGCCCGGTACGGCAGGCCCGCCGCATCGAGCCGCGCCTGAATCAGGGCCGGAAAGGCCAGGCCGGCGCCCAGCCCATAACCGGCCGTAAGCGAATCGCCGAAGAAAAGAATGGAGCGAACTGTCACGGCCCGACATACCGCCGCAACGGCTCGGAGGTTGCCCCTCGACACTAGAGCAGATTTAGAGTCGGTGTACGTGTTGTAGAGACGCGTCTTCGCGTCTCCGCTCTACAGCAGTACCCACCCACCGTGGCACAACCGCCGGAGACGCTACGATGCCTTACATTGACTCTACATCTGCTCTAGGTTTACGACGCCGTGCCAACCGGCCATTTACCATTAAGTCAATACCTTTTATAACAATTTCGCCACGTTTTTTCTGTGTTTTCGATGACCAAGAACAAATTGTCCTGGGCTGCGCTACTCATCGGCGCTACGTTTCTGAGCGCGTACGGCAAAGACGAAATCATCAATAACTACTACGCCGCCCCGGAGGAGCCGAAGGGCAGCGCGCTGGGGTTCGTGACGTTGATGGACGAGTTTGGCCGGATGTCGCGCCGCAACGACGGCGCCCGCGTGACGGTGAAAGGCTCCTCGCCGCTCATCGAAGCCATCAGCGACACCAACGGCCGCTATCAGCTCGACGGTCTGCGCGCGGGCAACTACGTGCTGACTTACGAGCGCCCCGGTTACGGAGCGTACGAGCAGGAGTTTATGCTCGCCGCCGCCGGCGGCAACCAGCCGGTGCTGATCACGACGCCGGGGCCGTACGGCCCGATTACCCGGCAGGTACTGGCCCAGCAGGCAACAACCGTCGTTTCGAATCTACAGGTGACGACCAACCCCGCGCCGTTCTTTTCCAACGATCCGGTCGTCACCATCGACGGCCTGGTCAGCCCGGCCACTACCGATACCCGGCCCCGAACCGTCGCAATCGCGTTCGATACGGTAGCGCACGTATCGAAGGACAACCTCCTGATCGGCTATCTGGCGACGCCGAGCGATTACTCGATCATCAACAACCAACTGCACTTCGTCCTGACGCAGGGGCAGCTCGAGCAGATTCGGCAATATTATAACCTGTTCTTGCCCGGCCAGCGCCTCTACGTTCGCGCGTATGGGGCGCCAAGCGGCCAGTTGTCGGGCTTCCTGAGCCGCGACACGGGACTGTACATCTGGTCGAGTATGAATCCGCAGGCGTCGAACCGGGTGGATTTCGTGGTGCCGAACTGAGCGCACCCGGTCATCGCACACACGAGCACAGCCGGCCGACCCGGAGGTGCTGCCTGACACACTAGCCTTGTTGCGAAGGCCACAGGGATGAACCCGGGTTTTCAGGCGGCTGGCTACCCCGAAGGGGGTGTATATCGAAGCCCAGGGATGCCGCAGCGAAGCGGAGGCTACCCTGGGCCATACGTGCGCCCACCGCGTGTGGCCCAGGGTAGCAATCCCTTCGGGATAGCAACCCTGGGCTGTGGAACAGAACCCTTTCAGGGTTCCCCCAACCGCAGTGCTTGCGGGTGTTCGGTTACCCTAAAAAGGGTCGTGGCTACCGGCCGTGCCCAACCAACCGGCATACCTCTTTTCAACCCAGCAATACCACTACTTCCACCACCATCGCCAGCAGCGAGCGCCAAAACCACGGCAGCACCGCCGGGCGATGCTTTTGCGGCAGCCGCTGCGTGAGCACCAGGTACGCCGCCGTGCTGACCGCCAGATGCCCCAGAACGAACCACACCGCCACGGCCCAGTTGGTGGTGATGGTGTTGCGGGGCGTCCACTGGTCGGGTTCGGCAAAGCCGAGCAGCGCGGCACGGAGCACCCCGTAGGTCAACGCCTCAAACAGGAAGAAAATCAGCCACTGCATCAGGCCCGAAGGTAGCGCGCCGACGCACCAATCGCGGCGGTTTCAGCGTTAGGGCCGACCTTGCGACCCGTGCCGCGCCCTGTACTCTGTCTGCGGAACCTGCTGCTGCCGTTGGCGGCGCTGCTGCTCGCCGCCCGCCCGACCCTTGCCCAACCGGCGCGGGCCGTGCGCCTGCGGTGGGACGTGGCGCCCGCCGCTGCCGCCGACCCCGCCGTTCGCGCCACCCTGCGCCGCTTGAAGCTGCCCGCCACTGCGCCAGACTCGCTCGCCGCGCTGGCGGCCGTGCGCGACGTAGTGCTCGGCCTGCGCGCCGATGCGTGGCTGACGGCCTCCGCCGACTCGCTCCGCTGGCCCACGCCCGATACCGTGCGCGTGGCGCTGCACCTGGGGCCGCGCCTGCGCTGGGCCACCGTGCGCGCCACCGACGACGTACCCGACGGCCTGCTGGCCCGCGCGGGCTTCCGCGAGCGCCTGCTGCGCGGCCACCCGCTACGCCCCGCCGAGCTGGCGCGCCTCCAGCAGGCCATCCTGCGCGAATGCGAAGACCACGGCTACCCCTTCGCGCAGGTGCGCCTCGATTCGGTGCGCTGGCTCGGGGCGCCCGGTGCGGCGCCCGACAGTCTGCCCGACCGCCTCTCGGCCGTGCTGCGCCTCGAGCGCGGGCCGCTGCTGGTGCTCGATTCGGTGCTGGTCGAGGGAAAAACGACCATCAGCCGGGGCTTCCTGACGCGCTATCTCCAACTGTTTCCGGGCCAACCCTACTCGCAGGCGCGGGTGGCCGGGGCGGTGCGGCTGCTCAAGCAGCTCCCGTATCTGCAAAGCACCGGCGCCCCGCGCATCCGCTTCGCCGACGAGCGCGCGCGCATCACGTTTTTCCTCGCCGACCGCCGCGCCTCGCAGTTCGACGGTATCGTGGGGGTGCTGCCGGTCAACAACCCCGCGCCGGGCGCGCGCCGAGTGCAGGTCACGGGCGAAGTCAATCTGGCGCTCCGCAACATCAAGGGCGGCGGCAAAAGCCTGACCCTCAACTGGCGCCGCGCCGATGCCAACGCCACCGCGCTGGATGCCGGGTACGCGCATCCGGGCCTGCTCGGGTCGCCGCTGGAGTTGCTGGCGTCGTTCAACCTGCTGCGGCAGGCCAACCAGTTCGTCACCACCCGCCCGCGCCTCGAGTTCGCCTACCCCACGGCCCGGCGCGGGCGGGTGAGCTTCTTCGCCGAGTACCGCTCGTCGCGGCTGTTGTCCGATTCCACGTTCCGGCTCCTGACGCGCCTGCCGCCCAACCTCGATTTTCGGTACCCCACTTACGGCCTCACCTACGCGCTCAACGCCCTCGACGACCCGTTCTTTCCGCGTCGGGGCTGGAATCTGGCGTTTACGGGCGCGGCCGGCAACAAGACCATCCTCCGCAACCCCGACGTGCCGGAGGAGTTGTACGCCACCGTCCGGCCGCGCACCACGCAGCTTACGGGGGCCGTGCGCGTCGAGCGCTTCACGCGCACGGGGCGCGCGTCCACGCTCTTCACGCGCCTGCGCGGCGAGGGCCTCTACAACGCCGACCGCCTCTTCGAGAACGACCTCTACCGCCTCGGCGGCCTCGCCACGCTGCGCGGCTTCGACGAGTGGCAGTTCTTCGTGTCGTCCTACGCCGTGCTCACGGCCGAATACCGCGTCTTCACCGGCGACGATGCCTACGTATTCCTCTTCGCCGACCAGGCATACTACCGCCGCGACCGCACCCCGCCCGCTTCCGCCGCCCGCCCCACCGACTGGCCGGGCGGCGCCGGCCTCGGCCTCACGTTCAGTACCGGTGCCGGCGTGTTTCAGTTTGTGTGCGCCGTGGGCCGCTCTGCCGGTCAAACGCCGAGCCTGACGCGGGGGAAGATTCACTTCGGCATCACCGGGCGGTTTTAGAGGGGGATTCGGTGGATATTGCGGGACGTTTGAGATGTCGCTGATTGATAGGAAGTTGCAATGTTTTATGAATTTTATTTCGATCAAGCTTGAACATTGCTGCGTGTGTGTCGTACTTTTGCAGCACCAAACGCCCGCAAGGGGTTTGTGTATAGTGCGGGGTGGAGCAGTTGGTAGCTCGTTGGGCTCATAACCCAAAGGTCACAGGTTCGAGTCCTGTCCCCGCTACACAGGAAAGCCGCTGATTATCAGCGGCTTTTCGCGTTTATAAGAGTCTGTATTTCGACCGCTTGGAAGGCTTGGTACAACATAGGTACAACATTCGGTCATCAGCCAGACCGAAAGCTCATACCTCACGCGTATGCCAAAAATTTCTGAGGACGTGCGCCAAGAGTTGCGCAAGCGTTGGGCAACTATCGTCATCTACTTACTTCGCAAACCGGGCATCGGCGAAGCGACGGTTCGCACTTTCGCCACGCCGACCGACAGGAAGGTGATCGACCAAGTCGTGAAGCTTTACCGTTTGCGACGGGTAGGCAAAGAACCAACGGTCGCAGAGTGGCGCGCCTGCTTCGTCCTTCCGGCCGACCGGCAACCAAGGCAAGAGTCAGCTTCACATTGGGCTGCTTACACAGCGGTCTATGCGGCATCGGCTGCGCTGGCAGACTCTTACCCTACCTACCAAGATATGATCTGGGTCGCCGATATGATCTGGGTCGCCCAAGAAACGATCAAGCGAGGCGTTGAAGAGCAAACGCGCCTTGCCAACAGCAGCCAGGCGTTGAGTGAAGATGAATCGACCGCAACGGTTCAACAGGCAGGAGCGGACGCGGCCCACCACTTTCTGCACAAACTAACGCGACAGATGACCGAGACGTTAGTTCCGAATGCCTACCGCCCCCGAGGAAAGTGAGGCCACATTAGACCCTGCCTCTCGTTAACCGAGGAGGTAGCACGAAGGTAGCACCGGATTTGAACGACGATCGAGGGGCTATTTAAGTTCTTGATTTTATGGAGCGGGCGAAGGGGTTCGAACCCTCGACTTCCACCTTGGCAACCCTCCGCAGGGGATATTATGGCACATTAACCGAGACTTACCTACGTTAATTTAACATGATAAATCAATGACTTGTTGCAAAAATCGGCGTTCTCTGATATTAATAGAAAACGCAACTTATTAACCCACAAAGTAGCACTCCAGTAGCACAGGTGGGTTCGATTTGAGGTTCTCTTGTCTACGCTTCCGTTCAACTTCACTAAGCCCATACTGACCAGCCTTCCGTTACCAGCCCGAGGCAAACGGACCTACTATAAGGACGCGCAAGTCAAGGGTCTGATCTTGGATACGCGCTCCAGCGGCACCAAGTCGTTTTACGTCTACAAGAAGATCGACGGCCGGCCGGAGCGCATCCTGCTCGGCACGTTCCCGGACATCACGATTGAGCAGGCGCGCCAGCAAGCCCGCATCAAGATCGGGCAGATCGCCACAGGCCGCAATCCGCAGGAGGAAGCGCGGCGCATCCGCAGCGAGATCACGTTCGGTGAGCTGTTCGAGGAGTACATGACGCGCCACAGCCGACCGTTCAAGAAGTCGTGGCGTTATGATGAGGAGGAAGTACCGCGACATCTGACCCCATGGTACAGGCGGCGCTTGTCGGCGATCAAGCGCACCGATGTCCAACGTCTTCACGAGAAGCTGCGCGTTGAAATCGGCCTTTACCAAGCCAACAGCATTCTCAAACGCGCTCGGAGCATCTTCAACAAGGCCATCGAGTGGGGATGGGAAGGAACCAACCCGACGGTGGGTATCAAGTTCTACAAAGAGCGCAGCCGCGACCGCTTCGTGCAGCCGCACGAAATGCCCTGCTTACTACGCGCGCTCGAAGAGGAAGCCAACGAAACGGCGAAAGACTATTTCTGGCTTCTGTTGCTGACGGGCGTTCGTAAGACCAACCTCCTACAGATGCGGTGGGAGGAGATTAACTGGGCGTGGCGCGAATGGCGCATCCCTGACACCAAGAACGGCGACCCTGTCACGATTCCGCTATCTGAGCGAGCGATAACGATTCTTCAGCGACGCTCTGACTCCACCATCAGCAACTGGGTGTTTCCGCAACAGGCCGATCCAAGCAAACACTTCGGCGATCCGCATTCGGCGTGGCGGCGCATCTTGGAACGCGCTACGTTACACCTATGGCGGCAGAGTCCGAAACTAACGGCTTGGTTAGAACGAGCCGAACGCTTGGCGCCTCCTGCGTACCTCTCCAGCATCTCCGTGTTCAAGAGTGTCACCCAGCGCGCGGAGAAGGAGAGTATCAAACTACCGACCAGCTGTCCGCTTCCCCCAAAACGTAGTCAGTCAAAAGTAGAGGTTTAGCGGGTATCTT
>ERZ1066122.2551-NODE-2551-length-11817-cov-70.338548_pt1 | contig 11817 bp, 10 predicted proteins | sample MGYA00382769_ERZ1066122 | MGnify/ENA primary metagenome ERZ1066122 (study PRJEB33369, sample SAMEA5778352) | biofilm metagenome | biome: Industrial cooling water; feature: Water cooling tower basin; material: Biofilm | place: United Arab Emirates | collected...
TCGACATCAGGCCGGGCATTTCCTGCTCGGCGATGTCGATTTCCTTGCGGCCCCAATCGGCCAGCGAAATGTCGGCGACCTTGTAGTCGACGGGGAGGTTCACGACAGCGTTCATTTGTATCTCCGGGATTTGCGTCCGCGCGGTGCGCGGGGCGGTGGTGGCAAATCGGGCGCCGTTCCTGCGAAGGCCGTCCCCGTGGGGGACATCCGCCAAGCCTGAGCCCGACCTTGCATCGGGCATGCAGCGCCCCTTGGCGGGAGCGCAACTATTGTACCGGCCCGCCATGTCGGGGGCATGAAGCCCGTCCCATAACGCCGAAGGCCCGCTTTCGCGGGCCGTCGGGTCCTGCGCGGCAGGGCGGCGGTCGCCGCGCCGACCTTACTTCTTCTTCGACTTCGCCTTGCCGGCCTTGTTCAGGCCCGCCGCGTCCTTCAGCGCCTCGGCGCGGTCGGTCTTCTCCCACGAGAAGGCGGTGGCGGTCTTCTTCTTGCCATCGGCGCCCGTGTAGGTCACTTCCTTCGGCTTGCGGCCGAAGTGGCCGTAGCTGGCGGTGGCCTGGAAGATCGGGTGCTCGAGGTCCAGCATCTTGGTGATGCCGTACGGGCGCAGGTCGAAGTTGGCGCGGATCAGCTTCTCGATGACGGCGTCATCGACCACGCCGGTGCCGAAGGTCGTCACCGAGATCGAGGTCGGCTCGGCCACGCCGATGGCGTACGAGACCTGCACTTCGCACTTGCGGGCGAGGCCGGCGGCCACGATGTTCTTGGCGACGTAGCGCGCGGCGTAGGCGGCCGAGCGGTCGACCTTCGACGGGTCCTTGCCCGAGAACGCGCCACCGCCGTGGCGGGCCATGCCGCCGTACGAGTCGACGATGATCTTGCGGCCGGTCAGGCCGCAGTCGCCCACCGGGCCGCCGATGACGAACTTGCCGGTCGGGTTGATGTGCATCTTCGACTTCGGCAGCTTCGCCAGCCACTCCTTCGGGAGCACCGGCTTGAAGATGTGCTCGATGACGCCTTCGATGATGTCCTTCTGCTTGACGCCATCATCGTGCTGCGTCGACAGCACCACGGCGTCGAGGCCGAGAATGGTGTTGCCGTCGTAGCGCAGGGTGACCTGCGACTTCGCGTCCGGGCGCAGCCACTTCAGCTTGCCGCTCTTGCGGACCTTGGCCTGCTGCTCGACCAGGCGGTGCGAGTAGTAGATCGGCGCCGGCATGAACTCCGGGGCTTCGTCGCAGGCGTAGCCGAACATCAGGCCCTGGTCGCCCGCGCCCTGTTCTTCCGGCTTCTTGCGGTCGACGCCCTGATTGATGTCCGGCGACTGCTTGCCGAGCATGTTGATGATCGCGCAGGTGTGGCCGTCGAAGCCCACCGCCGAGTTGTTGTAGCCGATGCCGTTGATGACATTGCGCGCGAGCGCTTCGATGTCGACCCACGCGGACGTGGTGACTTCACCGGCGACGATGGCCGCACCGGTCTTCACCAGGGTCTCGCAGGCGACGCGGGCGCGCGGGTCCTGCGCGATGATCGCGTCGAGCACGGCATCGGAGATCTGGTCGGCGATCTTGTCCGGATGGCCTTCCGACACCGACTCGGACGTAAAGAGGTAGCTGCTCACTCGCTTATATCCCTTGATTCGGATGGAAAGATGGGCGGCGGATGATACACCCCTCGCGCCCCCCGCGCATCCTCGCGCCGGCCGCGTTGCCGTTGGTTAAGCGCGTGCGAGCGCCGGCGGTTGAGCACGGCTGATGGGCGTGCGTCACGCGAGTGCAACCGCGGCGCCACGCGCGTGCCACCGCGGCGAAACGCCCGCGTCGCGGAGCGCGTGGAGCATGGCGCAAACCACCGCGGAGCCCCTCAGGGTGATCCAGCTCGAACGGCAACTGGCCGAACGCTATCCCCACTGGTTCGACGGTCCGAAAGCCGCCTTGGCCCAGGGCGTCGCGCGAACCGTCGCGAAATTCGGGAAGCTCGACGAGATCAACGACTTCCTCGAGGCGAACGCGCATCGCACGGGCTTCGACTTCGTGGAGGCCGCACTCGACCACCTGGGCGTGCGCTACACGGTCGACCAGGTCGAACGCGGCCGCATCCCGCAGACGGGCCGCCTGATCATCGTCGCGAACCACCCGCTCGGAGCGCTGGACTCGCTGGCCCTGCTGCACTTGGTGGGCAGCGTTCGGCGCGACGTGCGCATCCTCGCCAACGATCTGCTGATGGCCTTCGATGGTCTGCGCGACCTGCTGCTGCCGCTGCGGATCCTCGGCGGCACGCCCAGCGCGGAAAGCCTGCGCGCGGTGAGCGCAGCCCTCGAGGCCGAGCAGGCCGTGATTGTGTTCCCGGCGGGCGAAGTGTCGCGGCTGAGCTGGCGCGGCGTAGAGGACGGTCGCTGGCGCGCGGGCTTCGTCAAGTTCGCGCGCGAGAGCGGGGCGCCGGTGCTGCCGGTGCGCATCAAGGCGAAGAACTCGGCCCTGTTCTACGGGCTCTCGTCGCTCTACAAGCCGGTCGGCACCGCGCTGCTGCCGCGCGAGATCTTCAAGGCGCGCGGCTTGCGCATCGACCTGCGGGTCGGGTTGCCGCGGCGCATCGACGCGGCGAGCGGCGAGGGCGTGGCGCTGACCACGCAGAAGGCGCTGGCCTCGATGCGGCAGGCGCTGCAGGCCATCGGCACGCGCAGGGAAACCGCGCCGCCCGACCCAATGCCGCTGGCGCACGCGGTCGACCGCGGCGCGCTGCGCACCGAAGTGCTGGCGATGCGCGAGCTGGGCCGCACGCCGGACGGCAAGCAGATTCGCGTCGGCCGCCTGAAGGCCGACAGCCTGCTGCTCCGCGAGCTGGGCCGGCTGCGCGAGCAGAGCTTCCGAGCGGTGGGCGAGGGCACTGGGCGCGCCATCGACGTCGACGCTTACGACACCTGGTACGAGCACATCGTGCTGTGGGATGCCGAGGCGCTGCAGATCGCCGGCGCGTACCGCGTCTGCCGGGGCAGCGAGGTGCTGGCCACGCGCGGCCTGAAGGGCCTGTACACCGCCAGCCTGTTCGAGTTCGGCCCGGAAACGCAGGCGCATGCGGCGCAGGGCATGGAGCTCGGCCGCAGCTTCGTCGCGCCGGCCTACTGGGGCTCGCGCAGCCTCGATTACCTGTGGATCGGCATCGGCGCCTACCTGCGCGCGCACCCGGACGTGCGCTACCTGTTCGGGCCGGTGTCGATCAGCGCCGAGCTGCCGATCGCCGCGCGCGAGCAGCTCGTCGCGTACTACGGGCAGCACTATGGCGCCGACGGTGCACTCGACGCCGCCGCGCGCGCGCCGGCGCGCGCCCGTCATCCGTTCCGCTTCCTCGCCGACGCGCCCTGCTACCGCGGCCTGGACGCCGAGCAGAGCTTCAAGATCCTCCGCGCCAACCTCGATGCGCTCGGGGCGAAGGTGCCGGTGCTCTACAAGCAGTACACCGAGCTGTGCGAGCCGGGCGGCGCGCGCTTCCTGGCCTTCGGCGTCGACCCCGACTTCGCCAACTGCGTCGACGGGCTGATCGAAGTCGATCTGCACCGCATCAAGCCCAAGAAGTTCCAGCGCTACATCGCCGGTGACGTGGCGACACTTCCGAAAAACGCGGAGGCGGCATGACGACGCAGCGCACCCCGAAGCCGGCGACGGCTCCACGCCGACGCGCGGCCTTCGTTTCCGATGTGCACCTCGGCTCGAAGCACTGCCACGCCGACGAGCTGGCCGCCTTCCTCGGCGCGCTGGACGTGGAGCGTCTGTATCTCGTCGGCGACATCGTCGACCTGTGGTGGATGTCGGCCAAGCGCGCGGCCTGGGGCCACGCGCAGAACCACGTCGTCGAAGCGCTGCACAAGCTGCGCGCCGCCGGCACCGAGATCGTCTACGTGCCGGGCAACCACGACCGCCCGATCCGCCGCTTCTGCGGCTTGATGCTGCCGCGCATGAGCGTGCGCCGCCGCGTCATCCACACCACGGCCGATGGCCGCCGCCTGCTGGTGGTGCACGGCGACGACTACGACAGCGTCACGCAGTTCGGCGGCTTCCAGGAGGCGCTCGGCGACTGGCTGTACGAGCGCATCCTCACCGGCAACCGCGTGGCAAACGCCCTTCGCCGCCGCTTCGGCCTGCGCTACTGGTCGCTCGCCGATTTCCTGAAGCGCCAGAGCGGCGCGGCCGAGCGCTACATCGCGCGCTTCATCGACGCGGGCCTCGACGACGTGCGTCGCCGCGGCCTCGACGGCATCGTCTGCGGCCACATCCATCGCCCGGCGCTGCTTGAGCGCGACGGATTGATCTACGCCAACGACGGCGACTGGGTCGAAAGCCTCACGGCGCTGGTGGAAGACCGCGACGGCACGCTGCGCCTGCTCGACCACCGCGGCGAAACGCTCAAGCGTTTGGGCCCCAAGGTGTGCTGGATCGACGAGCGGCGCGTGGTGGCGCTGCAGGCACCGCAGCGCGAGCCGGAGCACGTCGCGGCCTGAAGCCGTCCGCCCCGGTCTGGAACCACGCCGGTCACGCGGTGCAAACGCCGCGACAGACCCTGTCCGGGCAGACTCCGCCGCCATGGATTCCGTCTCGCAAGCCGTCCTCGGTGCGGCCGTCGCCGCCGCCTGCGTGCCCGCCCGCCACCGCCGCAAAGCCCTGCTGGTCGGCGCGGCGCTCGGCACGCTGCCGGATCTCGACGTCGTCATCGATTTCGGCGACGGCGTCCGCAACATGACCTACCACCGCGGCTTCAGCCACTCGCTGTTCGTGCTGGTGCCGTTCGGCCTCGCGCTGTGGCTGGCGCTGCGGCGGTTCTGGACGCCGGTGGGCGAGGCGCCGCTCGCATGGCTCGCGGCCATCCTCCTCACCCTCGTCACCCATCCGCTGCTCGATGCCCTGACGGTCTATGGCACCCAGCTGTTCTGGCCGCTCGCCACGCCTCCCGTGATGGGCGGAAGCCTGTTCATCATCGATCCGCTGTACACGCTGCCGCTCCTCGCGGCAGTCGTCTTCGCGGCCACCCGCGCCGATGGGTCGCGCGCGGGGTGGGCGCTCGCGCTCGGGCTCGGCCTGAGCACCGGCTATGCCGCGTGGTCGCTGATCGCCCAGCATCGCGTCGACCGCATCGCCGCGGCGTCGCTGGCCGGGACGCCGCTGGCCGACGCGCCCCGGCTGGCGGTCGCCACGCCGTTCAACACCCTGCTGTGGCGCGTGGTCGTGCAGACGCCGGCGGGCTACCTCGAAGGCGAGCGCTCGCTGGTGGCCGATCGCGGACCCATGGTCTTCCGCGAGCACCGCTTCGACCGCACGCTGTTGGCCGAGGCGGGCCACATCTGGGCCGTGCAGCGCCTGCTGTGGTTCAGCCACGGCTTCCAGGACGCCCGCGTCGTCGGCGACGAGCTGCACATGGCGGATCTGCGGATGGGCCAGCATCCGCAATACTTCTTCACCCACGCCGTTGCGCGCCGCTTGGCGGGCGAGTGGGTTCCCGGCGACAACCGGCAGCTCGCGCAGCCGCGCGTCGAGGACGGCCAGCTCGCGGCGCTGTGGTGGCGCGTCTGGAACGACCCGGCGCGCGACGCGCCACAGGCTCAGGCCGCAGAGGCCTCGCCGCCGACTGCGAACGCGGGCGCCACGCCGGCCACCAGCGCGTCGAAGTAGTCGCGGGTCAGCGCGATCTGCTTCTCACCACTGTCCGCCGCGTTGACCACGGCGCGAAACGCGGCCTGCTCGGGGTGGTCCTTGGCGTACCAGCCGAGGTGCTTGCGGGCGATGCGCACGCCCTGCGGCTCGCCGTAGAACGCGTGCAGGTGCGCGAGGTGGCCGATCAGGATGTCGCGCACCTCGGCGAGCGTCGGCGGCGGCAGCGTGTCGCCGTTGTCGAGGAAGTGCGCGATCTCGCGGAAGATCCACGGTCGGCCCTGCGCGGCGCGGCCGACCATCACCGCATCGGCGCCGGTGGCCTCCAGCACGGCCTTGGCCTTGCTCGGCGACGTGACGTCGCCGTTGGCGATGACGGGAATGCGCACCGCGGCCTTCACCGCGGCGATCGTCTCGTACTCGGCCTCGCCTTCGTAGAAGTCGCTGCGCGTGCGGCCGTGGACGGTCAGCGCGGCGATGCCGCTGGCCTCGGCGATCCGCGCGATCGCGAGCGCGTTGCGCGTCTCGCGGCACCAGCCGGTGCGGATCTTCAGCGTCACCGGCACGTCGACCGCCTTGACGGTGGCTTCGAGGATGCGCGCCACCAGCGCCTCGTCGCGCAGCAGGGCCGAGCCCGCCGCGACGTTGCAGACCTTCTTCGCCGGGCAGCCCATGTTGATGTCGATGAGCTCGGCGCCGTGCGCGGCGTTGTAGCGCGCGGCCTCGGCGAGCTGGGCCGGCTCGGTGCCGGCGATCTGCACCGACACGGGCTCCGGTTCGCCGACGTGGTCCATGCGCCGCAGCGACTTCGGCGTGTTCCAGAAGCGCGGGTCGCTGGTGGTCATCTCCGAGACGCACAGGCCGGCGCCCAGGCGCTTGCACAGCATCCGGAACGGCTTGTCGGTGACGCCGGCCATGGGGGCCAGCACCACCGGCGGATCGATGCGATAGGGACCGATACGCACGAGGCGGCCGCTTGGGCGGAGGGCGATCAGCCGGCGGGCGCGCCGGCCGCAGCGGCGTCGGAGTCCGGCCCGCCCGCTTCGGCTTCGGCGTCGACGGTGCCGGCGTCGGCCGCAGCCTCGTCGCGGCCCAGCGCGGCATCCTCGGTCGCCTTGTTCATCACGATGATGCTGATGCGGCGATTGATCGGGTTGGTGGGGTTCGCGCGGTCGAACAGCACGGAGTCGGCCACACCCACCACCCGCGCGATCTTGTCCGCCGACAGCCCGCCGCCCATCAGCGCCCGACGCGCGGCGTTGGCGCGGTCGGCCGAAAGCTCCCAGTTGGTGTAGCCGGTATCGCCGCCGGCGAACGGCGTCACGTCGGTGTGCCCGGTGATGCTGATGCGGTTGGGCACGCTGTCGAGGTAGGGGGCGAGTTCGTTGAGGATGCTGATGGTGTAGCTCTGCAGGCGGAAGCTGCCGGAGTCGAACATCGGGCGGTCGCGCTCGTCGACGATCTGGATCCGCAGGCCCTCGGGCGTGATGTCGAGCAGCAGCTGCTCCTTGAACGCCGACAGCGAGGCGCTGTTCTCGATCGCCTGCTTGAGCTCGTCCATCAGCGATTCGAGGCGACGCTTCTCGATCTCGCGCGCCTGCGCCTCGATCTGCGCTTCGGTCATCGGCGCGGCACCGCCCTGTTCGGGGTCGGGCGTGGCGCCGTCGCCGGGATCGCCTTCGGGCGGCGCGACCGCGTCGAAGATCTGCACCGGCGCGTCGCCCGCGCCGCCGGGCCCGACCGCACCGGGCGCCATTGCCGCCGCCCGCCCGTCGATGATCGACGGGTTGCGGAAGTATTCGGCGATGCCGCCGAGCTGCTCCTGCGGCATCGTCGCGCTGAGCCACATCACCATGAAGAAGGCCATCATCGCGGTGACGAAATCGGCGTACGCCACCTTCCACGCGCCGCCGTGGTGGCCGCCCGCGTTGATCTTCTTCTTGACGATGATGATCGGCTTTTCGTCTTTGCCGGCCATGGCCTAGCCTCCGCCGGGCGCGCTTACTTCGCGCCCTTCAGTTCGGTTTCGAGGTCCGAGAAGCTCGGGCGGAGGTCGGAGAACAGCTGCTTGCGGGCGAACTCGATCGCCACCGGCGGCGGGTAGCCCCGCACCGAGGCGAGCAGCGCGATCTTGACCAGCTCGAAGGGCTTGCTGTCCTGCTCGGCGCGGGCCGCCATCGCCGAAGCCACCGGGCCGACGAAGCCGTAGCCGAGCAGGATGCCGAGGAACGTGCCGACGAGCGCCGCGGCGACCTTCTGGCCGATCACCTCCGGCGGCGAATTGCCGACGTATTCCATGACCTTCACGATGCCGAGCACCGCGGCCACGATGCCGAAGGCCGGCAGGCCGTCGGCCACCGTCTGCACCGCGTGCGAAGGCGTGTGCGCCTCCTTGTGGTGGGTGTCGAGCTCCGCTTCGAGCACCGCCTCGAGCTCGTGCGGGTTCATGTTGCCGCCGATCATCAGGCGCAGGCAGTCGGTGATGAAGTCGAGGAGGTGGTGGTCGGCCATCACTTTCGGGTACTTCTCGAAGATCGAGCTCGACTCCGGGTTCTCGACGTGCGACTCGACGGCCATCAGGCCTTCCTTGCGGATCTTCATCAGCAGCTCGTAGAGCAGCTTGAGCAGCTCCACGTAGTCGTCCTTGCCGAACTTCGGGCCCTTGAGCAGGCCCAGCGCGCCGCCGATGCTCGCCTTGATGTTCTTCAAGGTGTTGCCGGCGACGAAGGCGCCGAGCGCGCCGCCGCCGATGATCAGCATCTCGATGGCGGCCGCGCGGGCGATGACCATGATGTTGCCGCCGGCGATGATGAAGCCGCCGAACACGCAGCCGAGCACGATCACGTAGCCGATCAGTACGAACACGGGGTCCCTCCGGGACGTTGCGGCGGAGCGGGGATGCTAGCCGATGGCGTCGATGCCTGTCGGCGCCGTCTGCGCAAACGGAGAATCCCCTCACAGGGTGGCGCGACGTTCACGTCGGGAAGCGCGCGGCCACCTCGGTCCGTCGGGGCATGGCCGCGGCCGCGCCGCGGCGTTCGGTGGACAGGCCGGCGTAGGCGCAGGCGAAGGCCAGCAGGCCGGCCGGATCGGCCTCGGGATCCTCGGCCCATGCAGCCGCCAGCGCGCCGTTGAAGGCATCGCCGGCTCCCGTGGTGTCGATGGCCCGTACGGCCGCCGGCGGCACCCGCAGCGACGCCGACGCGAAGCGGCGCCCGCCGGCCCGCGCGCCGGGCGCAAGGAACACCCCGGCGGCGCCCAGGGTGATCAGCACGGCCGGCACCGGCAGCCGCGCGCACAGGTCGGCCAGCTCGGCGTCGGAGCGCGCGGCGACGCGTTCCGCGTCGACGGCTCCGGCGCCGAAGCGCGCCAGCAGCGCCGCCGCCTCGGTTTCGTTGGGCGTGATCAGGTCGACGTCGGCCAGCGCATCGGCGTCGAGGCCGGCGTGCACCGGCGCAGGATTCAGGACCGTGCGCGCGCCCGCCGCGCGACCCATCCGCATTGCCGCGAGGACGGCCGGCAGCGGCGATTCGAGCGGTGCCAGCACGACGCCCGCGCGGCTGATGGCGTCGGCCTGGGCCTCGACGTGGGCGACCGACAGCCGGGCGTTCGCGCCCAGCGCCACGACGATGCTGTTGCGACCCGTCGCGTCGACGAGGATGCCGGCCGTGCCGGTGGCGGCGTCGGCGACGGTCTCGAAGCGGCCGTCGATGCCTTCCGATTGCGCCAGCTCGCGCGCCGCCATGCCGAGGTCGTCGCGGCCGAGCGCGCCGATGAAGCCGGTCGCCGCGCCAGCGCGCGCGGCGGCCACCGCCTGGTTGAAGCCTTTGCCGCCGGGGCCCGAGCGGAACGCGTGGCCCGCCCGCGTCTCGCCGGGCGCGGGCAGCGCGTCGACCTCCCAGACGAGGTCGCGGTTGTAGCTGCCGACGACGACGACGCGGCCGGCCATCGCGGGCTCAGAGCCGGCTGATCACGCCGGCGATGGTGGCGGTCATCATGGTTGCCAGCGAGCCGCCGAGCACGGCGCGCAGGCCGAAGCGGGCCAGGTCGGCGCGGCGCTCGGGCGCGATGCTGCCGATGCCGCCGAGTTGGATCGCGATCGAGCTGAAGTTGGCGAAGCCGCACAGCGCGTAGGTCGCGATCAGGATCGACGTGGGCGACAGCGTCACGCCCCCGGCATTGCCCGCGATGATCTCGGAAAGCTGGCCGTAGGCGATGAACTCGTTGAGCACGATCTTGGTGCCGATCAGGCTGCCCACCGTGGTGGCCTCGCTCCACGGCACGCCGATCACCCACGCCAGCGGCGCCATCACCCAGCCGAGGATCATCGACAGGCTCAGGCGCTGCACCGCGCAGGCGTTCGCGGCGTCGGCCGCGAAGGCGGCGTCGGCAAGGCAGCGCGGGTCGGCGTCGGGATTCATCCACGCGGTGAGCCCGCTGGCATCGGCAAGACCGCCGACCACGCCGTTGAGCAGCGCGATCAGCGCGGTGAAGGCCAGCAGCATCGCGCCGACGTTCAGCGCGAGCTTGAGGCCGTCGGACGCGCCGGCGGCGGCCGCGTCGATGACGTTGGTGGCGGTCTTTTCCACCGGCACGGTGACGTCGCCCGCGGTCTGCGGCGTCTCGGTCTCGGGCACCATCACCTTGGCGATCAGCAGCGCGGCGGGGGCGGCCATGATCGACGCGGTCAGCAGGTGCTTGGCGAACTGCCGCTGCGACTCGGGGTCGCCGCCGCCGAGCATCTGCACGTAGGCCGCCATCACGCCGCCGGCGATCGTCGCCATGCCGCCGACCATCAGGCACAGCAGCTCCGACTTCGTCATGCCGGCCACGTAGGGCTTCACGACGAGCGGGGCCTCGGTCTGGCCGATGAAGGCGTTGGCGCAGACCGACAGCGTTTCGGCGCCGGAGACGCGCATGACCTTCATGATGACCCAGGCCATGCCCTTGACCACCGCCTGCATGACGCCGAGGTGGTACAGCACGCTCATGAAGGCGGCGAAGAAGATGATGGTCGGCAGCACCTGGAAGGCGAAGATGAAGCCGAAGGTCTGCGGCGTGCCGAGATCGCCGAAGATCAGCGTGGCGCCGGCGGTGGTGAAGCCGAGCAGGGCGACGAAACCCGCCGAGATCCAGCTGAACACCGTCTCGCCCCAAGGCGTGACCAGCACGAACAGCGCGAAGGTGATCTGCAGCGCCAGGCCCGTCAGCACCAGCCGCCAGTCGACGCCGCGGCGGTTGCTGGAGAAGACCCACGCGATGCCGATCAGCACGGCGAGGCCGAACAGCCCGAAGAGGATGGCGCTCATGTCGTTTTCACGGTGGAGGACGGCGCAGCGTAGTGGCCGGCGGGGCGGGGGGCAACCGGATCTGCCGGCGTGACCGCGACCTATCCGCCCAGCCCCCTGACCGCGACCCACGCCGCCAGCGCCGCAAACAGCGCCGCCGCCGCGTAACGCGCCGCCTTCAGAGGCAGTCGATCGGCGTAGCGATGACCGAGCAGCACCACCGGCCCGTTGGCCAGCAGCATGCCGAGGCTGGTGCCGACGACGACCTGCCACAGCGGGTGGTATTTGGCGGCCAGGACCACCGTCGCGATCTGCGTCTTGTCGCCGATCTCGACGATGAAGAAGGCCACCGTCGTGGCGAGGAAGGCGCCGAAGCGTGAGGGCTTCGGCGCGTCGTCCTCGTCCATCTTGTCGGGGATGAGCGTCCACGCCGCGACCGCGGCAAAACACGCGACCACGCCCCACTTCAGCGCTTCCGGCGAGACCATCGAGGCGACCCAGGCCCCGGCCCAGCCGGCCAGCGCGTGGTTGGCCAGCGTGGCGACCGCGATGCCGGCGACGATCGCCCAAGGCTGGCGATAGCGCGCGGCGAGGATGAGGGCCAGCAGCATGGTCTTGTCGCCGATCTCGGCGATGGCGACGGCGGCGGTGGAGACGAGGAGGGCGTCCATGGGGCGCGGAGGATACGCGCTCAGGGTGCCGCGGTCCTCGGTCTGTTCCTGGGGCGATACGCGGCAGGGCGCTCACACCCGCTTCGCTAGACTCCTCGCCTTCGCACTGCACCCTCGAGGTTTCGATGCTGTACCGCCGTCTCGGCCGCACCGGCCTTCAGGTCTCCGCGCTGTCCTTCGGCGCCTGGGTCACGTTCGGCACCGCGCTCGGCCGCGGCG
>ERZ1066122.2553-NODE-2553-length-11816-cov-5.217924_pt1 | contig 11816 bp, 7 predicted proteins | sample MGYA00382769_ERZ1066122 | MGnify/ENA primary metagenome ERZ1066122 (study PRJEB33369, sample SAMEA5778352) | biofilm metagenome | biome: Industrial cooling water; feature: Water cooling tower basin; material: Biofilm | place: United Arab Emirates | collected...
CGTCTGCACGGCGACGGCGATGGTGCTTCTGCTCAGCGGTGCATGGGACGACCCCGTCAGCAACGGGATCACGCTCACGGCACTCGCCTTCGAACGCAGCTTGGGCGGACTGGGCTACTGGCTCTTGGTCCTCTGCGCCGCCTCGTTCGCCCTGAGCACGCTCTTCAGCTACTCCTATTACGGCGCGACCTGCTTCGCCTTCCTCTTCGGCGCCGCGCGCGAGACTTGGTATCGCTACTTCTTCATCGCGCTGGTCATCGTCTCGGCGCTCAGCTCCTTGGATACGGCGCTCAGCTTGATCGACGCGGCCTATGCCTTGATGGCCATCCCCACCATGAGCATCACCTTGCGCCTGGCGCCGAGCGTCTTGCGCGATGCACGCGATTATTTTCGCCGCTTGCGACCCCTCGCGACGGCGCCCCCTTCGTAGCGCCTTTCCTCTCGAGCGGAGGGAAGGCAAGCCTCCGACTCGCCACTCGCTCCAGAGCGAACGCAGAGGATGAGCTTCGCCCTCCTGCGTTTTTCGAGCTAGAGATAGTCCATGCGATCGGTCATTTTGCTGGACGTCGATGGAGTCATCGTCGAGCCCCGCGCGTACCAAGGCTGCATTCCGCAGACCGTGGCGCTCTGGGCACGATCTCAGGGCTTGTCCTTGCGTCGAGAAGATCTTCCGACCTTGGAAGACGTCCATACCTTCGAGGCGAGCGGCGTCCACGACGTCTGGGACATCACTGCGATCTGCTGCGCTCTCGTCTTTCACCAAAGCCGCAAGACCGAGGCCCTGATCCCCGCCGCAGGATCACTCGTCGACTACCGGAAGACGGCCATCATGCTCGCGCCCGCCGTCGCCAGAGGCGCCCACCCTCCCCTCGTCGTGCTCGATGCCTACCGCACCTTGGTCTCCGAGCATGCGGGCGATCTGCAGGTCCTCGAAGAGCTCTTGAGCGAAAGCCGCGACGTCTACCGCTGCAAGACCACGGCATGGTTTCAGAACCTCCTGCTCGGCTCGCATCTTTTCGAAACGACCTACGGCATCCCTGCCGCCTTCGCCGCCGATACGCCCCTGCTGGAGCGCGAGGACGAGGTCTTGATCCGCGCAGAAAAAGTCGAAGCGCTGCGAAGTCTTGCTCGGGAAGGCAAGGCCTCGGTCGGCGTATACACGGCACGTCCAAGCGCCGCCCCGCTCGATGAAAACACTCTCCGCGCGTACTCTCCCGAGGCCGAGGTCGCCATGCGCATGGCCGGCATGAGCGACTTTCCGCTCGTCGGCATGGGCATGGTGGAGTGGCTGGCCGAGCGAAAGACCAAACACGCCGCCGAGCTGACCAAACCGCATTTCACCCACGCCATCGCTGCGCTTTTGCGCGCACTTTATCCGCAAGCAGATCTCCCCGCCCTGCTCGAAGAAGCCTTCGAGATTTCGTGGAACTTGCGCCCCCTCGAAGAGAGCCGCCTCGCCGAGGCCTTGCGTGAGGGACTGCGCATCTACGTCTGCGAAGATACCCTCGCCGGCCTGCAGCCTTTCACGCGCTGGATCGAGCGCTTCGAATGCTCGCGTCTCCCGGCGCCCCAACTGCACTCCTTGGGAGTGGCCACCAGCGACGACAAGCGTAAGGCGCTGCAAACCCTCACCTCGGAAGTACACCCCGACATCAACTCCGCCCTGGAAAGCATCTTCGCCCACCTCGGCGGAGACCTCGTTTCGCCAAAGGCCTGAGAGGGTCCCCGGGCCGCAGTGCGCCCGCTCAAGGCAGCCGGGGCGAGCCCCCCTAATTGAAAATGCGCTCCCCTTTTCAGGGAAGCGCATCGTGTTTAGGTCTCGCTACGCCAGGATTTAAATCGAGGCACAGATGCTGGGCAGCAGCGTGTCGAGACCCCCACCCTGGCACTGGAACTCCAGGCTGCGATCTTCGGTTTGGATGCGGAGGGCATCGGCGGCGCGGTCGAAGCGAACCGATTGCACCGTTTCCATGGCTTTGGCGCTGGTGCAGACCTGCGACTCGAGTTCGCCGATAGCGCGCGCGGTCTTGACCTCGGCGCCGCTCTCGCCCGTGGAGTAGAGGCCTTTTTCGAACTCCAGGTAGCCCTGTCCGCTCATCGTCGCCGCATCGGTGCAGGCCGATTTGTCGAGCTGAGTCGAGTCGAAGCCGAGCAAGAAGGCGAGGTGCTGCGCGCGGTAACCGCTCGCACAGGCCGAGGGTTCGGAGGGCTGGATGATGAGGTGACCGACCACGCGGTTGAGCAAGGGTTCGGCCACCGAGAGCTGCGCGTTGAAGGTCTGACCATTGGCCGCGGTCGCGGTGCAGGTGGTCAGGTAACGGGGCGAGCAGAAGCTCTGCGTCGAGAAAGGCTCGGTGCCCGCCGTCGCGCTGAGCGAAGCCATGGTCGAACTCGCGACCTTCCAGGTGAACTGCGTGGCGGCGGCGACGCGGTTGTAGAGCGCGTGGTCATAGCCGAGCACACCGAAGCGCTGCCCGATGGGGAAGCTGCTGCCTACCTCCAAGCGGCAACCGCGGCTGGGTTGCGCGTCGCAATCGACTTCGGCGATGAGCTTTTGGTCCAAGGTGCCGACAAGAACGAAGGCCGCACGCTTCACACCGCTCACCGTGGGGCGAGCGACGACGAACTTTTTGTCTCCCTCGATCTCGATTTGCAGATCGATGTTGCTGCTCATCAGGTTTTGCTGGCAGGAGTCGACCCATACCAGCGACTGACTCGTCGGCGTGCGAACGATTTGCCTCTCGAGCAGACCGGGGTCTTCTTCACCCCCACAGGCGCCGAGAACCACCACTGCGGAACACAGCCAAGCCCAAGTCCATCGCGCGTGCCTCATCGAAAACTCCTGAAAATGCCCCGTGGACAGGGAAGACACGTCTACCCGATCACCCCTCGTGATCACCTTGCTGGCGGCTGCGTTGGGGAGGAGGGGGTAGCGCATCGAAAACCCTGCTGCAAGAGGACGATGAGCTTGCATTGAGCAAGCTACGTACCACCGAAAGTTCGAGCAAAATGCGCTTTGATTTCGGGAGCTCTTGGCAAAGGGCTCGCCCTGCGGTGACAAAAACCCCCAGCGCTCTCGAGGAGTGCTGGGGGCTTCCATTCAGGGGAGGTCCCAATGCCTCAGCATACAGTCGGCGGCAGTGCGCTTATTGCGCTGCACAGAGCTGAGCCACCGCACCATTGAGCGCGTTGACGTTGCTGCCAAGGAAGCTGCTGAAGAGATCCGGGGTGTCGAAATCGTTCTGGAACCCTGCGTGGTTGGCCGTGAAGAGGAGTTCGTTGGGCGTGGCGCCATTCGGGCTGGCGGTCGTAAGGCGAAGCGTGCGTGCCTCCGCCGTGCTCCCCTGCGCATTGCTGCTGCGGAGGCTCAGACCGACGATCTTGCCGAGCTGGTCGTCCGCCGCCGGCACGCCGCCGCTGCATTGACGGTTGGCGAGACGGTTCTGTAGATCCTGGCGATTGTTGCCGAGTGAGTTCGCCTTCCACGTGGGCGCGGTTTCCCCCTGGTCTGCGCGGTACTCCCAAACGACGATATTTTTCAGGCTCACGCTCCCGAGCACGGGGAGCCCGGCAACCTGAGCGTTACCCTCGGCGCGCTTGTACGACACTTCTCCAGTGCCGCAGCTGAGTTTCTCCGGGGTAAGGGGCGGCTCCGCACGAAGCCCGAAGTGAAGTTCGAAATAGAGCGGAAGGCTCTCCCCTTGCAACGGCATGCATAGATGTCTGTTCTTCCACTCGCCTTCGAACTGACCGGCGGTCACGCCGCGCAACGCGATGCGGTCGTGAATCCAATCGCCGCTCACGCTCTGCGGAATGCCGTCGACGACTCGACTGTCGCTGCGGCCACGGATTTCGACGGCGGACTGCATCCACGCCGTGCAGGCTTGAGCCGCGTTGAACTCGGGCGCCGAATCGTCGTCGGATACCTGACCGTGTTCGAGGCGCAGATACTCTTGATTGTCGTAGCCGGCGCCGCTCGCGCGTGTGATGGAGTAGAGCTTCTGACCGATCGCAACCACACTGAAACCGTTCGGCTCGTTGGCCATGCCCGCGTAGCCGATGATCGCAAAGCGCTTGTTCAGGAGCCCGTCGTCGACCTTGAAATCGCAGGTATAGCCCTCATCGTCGCAGAGGATTTCATCGGCCAAAATGCGAGCGTCCCGCGGGTCGACGAGCACCACGCGTTTCGTCAGCGAGGAGCCCGTCTGGATCTTCACCGTCCCAGAGGCGCCGATCGTATTGTACGAGAGCTGCGGCCCTGCACCCGCGTTGGGCGTGCAGAAGGTGATCTTGGCCAGGTCGCCGACCTGCTGAGGACCATCCGCCGACTTCAGCGAAGGCTGACCATAAGCTTTCACTTCATCGCCTGAGGGAGAACTGGCGCTGCAGGCGCCGAGGGCGAGCCCGACGAAACTTGCCAGGGTGAGATGGGAAAGCTCGGAACGTCGACGCCTCCACGAAGGCTGCTTTGCTTGATTTCCGCCCAACATGTGGTTCCTCCTCGGCTGGTGAAAAGCGCCGATGATGATTGCTTAGGCCGTATGCAAAGGTAGGGCCAGGGTGCAGGAGGTGGTTTTCTCTCGAAATTCCCTACTCGAGAAGACGCCCTGGGGAATCTCTACCCCAAAGGCCTGCGCGTTCCGCAGGCCGGCCGCCCACTCCGGACGAGCGACGAGTTGACAAGTCCGAGACGGGACGGCGAAGGTGCCGCCATGCCTGCCTCCTCTCCGCCACTGCCGGGCTGTCCACCTCCGCGCACGCGACGACGTCTCCTGGTGCTCGGCGGCCTCTTCTTCGCCCTGCAGCTTTACCTTCCGGCACGTTACTACCTGAGCGAGGTACGCGACGACGAGCGCTTCACCTGGCGCATGTTTTCGGTGATCCGCATGACGAGTTGCCGCGCGCGTCTCTTCGAGGCCAGGGCGACGCCTGGCGGACAGCGATGGCGGGAGAGCGAACTTGCGCCCCTGGTGCATCGGGCCTGGGTGCATGCCCTCGAGCGCAATCGTCCTCAGGTGGTCGAGGCTTTTCTGGAGCGTCGCTGTCAAAACGAGGGGATGAGGCAGGTGCGGCTGGTCAACCTCTGTCGTGATCATCGTGGCCAAACGCAGCAGCCGCGTTTCTACACGCGCGACTGCCACCAGGGCAGCTTCGAGGAGCGCTGAAGGATGGGCAAACGTCGACCCGCCGCCAGTGCACCCGCGCTTTCCCCTCTCGAACGCTTCGTTTTCGGCCCCGTGCTGGAGCTGCGTCTCGCTCTCCTGAGGCGGCTCTTTCTCCTTCTGCTCGCCTTCGATCTTTGGCTCGAGTTTGCCGAACATGGCGGACGCTACGGCATCGGTGGCTTCAACGTCGCCCACTTCGCCTGGCTCGATGCGCTGATGCCTCTGCCCACCCCCGGGCTCTACGTGGCCAGCGTCTGCTTGGCGGGATGCCTGGCCCTGCTCTCGGCGCTGCTGCCCCTGCCGCGTTGGGTCGGCGTCTTGCTCGCTTTGGTCTACACCTACACCTGGGCGATGAGCATGCTGGACAGCTACCAGCACCACTATCTGCTCTCGCTGATGCTGGCTTTCCTCGCGTTCTTCCCGCAGCCCCCTTTCGAAGAAGCGAAGGCAAACGAGGAAATTGAAAGCGCCACACTCGGTCGCTCCATCAGCGCCTGGGCCTACGTCGGGCTGCTGCTGCAAACGGCGATCGTCTATGGCTACACCATGGTCGCCAAACTCGACCCGCTCTGGCGCGAGGGCCAGGTCCTCCGCCGCATCGCTGGCAGTCACGAGCCCTTTCGCGCACTGGCGTCGCTCTGGGCCGGGGCCGGCCTTTCCCCGACGACCTTCTGGTCGCTGCTTTCGCTGGGGGTGGCGGGACTCCAGGCCCTGCTCGCTCTGGCTTATGCACTAGCCGCGTTCCGCGACCGAGCGGGCGGCGAGACTTGGGCACCCGTCTACGCCGCAGGCTGGGCAGGCGCCTTCGCCTTCCATCTCGGCATCGAGCTGAGCGACTTCGAGATCGGCTGGTTCAGCTACTACATGCTCACCTTGGCGACGATCGTCTTCGCCCCCGCCCGCTGGCTGCAAGCCGCATGCGCTCTGAGCCTCCATGCCTGGCACAAGGCATCAGCGAGCATGAAGGCGCTGCATTCGTCGCAAGCGCGACCTTCCCTCAAGCCTGCGCTCGTATGGCTCCTAGGCGCCTCACCTTCGCTGCTGCTGCTCTACGGCGTGGCACAAAGCGACCTGCCAGGCCTACCCGCACTGGCTCTGATCTTGGCGCCGGCCACCTTAGTGCTCCTGCTCTTCTTGGCCCGCACAGGCCGCACCTCCCTCTGGCAAGGCGCCCTCGCGCTCACGCTCACCTTCGGAGCGCTACTCTGCGCCCTACGCCTCTCCGAAGTACGCTTCGACTACTACCGTTTCGTAGGCAGCGAAGCGAAACGCCGCGGCGACCTCGGAGAAGCCCTAATCGCCTACCGAAAAGCCAACCTCTACGCCCCCACGGACAAGAACCGAAAGCGCGAAGAACAAGAGGTCCGAAACGCTCTCCACGCTCGGCCCTGAACCCAGCGTTGCGCCTTCGGGAGGTGGAGCGCGGCGGGAGGGATCAGGGCCCGACGACGCGAATGGGATCGCTCCGCCCAGGGCTGCCCGCCACCCCGGGCGCCCCCGGAGAGAAGCCGCCGCGACCGCCCTCGCCCGCGACGCCGGTGGACTCGATACGCGTCCCCGCACGCAAAGCCTCGACATAGGCATCGAGCGCCGCGCTGCCCGAGAGCAGATAAATCCCGTGACTGCTGCCGCCGCAGCCGCCACCGCCGCCGCCGCCGCTGCCGCCCGGACCGCCGTCGCCGCCGCGACCGCCAGCCCGCGTGCAGAAGAAACGCGTCGCCGTGCCGCCAAGCCCGCCGGAACCGCCGACGCCCCCGGCCGCCCCCACACCGCCATCGCCGCCGCGACCGCCGCTCGCCGTCACGACGCGCACCTCGCTCAAGCTCGGGCCCTGGCTCTGCCCATTGCCGAGACGGATCACGATGCCCACCGAACTGCCGGCCCCACCGCCGCCATTGGCCCCGGGCGCGCCGCAGCCACCGCTGCCGCCACCACCACCGCTGCCTCCGGTACGGCTCGGGCAGCCGCCCACGGTCCCGGCGATCACCGCCAGCCCGGAGCCAGCGCTGCCGCCGCCGCCGCCCGAGCCGTTGGCGCCGGCGCTGCCGTTGCCACCCCCTCCGCCGGAGAGGCGACCGGTCGCCGCGTCGAAGCGGGGTGCCTCGGCACATCCTTGACCGCCAAGTCCGCTCAGGCCGGGCGCGCCGTCGCCACCCAAGGCACCGTCGCGGTTGAGCGAGCCGTTGTCCTCACAGAAGCAACCCTGCGTCACTCCCGCCGCATTGCAAACGCAACGCCCCGACGTGGTCGGCGCATTGTAGGAAGGTGCACCCGCCGTCCCGGGGAGCGCACCGCGGCCGGCCTGTGCGGCGGGGTTGGGCAGGGCCAAGCTCATGACGCTGGCGATGTCACAAACGCCGCCGGAGCTGAAATCCGCACAGCCGGAGTTGCCGCAAGGTTGGCCGACTTGGCAGCTCAAGTTGGGACAGATGGCGCCGCCGCCGCCGCCGCCGCTGACGTCCTGCTGCGGGCAGCTTTTCTGCCCACCGCTGCCGCCGGCGAGGGGCAGACAGGCCTCGCTGGGCACCGGCTGGCCATTGCCGCCGGAGACGCCGTCGAGTTCTTCGAGGCGGCTCAGACCGAGCGAGCTGAGGTTTTCGTTGGAGTCGCGTCCGCGCACTCCGGCCGCACCGCGCCCCGCAAAAATCGTGATCGAATGCAAGGCGACCGCCGGACCGCAGCCGTCGAAGTAGGCCGTCGTGCTGCCTTCGCCGAGGCTCGAGGCAGGGCTGCCCATCAGCGTCAAGCCATCGATGCGAGTGGCTTGCTCGATGCCTCGGCAGCGCAACACGGGGCTGCCGGGCGTGGCCTGGCGCGCCTCGATCTGCACCGGGAAGAGCGTCAGATCGCGCTGGCGGAAGTCGGGGCGATAGCCGCCGTAGATCGACACGCCCGCCACGAGATCGACGGGCCCAGGATAGATGCCGCGCGCGACCAGTACGTCTTTGCCCACCGCGCGGCCACGTTGCAGCGCCGCTTGGGGCGTGCGCATCGGTCGCAGGAGCGTTCCCGGATCGTTGTCGTTGCCCGTGCTGGTGACGAAGATGAAATCCTCGCGATTGTCGTCCGGGATGCCGTCGCAGTCGTTGTCCCCGCCGATGACGGGAGGCGGGCCCTGGCCATCGTAACGCTGGCATTCGCAGCCGTTGGCGAGCAAATCGTCCACGTCGACGTAGCCGGGCAGGCAATCGCTCGCGCAACGAATCTCGCTGCCCTCGACGCGGCACTCCGCCTGCATATTGGGTCCCGGCGGAACGCAAGGCCGGGCACAGGCACCGCAATGTTCGGCGCTCACATAACGCTGCTGCGCATCACGGAAGTCTTCGTCGACTTTGCCATCGCAATCGTCGTCGACTTCGTTGCAGGCTTCGCGCAAGGCCGCTTCGCAGGCGCTCAGGCCGCTGGCTTCACAGCGCTGTACGCCCGCACATTGCTGGCCGCTCGGGCTCTGAACGCTGCATGCGAAGCTCGCCCCGACCGTCTCTGGAAGACAGCTGCATCGGCCGCTGCGCGCGACGCATTGGCCATTGCTCTCTGCGCCGGGACCGCCGCAGGAAAAGCCTGCCGGGCATTCGCCATCGACGCTGCAAGGCTGAGCGCAAACTCGGCCACCTTCGGTGGTGGGCAAGCAACGGGCTCCGGGCTGACGCTGCGCGCAGTCCTCGTCGCCTTCGCAGGGCAAGCAAAGCGCGGTGACGAGGGGCACGCAAACCGCCCCGCTCAAGCGAAAGCCCTCGCTGCAGCTGCGGATGGCGCAATAAGGCGCCGCCGTGTTCGCGTCGATCTGGCATTCGGTCTCGGCGGCGCTGGGGAATACCGCGGCGCAATCGACGCTGCAGCCGCCGCAATGTTCCTTGCGCACATAGCGGCCTTCAGCATCGCGGAAGTCTTCGTCGACGCGTCGGTCGCAGTCGTCGTCGCGACCGTTGCAGATCTCCGATTGAGCACAGTCGCGCGCTTTGAAACAGCCGCTGCAGGCCAACGCCAGCGCGAGGGCCGCGAAGACGGAGATCTGCGGCATGCGGCGATGCCCTGCCGCGCGCTCAGTCCACATGGATTTCACTCTGTACTCCGCCTTGTCCATCGGCTGCGGGAGCGGCGCCGCCGCCACCCCGGCCCGCGCGGCCCGCTTCGCCCAAAAGGAACTGGCTCTGCGCACGCCATTGGCTGAGCTCGGGCGGCGTCGCACTGCCGATTCCGCTCAACCAGATGCCCATGGACGCGCCGCCACAACCGCCGCCGCCGGCGCCGCCGTCGCCACCGTCGCCGCCGCGACCGCCACGGCCGCCCGCCTGAGGCGCATCGAGGGTGAGGTTGACGCGCTCCGAACGCGGGAGCTCATTGCCCAAGGCACCGCTGGCGCCTTTTCCGCCTTCGCCCCCGGATCCGCCATCGCCGCCATCGCCGCCCCTGGCGCTGATCAAACGCAAGTCTTCGACGCGAGGCAGGCCCAGCGAAGCCACCGTATAGCGCACGAGCAAGGCGACCGCAGGCCCGCCGCTGCTGCCGGCCTCACCGCCCTGACCGCCGCAGCCGCCCGCGCCGCCGCCGCCGCCACCACCGCCGAGGCCGTCACGGAGCTCGCAGGCCCCCCCGATCCACGAGATGGCGATGCCGCGGCCCGCGCCGCCACCGCCACCACCGCTGCCGGGCGTGCCGCCGCTGCCGGCGCTCGAGTTGCCTGGTCGCCAGAGATCGCCCTCGAAGCTGCCGAAGGCCTGTGCGCAGCCTTGGCCGGCTCCCCCGGACAGCCCGGGCAAGCCATCGCTGCCCGGCGCGGCTTCGACCAGACCGCCCGGCCCAGAGAAATGCGAAGGACCGCAGCAGACATCGGCGCCGCAGATCAGCGGCGAGCCTACGATAGGACCGATGACATCTTGGCCACCGCTCCCCCCACTGCCACCGGGCTGCAGCGAAGAGCGACCGCTCTCCCCCGAGAGCTGAAGCTGGAAATTCGAGGAGGGACAACGCGACGAAGCGCCTCGTCCGCCGCTCACGTCGACACCGCCGCACTGATTGCGACCGCCTTCGCCACCGGCGACGATATTGAGCGTCGAGGTGATGCAGCGATGATCGCTGGCCTCGATCGCGGCGCGCGGGGCTGCACCCGCTTGCGCGTCTTGCGTCGAAGCCGAGCCGGCACCGCCGTTGTTTCCCGAACGCCCTGCGGCCGCGAGCCCCGAGCGGATCTCGAGCGAGCGGAGGGTGAGCGCCGGGCCCGCGTCGATGAGCACGGCGCCGAAGGACTCGGGACGCGCCGCCGTCCCATCGCGGCCCTGAAAGGAGAGCCCCTCGACCAGCGTCGGATTCATCCCTGCGCCGCGGATCTCGAGCGCCGCTCCGTGCGCGCCGGCACTCGAGGCATCGGCACGCACCTCGGCGCGGAAGCCCGCGGGATCGAGGGCGCGAAAATCACGGCGATAGCCGCCGTGCACCTGGATGCCGTCGGGCACCCGCAGTACCTCGGCATAGGTTCCCGTGGCCACGAAAACATGCGGCCGCGGCGCCTCCGTCGAGAGCGAGGCCTGGGCGCGGCGCATGGCTTCTCCCAAGGTCTTCAGCGGTCGCGTCGGCGAACCGGGACCGCGGTCGTCGCCGTCGGTGGCGACATACACGCTGCGCACCACGACGCCGTCGGCCCCGTCGCAGTTGGGGTCGATGAGCGCGGCATCGCTGGTGCGCGGGCCGGCTTCGTCTTCGAGCGACTGCACCTCACATTCGCAGCCGTTGCGCAGATCGAGGTCGGCATCGACGCGGTCGCCCACCTGGATGCCGTCTTCGGTGCCCGGACAGCGAAAGACACAGGTCGGCGCCAAGGGATCGCCGCCGCAGATCAACTCGCCGCCCGAAGGCCCTGGTCCGAGGGCATCGCAATCGACGCCGCAGCGGCCGCAGTTTTTGCGATCGAGGCTGTAGGCGCCGAAGCGATCGCGAAAGCCCTCGTCGACCTTGCCGTCGCAGTCGTTGTCCTCTTCGTCGCAAACTTCGGCAGGCGCCTGGCATTCGCTGAGCACGCCGAGCTCACAACGCGCACGCCCCGGGCAAGTCTTGCCGCTCGGATCCTGCAGCGCACAAGCCAGGTCGAAGCGATCGCTCGCGCCGCACTGGCAGCTGCCACCCGTAGGAATGCAGCGATTGTCGCCATCGCAGCGATACCCTTCGGGACAGCCCTGCTCGCAGCCGACGACGCAACGCGATTCACCCGCCAGCGAAACACAAGCCGCCGAAGCCGCATCCCCACAGGTCGCGTTCTCCGTACAAGGCAAACAGAGACGCGTAAAGGGATCGACACAGCGCCCAAAGGAAGAGGGCACCCGCCCCTCCTGACAACGCGTCGCCCGACACTCGGCCCGCCCATCCACAAGCTGGCAGGCACTCTCGAGCGCCCCCTCCCCGGTCAAACAGGGCGAGTTGCAGCCCCCGCAATGCGCAGGATGCACATATTGCCCACTCGCATCCCGAAACTCCTCATCCACCCGCCCATCCAGGTCATCATCCAGCCGATTGCAAATCTCCCCGGAAGCCGAAGCCCCAGGCTCCCCAGCCACCGCCTTCTCCTCAAGCGAACTACGCCCCCCACACCCAACCCCCACCACCAGGCAAACCACCAAGCCCCCCCCAAGCCAGGATCTCGCGTCAGAAGGCCCGGAG
>ERZ1066122.2555-NODE-2555-length-11803-cov-6.138577_pt1 | contig 11803 bp, 14 predicted proteins | sample MGYA00382769_ERZ1066122 | MGnify/ENA primary metagenome ERZ1066122 (study PRJEB33369, sample SAMEA5778352) | biofilm metagenome | biome: Industrial cooling water; feature: Water cooling tower basin; material: Biofilm | place: United Arab Emirates | collected...
GCTGGCCGTTCAGCGTCCCCTTGCCCTTGCCGTAGGCCGAATTGAGGCGGGTCGCGATCTCGTTCAGCTGGGTCGCCGCGCCTTCGGTGGTGGGCGCGGGCAGAACGATGCCGTTCCTCAGGATGTTGAGCTTGCGCAGCACGTCGGGATCGAGGCCGGGGATCGCCGCGAACTTCGCCGCTTCCAGCGCATAGTCCACCGTCTTCTCGGTCCCGACAGCGTTGATGCGCGCGGCCATCGCGTCGGTATCCTCGGTGATATAGGTCGAATTGACCCAGTTCACCTGGCTGGCCTCGACCGAATAGGCGAACAGGTCCTTCTCGGCCGCGGCGACAAAGGCGGCGGCACCCTCGGGGGTCTGGGGATAGACCGCTTCCTCGTGAGCGGCGGCAGGGGCAGCAAGCGCTATGGCGAGCGCGGACAGCGCGACGGCGGCGAATTTCATGGGCATGACCTCTCGGAAGATGGATTAGTGGTGACGTCTGTTACCGGATTGCACTTGGCGCCAGCCTTAATCAAGCGCCGCCGCGGCCGAATTTGCGCCGTGCCAGCGCGCCCAGCACGCCGACCAGCGCGAGGATGAAGGCCGCGGTCTTGACCGGGCGCACAGTGGCGGCAAGCCCGGCCAGGCCGTCGTCGCCGGCAAAGCGCAGCAGCTGGATCGTCTGGGCGATGGTCTCGGCATAATCGGTTACCATGAACACCACCCCGCCGACGATCGCCGCCATCCCCAGCAGCCGTTCGCCCGTGCGGCGCAGGTGCGCGCCTGCAATCATGCAGCCGCTTGCGAAAATGCCGATGAAGACGAGATCTGCGAACATCGTGGCGCGCGCCATCCCCTCGACCCCGGCGGCGCGCCAGGCCTGCTGGATGCGGTCGACCTCGGCGGCGGTTGCGGCCGCCTGGTGATCGCCCAGCCCGCCCGGAACGGCGGTGACGAACAGCGGCAGCGCGCAAACGACGACCACGGCAAAGGCAACGAGGCCGAGGACGAACAGCGTGTAGGGGCGGCGGGTCACGCGGCGTCTCCGAGCCAGTTGGCGATGGCCTCGCCCAGTTGCGGCATGGTCACGCTGCTCATGTGCGTGCCGGGCACCTCGACATGGGTCGCGTGCGGCAGGCGCGCGGCGAGATCGCAGGCCGAGCCATTGTCCTGGTCCTCCGCGCCGCAGACCACCAGCGCGGGCTGCGTCACCCCCGCGAGCAGCGCGAGGTCGAGGTCGGGCATGGTGTCCAGCAGCAGACGCGCCGCCGCCCGGTCGATCCCTTGCGACTTGAGGAAGGTGCGCGCGAAAAAGGCCGGGTCGCCCGGCTGGATGGTGTCGAATTCGTCGATGACGCGGCGGAAGAAGGCCGCGCGGCGGTGCCAGTCGCCCAGCCCCGCCGTGCCCATGCCCGCGGCGATGATGCGGCGCGGGGTCAGGCGGCCATGGGCAACGCCGTGCAGCGTGGTGCGCGCGCCCAGCGAAAAGCCGCCGAGGTCGTAATCCTCCAGCCCAAGATGCGCGACCAGCGCCGCGACATCCTCGACCAGCACATTGTGCGGGTAATGCTCCGCCCCGACAGGTGCGGGGCTGTCGCCGTGGACGCGAAAGTCGAGCATCAGCACCTCGTACCCGCGCGCGGCGATCCGCTCGTGCTGGCCCCACTTGATCCAGTTCATCTGCGCGCTCGAGAAAAGCCCATGCAGAAGCACCAGCGGCCGCCCGCTGCCGTAGCGGTGCAGCGCCAGCTCCACGCCGTCGAAACTGGCGAAGCGTTCGGTATTCATTCGGGCACCTCGAGACCGGCGGCGTGCCAGCGATCCGCGATGCTGGCCGTCTCGTCGCTGCGCTGCCGCGGCAGGGCGCTGGTGTCGATCCAGGCCTCGTGAAGGCTTTCCGCCCCGGCATGGAGCGTCGGCACGAAGTCCCCGGGATCGTCGAAACTGCCGAAAGTCAGGTCCATCCTGTCGCTGTCGTTGAAGCGGAAGCCGAGCGGCGAGCCGCATTCGCGGCAGAACGGGCGCCTGGCGACGGGGCTGCTGGCATACCAGTCGGGTTCATGCTCCCACTGGACCGCGGCGACAGGCAGGAAGACGAAGCTGGCGGCGAACCCGCCGGTCGCCTTCTGGCACATCCGGCAGTGGCAGTGATACGCTTCGGCGTCCGTCACGTCGGCGCTGTAGCGAACCCGCCCGCATTGGCACCCGCCGGTCCTGATCCCGCTGTAACCCATCGCCGCTCTCCTCTCGGCCAGGGTTTAGCGTCGGCGGCGCCGCCATGCCAGCGCGGGACGCATCAGCGGAAGAAGCAGGTCGTCCCGGCGGCGAGCGCGGTGATCGTGCCGCTGCGCAGGTCGCCTTGGTAGAAACCCGTCACCATGCCGCCCGTGCCGGAGAGATATTCGAACTCGCCCTCCAGCGTGCTGTCGGCGATCGGGCGGACCTGGCGTTCCGCCGCCAGCGCGTCCATGCGCGCGCCCGGCGCGATGCCGTCGACGGTGACGATCCGCGGGCCGTCGCCGCGGGCGAGATACCAGCCGGCCAGCTTGCCGTCCTGGAACAGCAGTTGCAGCGGGCCATAGCTGCTGAAATCCATCGGCCCCGCGCCGCATTCGGCGTTGCGCCCGCGCTGCGGTTCGGTGCCGAGGCTGCGGCTGGCCAGGGCTTCCACCGCGCCGCGCGCGCTGCCGAAGGTGAGGCCCTTGTCGCCCTTCACCGCAATCCCGTCGGAACTGAGCACCAGCGCGGCCGCGGGAAAGGGCGCCGCGGGCCGCGGCATTTCCGCCGCCGCGGTCTCTGCCGGCTCGGACGAGGGCTGCGGAACCGTATCGTCACCCTGCCCGCAGGAAGCGAGCAGGCCGGCAAAAGCGAGCGGGAGAAGGCGTTTCATCACCCCTTCCTGAGACACTCGCGCCCGAGCAGTTCCGCGATCTGCACCGCGTTGAGCGCGGCACCTTTGCGCAGATTGTCGCTGACGCACCACAGGGTCAGGCCGTTCTCGACCGTCGGGTCCTCGCGCACGCGGCTGATGTAGGTGGCGCTGTCGCCCGCCGCCTCGATCGGGGTGACGTATCCGCCGTCCTCGCGCTTGTCGATCAGCATGACGCCGGGCGCCTCGCGCAGGATGTCCTGCGCCTGGGCGGCCGAGATCTCGTTCTCGAACTCGATGCTCACGGCCTCGGAATGGCCGACGAAGACCGGCACGCGCACGCAGGTGGCGGTGAGCTTGATCCTGGGATCGAGAATCTTCTTGGTCTCGACCACCATCTTCCATTCTTCCTTTGTCGAGCCGTCGTCGAGGAAGGCGTCGATGTGGGGAATGACGTTGAAGGCGATCTGCTTGGTGAACTTCCTCGGCTCGACCGGGTCGCCGACGAAGATCGCGCGGGCCTGTTCGAACAGTTCGTCCATGCCCTGCTTGCCCGCGCCGGACACCGACTGGTAGGTCGACACGACGACGCGCTTGATTGTGGCGGCATCGTGGAGCGGCTTCAAGGCCACCACCAGCTGCGCGGTCGAGCAGTTGGGATTGGCGATGATGTTGCGCTTCACATGCTCGTGGATCGCCTGCGGGTTCACCTCGGGCACGATGAGCGGAACGTCGGGGTCCATGCGGTAGAGCGAGCTGTTGTCGATCACCACGCAGCCCGCCGCGGCCGCCTTGGGCGCATATTCCTTGGCCGGACCGCTGCCGGCGGCGAACAGGGCGATGTCCCAGCCGGCGAAATCGAAATGCTCGATGTTCTGGCACTTGAGCATCCGCCCGGTGTCGCCGAATTCGACCTCGGTGCCGACCGAACGGCTGGACGCGACCGCGGCCACCTCGTCGCAGGGGAACTCGCGCTCGGCGAGCACCATCATCATCTCGCGCCCGACATTCCCGGTCGCGCCGACCACGGCAACACGATAGCCCACTTCAATGCGTCTCCTAGCTAGAGGAGAGGTCAGATAGCGTGCGCCCCCGCTTTCGCAATGGCAGATACGATTGCGCGCGGGCCAGCATTACTCCGGCGGGGTCACGCCATGCGCTTCCAGGAAGCGCAGGATGGTGTTCCACAGGTGCGGGCTGATCGCGGGGCCGCCGACGCCGTGGGTTTCCCCGGGGTAGAACATCATCTCGAAGGGAACGCCCGCCTGCTGCATCCTGGCGGCGAGCGCGGTGGAGTTCGAGAACACGACATTGTCGTCGCTCATGCCGTGGATCAGCAGCAGGGGATCGGCGATCCGGTCCGCCTGTTCCAGCGCGCTCGCCTTGTGGTACGCGGCCTTCACTTCGCGCGGGTCGCCCATGTAGCGTTCGGTATAGGCGGTGTCGTAGAGCTCCCAGCGCGTCACCGGCGCGCCCGCGATGCCCGCGGCAAAAAGGCCGGGGTCGGCCTGCAGCTGTTTAAGCGTCAAATAGCCGCCATAAGACCAGCCGTAGATCGCGATCTTGTCGGGGTCGACGAAGGGCAGGCTCTTCAGATGCAGCGCGCCCAGCTTCTGGTCGACCACCTCGACCCCGCCCATCGCGCGGTAGAGCGGCTTTTCGAAGGCCACCCCGCGATTGGCGCTGCCGCGGTTGTCGATTTCGAAGACGATGTAACCCTTGTCCGCCAGCACCTGTTCGAGGCCGCCGCCCCAGGCGCGGTCGACCATCTGCGCGCCGGGGCCGCCATAATGCATGAACAACACCGGATAGCGCTTGCCCGGCTGCATGTCGGGCTTGATCATCCGCCAGTGCAGCACTTGCCCGTCCTCGGCCTTCAGCGTGCCATATTCGGGCTGGCGATGCCCGGCGAGATAGGGGGCGTAGGGATGCGCGCCGGCAACCGCGTTCTCCTCGATCCACAGCTCGCGCTTGCCCGCCGGATCGGCGAGGTAGAGCTGGCCGGGCTGGGCCGGGCTGCTGCGCGAAACGACCAGCGCGCGCGCCTGCCGATCCATTTGCGCGCTGTTGGCAAAGACCGGGTCGGTCAGCCGTTCAGGTGGCCCGGGCCGGTCGAGGGACACTGCGTAAACCTGCTTCGCCAGCACCCCGTCGCGGGTTGCGTCGAAGAACACCCGGCGCGTTTCCTCGTTCACCCCGGCGAGCGCGACGACGTCCCAGTCGCCCTTCGTCAGCTGCCGCCACTTGCCCTTTGCGAAATGGTACAGGTGACCGTGGCCGTCACGCTGCGACCACCAGACTAGGCTGCCATCGGCCAGCCAGCGGTAATTGCCGGTGGTGTTGATCCAGTGCCCGGCGGCCGCCTTCTCGGTGAAGAGCACGCGGCTCCTGCCGGTGGCCGGATCGACCGCGAGCATGTCCATCCGGTCCTGCGCGCGGGCGAGGCGCTGGACGTAAAGCGTGCGCCCGTCCCGCGCCCAGTCGACGCGGGCGATGTAGAATTCCTTGTCGGCGCCCAGATCGACTTCGACCCGGTCGGTGCCGTCGGGGTTCATCACGAAGAGCTGGAGCAGCGCATTGTCGGTGCCGGCGTAGGGATAGCGCTGCTGCGTCACCGTGGTCGCGTCGGCGCCGATGGCGGTGCGGGTGGCGATGGCAACCGGCGCCTCGTCGCTGCGCTGGACCGCGATGCGCGTGTCGCCGGGCGACCACCAGTAGCCGGCGATGCGGTCGAGTTCCTCCTGCGTCACGAACTCCGCCACGCCCCAGAAGACGGTGTCGGAAGTTTCCTCCGGCGTGATCGGTGCCGCCGCGCTCCCGCCGACCGCGCCCACGAACAGCCGCCCGTCGCGCACGAAGGAGAGATAGCGGCCGGTTTCCGAAAGCGCCGGGTTGAGCTCGCCCTCGGGCGTGTCGGTCAGCCGGGTCACTTCGCCCGCCAGGGTCACGAGGTAGAGATCGCCGTCGAGCGGCACCAGGATCGCCTTGCCGTCGGGCGCCCAGTAATAGGTGGCGACGCCCTTCAGCTTGCCGATGCGCTGGCGTTCGCGCTGCATCTTCTCGGCCTCGGACAGTTCGCGGCCCGTGCCCAGCTTCTCGCTGTCGACCAGCATCCGCCATTCGCCGCTTTCGCGGTCGTAGCCCCACAGGTCGAAGCGGTCCTTGTCGCTGTCGCGCCCGCGCAGCAGCGTCAGCCAGCGGCCGTCGGGCGACAGCTTGACCCCGCGCGGCGCGGCGCCGTTTAGCGAGGGCGAGGCGAAGACGCGTTCGAGGGTAAGCTCCATCGGGGCCGGGGTCTCCGTGGTCTGGGTCTGGGCGGCGGCGGGAATGGCCGCTAGCAGCCCGATCCCGACGACGGTCGCAAGCATCAGGCTGCGCATGAATGGTCTCTCCCGCGGGCGATCTGCGGCGCCCGCCTTGGCGCCCGTTCGCAAGCGAACACGGCAAATGCAAGCGATCGTGGTCAATTTCGCCTTAAGCGCGAAGCTTCAATGCCCGGTAATCCCGGGGGCGGAGACTGGGGCGGCCTTCGCGGGATTTCCGGCACATCGAGGTCGCGCGCAGGTTCGAAGGCCGGCCAATCCGGCCGGCCACGATCCCGACGCAAGAAGGGCGGCCTCCCCCGCGGGAAGCCGCCCTTCTCATGTCTGGCGGTCCAGAGGACCTTGCACTTACGCCTTGGGCGCGGTGACCTTGCGCTCGGCGATGCGCGCCGACTTGCCGGTGCGGCCACGCAGGTAATAGAGCTTGGCGCGGCGCACCACGCCGCGGCGGACCACGGTGATGCTGTCGACGATCGGCGAATAGAGCGGGAACACGCGCTCCACGCCTTCGCCGAAGCTCATCTTGCGGACGGTGAAGTTCGACCCCATGCCGCGATTCGAGCGGGCAATGACGACGCCTTCGAAGTTCTGGACGCGTTCGCGGTTGCCTTCGACAACCTTCACGCCGACGCGCACGGTGTCACCGGCGCGGAATTCGGGAATGTCCTTCCCGAGGGTCTCGATGGCTTCCGCCTCGAGCTGCTGGATGAGGTTCATGAACCTTGCTTCCTATGTCTCACTGCGCGCCAGAGGCAGGTCGGTCCCGAGCGTCACTGTAACGCTCCCAAAGGTCCGGCCTGCGTAACCGTGTATCGGCCTCTGCCCTGTGCTTGCGCCAGGCAGCGACCTTTGCATGATCCCCCGATCGCAGCACTTCAGGGATCGTGCGCCCTTCCCAGTCCTGGGGCCGGGTGTATTGCGGGTATTCGAGCAGACCGTCCTCGAACGATTCCTCGTGCCCGCTGAGGGCCGCGCCCATTACGCCGGGAATGAGGCGAATGCAAGCATCCAGAATCGCCAGCGCGGCGGGCTCCCCGCCGGACAGGACGATGTCGGCGAGGCTGACCTGTTCGACCTCGGGGCGGGCCTCGAAGAAGCGTTCGTCGAAGCCTTCGAAGCGGCCGCAGATGATGGTCACGCCCGGGCCTTGCGCCAGCGCGCGGATGCGGGCTTGGGTGATCGGCGCCCCGCGCGGGGTCATGGCGAGGATGGGGCGCTTGCCCCCCCCTCCCTGAAGGGAGGGGGATGGGGGGTGGGTGTCCGGCGCCCTTGCGGCAGAACCCCCATCCCCGACCCCTTCCCCCGAGGGAAGGGGCATTGGAGCCACGCTGTCCAGCGCCGCCGCCAGCACGTCGGGCTTCAGCACCATGCCCGCCCCGCCGCCCGCCGGCGTATCGTCGACGGTGCGGTGCCGGTCCTTCGCGAAATCGCGGATCTGGACCGTGTCGCAGGCCCAGTCCCCGCGCTCCAGCGCGCGGCCGGCCAGGCTCACGCCGAGCGGGCCGGGAAACATTTCCGGGTACAGCGTTAGGAGGGTGGCACGCCAGGTCACGCGCGGCGCCATGCTTGGATCGGACGCGAATGGCAAACGAGATCGACGATTGCATCATCATCGGCGCAGGCCCGGCAGGTCTGACCGCGGCGATTTACCTCGCGCGATACCACCTTTCGATCCGGCTGTTCGATTCGGGGGAAAGCCGCGCGGGATGGATTCCGACCAGCCACAACCACGCCGGCTATCCCGAGGGGATCAACGGCAAGGATCTGCTCAACCGCATGTACCGGCAGGCCATGCAATATGGCGCCATCCGCGAGGACAAGCGGGTCGTTCACCTGGCCAGGACGGGGGACCGCTTCATCGTCGGCACCGACACCGGCACCTATTCGGCGCGTAGCGTGCTGCTGGCGACGGGCGTGGTCAATTGCCGCCCCGACGCGCTGGACGAGGCGGTGCACGACGCGGCGCTGGCGCGCGGCCTCCTGCGCTATTGCCCCGTGTGCGACGGCTACGAGGTCACCGACAAGCGCGTCGGTGTGATCGGCACCGGAACGCATGGCACCGCCGAGGCGCTGTTCCTGCGCGGCTTCACACGCGACGTAACGCTCATCAGCCCCAATGGCGGCCACGAACTCGACGCCGAGTGTCGGCAGAAGCTCGATGCCGCAGGGATCGCGCGCGTTTCCGGCCCCTGCGGCGGCTATGCCATCGAGGGCGACACGCTGGCGCTGGACACCGCCGACGGGCGAATGGCATTCGACAGCGTCTATCCCGCGCTCGGCAGCCACGTCCGTTCGGAACTGGCCGAGATGGTCGGGGCAAGGGTGAGCGAGGACAGGTGCATCGTCACCGACGACCACTGCGAAACCAGCGTGCCGGGCCTGTTCGCGGCCGGCGACGTGGTGCTGGGGCTGGACCAGATCAGCCACGCGATGGGCATGGCCGGCGTCGCCTCGACGACGATCCGGAATCACCTGGCGGCGGAGAGCCCGCTGCTGCGCTAGTCCTGGGCGGGCTTGGGTTCGATCAGGCGCACCGCCGGATAGCCGGCGATGAGGGCCAGCACCCCGGCGAAGACGAGGACCGAAACGAACGCGACCGGTCCCTCCTTCCCTCCAACCGCGATAAGCGCAGGGCTCAGGACCATCACCGGCCCGGCCAGCGCCGCCAGCCATTGACGCCGGCGGCGCGCGAGGCGCGGGGCGAGACGGTGGAGCGCGAGCGAAACCGTGGCCGCGAAAGCCGCCGAGAGCCCGAGGACGAAGACGGCGCCGACGAGGAGATGCACGGGATCAGTCCGGCAGGAAGTCGGCGCTCACGACCAGTCGCCGCTCGTTCCATTCCGGCACCGCCTGCTGCGTCAGCGGAACCATGAACTTGCGGCCCTCAAGCCGTTCGATCTCGACGATGTCGGTGGCACCGAAATTCTCGACCGCGCAGACGTGGCCGATGGCCTCGCCCGTGTCGGCCACGACGGGCAGGCCCAGGAGGTCGGAGTGGTAGAATTCGCCCTCGGCCAGCGGCGGGAGCGCGGTGCGGGGCACCGACAGCGCGGTGCCGCGCAGGCCTTCGGCCGCGGTCCGGTCGGCGATCTCGGCAAAACGGGCGATCGCGCCGCCCTTGCCGTCGCTGCGGATCTTGGCGAGCGTCAGCGTGCCGCCGTTGAAAGCGGTGCCGGGCGAGAGGCTGGCAAGCCCCTCGCCCAGCAACTTGAGGCGGACCTCGCCTGCAACGCCATGCGCGCCGGTGATGGCGGCAAGGGTGACGGGCGCATCCGCCATGGCCGGGGCTTAACCCTCGGCCTTTTCTTCGCCGGCGTCTTCGGCGGCAGCTTCCTCGGCAGCGGGTGCTTCCTCGGCGGCGGCGTCCTCGGCGGCCGGTTCTTCGGCTGCAGGCTCTTCAGCCGGGGCCGCTGCGGCGGCCTTGGCCTCTTCTTCGGCAGCCTTGCGCGCTTCCTCGGCGGCGGCGATCTTCGCGGCCTTCTCCTCGGCGCGTTCCTTGGCCTGCTCGCCCGGCTCGCCCTTCTTGGGATTGTTGCGGGCGGCGCGTTCCTTCACGCCGGCGGCGTCGAGGAAGCGGGCGACGCGGTCGGTCGGCTGTGCGCCGACGGACAGCCAGTGGCGGGCGCGGTCTTCGTTGAGCTTCACGCGCTCGCCCGAATCCTTGGGCAGCATCGGGTTGTAGGTGCCGATCTGCTCGAGATACTTGCCGTCGCGCGGGGCGCGGCTGTCGGACACGACGATGCGGTAATAGGGGCGCTTCTTGGCGCCGCCGCGGGAAAGACGGATCGAAACTGACATTGTGCGTTACCTTTCTGAATTAAAACACTGAAACCGAAATCATTTCTTCTTGAGCAAATCCGCAAGGTCGGGCGGCAGGGTATTGGGATCGACACCCGGTAGCGAGCCGCCGCCGAGGCCCGGCATTCCGCCGCCCATCCCGCCCGCACCCGGCCCACCGAGGCCCGGCATGGCAGCGCCGAGGCCGCCCTTGCCGAACAGCGCGCCCAGGCCCTTCAATCCGCCCATCTTCTTGATCTGCTTCATCGCGCGCGCCATTTCCTGGTGCATCTTCAGCAGCTTGTTGACGTCCTGCACCTGGGTGCCGGAACCCGCCGCGACGCGCTTCTTGCGCTTGGCGTTGAGCAATTCGGGGCGCTTGCGCTCGGCCGGGGTCATCGAACCGATGATCGCGTCCATGTGGAGCAGGACCCGGTCGTCCATGCCCGACTGCGCCATCGCCGCCTTGGCCTTCTTCATGCCCGGCATCATCCCGGCGAGCATTCCCAGACCGCCCATCTGCTGCATCTGCCGCAGCTGCATGCGCAAATCGTCGAGGTCGAACTTGCCCTGCGCCATCTTGCGCGCGAGCTGTTCGGCCTCTTCGACCTTGATCGTCTGCGCGGCCTTTTCGACCAGGCTGACGACATCGCCCATGCCGAGAATGCGGCCGGCCACGCGCTTGGCGTCGAAGGCCTCGATCGCGTCCAGCTTCTCGCCCGTGCCGGCGAACTTGATCGGCTTGCCGGTGACATAGCGCATCGACAGCGCCGCGCCGCCGCGGGCATCGCCGTCCATGCGGGTCAGCACCACGCCGGTCAGCGGCACTTCGCCGGTAAAGCTCTGCGCGACGTTGACCGCGTCCTGGCCGGTCAGGCTGTCGACGACCAGCAGCACCTCGGTCGGCGCGGAGACGCCGGCGATGGCCTTCATCTCGGCCATCAGCGCCTCGTCGACGTGGAGACGCCCGGCGGTGTCGAGCAGCAGCACGTCGATGTTCTGCAGCCGCGCCGATTCCATCGCCCGCCGGGCAATGTCGACCGGCTGCTGGCCGGCCACGATCGGCAGGGTCGCGACCTCGACCTGTTCGCCCAGCACGCGCAGCTGTTCCTGCGCCGCCGGACGATTGACGTCGAGCGAGGCCATCAGCGCCTTCTTGCCGTGCTTTTCCCGCAGCAGCTTGCCGAGCTTGGCGGTGGTGGTGGTCTTGCCCGAACCCTGCAGGCCGACCATCATGATCACCACCGGCGGGCGGGCGTTGAGGTTGAGCCCTTCGACGGTATCGCCGCCGAGCATCTCGGTCAGCTCGTCGGAGACGGTCTTGACCACCTGCTGACCCGGCGTGACCGAACGCAGCACCTCGCCGCCGATGGCCTTTTCGGTCACCGCATCGATGAAGCGGCGCACCACCGGCAGCGCGACATCGGCTTCGAGCAGGGCGACCCGGATCTCGCGCATCGCCTCGCGCACGTCCTGTTCGGACAGCGCGCCGCGTCCGCGCAAACGGTCGAAGACATTGCCGAGGCGGTCGGACAGATTGTCGAACATCGTCTAGATCGCTCCGTTGCGCGTGCGCGGCATTTTGGCGGTCGCGTTTCCGAACCGGAAAAGCGGTGCCCGCTTTTCCTGGCAACGCTCGGGCAACCGGTCGAAGACATTGCCGAGGCGGTCGGACAGATTGTCGAACACTGCTGCCTGCTCCCATCCCGGCCGCGAAAGCCGGTAAACGCGAAAAACGCCGGCGGACGAAACCTCGTCGGCCAGCGTTGCGGTCCATCGAACCGACTTTGTTTGGATGACTGGTGGAGCCTAGCGGGATCGAACCGCTGACCTCCTGCATGCCATGCAGGC
>ERZ1066122.2556-NODE-2556-length-11802-cov-6.590278_pt1 | contig 11802 bp, 11 predicted proteins | sample MGYA00382769_ERZ1066122 | MGnify/ENA primary metagenome ERZ1066122 (study PRJEB33369, sample SAMEA5778352) | biofilm metagenome | biome: Industrial cooling water; feature: Water cooling tower basin; material: Biofilm | place: United Arab Emirates | collected...
CTCATCGACGATCTCGAAGCCGCGCCGGACGAGCCGGGCCTTGCCGCCGCGCCCGAGGCGATCGACCTCGCCGTGCTCAAGCGGCTGGCGGAGGAACCGCTCGCCACCGAGGTGCGCGGCCCGGGCATGGTGCGGCGCTTCTGGGAGGTGTGCTCGCTGCCCGATTTCCGCCAGTCGGGCCTCGAAACCCATGCGCGGTTCGTGGCCCGGTTGTGGCAGGATCTGGCGCAGGGTCACCTCGGGGCGGACTTCGTGGCGGCACGGATTGCCGAACTCGACAATGTCTCGGGCGATATCGACACGCTGCAAGGACGGATCGCCGCCATCCGCAGCTGGGCCTATATCTGCCAGCGGCCCGACTGGGTGCTGGCGCGCGACGAGATGGCCGCCCGTGCGCGCGGGGTGGAGGCGCGCCTGTCAGATGCGCTACACGCGCGCCTGACCGAACGATTCGTCAACCGGAGGACAGCAATCCTGATGAAGACCATGGGCCAGGACGCAGCGCTGCTGCCGGTCGTGTGTGCGCCGGACGGCACGGTGTCCGTCGAAGGCGAGGCGATCGGTCGGCTGGAGGGGTTTGCCTTCACGGTCGATCACCGCGCCAACCACGAGGACCGGCGGCTGCTGCTGGCGGCGGGCGAAAAGGCGCTGCCGCGCCTGCTGACCGAGCGGGCGGAGCAGTTGCGCGCTGGCGGGTTCGATGGGGTCACGCTGGAAGGTGGCGCGCTGGTGTGGCAAGGGCGCCGTCTCGTGCGGCTGGAGCCGACCGTCGATCCGCTGCACCCGCGCCTGGTGCCCGAACGGGAGCTGACCATGCTGCCCGAGGCTGCGCGACAGGCGCTGCTGGCAGGCCTTGGCGATTGGCTCGCTGCGCAGCTCAAGCCGCTCGCCCCGCTGGCCGCCTTGCAGGCCGCGACGCGCGACCCGGCTGCGGGGTCGCAGGCCCGCGCACTGCTGCTGAAGCTGGTCGCGGGCCATGGCCATGTGTCGCGTGAGGAAGCCGGTCTTGAACACCTGCCCAAGGAGCTTCGCCCGGCGCTGCGCCGTCTTGGCGTTACTTTCGGCGCGCTCGACGTGTTCGCACGCGACCTGCTCAAGCCCGGCCCGCGGCGGCTGCTCCAAGCGCTGGGGCAGGACAAGCGCCCGCTCGATCCGGACATGGTCCCGGTGTTCCGGGGCAAGGGCAGGATGCCGTCAGGCTATCGCCCCGCTGGCGAGCAATTCGTGCGGATCGATGTGGCGGAGAAACTGCTCCGCGCCGCGCACGAGGCACGCAGCGCCGCTGCGGGCGGGGGGAAGAACCCGCTGCGCACGCGGTTCGTGATCGACCCGGCGCTGGCGATTTCGACCGGGCTCGATCTTGCGAGCTTTCACCGGTTGCTGGGCGCGGCCGGATTTCGGCGGCATCCGGCGCGGGCTCTGGCCGAAGGGGCATTCGGCCCGGCGGCCCCTGATTGGTGGGAATGGCGACCCCAGCGCAAGGACAGCCAGCGCCGGGACGACAGGCGTCCGAACGGCAAGGGCAAGGATGTCCGCCCCGACACTCGGCCAAAGTCACCGGCCCCCGGCAATGTCTTCGCCGCATTGGCCGACCTGGTCCGGTAATGCGGATCGACCTGGCGCTGACCCGGCTCAGGTTCGTCAAGACCCGTTCGCACGCGCAGGCGCTGGCGACCAGCGGACTGGTGCGGTGCAACGGACAGCGCGTCAGCCGGGCCAGCCATGCGGTTACCGCCGGCGACGTGCTGACCGTGCCGGTGGGCGCCGGGGTGCGCGTGGTCGAGGTCATCGCCCTGCCGGAAAGGCGCGGCCCGCCTGCCGAAGCGTGCTCGCACTATCGCGAGCTTGACCGGGACCGCGAAACCGCGATAGCGGGCGAATAACGGCTCACTACCAAGGGGATTTGCCTGCCATGACCTACGTCGTCACTGACGCCTGCATCAAGTGCAAGTACACCGACTGCGTCGAGGTCTGCCCGGTCGATTGCTTCTACGAAGGCGAGAACATGCTCGTCATCAACCCCAGTGAATGCATCGACTGCGGCGTGTGCGAACCCGAATGCCCGGCCGAGGCGATCCTGCCCGACACCGAGAGCGGGCTGGAGCAATGGCTTGAGCTGAACGCCAAGTTCTCCGCCGAGTGGCCCAACATCACCAGCCAGAAAGAACCGCTTGCCGACGCCGACGAGCACAAGGGCGAAGAGGGCAAGTTCGACAAGTATTTCTCGGCCGAACCCGGCGAAGGCGACTGACCGCCTGAGCGGCACCTGCAGCGGGACAATGTCCCGCATTGGCGCTTGCGGCGTACGGGTGCAACGTCCCGTGCGCTAGGGACTCGCAATTTTGTTGCGGATGCGTTATATAATACACCAACGTCGCCGGTCTTCTTCCGGCGGCAGGCGCAAACCTACGGAAAGGCAGGGCCTCTCGCGACCGTTTCGGTGAGTGTTCGATCGGGTCGCGTGCGATCCGGACGAGGGCTCCTCTCAACCGTCGCGTCGGGCATGCCCGTCAGGAAAGGAACAGGCATGGAAGCCAACGCGCACGTCTTCGACGTCGGTGATTACGTTGTTTATCCCAAGCACGGCGTGGGCCGTGTGATCGAGCTGCAGCAGGAAGAAATCGCCGGCATGCAGCTGGAGCTGTACGTGCTCCGCTTCGAAAAGGAGCGGATGACCCTGCGCGTCCCGACCAACAAGGTCGAATCGATCGGCATGCGCAAGCTGTCGAGCGACAAGACGCTGAAGGAAGCGATGGAAACGCTCAAGGGCAAGCCCAAGGTCAAGCGGACCATGTGGAGCCGGCGGGCGCAGGAATACGAAGCCAAGATCAACTCCGGCGACCTGGTGTCGATCGCCGAGGTCACCCGCGACCTGTTCCGCCCGGAAGACCAGCCCGAACAGAGCTATTCCGAGCGGCAGATCTTCGAAGCGGCCTCCAGCCGTCTGGCGCGCGAACTGGCGGCGATGGAAAAGACCGACGAGCCGACCGCGCTGGAAAAGATCCTGTCGGTCCTGCGCGAACATGCGCCGCAGTACTACGAAAACGCCGAGCAGGCCTGACCGGGCCGGCATGCGAGGAAAAAGGGGAGGGTCGCCGCAGGGCGGCCCTCTTTTTTGTGCGCGGGTTGAATCCTGACCGTTGCTGTATTACTTCAGCAATACGGTAGGAGGATTGCCCGATGAAGTTCGACAAGCTGTTTCGCACGCTGGCCCCGGTTGCCGCCATCGCCCTCGCAGCAGGACTGGCCGGATGCAAGGATGCCAATATCTCGATCAATGGCGACGACGGGGTGCCGCTGTCGAAGCTCGACATGAGCGGCGACCCGCCGACCGAACTGGTTCTCGCCGGGCCGGACAGCGTGGTGGTGACCAATGGTGCGAAGCTCGACATCAATGTCGAAGGTGATCCCAAGGCCGTCGAGGCTCTGCGCTTCACGCTCAAGGACGGCACGCTGGGCGTCATGCGCGGGTCTGACTTCCGCGACCTCGACGGCAAGCAGGCGACCGTACGGGTGACCATGCCCGCCCCCGAAAAGATCGTCATCGCCGGATCGGGCGGTATCGCAGCCCAGTCGATCGCCACCAAGGGCGAGGTCGTGATCGCCGGATCGGGTCGGCTCGATGTCGCCTTTGCCGAGATGGACGAGCTTGAGGTGAACGTGGTCGGATCGGGCACGTTCGGTGCGGCAGGCAAGGCAAAGAAGCTCGACCTGACCGTCGCCGGAACGGGCAGCATGGAGGCCGCAGGGCTGAAGGTCGATGACGCCAAGGTGACCATCGTCGGTTCGGGCGACGCAGACTTCGCCTCCGATGGCACCGTCAAGGCCAAGATCATGGGGTCGGGCGATGTCACCGTGACCGGCAGCGCCACCTGCACCATCGAAGCGATGGGCTCGGGCAAGGTCACGTGCCGCCCTGCGGCAGCTCCAAACGAGTAATCCGCACAAGCCTCAAGCCTGTGTTCATGGTAGGGTCTCCATCCGGCTTATGGAGACCCCTGCCATGAAACGTTATGTGCCCCTGCTTCTGGTCCTGCCCCTGATGCTCGGAGGATGCATCGCCCGCGCGGCGGCGGACATCGTCACCGCACCGGTCCGCGTCGCCGGCAAGGCGGTCGACGTGGCCACCACGAGCCAGTCCGAAGCGGACGAGAAACGCGGCCGCGAACTGCGCAAGCAGGAAGAGGAGGTGGGCAAGCTGCGCCGCCTCTATGATCAGCAGCTCGATGCCTGCAACGACGGCAGCCCGCGCGCCTGTGCCCAGGCGCAGACGACCTATGCCGAGATCCAGAGCCGGGTGCGCAACCTGCCCCCGCCTCCGCCTGAACCGCGCTAGGCAGCCGCGCGGCGCAAGCGGTCGTTGATGGCTCGCCCGACGCTCCGATCGGGAACGGGCGCCACCGCAATTGCGGGCTTGGGCGAAACTGCGGCGAGATGCAGGCAGGCATAGAGCCGCTGCGCTGCTTCGGTCAGGTCACCTGCCGATGACAGATTGGCGTCGCAGGCCATCGCGCCGAACCCGATCAGGAATTCGTCCAGCATGGCCTCGGTCGCGTTGAGCCGGACCGGCTTGCCGGGGGCATAGTGGCTGGCGAGCTGGCCCGGTGCCTCGATCGCGCCGCCCGGTGCCGGGTGAGCGCCGAGGTCGATCGGGCCGGGCCGCAGCACCTCGACTCGCCCGCCCTCGCGTACCGCAACGATGGTCGATTCGAGCCCTTCGGCGCAGGCGCCGCCGTCGAGCACCAGGTCGATCCGCCCGCCGAGCGAGGCGAGCACATGCGCCGGGGTGGTCGGGCTGATGAACCCGCTGCGGTTGGCAGACGGAGCCGCCAGGGGGAAATCGACTGCTTCCAGCAGCGCGCGCATGACCGGATGTGCGGGCGCGCGTACCGCCAGCGTGGGCAAGCCCGCGGTGACTGCGGGCGCCAGCGCCGCATCGCCTCGGCGGGGCAGAACCAGCGTCAGCGGCCCCGGCCAATGTGTCTCTGCCAGCGCCATCGACACGGTGTCGAAGTCGGCATAGGCAGCGGCTTGCGCGGTGTCGACGACGTGGACGATCAGCGGATTGAACCCGGGACGGCCCTTGGCGGCGTAGATCCTGGCAACTGCTTCCGGGTCGTCCGCCCGGGCGGCGAGGCCATAGACCGTCTCGGTCGGCACCGCGACCAGGCCCCCCGATTCGAGCACGCGCGCGGCGCGCGCGATTCCCGCCGCGTCTGCCCGCACCACTTCCGTAGCGTTCTTGCCCGTCATGGGCGCGCGCTATAGGGGATTGCACGCTCGCTCAATAGACTTGCCCGAGAGGATAGCTCCGCCGTGATTCCCTATGCGCCGCCGGTTCAGGACCAGTTGCTTGCCATCCGCACCAACGCCGGTATCGCCGCGCTGGCAGCCAGCGAACGCTTCGCCGCGGCCGAGCCCGATCTGGTCGAGGCAATCGTCGAGGGGGTCGGCGCGCTGGCGGCAGGCGAATGGGCCCCGCTCAACCGGATCGGCGACCTTGAAGGCGCGGTGCTGGAAAACGGTGTGGTGCGCCTGCCCGCCGGCTTCGCCGAGGCCTATGGCCAGTACGTCGAGCAAGGCTGGAACGCCATTGCCAGCCCGGTCGAATTTGGCGGACAGGGCCTGCCGTTTACGCTCGCCTGCAACGTGCTGGAAAACCTCGGCACCGCCAACATGGCGTTCAACCTGCTGCCGATGCTTTCGGTCGGGGCGATCGATGCGCTGGAGAACCACGGCAGCGCGGCGCAGAAGGCGAAATACCTGCCCCGGCTGGTGAGCGGCGAATGGTCGGGGACGATGAACCTGACCGAACCGCAGGCGGGCAGCGATGTCGGCGCCCTGCGCGCCACCGCCACCCCGATCAATGACGGGCCGCACGCCGGCAAGTACCTGATCGAAGGGCAGAAGATCTACATCACCTGGGGCGAGCATGAACTCGCCGGCAACATCATCCACCTCGTGCTCGCCCGCCTGCCCGGCGCGCCCGAAGGCACCCGCGGCATCTCGCTGTTCATCGTGCCCAAGTACCATGTGAATGACGACGGTTCGCTCGGGCCGCGCAACGATCTCAAATGCGTCAGCCTGGAACACAAGCTCGGCATCAACGCCTCGCCCACCTGCGTGATGAGCTATGGCGACAGCGGCGAATGCATCGGCGAACTGGTGGGTGCGGAAAACCGGGGCCTTGCCGCCATGTTCACGATGATGAACAACGCGCGGATCAACGTCGGCAACCAGGGCGTCCAGATTGCCGAGCGCGCCACCCAGCAGGCGCTCGCCTATGCCCGCGACCGGGTCCAGTCGGCGCGCGCCGGTTCGCCCGACAAGTCGCCGGTGGCGATCATCGAACACCCCGACGTGCGCCGCACGCTGATCCGGATGAAGGCGCTGACCGAAGGTTGCCGCGCGCTGCTCTATTACACCGCCGGGCAGGTCGATCGCGGCGCGCTGGGTGACGACGCGGCGGCGATGCGCGCGGATACGCTGGTGCCGATGCTCAAGGCATGGGGCACCGACATCGGGGTCGAAGTCGCCAGCCTGGGCGTGCAGATCCATGGCGGGATGGGGTTCGTCGAGGAAACCGGGGCGGCGCAGCATTACCGCGATGCGCGGATCGCCCCGATCTACGAAGGAACCAACGGCATCCAGGCGGCGGACCTCGTCACCCGCAAGCTGGGGCTGGAGGGCGGCACGGTGCTGACCGGCCTGCTCGACGCAATCGCCCGTGATGCTTCGGACGAACCCGCACTGGCCGCGCTGGCGCGCGAATGTGCAGGCATCGCACAGTGGATGCTGGGCGAGGCGAGCCTCGACGACCGGCTGGCCGGCAGCGTGCCGTTCTGCACCATGTGCGCTGTCGCCGTGGCCGGATGGCAGCTGCTCGCCCAGTTGCGCGCCGTGGACAGCGGAGAAGCACCCGCGCTGGCGGCGACCAAGCCGGTCACCGTACGGTTCTTCCTCGACCGGATCGTGCCCGAGGCGGCCGGCCTGCGCGCCTCCGCCATGGCCGGGGCGGATGCGCTCTACAGCCTCACCGCCGAGCAGTTGGTCGGCTGAGGCGATGGCGGGCGAGGCAGACCCGCTCGACCGGATCGCCGCGGCGCTCGAAAAGCTGGCGGGGGCGGCGCACCTGCCAGCACCCGACTGGCGCGCGGCCCCGGCCTACGTCTGGAACAGTCACGGCGCGCGCCCGGTCGCAGCGATCGAGGCGCCACCGCTGGCCGCGCTCGAGGGCGTGGACACGCACAAGGACACGGTGCTGGCCAACCTGCGCCGACACGCGAGCGGCGCGGCGGCGCACGACATGTTCCTGTGGGGCGCGCGCGGGATGGGCAAGTCCGCACTGCTGCGCGCCGCCACCCGCGCGGTGCAGGACGAGCGGCCCGACGCGCTGGCGCTGGTGCAGGTCGCGGGTGATGCGCTCGACAGCCTGCCCGCGCTGTTCGCCGCGCTCGCCCCGGTGGAGCGCCGGTTCCTGGTCTATTGCGACGACCTCGGCTTTGCGGACGACGACCTGCAAGGCCCGCGCCGGTTGCGCAGCTTTCTCGATGGCGGGGTGGAGGCGCGCCCCGGCAATGTCCGCCTTGCAGTGACATCGAACCGGCGCGCGATCGTGCCGCGTGCGCTGAGCGAGCAGGACGATCCGATCAACCCGCGCGATGCGGTCGACGACCGGCTGGCGCTGGCCGACCGGTTCGGCATTTCGCTCGGCTTCCACGCCTGCGACCAGGCGACCTATCTGGCGATTGTCGCAGGCTATGCCACGCTGCACGCCCTCGCCTGGGACGAAGCCGAGGCGCTCGAATGGGCGCGCCGACGCGGGGCGCGGTCAGGCCGCGTGGCGTGGCATTTCGTCACCGAACTGGCCGGGCGGGCCGGGAAGACCCTTTAGCGCTCCGGCCTAGCGGGGGTCGTTGCGGAAGGCGGCATCCGGGTTGCCGCTCAGCTCGCGCTGCGGCGGCAGCGAACGGGTCCGCTGGCGGACAATCGCCGGCCGCGGTTCGGCATTGCTCGCCACCACCCGCCAGATGATCCCGGCGGTGTCATCGCTCACCAGCAGCGCGCCGTCCCCGGCCCATTCGACCCAGGTCGGGCGGCCGCGCGTGGTCCCTTCGCCGGTCAGGAACCCGGTCAGCACCGGAACCGGCTTGCCGGTCGGATTGCCGCGCGCGTCGAACGCGACATAGACCACGTCGTAGCCCGCGAGCGGCTTGCGGTTCCACGACCCGTGGCGCGCGATAAACGCGCCCTGCCCGAACGTGCTGCCCATCCGGTCGCCCTCGGCCGAGAACACCAGCCCGAGCGCGGCGACATGCGGGCCGAGCGCATATTCGGGCTTGCGGGTATATTCCATCAGGTATTGCGGCATCGGTGCCTCGACCCGGTCGTCGATGTTCTCGCGCCAGTAGAGCCACGGCCAGCCATATTGCGCGCCGATCGGCACGTTGGTCAGATAGTCGGGCACCATGTCCGAGCCGAGCATGTCGCGTTCGTTGACGGTGGTCCACAGCTCCCCGCTCCACGGGTTCCAGTCGAGCCCGTTGGGATTGCGCAGACCCGCCGCAAACGGGCGCGCCTCGCCCGTGGCAAGATCAAGCTCGTGGATCATGGCGCGGCCTTCCTCGACCTCCATGCCCTTCTCGCCGATATTGGACACCGAGCCGACCGCGACATAGAGCTTGGTCCCGTCCGGGCTCAGCTCCACATTGCGCATCCAGTGCCCGCCGCCGCCGGGCAGGTCCATCAGCTTGCGCCCTGCGCCGGTGACGGCCATGCTGCCGAGGGCATAATCGAACGCGAGCACCTCGTCGTGGTTGGCCACATAGAGCGTGCCGTCGTTCCACGCGATCCCCGAGGGCGAATCGAGCGCGTCGGTCAGCACCTGGCGAACCTCGGCCGTGCCGTCACCATCGGCATCGCGCAGCAGCACGAGCTGGTTGGGCGAGACGCCGGTCGCCCCGGCGCGGCTCATCAACTTGTCCGCGATCCAGCCGGTTATCCCGCCCCCGCCACCGCTCTTGGGCGAGCGGGTCAGCGTGACCAGCACGTCGCCGTTGGGCAGGGTGTGGATTACGCGCGGGTGGTCCAGCCCGTCCGCAAAGCGCTTAACGGTCAGTCCCTCGGCCGGTTCGGGTAGTTCGTCTTGCTTCCACCCGATCGGCTTGGCGATGCGTACGGTGGGGAGCATCTGCGGATCGGCCTCGCTGAGCGTGGGATCGGTGCCGGTGACGTCCTCGACCGAAAGATCCGCCGGATCGCCGCGGTAAACCCACAGCGCGAAAGCACCGACGAGGACGAACACCACCACCAGGGCGACGAGAATTTTGCGCATGACAGTCATGGCGCAAGGCATAAGCGCCGCGCGGGCTTGCGGCAATGGCGCAAGTGGCTAGGGCAGGGCGATGTACGATTTTGCCCCCGACCGCACCCTGCCCAAGGATGAGCAGCACCGCCAGCTGTGCGATGCCGCCGAAGCTCTCACCGCTGGCGAGCGCGACGGCGTCGCCAACATGGCCAATGTCGCTGCGCTGCTGTGGGAATTCCTGCCCGACCTCAACTGGGCCGGGTTCTATCGCATGGTCGATGGCGAGCTGGTGCTTGGCCCGTTCGTCGGGCGGCCGGCCTGCATCCGCATTCCACTGGGCAAGGGAGTTTGCGGCACCGCCGCCGCCACCGCCCGGACCCAGCTGGTCGCCGATGTGCACGCCTTTCCCGGCCATATCGCCTGCGACGCGGCCAGCCGTTCGGAGCTGGTCGTGCCGGTCATATGCGGCGGCGTAGTGGTGGCGGTGATCGATCTCGACAGCCCGCTGCCCGCCCGGTTTGACGTCGCCGATGCGCGCGGGATCGAGGCGCTGGCGGAGATTCTCGCCGACCGGATCTGACTACGTTCGCCAGACCGACCCGAAACGGGACAGGTCGTTGCGAAAGCGTGTGTTTGTGCCGCACACGATGGTAGATTTTCCCTTAACGCGCCGGGAATCAGTCCCGTTCGCTGCGTCGCCTTGGGGAATTCGCATGACCGCACGCCGTCTTGTGTCACTGGTTTTCGCCAGCAGCACCATCGCCCTTGCCGCACCCGCGCTGGCACAGGCGGAGATGACCTACGAGCCGGGGCAGTATGACTATGCCCGCCCGGCACCCGCGCAGCCGCCTGTGATCTACCAGCAGCAGCCGGTCGTGCAGCCGATCCCGCAGCCCTATGCCGAGACAGAGCAGTATCAGGACGAGGACGGCGCCGTGGAAGAGGTCTACACCCAGACCCATCCACACCACGCGACCCCCTATCCCATGCATCACACAGTGCCTTATCCGATGCACCACGCCGGACCAGCCATGCCGCCGCAGCCCGCATTCGACCGCGAGGCCTGGCTCGACCAGTGCCGCGCGCAATATCGCGATCAGCGCGGCAACGGCCGTCGTGAAGGCGGGATCGGCGGCGGGATCCTTGGCGCAGCGGTCGGCGGCGTGATCGGCAACCGCGTGGGCGATGGCGATCGTCTGGCGGGAACGTTGATCGGTGCGGGCGTGGGCGGCATCGCCGGGGCTGTGCTCGGCTCGGTCATCGGCGGTGCAGGCGAGCGGCGGCGCGAGGCCCGGGCGGCCGACGAATGCGAAGCCTGGCTCGACCGGTACATGGCCGGCGGCTACGGCCAGCAGGGGTATTACGGCTATCCCGGCTATGGCTATGGCTATGCGATGCACATGACTTATGTGCCGGTGCTGATCGCGGTGCCGCAGCGGGCCGTGGTGCGCGAGACCGTGACTGAGGAATGGGTCGAAACGCACAAGTCGACCTATGTCCGGCCGGCGAAGAAGATCCATCATCAGCCGGCCCCGCAGCCCAAACCGATCAAGACCAAGACCCGCTACGCCAAGTAGCCATGTCTCCCTAGGGCTCGGTCTCGCGCAGGTCGGCATCGGCCCGGGCAATTGTCGTCCCGCCCGCTTCCAGCCGGATCACCCCGAGCCGGGCAATCTCGCTCGCCCGGCTCACGGTGATTCCCGCTGCCAGCGCCTCGCGGACCTGCAGCTTGCGCGCGTCCGGCCCGGCCAGACGCAGGCGGTATTTTCCGTAAGGGACCCGGTCGAACAGGAAGAACCCGTCGTACTCGCTGACCGTGGTCGCGAGCACCGCGCCCTTGGCATCGATCAGTTCGAGCTGCGCGCCCGGTTGCGGCGTCCCGCTGGTGGTCATCAGCATGCCCTCGACCTCGCCCGAAGGGGAAATGGGTAGCAGGACTTCGGTGATCACCCCTGGGCGGGGCACCACGACCACGCCCTTGGTCGCAGGCACGAGGTAGGGATCGTCGAGCGACGACAGGTCGACCCCGACCAGCACCGGCTGGAACGGCGCCAGCCCGTCGACGATGGTCCGCCCGTTCTCGGCTGTGACCGCATCGCGGAAGCGCAGCCCGGCCTCGACCATGACATCGGGCAGCGGCTCCTCGCCCGGCGAGAGCTGGCCATCTCCATCATCGTCGCGGAACACGGTAACCGATGCCTGCCCCGACCGGGCGAGCCGCTGGCTGGTCATGCGCATGCCCCCGCGCACCGGGTCAGGGCCGAGGCTGAAGGCGAGCGAGAGGTTGGCCGCGATGGTCCCGTCGGTCCGGTAACTGGTATCAGCTCGGAGCGAGAAGCGCTTGAAATCACGCGTGTAGCCAAGCGTAAAGTTGGTCGTGCCCGATGACTTTTCATACTCCGCCTCGAAATTGAGGTCGGACTTGTCGTCGAGCCGCTTGCCGGTCGCGATCCGGGCGCTTTCGAGCCCCTGGTCGCGGCCCGAAAGGATGAAGT
>ERZ1066122.2557-NODE-2557-length-11799-cov-7.524779_pt1 | contig 11799 bp, 6 predicted proteins | sample MGYA00382769_ERZ1066122 | MGnify/ENA primary metagenome ERZ1066122 (study PRJEB33369, sample SAMEA5778352) | biofilm metagenome | biome: Industrial cooling water; feature: Water cooling tower basin; material: Biofilm | place: United Arab Emirates | collected...
GGGTGGATATCGTGCGTGCCCTCGTAGGTAATCACCGATTCGAGGTTCATCATATGGCGCATAATCGGGTATTCGCCGGTGATGCCCATTCCGCCGTGGATTTGGCGGGCTTCGCGGGCTACTTCCAGGGCCATATTGACCGAGTTGCGCTTGGCCATCGAGATTTGGGCGCTCGTGGCTTTGCCCTCGTTTTTGAGGACGCCGAGGCGCCACGCCATCAGCTGGGCTTTGGTGATTTCGGTGAGCATTTCGGCGAGCTTGCGCTGCGTGAGCTGGAAGGCGGCGATGGGCCGGTCGAACTGGATGCGCTGGAGCGAGTATTTCAGGGCCGACTCGTAGCAATCAATCGCCGCGCCGATGGCACCCCACGCGATACCGAACCGCGCCGAATCGAGGCACGAGAGCGGGCCGCGCAGGCCATCGACGTTGGGCAGGATATTTTCCTTCGGCACCTTCACGTTGTCGAACACCAGCTCGCCGGTGATGGAGGCGCGCAGGCTCCACTTGTTGTGGATTTCGGGGGCCGTGAAGCCTTCCATCCCCTTTTCGACGATGACGCCGCGGATGCGGCCGTTGTCGTCCTTCGCCCACACCACGGCTACCTGGCTTTGCGGCGAGTTCGAAATCCAGAGTTTCGCGCCGTTTAGCAGGTAATAGTCGCCCATATCCTTGATGGTCGTCGTCATCCCGCCGGGGTTCGAGCCGTGGTCAGGCTCGGTGAGGCCGAAGCAGCCGAGCCACTCGCCGGACGCCAGCTTCGGCAGGAACTTGCGGCGCTGCTCCTCGGAGCCGTAGGCGTAGATGGGGAACATCACGAGCGAGCCTTGCACGGAGGCTGTCGAGCGCATCCCGGAGTCGCCGCGCTCGATTTCCTGCATAATCAGGCCGTAGGAGATGTAGTCCATCCCGCCGCCGCCGTATTCGGTGGGGATGGTGGGGCCGAAGGCGCCTACCTCACCGAATTTCCGCACGATTTCAGAGGGGAAATGTGCATCCTGCGCCCACCGCTCGATGTTGGGCGAAATCTCGCGCTTCACAAAATCGCGGATGCTCTGGCGCACCAGGATGTGCTCCTCGGTGAGCAGGCCGTCGAGGTCGAAATAATCGGTGAACCCGTTGGCGTTGGTGGAGCCGGGGGCCTTCTTCTGAGTTACGGCTTTCGGCGAGAGAACGTCGGCTTGGCTGGACATAAGATGGTGATTGGTATCGTAGTACAAAGGTACTGAGTAGGAGCGGCGCGCGGGTCCGGCGGTTGAGTTGTCGCCGGCACCGTCGCGGTGCCGGTTACACGCGCCACGCATACCGGCACCGCGACGGTGCCGGCGACGACTCACTACACGCTACCACCGTAAGCTCAAACTCGCCAGAAAGTTCAGCGGCGCCTGCGGGTAGAGGTACGTAAAATCGTAGCGTTGCGCGCCGCTGATGAAGGCATAGGTGTAGCCGTTCGATTCGTAGCGCTCGCTCAACAGGTTTTGCGCCAACGCGGCGATTTCTACCTCGTTCAATCCCAGCACCCGCGTGGCGCGGGTGTAGCGGACGCGCGCGTCGAGCACCGTGTAGGGGTCGAGCGAGCGGGCGCGGGTGGCGGTGTTGTCGAGGTACTGGCGGCTGACGTGCTTGCCGAGCAGCGCCACGCGCAGGCCGGGCAGTGCTTCGCTTTCGAGCGTCGTGGCGCCCACCACCGAGGGCGAGTAGGCGATGGTGGTTTCGCGGAACTCGGTGGCGATTTCGGTGAACGTGTCGTAGTTGGTAATGAAATCGCGGTAGCGGCGGATGCGGTTGCGCGAAAGCGCGAGGTTGCCGCTCAGGGTCAGGGCGTTGGCGCGGGGCAGCAGGTTGGCGGCGGCGGTCAATTCGATGCCCGCGCGGTACGAGTCGGCCACGTTGGTGGGGATGGCGCCGCCCACGTCGTCGAGGCGGCCGGAGAGCACGAGCTGGTCGCGGTACTGCATCCAGTAGAAGTTGAGGCCGCCCTGCCAGCGGCCGGCCGCGCGGCGCACCCCGGCTTCGTAGTTGACGAGGCGCTCGGCGGTGGGGCGGCGCGAGGGCGGCGTGTCGGTGTAGGCGTTGCGGGTGGGTTCGCGGTGCGCCACGGCTACCGAGGCGTAGGCGGCCACGGCATCGGCGAGCTGATAGGTGAGGCCCGCTTTGGGGTTGAAAAACGTGAACTCGAACGTGTTGGGCCGGCGCGGGCCGAAGTCTTCGTTCGGCGCCAGGAGCGAGTAGGAGACGCGCCGCACCTGCCCGTCGAGGTAGGCCGTGAGGCGGTCAGTGGGCGCCCAGGTGCCGCGCAGGTAGGCGTTTGCGTCGGTTTTGCGGGTGCGCTCGTCGTAGTAGCGGTCGCGGGTTTCGGATTGGGCGGCGTAGCGCGCCCACGTCACTTCGCCGAAGTGCTGGCCCCGGTAGCCGGTGGCGGCGCCGCCGAGCGTCAGCGTCCAGGGGCGGTTGGCGGGGGCGAGGGTGGCGGCCCAGGTGGCGCCGTAGAGGTCGGTGCGGAGCCAGCGGCGGCGCACCACGTCAGTACGGCGGATAGTGTCGCCGGTGTGGTCGATGAGTAGCGTGGGCGGCAGCAGGTTGTAGCGCTCAAACCGCTGATTCACTTTGTATTCCTCATAAAAACCGCCGCCGCGCGTGTAAAACGGCGTCGCGCTCAGATTCAGGCTTGGCGTGAACTGGTGGCTGATGAGAAGCTGATGGTAGTCCTGCTGGTAGTTGTCGGTCTGGTTGTCGTAGGGTGTGGGGCGCTGGATGCCGATGAAGTCGTCGAAATCGAACCCGGCCGGGTTGAAGGTGCGGTTGCCGCGCGCCACTGAGTCTTTCGGTACACCGTACCACGCCTGCCCGGTGCGCTCCTGCCCCGTGAGGATGAGAGCGCGCACGAGGGTTTTGTCGGTGAGGTACGTGCCCGTCAGGTAGAGCGAGCGCAGGCGCGAGAAGGCGCGGTCGATGTAGCCTTCGCTCTGGATGCGCGAGGCGCGGGCATCGACGGCAAAGCGCCCGCGCCCCGCCGAATCGGCGCCAATCAGGCCCGTGCCCGCCGCCACGGTGGTGCGCCACGTCCCAAACGAGCCGGCCGCGTTGGTGATTTCGGCGTAGGCGGCGCGGCGCGGCGCGTTCGTTTCGATGTTCACCGACCCACCGAACGCCCCCGCGCCGTTGGTGCTCGTGCCCGCCCCACGCTGCACCTGAATGCTTTGGGTCGAAGAAAGCAAATCGGGCATATTCACGAAAAACACCGCGTGCGATTCGGCCTCGTTCACGGGCACCCCGTTGAGCGTGATGTTGACGCGCGTAGGGTCGGTGCCGCGAATGCGGATGCCGGAGTAGCCGATGCCGGCCCCGCCGTCGGAGGTGGTCACGACCGACGGCGTTTGGTCGAGCATCTGCGGCAGGTCTTGCCCGAAATTGCGGTCGCGGATGACCTTCGGCCCGAGGGTTTGGTACGCCGTACCCGTCTGCTCGGAAGCGCGGGTGGCGGTGATGTGCGCTTCGGCGAGCTGCACCCGGCGTGGGCGCAACCGCGCGGAGTCGGCGGCGGCGGGAGAAGAAGCGGCGCCCGGTTGCGCGGCGGCGCCCAACGCCACCTGCAAGGTCAGGCCCACGGCCACAGCGGCCCAGCCCTCCCAACGAGAAACAAGAAACAAGAAACTGAAAACGATAAACGGTGACGGCCCCACCGCCAGGGGTTGGCGGGCGGGTCCACGGCGTCACGAGCGCACGGCGGCCCCCCGCGCGTGCTGGTCGGTTTGTTCCCTTCGCCGGCATTACCCGGTTCAGGTTCGATGGGTATGATCTCAGCCGCCGCTCCGCGCTCGGAAACGGCAGCACCCCTAAACGTGCCGCAAATTTAACAGGCCCGAGACCGACGATCCTCGGAAATTCGCGTATCTTCACTTCGGGCCGCGCCCACGGGCAACCTCCGGCGGCTGTAGGCCGTCACTACCAACGGGTTGCGCCGGTTTTTCCTGATGCGTCCGGTCCTGTGTTTTCCCACCTTCTCTCGTCCTATTCCGATGCTGGCCCTCGCTTACTCCGCGCTCATCCTCGCCATTCTCGCCTACTTCGTGGTGTTGCCCGCTACGCGCCCGCTGCCGCCACCCACCCCCGACAACCGCGACGACGGCGGCGAGCCGCTCGACGACGATTTGCCCGACCTGGATTTGCCGCCCGGCATCTCGCGGCCGATTTCCGATTTCGAGCCCGATTATCAGCAGCCGCGCCGCCCCTCGCGGCCATTGCGGATTGGGTAAGGATTGATGTGGGGATGTGAAGATGTGGAGATGTGAGAATGTTTTTCACATTGAGCAGTGGTTCATCCACGCCGGATTGCCCACATCGCATTTTCTACCCGCTCCTCCCCTACCCCGCCGATTTCCGTGAACGGCAGCCCCGCCGCTTGCAACGTCGCGCGGTAGCGCGCAAACAAGCGCGCCCGCTCGGCGGGGTCGGGGGCTTCGCGCAGCGGGTCCGGCTCCCACGGCAGGTCGGGGCGCAGCAGCAGGCGCCGGCCGTAGGCAGTGGGGGCGAGGGCGGCGCGGCGCAGCCACGCGGGGCAGCGCCCGAAGCGCTCTTCGGCCCAGATCAGGATTACCAGCAGATCGGTATCGCAGAACAGTGGGCGGCTGGGCGCCAGCGTGGCCGCCGCTTCGTTTTCGGCCGCGAGCTGCCCGCGCGCGATATTTTCGAGGTCGGCGAGGGTGTAGGCGGCTGGATCGGGCAGGTTGAGCAGGTACTCGCGGGCGTACTCGGGCACCCACGTCGTGAGCAGGCGCGCGGCCAGCGCCGCCGCCAGCGCCGACTTGCCGCTCGACTCGGGGCCGGTGATGGCAACGCGCGGGTTTTCTGAGAGTGTCATCAAAGGCAAGTCAGCGAGCGCAGGCATCGGCACGAAAAAAGGGCCGGACGGCAACCACCGTCCGGCCCTTTCGGCTACCGCGCAGCGCGCGGATTACTTCAAAATCTCGATCCGGCGGAAACCGACCTCGTTGTCGAGGCGGACGCGCAGGAAGTAGATACCGGCCGCCAGGTTGTCGAGGCGTACGTCGGCCACGGTGTTGTCGTGGGCCGGCTGGGTGTGCAGGATGCGGCCCAGGGCGTCGGTCACGGTCAACTCGATGCGGCGGGCGTTGGTGTTGGTCAGGTCAACGCGGAAGGTGCCGGTGCTCGGGTTAGGGTACACGTCGAGGGCGCGGACGCGCTCGCTGGCCAGGCCCACTACCGCTGGCAGGATCGTGAGAGTGTAGTCTTCCGTTTCGCCATCAGAAAAGAATTGCGTACAGGCATCGAAGCGGCTCGGCGTCGCATTCCGGCGGTTCCGGACGCGCATCCCCGTAGCACCGAGGGCAGCCGTCGCCGGAATCGGTACCCGCACCGAGAATGCTTGCCCGGCGGTGCCCACAGCCGCTTGTTTTATAAGGGTGAACTCCGTTGAATCGAAGGTTTCATCGCTGTTGTAATCGATCCAGACGCCCACACCCCCGACCGACGAGTTCCGCACCGTGATGGTGTAGGCTGAATCGGCGTGTACCGAAGCCGTCGTGCTGTCGCTGGCCGGAAAGAACGTGTAGGCCGGATTGGCACCGCTGCCCGCCGCGCAGCCGGTGCCCCGGTTACGAAGGGGCGTACCGGCCATCGATACCTCGTCGATGAAGCCGGCCGTGCAGGCCGCAAGGTGCAGATTGAGGCAGTATGGGCTAAGCGCCACACAGACGTACTGCGAGCGCACCAGCGAATCGGAACCAGCTATATTGGTGGCGACCAGCTTAATATCATAGCAACCGCCGGTGGCAAACGTTACAAACGGGTTCTGACTGGTAACGGTGGTACCGCCCACGAACTGTACGCCCGCGGAAGGCGTCACCGTCCAGCGCCAGCCAGAAGGGGTGTTCAGTGACTGATCGAGAAACCGCACTACTTCACCCCGATTTGGCGCCGTGTTGCTGACAATGAAAGCGGCCGTGGGTGCCGTGGGCACGGTAGCGGTTACGACTACCGTATCGGTGGCGGTACAGGCGCCGTTCGAAATGGACGCGATGTACGTGTAGGTACCCGGTGCGGGGAACGCGTACGTCACCAGCGGATTAGCAGTGGTAGTGCCCACGATGCCCGGTCCTGACCACGTAACAGCTGTCGTGGACGGAATGATCGGCAGACCCGCGTTGAGGGCGCCGATGGAGCCGGGCGTCTGGTCGGTGGCAGCCCACCCGGAGTTGTCGTTGTTGTCTGGACCGTAGAGGCCGGCTCCCGCGATTGTGCGCGGGCTGCTGACGGGAGCGCCGCTGAAATCAGCGGCCGTTATCGGAGCGAGGGGTGTAAACGCGTTCACCACTACCGCATCGACCACCTGCCCCGTAGCCGAAGTGAGCACGAATGCCTGATCGGAGCCGGAAAACAGCAGATCGCTGGGGCCACCTGTATTGTAGTAGTTATTATTAGCATCGTCAGCCCCGCTGCCGACGTGCAGCACCAGGGTGTTTTGGGGTTGCAAAATGGTGCCGTTGGCAAAGGTGTAAGTACGTGCCGCAGCACCGCCCTGCACCTCGAAGCCGTAGCCCGACATATCCACCTGCCCGGTACCCAGATTGGTAATCTCGACGAAGTCCTCAGTGCCCTGCGGAATGTAGGAAGGGTAGGGATTTGTGGCACCAGTACCGCCCGTAGCGAACAACGCGAACTCGGTGATGCGTACCGTGCCGCCCAACGACGACGACGCCGAGAGCGTGGCCGTCAGCCCGGCGAATGTGGTTTGGTTGGGGCCGGCGTTGACGGAGAGCCCCGCGTCGCGATAGGCACCCGTAGCCGAAGTAGCTACCAGCGAGTTGGTGCCGGCATCGACAACCCGCACGAAGTAACGTACGCCATTGGAGCCTTGCGCTGGAATCGTCGCGGAGAAGGTGCTGCCCGAGCGCGTCATCGGCAGCGTAACGGCCGCGCTCGTGCCGGCGGTATAGACCAGTTCGGCACGGGCAATGCCCGACGCATCAGTAGGCGACACACTCACGACGTGGCTGGCGGGCAAACACGTACCACCAGGCGGCGTGAGTGTGATGGTGCCGATGGTAGGCGGGGTAAGGTCGCCGACGGGCAGGGTGAAAGTGAACGTCTGGCCCGACCGCGGGATGTTCATCGCATCGTTGGGCAGCACACTGGTGATGGTAGTGGTGGCAACCGGTGCAACCCACGTTCCGCTGATTACTTTACAGTCGGAGATACCATTACCGCGCAAGCCTACCTGAACGCCGTTGGTGGAGCCGGGGGCCCAATCGCGCCCGAATGAACCGTATCGGATCTCAATGTTGCCGTTCTCATAGAGCCATACCTGTACACTTCCTGTGGCGCGCGTGTTACCGAACTGCACAAAATCCGATGCCTGGATTTTGTGAATACGATTTGGCGCCGTGCCTGTCGTCAATGACGAATACTGTGTGTTGGGACCATCGGAGCGCAGATCCTTGGCGAAGAAGCCGATCATCTGATCCGTGGCTCCGGTCAGTGGGCTTTGATAAGCCGTCGACCCGGTGGTGAAGGTGAGCCAGCCGTTGGTAGTCACTACGTAGCTTGTGTACGTATTGAAACCGAAGGGGAAGGAGAACGGTAGGGCCTGCGGCTGCGAGTACCCATCATCGACGCTGCCACCACCTGCGGTAGGATCGAAAACAGCCCCTCCCGTCAGCGAAGAGTAAGAACCAGTGGTGTTGGAGAAGCCGTAAAGCGAGGTCACCTGGGCGTGGGCCGCGCCGGCACCGAGCAGCGTCAGGGCCGCCGCCGCCGTCAGGCGGCGCGTCAGCCGCGCCATCCCGGTCAGGGAAGTAAATGTGGGCATCTGAAAGGTTGTGGTGAAAAAACGTAAGCGAACCGGAAGCCCCGCGCCACCGGATGCGCGCGGCGGCGCGGCGGCTTAGGGGCTAGAAAGTTACGGCAAGGTTGGCAATCTGCCGCAAGGCGGGCGGCAACCGCCCGCTTACCTTTGCGCGGCAACAGGGGGCCGCCGCACCATTCGCCCCTTGCCCCCGTTGCCGATGCCCGCTTCCGCCCCGAAAATCGCGTTCCAGGCGCTCACCTACGACGACGTCCTGCTGCTGCCGGCGTACTCCGAAGTTCTCCCGCGCGATACCGACACCGGCTCGTGGCTTACGCGCCGCATCCGGCTCAACATTCCGCTCGTGTCGGCGGCGATGGATACCGTCACCGAATCGGAAATGGCCATCGCGGTAGCCCGCGAGGGCGGCCTCGGGTTCATCCATAAAAATATGAGCATTCAGCGGCAGGCCGAGCAGGTACGCCGCGTGAAACGGTCGGAATCGGGGATGATCCTCGACCCCGTGACGCTGCCCGAAACCGGCGTCGTGGCCGACGCCCACCGCGTGATGCGTGAACTGGGCATCGGCGGCATTCCGGTGGTTGGCCCGGCGGGCGAGCTGCGCGGCATCGTCACCAACCGCGACCTGCGCTTCGAGCGCGACGGCCGCCGCCGCCTGCTCGAGGTGATGACGCCGATGCCGCTCGTGACGGCCGCCCCCGGCACCACCCTGCAACAGGCCGAAGAGATTTTGCAGGAAAACAAGATCGAGAAGCTGCCCGTGGTGGATAAAGACGGCCGCCTGGCGGGCCTCATCACGTACCGCGACATCATCAAGAAAAAAGACCGCCCCTACGCCTGCAAAGACGAGTACGGCCGCCTGCGCGTAGGCGCCGCCGTGGGCGTCACGCCCGACCTCGTGGCGCGCGTGGAAGCGCTGGTGGAGGCCGGGGTCGATGTGGTGAGTGTCGATACGGCGCACGGCCACTCGCGCGGGGTGCTCGACGCGGTGCGGACGCTGCGCGTGCGCTTCCCCGACCTCAACCTCATCGCCGGCAACGTGGCCACGGCCGAGGGCGCGAAAGCCCTGGCCGATGCGGGTGCCGACGCCGTGAAGGTGGGGGTGGGGCCGGGGAGCATCTGCACCACCCGCATCATCGCGGGCATCGGCGTACCGCAGCTCTCGGCCGTGATGGAAGCCGCGCGCGGCCTGGCGGGCACGGGTGTGCCGGTCATCGCCGATGGCGGCATCAAGTTCTCCGGTGATGTGGTGAAGGCTCTCGCCGGCGGCGCCGCTACCGTGATGATTGGCTCGCTGCTGGCGGGCACCGAAGAGGCGCCCGGCGAGGTGCAACTCTTCGAGGGCCGCAAGTTCAAGACCTACCGCGGGATGGGGTCGGTGGAGGCGATGGAAGAAGGCTCGAAAGACCGCTACTTCCAGGATGCCGAAGACGATGTGAAGAAGCTCGTGCCGGAGGGCATCGTAGGTCGGGTGCCGTACAAAGGGGCCGTAACCGAAGTGCTCTACCAGCTCACGGGTGGCCTGCGCGCGGGGATGGGCTACGTCGGGGCGCCCACCATCGAGGCGCTGCAACAGGCGCGGATGGCGCAAATCACAGGGGCGGGGCTGCGCGAGTCGCACCCGCACGACGTGCAGATCACGCGCGAGGCGCCGAACTACTCGCGGGCGTAAGGCGGGCGCGAAGTTCCTCATCCATACAACTCCGCACGCCCGCGCGCCAACCCGCGCGGGCTTCCGGCCGTATGGGGCGGCCCACCGGGGGCGCTATCTTAGCCCCTCGTCCGCGCTCCCTTCCTGACGTCCCGCGCCCGTCCGTTGTCGCTCTTCTCTACATTTCCGCTCTCTACGGTTCGCCGCGCGCTGCTGGCGGCGGTGGTGGGTGCGTGGCTGCTGGTGGTGGCGTTGGCGGTGGTGCCCACGGCGACGCCGCCGGTGCGGGCCAGTGCGCTGCTGGCAGCTATCGCGCTCACGTTCGGCTACCACCGCGTCAGGATTCCGCCCCTGACCGGCACCGACTTCGTGGAGCCGCTGCGGCGGCTGCTGTTTGGGCCGGGGCTGCTGCCGCTGGGGTGCGTGGCGCTGCTCGGCATCGAGTATTTCGGTACGCGGCACCTCTCGCCGGGCGCGCGCGCCACGTCGGCCGATGCGTTGCTGGTGGTGGGCCTGGCTTTCTATACGTGGACGCTGGCGGCGGCGGCCTACACGTGGCGCGCGATGCTGCTGTTTCGGGCACCGGAATCATTGCGGCGCGATTGGCGGGCGTTTGAGGTCGTGCAGCTCGGCCTGCTGGTGCTGCTGGTGGGGGTGCCGCCGCTGGCCACCAACCGGCCGCTGGCCGTGGCGATGCTCACGCTGCTGGTGGTGTTTGCGGGCTACCTCAACGTCAACCAGCGGTGGGTGGCGTATCTGAGCCGGCCGCAGAAGCTGCGCGCGGCCCTGCTGCAAGTCGCCATTCTGATGAGTTTGGGCTTGTTCGGCGGGTATTTCAGCTCGCTGAACGCGCTTGCGCCGGCGCCGCCGACGCTGGTGGTCGGGCCGTACGTGGCCGGTACGCTGGTGGTCGGGGCGCTGTATCTGCTCGCCAACGGGCTGCTGCTGCTCTTCAATCTGCCCGCCACCACCGTGTTCGAGCAGCGGCGCGATGAGCTGATGGCGTTTCAGCGGCAGAGCCAGCGCATTCAGCAGGGCCAGACGGCGGGGCAGGTCGTCGAGCAGCTGGTGGCCAACGCGCGCCTCGCCACCGAGGCCGATGCCGGGTGGTTCTGGACGGCCGGTACGCCCTTCGCCGCCCGGCAGTTCGGCTTCGGTTTGACCGAGCGCCCCGACTCCCGCGCCGCCCTCGACCTGTACGCCGAAACGCTCGCCGGACTGGTGCCCGCGCAGGCCGTCTTCGTCAACAACCACCTCGACGCGGCTACCCTCGCCGAGCTGCGCGCCCTGACGGCCGTCGGCTGGCGGTCGCTGCTGCTGGTGCCCGTGCCCACACCCACCGACCCTGCGGGGCAACTCTCGTATCTGGCGCTGCTGCGCGAGCCGGCGCACGGCTTCGATAGGGGCGCCATCGGGCTGGTGCAGATGTACGCGCACCAGAGCCTGCTCACGCTCCAGAACCTGCGGCTGATGGAGGAGGCCGTGGCGAGCGAACGCTACAAGCGCGAGCTGAACATCGCGTCGGAAGTGCAGAAATCGCTGATTCCGAGTCAGCTCCCCGCCGACCGCGTACTCGACATCAGCGTGTGGGCCGAGGCGGCTACCGAAGTGGGCGGCGATTTCTACGATTTCCGTCAGCTCACCGACACGCGCCTCGCGGTCATCGTCGGCGACGTGTCGGGCAAGGGCATCACGGCGGCTTTCCACGTGGCGCAGATGAAGGGCATCTTCCACTCGCTGATGCAGCTCGACCACGTGCCCGAGCCGGACAAGCTGCTGGTGAAGGCCAACGCCGCGCTGGCGTATTGCCTCGAGCGCTCGTCGTTCATCACGGCCTCGCTCTACGTCATCGACTACGAGCAGCGCGGCTTCGCCTTCGCGCGGGCCGGGCACTGCCACACGCTCTACTACAACGCCGCCACCGAAGAGGTCTTCTATTTCCAGACGCCCGGCCTCGGCCTCGGCATCCTGCGCGGCGACGATGCCGCCTACGGCAAGCGCGTACGGAATATGTACTACGACTTCAACCCCGGCGACGTGATGGTCATCTACACCGACGGCATCACCGAAGCCCGCTCGCTACAGGACGAAGAATACGGCGAGGCCCGCCTGCTCGAGCAACTCCGCCTGCACCACCACCGCCTGCGCGCCGAATCCATCCGCGACGCCATCAAAGCCGACGTGCTGGCCTTCAGCGAGGGCGCCCCCGTGCGCGACGACCAGACGCTGCTGGTGGTAAAATTCAAAGCCGTGGAGGGGGAGGAGTAGCTGTTGGGTTATTTCCAGTGCGGCGCTTTCCCCCTACTATGTCATCCTGAGCGGAGCG
>ERZ1066122.2563-NODE-2563-length-11780-cov-10.036930_pt1 | contig 11780 bp, 13 predicted proteins | sample MGYA00382769_ERZ1066122 | MGnify/ENA primary metagenome ERZ1066122 (study PRJEB33369, sample SAMEA5778352) | biofilm metagenome | biome: Industrial cooling water; feature: Water cooling tower basin; material: Biofilm | place: United Arab Emirates | collected...
CCGCCGAACTGCTGTTGCTCAACGCGCTGCCTGCGCCCGCCGCCGCCACTACGGCCCGCGCGCGTCGCTTCCACGATTTTCGGGCCGACGACGGGCAGATGGGTCGCCTGTTCGAGGCGTTCGTTCGCAATTTTCTGCGCCGCGAGCAACGCGCTGCCGCCGTCAGCAGCGACGTGCTGCGCTGGCGGGGCGCCACCGCCACCGCCCCGGAAGCCCTGCCGCTGCTGCCCGTGATGCGAACCGACACCACCCTCACCACTCCCGCGCGGCGCCTCGTCATCGACACGAAGTATTACGCCCGCCCGCTCGCCGGCTCGCGCTTCGACGGCGAGCGGCTGCTGGCGCCCCACCTGTATCAGCTTCTGGCGTATCTGCGAAACCAACCCGCCGCCCCCGACCAACGTGTAGAGGGAATGTTGCTCTACCCCGCCACCGCCACCAGCGGCAACTACCGGCTTGATTATCAGCTCGACGGCTACCGCGTACAGGTGCGGACGCTCGACCTGAGCCGGCCGTGGTTGCAGATTCGGCAATCGTTACTTGATTTGGTTGCCGATTGATGTACGAATCGTAGGCCCGAACTTCGTGCATTGTAATTCGTCGGATACTTTTCGTTTTTGTGGGTTACGACCACGTCACTTACCGCATTAACCGCTGATGGCTACCACCACTGCACCGCCCGCTTACCCGGACGAGGCGCTGGTCGCGGCCGTCCGCTCGGGCGATGACCGCGCGCTGGAACGCCTGTACCGGCAGCACTACCCAATGGTAGCGCAGCTCGTACGGACCAACAGCGGCTCCGACGACGAGGCGAAGGACATTTACCAGGAGGCCGTAATCGTGTTTTACGAGAAGGCCCGCCAGCCCGGCTTCGTGCTGACGTGTCAGGTAAAAACCTACCTCTACGCCGTGAGTCGGCGGCTCTGGCTCAAGCGCCTGGCGGAGCGCAATCGCTTCGCGACCCCCTTCGCCGACACCGAAACGTGGCCGCCGGAGGGAGCCGCCGTGGCCGAAACCCCGCGCGACGAACGCTGGGCTTATGAGCGGGAAGAGCGCTACCACTCGATGGAAGCCGCTCTGCACCAACTCGGCGAGCCTTGCCGTTCGTTGCTCGAAGGGTTTTACCTGCGCGAGCAATCGATGACGGATTTGATGCACGAACACGGCTACGCCAACACCGACACCGCCAAAACCCAGAAGTACAAATGCCTCGGCCGCCTGCGAAAAGTCTTTTTCGCTACGTGGCGCCCCGGTGAGCACGACGACGACTGACCGCCTGCCTGCTCTGCATCTCTTCACCCTCGACGCGCCGCCCTATTTCCTGGCAACTCGTCTTTTTTCTGAGGCCGCCCGCCAGTCCGGCCTCCCCCGCGATGTCAACTCCCGAAACGCCTTCTTCTTCCGACGAGCTTCTCGAGCGCTACGAGCGCGGCGAGCTTAGCGGCGCGGCCCGTGCCGCGTTTGAAGAGCGCCTCCTGACCGACCCCGACCTCAACCGCCAACTTCGCCGCTACCGCGAAACCGTGGACGCCCTGCGCCTCGTCGGGCAGCGCCGCGATTTGCGCGCGCAACTGCGCGGCTTTCAGGTCCAGCTCGACCACGAAGCCGCCCAGGCCGTACGCGCGACCGTGCCCGCAACGCCCGCAACGGTCGCACCCGCCGCCGAGCTTGCTGCGGCGCAGTCGGTGCAAGCTGCCGAAGCGGCGCCAACCAGCTCGCAACCCGCTCCGGCGGCGGCACCCGTGGCGCCGGCGGCGGCTCCGTTCGCCCCAACGCGCGCCACCGGCCGCACCCTCGACCGCTCGCTGCTGCGGGCTTCGTGGGTCAACCCCGTCCGGCAGATGTGGCGGGCGCACCGCGTCACGATGGGCGTGGCGGCAATGGTGGCGATTCTGACTGCCTTCTCCACGCTCTGGCTCACGGCCGCCTGGAAACGCTCGCAACAGCAATCGGCCTACGGATTCGCGCTCCTGCGCCGCGAGGTTGACAAGCTCAAGCGTAGCCAACGTGCCATCATCCGCGACATCAACGCCAGTGCGCCCGGCACCACTGCCGAACAGCCCGACGAAGAAAACGGCCGCGCGGCGGCATTCAGCGGTACCGGTTTCGCGCTCTCGGCCAATGGTTACCTCGTCACGAGCTACCACGTCGTGAAAGACGCCGATTCGGTGCTGGTGGAAGGCACCGGCCTGCCGCGCCGCTTCAAGGCCACCCTCGCCTACCGCGACGAAGCCCACGACCTCGCCATCCTGCGGATCACCGACCGGCGCTTCACCTCGCTCGGCAAGCTGCCGTACACGTTCAAGAAATCCGACGCCGACCTCGGCGAGCGCGTCTATACGCTCGGCTACCCGCGCGAAGACGTGGTGTACGGCGAAGGCGCCCTGGCCGCGCGCACAGGCTTCGAGGGCGATTCGGCGTTTTACCAGATTTCGGTGCCCGTCAACCCCGGCAACTCCGGCGGCCCCTTGCTCGACGACCGTGGCAACCTCATCGGCATCATCAGCGGGCGCCAGCTCGACATTCAGAGTGCCGCGTTCGCCGTCAAATCGACGACGCTCCTGAGCCTGCTCGATAAATTGCCCGCCGACGACACCGCCACCGCCAAACCGGTGCTGCCGCGCGCCAACCAGCTCGCCGGCAACCGCCGCCCCGAGCAGCTCCGCCGCCTACAGGATTTCGTGTTCGTGGTGAAGGTGTATAACTGAGCTACATCCCTTTCTGTTGTCTGACTGCTCCGCTGGCAACGGCCGCTCCTGATCAGGGGCGGCCGTTTTTGTTTGGCGCGGCGGGCGTCCGAGAGCGGCACGTATCGCCGAACTCCCACTCGTCCCACGCAACCACGGCTTCACAGTGTGTGGGTGGGCCAAGTGGGAGCTTGGTGCTATACATTAGTGATAATTTCTTCGGTTTTGACTATCAGGCAATTACGCAATTAACCACATCAATGTGTGCCTACACATTGATGTGAATTTGCCCCAATCGGCACAACGCTGGGCCGGAGTTTGAAATCGTGGTTTACGTCGCCGGATGAGCCGGTGGCCGTGTCACCTCCCCACTTCATCACTCCAATGAACGCCTCCCTCCGCCTCCTCGCCTTCGCGCTGCTGCTCCTGATTCCGGCCCTCAGCACCGTTGCCCGTGATTCGTCGTCGGCCCGCTCGGGCGGTGGCCGCTACTCCGTCGTGCAGGAGTACAAAGAAGCATATGCCAAGCCCCGCGCGCCGCGCTCGTTCTTCGGCTTCGGCAAGCGCAAGACCGCCGGCCAGGTGTACGCCAAGAAGCACCGCGCACACCGTACGATGTGGTAGCGGCCGGGGCCGGCGGCGCCCGGCCGCACCGACCTCACCCCCTACACCGTGCGTTCGACGGCGTACGTACCTAACAGTCTGATTTTTCTGCTTTTCCGAAAACACTGCACCCCTATTTTCTCGTACTGGCTGTGACTGAGCACTCTCTTTTCTGCTTCCCGCTCCGAAAACACCCGCTTCTGCTTGCTGCTTCCACTGAAAACCATATTCTGCTTTCCACTTCTTCACTGCTGCTGAAAATTCTTCCTGCTTCGTCCGCTGAAAACCATTTCCTTCCACACCTCTCCACTTAATGCGATGAAACTGACCTTCTTCTCTGCCGTGCTGCTGGCGTTGGCCGGCGCCTGCGTAATGCCCGAGCCGGTGGCTGCGGCACCGGTCGCCGCTGAGGCTGCCGCCACCACCACGCTCTCCTTCTTCGGCCGCGCCAACGGCACCCGCCGCACGAAAAAAGTGCGCTCCAACAAAAAGCGCCGCAGCTCGGCCGCCCGCGCGATGGCCAAGCGCAACCGGCGGGCACCGTGGTAGGCGCGGCAACGGCCGGCACCTCCTGGTAGGAAACCAACCCACCGGGTTCGGACTTTTGCAGCGGCGCGTCACCACAGAACGCCGTCGCTATGGCCGAAACTCTCTTGCTTGACCGCGCCCAGCCGCGCGCGGTAGTCTATACGCACCTGCTGCCGCAACTACGGGCGCTGGTTGAACCCGAGCCGGACCCTGTCGCCAATGCCGCCAACCTGATGGCGGCGCTGCGGCAGGCGTTCGGCTTTTTTTGGGTTGGTGTCTATTACGTACGCGGCGATGAGCTGGTGCTGGGGCCGTTTCAGGGGCCGATTGCCTGTACGCGCATTCGGCACGGGCGCGGCGTGTGCGGCACGGCGTGGGCGCGCAACGAAATCATCGTGGTGCCCGACGTCGAGCAGTTTCCGGGGCACATCGCGTGCTCGTCCGACTCGAAATCGGAAATCGTAGTGCCCGTGCGCGACGCGGCCGGGCGCGTAGTGGCCGTGCTCGACGTGGACAGCGACCAACCGGCCGATTTCAGCGCCGACGTTGATCAGGCGCCGCTGGAAGAGGTGGCCGCGTTGCTGGCGCGGTTTGGGGTGCCCGCCACGTAAGAAACTGATTGCGGTAGCCAATGTACCGCGAACCTCCGATTCGCTCGCGGCTGGGCAAGGCGGTTGGGCACGTCGAGCGTGGTGCGCCCAGCCGCCGAAAGCGAACCGGAGGTTCGCGGTCCAGCCGCCGGCGCAGCCAGTTGCAGAACGCCAACCGCCTATAAGTGACGGGACTGCCTGGGCGCACCGGGCTCCAGCCCACAGTGGTTGAACAACGGCGGCTGAACTACCGTAAGCCATACCACTGTGAGCCGGGCTGGGGCCCAGTGCTCTCAGGCAGCCGCCGTCACTTATGCAGTTAGCCGTGCAGTTGTGGGGTAATGTGGGGCAACTCGTCAGCCCACCGGGAGCGGGCAGACCAGGCCGAGTTGGGGTCATCAGACCACCCGGAGTGGTCTGATGACTAGTTGCATAAGACGTCTAATGCCGCAAAACTTCTGGTCGACCGCTTAAGCGGGTAGCCAGAAGTTACAAGCGGCAAACTCCAAGCTAATTATCTGAATTGCAGGTGTTTTCGGAGCATCAAAAACCGTAAAACTTCTGGGCGGCCGCTTAGAACGGATTCAGCGTCAGTGGACGGGGTAGAGACGCATCCTTGCGTCTCCGCTGCCTATGACCCGTACCGCGAGCTGGCCCATCCGCTGACCGTAGAGACGCATCCTTGCGTCTCCGCTGCCCGGCGCCGCTACTTGGCTTTACCGCCAGAGACGCAAAGATGCGTCTCTACGAGGACGTAACTAGACCCAAAAACCGCTCTAGCGAAAGGCTACTTCTCGGCGAGCTCTCCGTACCGAATGTTCCCCCCTGACCGGTCATCGACGGGCAGGCGCGGCAAAAGCTGTACTCTGAGCACACCACGCAAGCCGGGGTACACGTGCAAGATTTGGTTTTGCACGGTCTGCGTCAGCGCTGGGTCAGTGCCCTCCACCCAGACCTGAAACCCGGCTCCCCACGACTTAACCGCCACGCGCTCCACCCCTTCCGCCCACTGGGCGGCCTGCTCGATTTGGTAGTGCTGATAGCCGCCGGCGGGCAAGGAGTTGCCGCGCCGGGACGTCAGCCACAGCTCACCGGTGGCGGCGTCGAGGTAGCCGCAATCGCCGGTAGCGAGCCACGCATCCGGGGCGGCGCCCGGAGGCTGGGCGACCTGCGGCCCTCGTACACGAACCTCACCGATAGGCTGCAGATAACCACCCGGCAACGAGATGCCGACGCCTATGCTTTTGAGGTTCACTTCTATGCCATCGGCCACGTGCCCTACGCAGTACCCGCGACGTGGGTCGGCAGCCTCGCCGGTTACGTGCCGAACCGCAATGAGCAGTGCTTCGGTAACGGAATAGGCAACGTACAAGTCGGCGTGGGGAAAACCGTCGCGCAGGGCTTGTACCAATGCTTCCGGCACCGGCGCCCCCCCAACTCTGACCACCTTGATACGCTGCCTGACCTTGGTGGGCAATGTGGCCAGAACGGGCAGCAGCCGCTGAAAAAACCGGACGCTGCCCGACAGCGCCTCGCTGCTCTCAGCAAATACGTGCTGAACAGCCAAGCGAGCATCGAAGCCAAATGGAGTGACGGCCGGTGCGGTGGGCAAAACAGTGCAGCCAACGCTGGGCAACGCCAGCCGGACCAGCAGCGCCGGCGAGAAAGCAGACGCCTCTCGCCAGGCGGGGCACCGCGCCGGGGCGGCCGCGCGCACATCGCACTGCGCGGCCAGCACCGCCTGCGTGAACAAAACAGGGCGGGCACGACCATTTCCGGAGCCTCCCGAGTACACCACCAGTGGTGTCTGCTGACCGGCTTCGCTCACCGGGCGCCACGTTGGTTCTGTTGCCTTGTCCGTATGAGGTAGAGTCGAAAAATGCAGTAGCGCAATGCCGAAGCACCGTGCCCATCCTTGCTGCACCACATTTGGGCGCCCGGCGACGTGAATTACTTTCGCGCCGGTGGCGCGCGCCAGCCGGATGTAGCGCCACAACCCAAGACCGGGCTGCGGAAAGACCACCGTGGCGCCAAGAGCCAGCGCGGCCAGCGCGACCGGCAACGCTTCCGGGCCGCTGTTCGCAAGCAAAACGTGCTGGCCTGCCCTCAGCTTCCGCGCCAGCAGGCACTCACGGGCCGCGCTTACCCACCCGAGCAGCCCTGCTGCCGTAAGGCGCTCAACCGCGTGGGCAGGGCCGGCCGGCCACGCGAGGACTTCGGCAGTCGGGTGGGCCAGAAGCGCCGAATGGATGCGAGCGTAGAAGGAGGTCGTCGCAACCGGACTGGATAGGATGGCGGGCACGGCAAACAGAAGGCAAACAGAATCAAAGCATTCAGTGGCAACTAAGATAACGCTCAGCCGGGCGATTGTAGCCGACTAGTCAGTCACCACTACCCGGTGCGTGAGCGTCCGTCCCGGCAGATGCGCGCGTACGCCGTACACCCCGGCCGCCAGGCCGCGCACGTCGAGCGTGGCCTCGGCGGTAGCCGGTACCGCGCCGACGCGCCGCACCACCTGCCCCGTCACGAGGCTGACCAGCTCCACGGGTGCGGCCACGGCTTCGGGCAGCTCCACGCGGCACACGCCCGACGCGGGGTTGGGGGTTACGCGCATCCGGCCGGCGGCGGCCGACGGGACGAGGCCCGTCGGGCCGGTGGCCGACACGCGCGAGATGCGGTTGCGGCTCAGCTCGGCGACGTACATCTCGCCGGCCGAATCGAGGCCGAAGGCCGAGATGCCGGTGCGCGTGAACACCGAGTCGCGGACGCCGACGTAGGCGTTTCCCTGCTTCGTAATCGTCCAGAAATTACCCGACACGTAGTCGGCGCACACGTAGCGGCCCGTCAGCGCGGGCCACTGCGTACCCCGATACACGTAGCCGCCCGTGATCGAAAAGCCGCCGTTGGCGTTGGTGTGGTCGTACTCGAAGATGGGCTGATGCGTATCGGTGAGAGCCGGGCAGGAAGCGCCCCCGACGGCAGCGTGGTTGCCTTCGTAGCACCGCCAGCCGAAGTTATGGTTGGCGCCGGCCGAATCGACTATTACGTTCACCTCTTCCCACGCACTCTGGCCGACGTCGGCAATCCAGTAGTCGCCGGTCGCCGTATCGAACGAGCAGCGCCACGGATTACGAACGCCCCACGCCCAGATTTCGGGCAGCGCCCCTGGCGTGTTGACCAGCGGGTTGGTGGGCGGAATGCCGTACGGCAGGCCACCGGGGGTGCCGGCGTCCACGTCGAAGCGCAGCACTTTGCCGAGCGCCGACGCCAGGTTCTGGGCGCGGTTGCCGGGGTCGTTGCCGTCGCCGCCGTCGCCGAGGGCGGCGTAGAGGTAGCCGTCGGGGCCAAATTGCATCGAGCCGCCGTTGTGGTTGGCGAAGGGCTGCGCGACGGTGTACAGAATCAGTTCCGAAGCGGGATCGGCCTGGTCGGGCGTACCTGCCAGCCGCTGAAACCGCGAGATGCGCGTCGTGCCGCTGCTGCCGCCGGTAGTGGTGTAATTGACGTAGAAGTAGCCATTGGCGGCGTAATTGGGGTGGAAGGCCAGGCCCAGCAAACCCTGCTCGCTGCCGGTACTCTGTACGCGCCCGCTGATATCGAGAAACGCTGTCGGCAGCACCGCCCCCGCCGGAGTGACGAGGCGAATCCGGCCGTCTTTTTCCACTACGAACAGGCGCCCGTCGCCGGGGGCCGAGGCGATGTCAACCGGCCTGGTCAGATTGGTGGCGTGGGTGTTCAGAGAGAACAACACCGGTGCCGGCTGACCAGCCGCCGTCGCCGCGCTCAGGAGCGCCGAAAATGCCAGGGCCAGACGAGAAAAGTGACGCATATGAAGGACAATGGAGGACTAAGAAAAAATCAGAATACGCAATGCAGCACCCGGCGGGCAACCGCCCTACCCAATCTGCGCCCAAAAGATACTGCCCGGCGCGTTGTTCGGGATAAACGGCCGCGCTGAGCGCGCGAGCGGTGCGGCGCCGGGGCGCACGGGCGCGAGTGGCGGGGCCGTCGTGCGACCTTCGCGCCCCGTTTCTGTTACATCACTCGTTTTCCACCCTGCTTCCTGACCGTGCGCGGCGTTGCCCATCTGACCTTAGGCTTACTGTCGGCTGCCGCCGTGGTGGCCCTCGCACGCGACCTCACCGGCTATTCGCTCACGGGAATGGTGGTGGCGGGCGTCGGCTCGCTCGCGCCTGACCTCGACGAACCCGGCTCGCGCTTGGGGCGCGACATTGCCTTCGACCCCAAATACCTGCGCTACGGACTAGTGGCGGCAGCGGCGGCCGTGGGGCTGTGGGCGTGGTATCGGCTCGACATCACCCGCGCCGCCCGCACCGAGGCGTTGCTGCTGGCGCTGGTGTGCGGGGTAGGCGCCGCCGCGCTGGCCGGCAAAACGGGCCGCCGCGTGATGGTGGCCGCTACGGGCGGGCTGGTGTTGGTGGCCGCGCTGTGGCTGCGGCAACCCTGGCTGGCGTTGCTGGGCGGCTTCGTGGTGGGGGCGCCGTTTCTGAAACACCGTACCTACACCCACACGGCGGCGGCGGCGGTGCTGTGGGGCTACATCTGCTACGGCGCGGCCAACGCCCTGCGCGACAACGGTATTTTCTGGCTCGGCGCGTGGGGCTACCTCTCGCATCTGGTCGGCGACTCGCTCACCAAATCAGGGGTGCCGTGGCTGCTGCCGCTCACCGATTTCCGGTTCGCGCTGCCGCTGATGAGCACCGGCTCGCGGCGCGGCAACCTGCTGGAAGGCATCATTTGCGGGGCCGTGGGGGCGGGGGCGGCGGCGTTGTGGGTGGCCCGGCTCAGCGGCGCGCTGCGGTGAGCGCCGTCTCCACTGGCTGGCTACCGGTTGGCTATCGGTTGGTCGGCTGCTCGCTGAGTGCCGCCAGGTGCCGCCCGAGGGCGAGCAGCCCGTCGCTGATGCCGGCGGGGCGCCCCCACGCGGCCACGCGCTCCAGGCTCAACCCGGCGCGGTGCAGGGCTGCGCGGTAGGGCCGGGGGGCGCCGGTGGCGTCAGGGACATCATCGTACTCGTCGGCAGCGTCGGAGGCGGGTAGCGCGGCGGCCAGCTCGCGCAAATCGTCGGTGAGGCCGGCCAGCTCGCCGATATCAGCTGCTTCGAGTACGGCCAGCCACTGAAACACCGTCGGTCGGAGCCGGGCGAGTGCCTCTGGCGCCTCGACAACCTCCGGCAGCGGATCGAGCGCGACCAGCGCGGCGGCCAGCGTGTCGGGCGCCGGGCGCGCGGGCGGCGCGGGTGGCACTGGCGGTAGCGGAAGCGCGGAGGTGGTGGTCATAACCGAAGGGTGAGGCCACGCGGCCTTAGCCGCAGTACGCGCCTCGGCGCACAGTGGTTCGGGCGGGGGCTGCGCGAAGCTCGGCGGCGGATGCTATCATTGTGGTGCCGCGCCGGTGGCGTGGGTTGCTTGCTGTTACGTGCTCGCTGTTATGGCCGACCGTCTGCCCGTTGTCGCCGCTGCCGGTACGCGCGTCGCGCCGGCGTCGGCGCCGTACCTGCTGCTCTCGTTCGTTGACTCGCTCGCCGACGCGCTCGAAGTGACGGGCGCGCTGGCCGTAGCCCTCGCGCTGCTCACGGCCGTGAGCGGCGTGGCCGTCGATTGGGCACTGCTGGCCGTGCTGGCCATCCTGGTGCTGCTGCTCGTGGTACAGGTGGGAGCTTCTTTTTTCTGCGTCACCGACCATTTGCGCCTGTCGCTGCTGGGCGCCACCGTGAGTCTGAGTCTGGCGCTGGGCGTGGGCGCCGAACTGGCGTACGTGGGCGGCTGGTGGGGGTGGCGGTTGCTGGCCGCGTCGGCGGCGCCGGTGCTGCTGGCGGCGGCGGGGCTGCTGCCGGTGGTGGCCATCACGCGGCGCGCGGCGCTACAGCCGGTGCATCGGCGGTTCCTGCTCGTCAACCTGCTCGGGCCGACGTTGGCCGTGGTGGCCATCGCCGCGTGGCAACTCCTGACGCGCGGCGGCTGACGGGCGGCGGCTGACGTTACGCCTGCGTGAAGAGTGTGTTAAACTTCGTTTCCAGCGTCTGAACAGCTTTTTTGCGGCGGTAGCTTTGCCGCCGGGTGGCACCGGTGCTGCCCATCAGCTCGGCCGAAAATGCGCTATGCGACGAGTACACTGCTACTGCGGGCGATAGTTTTCGGGGTGCTGCTGGCGAGTGGTAGCCCCGCTCCGGCTATCTGCGCCCAGCCGGTGGCCCCACCGCCGGAGGGTAGTGCCCCCGCCGAAACGGCCACCCCCGACACGCTCCACAACCACGCCCCCGCGTTTCCGGGCGGCGACGCGGCCCTGCTGCGCTTCATTCAGGAACGGCTGCGATACCCCGCGCTGGCGGCGCGCAATCGGGTGCAGGGGCGGGTCGTCGTTTTGTTTTGGCTCGATGAGCGCGGCCATCCCTACGGCTTTGGCATCCTGAAGGGCCTGGGCGCGGGCCTTGACGACGAGGCCATCCGTATTCTGCGCGAGATGCCCGACTGGTCGCCCGCGATTCTGGGTGGTCGCCCGGCGCTGATGCAACTCCGCATTCCCGTCACATTCCGCCTCGCCGACTGAGTCAGGCCATTGACGGATGTTTTCGCGCAGTTCGCATTCCTGCAAGCACATTGCGCCGCAACGCATTGGTTGTTAATATCATTAAGGATGTATAGATACCAACCCGCAAGTACCTTTGCGGTATGACTCTCTATCAATCAACCTCATCCTTTTTCTCGTCCCTGTTCCGAGTGGCCGTCTGTGGTGGCGCCATTCTGTTCGTTCAGGAGAGCGCGGCGCAGTCCAGCCCGCTGGCGGCGGCACCGCAGGCCGCGCAAAAGCCCCTCGCCCCCGCGCCCGCCCCGACGTCCGGCTTCGCCCAGCCCGAGTACCCCGGTGGCGACGCGGCGCTGATTGCCTTCCTGGGCCAAAACCTCCACTATCCGACCGATGCGTGCAAAGACGGCGCCGAGGGCCGCGTAGATGTGTCGTTCTGGATCGATGAGCAAGGCCGCCCGTACGGCTTCGGGGCCATCGACGCGCCGCACCCGTCGCTGGCGGCGGAAGCGCTGCGCGCGATGCGCCTGATGCCGAGCTGGATTCCAGGGCGCCGCGACGGCAAAGTCGTGCCGCTGCTGGTTCACGTACCCATCGTGTTCAAGCGCCCTGCAAACGCCGGAAACTGAGGCGCGGCTACGGACTTGCACCTGCTGCCTACATCCTGAGCAGAGTCGTTGCGAAGCGCCTCGTCGGCTATATACGATAGTTGCTGCCGTGATGGGTGGCCGCGCCGCCGTGGCCGGTGCCGCCGTGGCCGGTGCCGCCGTGGCTAGCCGGTGTTAAGCATTGGTTGTTGGTTTGACGGCTTTTGCGAGCATGAGGA
>ERZ1066122.2567-NODE-2567-length-11772-cov-16.675344_pt1 | contig 11772 bp, 9 predicted proteins | sample MGYA00382769_ERZ1066122 | MGnify/ENA primary metagenome ERZ1066122 (study PRJEB33369, sample SAMEA5778352) | biofilm metagenome | biome: Industrial cooling water; feature: Water cooling tower basin; material: Biofilm | place: United Arab Emirates | collected...
TTCCTCGGCAAGTCCATCCGCTTCCAGGCCGACGAGCAGTACGCGCAGGAACAGTACGACGTGGTCCTGCTCTGACCCGCGGATGAGTTCACCGCTGCGCCGCCGGATCCGCCACGCCCGCCGTTTCACCGGCTACGGGTTGCTGGTGCTGCTGATCCTGGCCGCCACCCTGGTCGGTGGGCTGAACCAGCTGCTGCCCCTGGTCGAGCGGCATCCCGACAAGGTCGCCGGCTGGCTGTCCGAGCGCCTGGGCCAGCCGGTCGCGTTCGAGTCCGCGCGCGGCGAGTGGACCCGGCGCGGCCCGCGCTTCACGCTCGACGGCCTGCGCATCGGCCCGGACGGCCGCAGCCTCGACATCGGCCGCGCCGAGCTGCTGGTGGCGGTGTACTCGGGCCTGCTGCCCGGCGCGCCGCTGACCGAGCTCAAGGTGCGCGAACTGTCCCTGGTGCTCGAGCAGGGCGAGGACCGCCGGTGGCGCATGGTCGGCCTGCCGTTCCAGCCCGACCCGGCCGCCGATCCGCTGGACACGCTCGAGGCGCTGGGTGAACTGCAGGTCGAGCGCGCCAACCTCGCGGTGCGTTCGCCCGCGTTCCGGCGCGAGCTGCGGCTGCCGCGCGTGGACCTGCGCCTGCGCGTCGGCGGCGACCGCCTGCGCGCCGGCGTGCGCGCCTGGGCCGACCGCGAGGGCACGCCGCTGCAGGCGGTGGCCGACCTCGAGCGCGGCACCTGGTCGGGCCTGCTCTGGGCCGGCGGCAAGGCGCTGGCGCTGGACGAATGGTCGCCGCTGCTGGCCGATACCGGGCTGGTGGTGGCCGGCGCCGGCGCCGTCGACCTGTGGGCCCGCATCGACACCCAACGCATCATGGACGTGCGTGCCCGCGCCGAGTTCGCGCCGATCGCGCTGGTGGCGCGCACGCCCTGGCACCGCGACGGCGACGGCGCGCCCTCGTCGCCGCCGGTGGCCTTCGAGCGCGCCGACCTGCTGGCGCGCTGGCAGGTGGACGACAACGGCTGGCAGCTGCACGCGCCCGAGCTGCACTTCCACGAATCCGGCCGGCGCGAGCCGCACAGCTTCGACGGCCTGTGGCTGGCCGGCGGCGAGCGCTTCGCGCTGCAGGCGCCGCGCATGGACCTGGCGCCGGCGCGTTCGCTGGCGACGCTGGCGAGCGCGGTGCCCGCCGGACTGCGCCAGTGGCTGCACGAGGCCGCGCCCGACGGCGTGCTGCACCACGTGCGGGTGCAGGGGCGCGAGGGCGACTGGTCCGGCTCGACGCGCATCGCCTCGTTGGGCTGGGCGCCCTACGGCGACCAGCCCGGCGTGCAGGGCCTGGGCGGCAGCGTCGCGTTCGACCAGGGCGGTGGCGTGCTGCGGCTGTCGGAGGCTCCCGCGCGCTTCGACTGGCCGCGCTTCCGGCAGCCGCTGGACATCCGCCTCGGCGGCACGCTGGGCTGGTGGCGCGAAGGCGGGCTGTGGACCGCGGGCGCCAGCGGCCTGCGCATCCGCGGCGACGACTTCGGCGCCCGAGTGCGCGCCGAGCTGCATTTCCCGGGCGAGGTGGGTCGCCCGCGGCTAGACCTCGCCGCCGCCGTCGATGCCTCGCCGGTGCCGGCGGCGGGCCTGTTCTGGGTGCGCGGCAAGATGCCGCCGGCGACCATCGAATGGCTCGACCGCGCGCTGCTCGAGGGCTCCGTCGAACAGGGCCGCGCGGTGCTGGCCGGCGAACTGGCCGACTGGCCGTTCCGCAACGGCGAGGGCCGCTTCGACGCCCGCGCGCGCGTGACCGGCGCCCGCGTGGCCTTCAATCCCGAATGGCCCGATGCCGAGGCCATGGACCTCGACGTCGCCTTCGACGGCCCGGGCATGACGCTCGACGGCGAGGGCATGATCCTCGGCAACCGCGTGAGCCGGGTCGTCGGCGGCATCGCCGATTTCCGCGACCCGCGCCTGATGCTCGACATCGAGGCGCCCGCCGACGGCGCCTCGCTGCAGGCGCTGATGCTGGCCAGCCCGCTGCGCGCGCGCTTCGGCGAGCATCTGCGCAACGCCAGCCTGCGCGGCCCGGCCGAGGTGAAGCTGGCGCTGGACCTGCCGCTGGCCGAGCGCCTGGGCGGCCGCCGCATCGACGGCAGCCTGGAACTCGACGGCGCGACCCTGGCCGACCCGCGCTGGGACATCGACCTGCGCAAGGTCAACGGCCGTACCCGCTTCAGCGACCGCGGCTTCATCGCCGATGCGCTGGAGGTGGAATTCGAGGGCGAGCCTGCGCGCTTCAGCCTGATGGTGGGCGAGGATTACACCGGCGATCCCGCGCTGGCGGCGCGCGCCAGCCTGGCCGGCGCCTTCCAGGCGCAGAAGCTGATCGACCGCCATCCGCCGCTGGCCTGGCTCGATCCCTGGCTCGTGGGCCGCAGCACCTGGACGGTGGCGGTCGACATCCCGGCGTCGGCGCCGGGGGCGCCGGCCCTGCCTTCGCGCCTGTCGATCAGCTCCGACCTGGTCGGCACCACGGTCGGGCTGCCGGCGCCGCTGGCCAAGCCGGCGGAAGCGCGCTGGCCGCTGCGCCTGCAGGCGCCGCTGCCGCTGGCCGACGGCGAGGTGCGCGTGCAGCTGGGCGACACGCTGCGCCTGCGCGGCCGCATGGGCAGCGACCAGGCCATGGGTGGCCTGCTGATGTTCGGCCCGGGTGAGGAGCCGCCGCTGCCGCGCGACGGCCTGGTGGCGCTGGGCCGCACCGAGACCCTGGATGCCGCCGGCTGGATCGCGTTCGCGGCGAAGGGCGAGGGCACCGGCGGCCTGCGCCAGGTGGATTTGCGCGTGGCCAACCTCGACCTGCTGGGCTCGCGCTTCGCCGACACCCGCCTGCAGCTGCGGCGCGAGCCCGAGCGCACCCGGCTGTCGCTCGACGGCCCGGCGGTGGCCGGCGAGATCGACATCCCGCGCGAGCTCGCGCAGGGCATCGACGGCCGCTTCGCGCGCCTGCACTGGCCCGAGAAGGCCGAGCCCACGCCCGACCAGCTGGCGACGCTGGAGTCCGGCCGCAGCGACGACCCGGCCAACCTGCCGCCGCTGCGCTTCAACGTGCAGGACCTGCGCCTGGGCGAACTGGCGCTGGGCGTGGCCGAACTGCAGGCGCAGCCGATGCCCGACGGCCTGCGCATCGATCGCTTCGACACCACGTCGGAAGCGGTGCAGCTGCGCGCGCGCGGCGAGTGGCTGCGCGCGGGCGAGGGCACCAGCCGGTCGCGCTTCGCGGTCGACTTCGGCGCCGACAGCCTGGGCGACATGCTGGGCGCCTTCGGGCTGGCCGGCATGGTCGAGGACGGCGAGACCCGCGGCCGGCTCGAGGGCGAGTGGCCGGGCTCGCCCGGCGCCTTCGCGCTGGCGCGGTTCGACGGCACGCTCAAGGTCGAGGTCGGCGAGGGCCAGCTGCTCGAGGTCGAGCCCGGCGGTGGCGGCCGCGTGCTGGGCCTGATCAGCCTGGCCGAGATCCCGCGCCGGCTCAGCCTCGACTTCAGCGACTTCTTCGAGAAGGGCTTCGGGTTCAACACGATGCAGGGCGAGTTCGTGTTCGCCGATGGCCGCGCCAGCACCGACCTGCTGCAGATCAACGGCCCCGCGGCCGAGATCCGCGTGAGTGGGTCGACCGACCTGCGCGCGCAGCAGTACGACCAGCGCATCGAGGTGCTGCCCAAGGCCGGCGGCGTGCTGCCGGCGATCGGCGCCCTGGCCGGCGGCCCGGTCGGCGCCGCGGTGGGCGCGGTGGCGCAGGCGGTGCTGCAGAAGCCGCTCAAGCAGGCCGCGCGCACCGTGTACCGGGTGACGGGGCCGTGGAAGGAGCCGGTGATCGAGGTCGTGGAGCGGGGGGTGGCGCGGGATGGCGGTTAGGAGCTGGGAGCTGGGAGCCAGGAGGTAGTGGTTAGGAGGTAGGAGTTAGTGCGGCTTTTTGGGGGGCGATGGGAACTGGTGAGGAGGAAATAGGAACTAGTGAAGAGGAAATAGGAAATAGTGAAGAGGAAATAGGAACTAGTGGATCAGGGCGTGCCATCGGGTTTGACGCGCGAACGCCGCTTTTCACTATCTCCTATCTCCTCTTCACTATTTCCTCGCTTTTCCCGCCCTCCAGCCCTTGATCACGCCCCCAAACCCCCAAATCTGTCACCCTGACCGACAACTCCCGCACGCCAGCCGCCCATGACCGATACCCTGCAACTCGCCCAATCGCGCCTGCTCACGCCCGCCGGCCTCGGCCTCGACGGCCTGGACGCGGCCTTCGGGCGCCTGATGGGCCCGGGCGTGGACTACGGCGACCTGTATTTCCAGCACAGCCGGCGCGAGGGCTGGAGCCTGGAGGACGGCATCGTCAAGGACGGCTCGCACTCGATCGAGCAGGGCGTGGGCGTGCGTGCGGTCAGCGGCGAGAAGACCGGCTTCGCCTACTCCGACGACATCCGCGCCGACGCCCTGCTGGAATCGGCCTCGGCCGCGCGCGCGATCAGCCGCAGCGGTGGCCAGGCCAGCGGTGGCCAGCGCGTGCTGGTGCGGGGCCGCGAACTCTACGCCCCGGTGGACCCGATCGACGGCATGGCCACCGACGAGAAGATCAACGCCCTGCGCGAGGTCGACCAGTGGCTGCGCGCGCAGGACCCGCGCGTGAAGCAGGTGGTGGTGAGCCTCTCCGGCGGCGTCGACACCGTGCTGGTGGCGCGCAGCGACGGCACCCTGGCCTCGGACGTGCGGCCGCTGGTGCGGTTCAACGTGCAGGTGATCGTCGAGCACGACGGCCGCCGCGAGCAGGGGTATTCCGGCGCCGGCGGCCGCTATTCCTACGCCGAACTGTTCGCCGGCGGCCGCCCGCGCGCGGTGGCGAAGGAAGCGCTGCGCCAGGCGCTGGTGAACCTCGAGGCGGTGGACGCGCCGGCCGGCACGCTGCCGGTGGTGCTCGGCCCGGGCTGGCCGGGCGTGCTGCTGCACGAGGCGGTGGGCCACGGCCTGGAGGGCGACTTCAACCGCAAGGGCACGTCGGTGTACGCCGGCCGCATCGGCGAGCGCGTGGCCGCGCCCGGCGTCACCATCGTCGACGACGGCACCCTGGCGGCGCGCCGCGGCTCGCTCAACGTCGACGACGAGGGCACGCCGACGCAGTGCACGACGCTGATCGAGGACGGCATCCTGCGCGGCTACATCCAGGACACGCTCAACGCCCGCCTGATGGGCGTGGCGCCCACCGGCAACGGCCGCCGCGAGAGCTTCGCGCACCTGCCGATGCCGCGCATGACCAACACCTACATGCTGGCCGGCGACTACGAGCCGGCCGAGATCATCGCCTCGGTGAAGAAGGGCCTGTACGCGCCCAATTTCGGCGGTGGCCAGGTCGACATCACCAGCGGCAAGTTCGTGTTCTCGGCCACCGAGGCCTACCTGATCGAGGACGGCAGGATCACCCGCCCGGTGAAGGGCGCCACCCTGATCGGCAACGGCCCCGAGGCCATGACTCGCGTCAGCATGGTCGGCCGCGACCTCGAACTCGACCAGGGCGTGGGCATCTGCGGCAAGGACGGCCAGTCCGTCCCCGTCGGCGTCGGCCAACCCACCTTGAAGATCGACGCCATGACCGTGGGCGGCACGCGCGCGTGATCAAGAGCGGTTTTGGACGCGGATTTACGCGGATGAACGCGGATAAAGCAAAAGCGACTGGATTGGATTTCCGCGAGAACAGGCAGTTGGCCGGGACCCACTCCGGCCTTTGCTTTATCCGCGTTCATCCGCGTAAATCCGCGTCCAAAAAGCTTTCACTCCGAGTCGGCGGAGGCGGCGAGGAGGGTGCGGAGTTCGCGGAAGAGTTCGCGGTAGGCGTGCGGGGGTTTGTTCTTCAGGCGTTCCTGGTGCGCGTTGCGGGCGAGCTGGCGCAGGTGCTGGCGGTCGGCGTGCGGGTGGCTGGCCAGCAGCTCCGAGAGCGCCTCGTCGCCGTCGTCCACCAGCTTGTCGCGCCAGTACTCGACCTCGTGCAGGGCCTGCGCCTCGCGGCGGCCTTCGGCCTTGTCGTGCTCGAGCGCCGCGCGGATCACCTGCAGCGCCTCCTCGTCCTGCCGGCGCATCTGCTTGGCCAGGAAGTGGACCTGGCGCTTGCGCGCGATCTGCGAGGTGATCTTCTTCGAGGCGATCACCAGCGCCCGCAGGTCGTCGTCCATCGGGATCTGCTGCAGGCGCGCGTCGCTCTCGCCGACCAGCTTCATGGCCAGGTCCAGCACCGCCAGCGCCTCGCGGCGCTGCTCGCTGCGGCTCGGGCCGTAGTCGTGTTCCCCGTCTTCGAAATCTTCTTCGTGCATCGTCCACCACCGTCCTGGAGCGAAAGGATACGCCCATGCAGCCCCTGACCGCAGCTTCCGATGATTCCCAGGCCCGCATGGACCGCCTGTCCGGGCTGGCCCGCGAGGTCCTGGCCCAGTGTGCCCGCCTCGGCGCCAGCCAGGCCGAGTTGACCATGAACGAGGACGCCGGCCTGTCGGTCAACGTCCGCATGGGCGAGGTCGAGACCGTCGAGCGCACCCGCGACCGCGGCGTCGGCCTCACCGTCTACTTCGGCCAGCGCAAGGGCAGCGCGAGCACCGCCGACCTGCAGCCCGACAGCCTGCGGGCCACGGTCGAGCAGGCCTGCGCGATCGCGCGCCACACCGAGGCCGACCCGGCCGCCGGCCTGGCCGACGCCGACCGCATGGCCACCGACCTGCGCGAGTTCGACGGCTGGCATCCCTGGCCGCTGGATGCCGACCGCGCGATCGCGCTGGCGCTGGAGGCCGAGGCCGCCGGCCGCGGCGCCGACGCCCGCATCTCCAATTCCGATGGTGCCGGCACCTACAGCAGCGAAAGCGTGTCGGTGTACGCCAACAGCCACGGCTTCCTGGGCGCCGAGCGCGGCACCAGCCATTCGCTCAGCGTGTCGCTGATCGCCGGCAGCGGCGACAGGATGCAGCGCGACTACTGGTACACCAGCGCGCTCTCGCCCGACGACCTCGAGTCGCCGGCGCAAGTCGGCCGCCGCGCCGCCGAGCGCACGCTGCGCCGGCTGGGCCCGCGCCCGATCCGCACCGGTGAATACCCGGTGCTGTTCGCGCCGGAGATGGCGCGCAGCCTGATCGGCCACCTGTTGGGCGCGGTCTCGGGCGGCGCGCTGTACCGCCGCGCCAGCTTCCTGCTCGACCACGCCGGCAAGCAGATCCTGCCGTCGTGGTTCGCCATCGCCGAGCGTCCGCACAAGCCGCGCGGCATCCGCTCCTCGGCCTTCGACGCCGAGGGCGTGGCGACGGTCGATTCCGACCTGGTGCGCGACGGCGTGCTGCAGCGCTACGTGCTGGGCAGCTACTCGGCGCGCAAGCTGGGCCTGCAGAGCACCGGCAACGCTGGCGGCGTGAACAACCTCGAGGTCACCGCGAACGCCGGCGGGCTCGAAGAGATGGCGCGGGCCATGGGCCGCGGCCTGCTGGTCACCGAGCTGATGGGGCAGGGCGCCAACACCGTCACCGGCGACTATTCGCGCGGCGCCGCCGGGTTCTGGATCGAGGGCGGCGAGATCGCCCACCCGGTGGACGAGCTGACCATCGCCGGGCGACTGCCCGACATGTTCCGGGCGATCGAGGCGGTGGGCGCCGATGTCGACCGGCGTTCGCACGTCGAGGTCGGTTCGATCCTGGTAGGCCGGATGACGGTGGCCGGCGAGGCCTGATCCTGCGTTGCCTTGACAGCCCCTTCACAAGGCCGGAAATTACCCGGGCCACGGCGCCCCGGCGCCGGCCCACCAAGCGTCCAACCTAGGGGAATCGAATGAACGACGTGCAAGCCGAAGACAAGACCCTCGCCCTGATCACCCACCTGTCGGGCATCATCGCCGGCTTCATCGTTCCGCTGATCATCTGGCTGATCAACAAGGACAAGGCCGACAAGTCCTGGCTCACCGGCCAGGCGAAGGAAGCGCTGAACTTCCAGATCACCGTGCTGCTGGCCTGGATCGTGGCCGTGGTGCTGAGCTTCCTGCTGATCGGCTTCCTGCTCTACCCGGTGATCCTGATCGGCAACATCGTGTTCTGCATCCTGGCCGGCATCAAGGCCAACAACGGCGAGAGCTACCGCTACCCGGTCGCGATCCGCCTGGTCAGCTGAGCCACCCGCGTCGCGCGGGTCAGTTGGCCCGCGCGACCGCGAACTCGGCGAGCCGGCGCAGCGCGCCGGCCTCGTCGCCAAGCGGCCCCAGGGCCGCTTTTGTTTTTTCGGCGAGCTCCACCAGCAGCGCCTTCGAGCGCGCCATGCCCAGCAGGGCGGGGTAGGTGGACTTGTCCTGCGCCTGGTCCTTGCCGGCGGTCTTGCCCAGCTGCGCGCTGTCGCCTTCCACGTCCAGGATGTCGTCGCGGATCTGGAAGGCCAGGCCGAGCGCCTGCGCGTAATCGTCCAGCCGCGCCAGCGTGCCGGCGTCGGCGCCGCCCGCCAGCGCGCCCATGCGCACCGCGGCGCGGATCAGCGCGCCGGTCTTGAGCGCATGCAGGCGCTCGAGCTGGGCGACGGCAAGCCGTTGCCCGGTGGCATCGATGTCCAGCGCCTGGCCGCCACACATGCCGTGGGCGCCGGCGGCGCGCGCCAGCGACTGCAGCCAGGCGGCCCGAACCGTGGCCTCCGCCGGTGCGTCGGCCAGCACCTCGAAGGCCAGCGCCTGCAGCGCGTCGCCGGCGAGGATGGCGGTGGCTTCGTCGAAGGCGACGTGCACGGTGGGGCGGCCGCGGCGCAGGGCGTCGTCGTCCATGGCCGGCAGGTCGTCGTGCACCAGCGAATACGCGTGCACCAGCTCCACCGCGGCGGCGGGCGCGTCGCAGGTGGCTTCATCGGCGCCGGTGGCGGCACCCGCGGCGTACACCAGCAGCGGGCGCAGGCGCTTGCCGCCGCCCAGCACCGCGTGGCGCATGGCGGCGTGCAGGCGCCCTGGCGAATCGGTGGCCGCGGGCAGGGCGCTTTCGAGCCGGGCTTCGACGCGCTGCCGCCAGCGCGCCTCGGCCGGGTCAGCCGGCATCGGGCTGGAACGGCTGGTCGCCGTCGGGGTCGGCCGGGTCGCTGAGCAGGCGCACGCGCAGTTCGGCCTGCTCCAGCGCGCCCTGGCACTGGCGGTAGAGGCCGACGCCGCGCTCGTACGCGGCCAGCGAATCGTCGAGCGAAAGGTCGCCCTTCTCCATCTTCTGCACCAGCTGTTCGAGCTCGTCGAGCGAGGACTCGAACTGGGCGACGGGGGACGGCGGCGTTGCGGGGGTCTTGGCGGCCATGCGCGGAGTTTGCGGGGCGAAGCGGCGGGTGGTCAACGTGGCGGCGTCGGTGCCGGCGACTGCAGCCGCAGCCGGGCGCCGCGGGCCGCGAGCCAGTCGTGCAGCGGTGCCGCGACCACCACGTCGCCGGCCGCCAGCAGTTCGCCGCCGGGGCCGGACAGCAGCGGCAGGCGCACCCGCAGCCACGGCGGCACGCCCAGGTCCTGCAGCACGTGCTTGAGCCCGCTGGAATGGGCGCGGCCAGGCAGCACCAGCCGCTCGCCGCCCTGGCGCGCGTGCACGCGCAGCGGCGCGTCGAAGGCGGCCGCGGGCGTCAGCGACAGCAGGTCGCCGGTGGGCAGGACCAGCGGCGAAAGGCCGTCCCACGCCTGCGAGAAGTCTTCGGGCAGCGGCGGCAAGGGCGGCCCCGCGTACAGCAGCCCGCGCCAGCGCCGCACCACCGCGCCCGACCAGGCGAAGGCCGGCTCGCCGTCCTCGCGCGCCGGCAGCAACTCGTCGCTGATGGCGCGCAGGCCGGCCGGCGGCAGCGGCGGCAGGCCGAGCTCGCGGATCCAGCGGCGCAGCACGCGGTCGCGCCAGTCCGGCGCCAGCGCCAGCAGCGCCGGCACCGACAGCGTTGACGGGTCCAGGCCCTGCACCTGCGCGAGCCGCCGGGCCTCTTCGCCGGCCAGCAGGTCGGCCTGGGTGGCCAGGTGCGCGGCGCCCAGCGCCAGGCCGGCGGCGGCGCCGGGCCAGCGGCCCGCGAGCCGCGGCATCACCTCCAGGCGCAGGAAGTTGCGGTCGGCGTGCGGCAGCGCGTTCGTCGGGTCCTCGATCCAGGCCAGCCCGTGCTCGCGGGCATAGCGGGCCAGCGCCTCGCGCGGCTCGTCCAGCAGCGGTCGCCACAGCCAACCGGCGCCGAAGCGGCGCAGCGGCCGCATCGCCGCCAGGCCGTCGCCGCTGCCGCGCAGCAGGCGCAGCAGCACGGTTTCGGCCTGGTCGTCGCGGTGGTGGGCCAGGGCCACCCGTTCGCCCGGCTGCAGGCCCTCGGCCAGGGCCGCGTGGCGGGCTTCGCGGGCGGCGGCTTCCAGGCCGTCCCCGGCGTCGCGTACGGCCACGCGCCGGGATTCGAAAGCCACGCCGAGGCGGGCGCATTCGTCCGCGCAGCGGACCGCCCAGGCGGCGGAATCAGGCTGCAGGCCGTGGTCGACGTGCATCGCGCGCAGGCCGCCGGCCCGGACCGCGGGGCTGGAGGCCAGCCAGTGCAGCAGCACCGTCGAATCCATGCCGCCGCTGAAGGCGACGCGGACCGGGCAGCCGGGCGACGGCGGCGGCGAACTCAGGGCCATGGGGCCGCCGGTCGGACCGCGCCGCCGGGCGGGGTCAGGCGGCCTCGTAGGCGCCGTAGCTGCGCAGGCGCTGGTAGCGCTTCTCGAGCAGCTCGGGGGTGTCGATGCGGTCGAGCACCGCCAGCTCGGCCTGGATGACCTGCTTGAGCGTGGCGGCCATGGCCGCCGGGTCGCGGTGGGCGCCGCCCAGCGGCTCGGGCACGATCTTGTCGACCAGGCCGTGCTCGAACAGGCGCTTGGCGGTCAGGCCCAGGGCCTCGGCGGCGTCGCGGGCCTTGTCGGCCGACTTCCACAGGATCGAGGCGCAGCCCTCGGGCGAGATCACCGAGTAGGTGCTGTACTCGAGCATCAGCGTGCGGTCGCCGACGCCGATGGCGAGCGCGCCGCCGGAGCCGCCCTCGCCGATGACGGTGCAGATGACCGGGATCTTCAGCTCGGCCATTTCCAGCAGGTTGCGGGCGATGGCCTCGGACTGGCCGCGCTCCTCGGCGCCCACGCCCGGGTAGGCGCCCGGCGTATCGATGAAGGTGAGCAGGGGCAGCCTGAAGCGCTCGGCCATCTTCATCAGGCGCAGCGCCTTGCGGTAGCCCTCGGGGCGCGGCATGCCGAAGTTGCGCTTGATCTTGGCCTTGGTGTCGCGGCCCTTCTGCTGGCCGATGACCATGACGGCGCGACCGTCCATGCGGGCCAGGCCGCCGACGATGGCGGCGTCGTCCGCGAACGCGCGGTCGCCGGCCAGTTCGTGGAATTCCTCGAACATCAGGCCGATGTAGTCGTTGGTGTACGGGCGCTGCGGATGCCGGGCCAGCTGCGAGATCTGCCAGGGCGTGAGCGCCTTGAAGATCTCGGCGGTGCGGGCGCGGAGCTTCTCCTGCAGGCCGTTGACCTCGGTCTCGATGTTGACCGCGGGGCCGGTGCTGGCCTTGCGCAGTTCCTGGATCTTTGCTTCCAGTTCGGCGATGGGCTGTTCGAAATCGAGGAAGTTCGGGTTCATGCGGGTCTCGGTTCAGACGCCCCAGCTTGGGCCGGGCAGTCTAGAGCAAAGGATCTAGGGCGGCGATTCTACCCCGCCCACGCCCGCCGCTGTACCCGCCCCCCTGTGGGAGGGACTTCAGTCCCGAAGCTTTCGTGGGTTCCTTGCGCC
>ERZ1066122.2568-NODE-2568-length-11772-cov-10.752667_pt1 | contig 11772 bp, 10 predicted proteins | sample MGYA00382769_ERZ1066122 | MGnify/ENA primary metagenome ERZ1066122 (study PRJEB33369, sample SAMEA5778352) | biofilm metagenome | biome: Industrial cooling water; feature: Water cooling tower basin; material: Biofilm | place: United Arab Emirates | collected...
CCTTCGGCACGCAACGCCGGATGCTGCACGAAGACACCGGCCGCGCGGCGCTCCTCATCGGCGCTCGCACCGAACGTCCGCGTGGTCCAGCGACGGATGGACGCCGTATCGCCGTACGCCACGGCAAGACCGAGCGCCTGATCGGCGACCTGGACACGCCGGTCGGCTGGCGCTTGCGCATACAGCGTGTCGAGCGTGGACAACGCACGCGCGGTGTCACGAGATTGCGTCAGCACATCGAGCGCTTCGAACAGGCGCTCCTGAATCGCAAAGCTGTTGGTCGGTGCGTCACGCAGCAGCTGCTCGCGCAGTGCGCGACCGCGCGGACTGCGTCGGTCCGAGGTCCAGTAGAGGTAGCCGATCGTGGTTGGATCGCGGGTGCGGCCCGCCGCGTGGCGTTGTTCGAACGTTCGTGCCCGCGCATCGTAGCGCGCGGCGATGCTGTCGGCGGGCAGTCCCGACCAGATCGCGAAGCTTCGCTCCCAACTGAGTGTTCGAATGTCGTCGGGGAAGCTGTCGGCGAGCTGCCGCGAGGTGGCATGCGCCACTTCCCAGTTGCGTCCCATGAGATCGTGAATGCGCTGTTCGAGCGCTTCGAACATCACACGGCCTGCGCCGTCGGCGCGCAGCAGTTCCCACGTACGGCCGTCGTGATCATCGATGTCCGTGCCACCGGTATCCTCGACGGCCAGGGCAGCAAACACAATGGAATCGGGGAGCACGATGCGGCCGTGCCACCGGCCATCGCTCTCGCGGTGCAGCCGGGCGAGCGTGACCACGCTCGATGCACCACCTTCGTACGACTCGGCATGCACCGAGCGCAGGCGCGCCCGCACGCGCAGGGCAGGGGCGCGATCGAGCATCGGGCTCGCACGATACGTGAGGTGCACGGTGTCGCCAGCGCGCGGATACATCGTGGAGAGCGTCAGGTCGCCTGCGGTCGTGCCGGCGATGACCTCATTCGGTGTCCGCCACACGAACGATGCGACGAGCACCGCGGCTGCGGCGGCCACACCGAACGCCGTGCGCACCCACGGCGACGATGTGCGCACGCGTTCGGTCGCGTCATCGGCCGCCGTGGGCAGAATCACGCGGTCGCCGCGCGCGCGGGCGGCGAGCATGGCGTCGCGTCGTCCGGCAGAGGGCGCCGGCGCAATCGTGCCGGTCGCGATCGCAGCCGCGGTGCGCTGCAGCGCGTGGAGGCGTGTTGTGCATGCAGTGCACGCATGCACGTGCTCGCGCACCGATGCGTCCACCGCATCCGGTGTGCGTGCGTCGCCGTACGGTGCGAGGGTGCGCGCCAGTTCGGCGAGCTGTTCGTCAGTCGGATGCGAAGCGGGCCACAAGCGGGACATGGTCAGGATCCGGTGGAAGAATCGTCGCTGTGCGCGCAGAGCAAGCGGCGCAGAGCATCCAGCGCGCGTGTGAGGCGGACCCGCGAGGCACCGGGGCTGATGTGCAGCAGCTCGCCGATCTCCAGGTGTGAAAACCCTTCCACCTGATGCAGCAGGTACACGTCGCGCAGTGTCTCCGGCAGCTCGGCGAGCGCGCGATGCACGTCGAGCATCTCGATGCGAACGTCGGCCGATGGCTCCGGTGCGGATGCCCCGATCGCGTCGAGCTGCACGTCGGTGCGGCGTCGCTGATCGCGTCGGCGACGCATGAGCGCCGTCCGCACCGTGATCTGCGCGAGCCACGCGTCGAAGCGTCCGCGTTCATCGTAGTGTCGCAGTGCCTCGGGGAGCCCCACGAAGACATCGTGTACGACGTCTTCGGCGTCATCGGCGGTGCCGAGCACGCGGAAGGCGATGCGCAGCAGCCGCGCGGCGTGCACGTCGTAGAGGGCACCGAGTGCGGTGACGTCACCGCGCCGCGCTGCGCCGATCAGGTCGAGGGCAGCGGAGGCCATCAAGGCGCGAGCCGGAGTGAATCGAGCAGGAGACACATCCGGAAATGCGTGAACTGCCGCGAACGTTACACGGCCATGCGCCCACGGTGGCCGGCGACTGGTCGCGTCACCAGGACGCGACGCCGGTCAGCGCCCGCTCAGCGCACCGTGAGCGTGCGTCGCACCACGCCAAACGTGGCGCTCTTCGGTGACGCGGCCACGACCTCGAGGGTGTAGCGCCCGGCCGCGACGCGCGGCAGCCGCGCGCTCCACGTGCTCGGCTCGCCGGCGTAGGCAAGCGGGACCTCGCCCACGATCGCGTTTCCCTGCCAGAGGCGCGCGTGCAGCTGCTCGACGCGCCACATGCCGGTGGGTTCCGTGGGGCAGGAGCAGAGCATGCGCACGCGCGCCTTCACGTCGCTCCCGCTCGGCACGGCCGTGGTGGTGTCGGGGGCGAGGATGTCGAGGACGTAGCCGTGCATTTCGAGCACGATCCCGTCACCGGTGAGGTCGCGCCCCGGCACGAGGAGCAGCCGCTTGGTGGAGGACACGAGCTGGTCGGGGTAGCCCAGCGGCCCCTCGGCGATCACGTCCACCAGCGTGGGGACCGCGAGAGGCAGCGTGGCTTCGAAGCGCGCGCCGTCGCGGCCGGCGAAGAGTAAGTCGCCACGCACGCGCGGGTCCTGCATGATGCGCTTCGTGTCGCCCGTGGCGCCGAGGTGCAGTCCGCTCACGAGCTCGCGTCCTGTGGCGGCTTCGCGCACGGTGATGCGCACGCCACCCACGGTGGTCCCGATGAGCTTGGCGTCGTGTGTGACCACGTGCGCCACGAATCGCGTGGGGGTGACGGTGGGCACGACCGGCGCGGCCGCGCTGCCGGAACGCGCGCCGGCGCAGGCGGAGACACAGAGGGTGGCGCTCAGGGCGAACGCCGTGCGGAGAGTGACGGAGACGTGGGGCATGCTGCAATGGACACCGCCGCACCGCGTCCGGTCAACTGCGCGGGCGCCCTTGCGCGGATCGGCGCACCCGCGAGAATGGAGAGATCCGCCTCGTCCCTCCTCCTCGCGTACCATGACGCTCTCCCTACGTGTCCACCGGCGGTGCGCCGCCGCCGCTGTCTGCACTCTGCTGGCCCCGCTCGCCACGGTCCTGGCCCAGACGCCTGCCGCCGCGCTCACCGACGGTCTGCGCGCGCGCACGATCGGGTCGGCCGCCATGTCCGGTCGCTTCGTGGATCTCGCCGTGTACGAGACGCACCCGCACGTGTTCTACGCGGCCTCGGCGACGGGTGGACTGTACAAGACCACCAACAACGGCACCACGTGGACCGCGCTGTTCGGTGATCAGGCCGTGCACTCGATCGGGGCGATCGCGCTCGATCAGCGCGACACGAGCATCGTGTGGGTGGGCACGGGTGAGCGCGCCAACCGGCAGAGCTCGAGCTGGGGCGACGGTGTGTACAAGAGCACCGATGGTGGGCGCACGTTCACGCACGTGGGGTTGCGCGCGTCGGCGCACATCGGGCGCATCGTGATCGATCCGGCCAACAGCGACCGAGTCTTCGTGGCCGCGATGGGCCAGCTGTGGGGGGCGAACGAGGAGCGCGGACTGTATCGCACCCTCGACGGTGGTCGGTCGTGGACGCGCGTCCTCAACGTGGACGCCAACACCGGCGTGGTGGATGTGGCCATGCACGCGTCGGATCCGAATACGTTGTACGCCGCGAGCTACCAGCGGCGCCGCACACCGTTCGGCTTCGACGGCGGCGGTCCCGGGAGCGCGCTCTGGAAGAGCACCGACGGCGGCACGACATGGCGCAAGCTCACCAACGGGTTGCCGGCGGGCGAGTACGGCCGCATCGGCATCGCCATCTACCGTCGTGATCCGCGCACGGTGTACGCGAGCATCGAGCAAGGCGAGCGCTACACGGCCAGCACCAACTACGAGGAAGCGAAGGCCGGGCTCTACCGCTCGCAGGATGGTGGCGAGACGTGGGAACAGATGAGCACGTGGAATCCGCGCCCCATGTACGCAAGTCAGGTGATCGTGGACCCGAACGATCCGTGCACGGTCTACATGATGAACTTCTTCTCCGGCAGCACGGACTGCGGGAAGACGTCGCGAACGCTCAACCAGTCACTGCACGGTGACGATCGCTTCATGTGGGTGAACCCGGCCAACAGCGATCACCTCATCAAGGCCGACGACGGTGGCATCGGCATCTCGTACGACCGTGCGAAGACGTGGCTCTACGTGCAGCACCTCAACGTGAGCCAGTGGTATCGCGTGTCGTTCGACATGCAGACGCCGTATCGCATCTACGGCGGCCTGCAGGACAACGGTTCGTGGAGCGGCCCGAGCGCCACCTACCGCAGCGAAGGCATCACCAACGCCGATTGGATCAAGTGGGGTGGTGGCGATGGCTTCTTCAATCTCGTGGACACGAGCGACAATCGCACGCTCTACACGAACTCGCAGTTTCTCGGACTCACGCGCGTGGATCTGCTCAACGGTGAGCGCGCCGACATCCGCCCCGGTGACCCACGTGGCGCCATCAGTGCGCGCCGCAACTGGACGACGTGGGGGGACATGCGCGCCCCGGAGCAGCGGCTCGGCAACGCGATGGCGCCTGCGAACTGGGATGCGCCCATCCTGATTTCGCATCACGACACGAAGACGATCTACGCGGGCACGAACATCCTGTGGAAGAGCACAGATCGTGGGCAGACGTGGACAGCGCTGGGTGATCGGACGACCGGCGTGGACCGTCGCACGCTCTCGATCATGGGGCGTCCGCCGCGTTCGAATACGCCCTCGCTCGACGACGGAACGCCGTATTGGCCGGCGGTGTCCGCCATCGCCGAGTCGCCGCGCGTGCGCGACGTGCTGTGGGTGGGCACCGATGACGGCAACGTGCAGCGCAGTGGCGATGGCGGACGCTCGTGGACGGAGTTCAGCGGCAAGATCCCGGGGCTGCCGCGCAGCGCGTGGATCAACGGCATCGAGACGTCGCGTCACGCGGACGGGCGCGCGTATCTCGTGGCCAACAACTATCGCGCGGGCGACAATGCGAACTACGTCTACGTCACCGACGATGACGGACGTACGTGGCGGCGCCTCGACAGTGGGCTACCGGCGAATCGCGTGGCGCGCACGCTGCGCGAGGATCTCGTGAACCCTGACGTGCTCTACCTCGGAACCGAGTTCGGCCTGTACTGGAGCAACGATCGAGGTCGCACGTGGGCCGAGCTGCGCGCCGGGATGCCGATGATGGCGCACAACGATCTGTTCATCCACCCGCGGGAGCACGACCTCGTGCTCGGCACGCATTCGCGCGGCATCTGGATCGTGGACAACGTGCGCGCGTTGCGTGAACTCACGCCGCAGGTGGCGTCGACGCCGGTGCACGTGTTCAGCACGCGCCCGGCAGCGCAGATCCGCTATCGCGACGAGCTCGGTCACGTGGGTGACGCGTTCTACACGGGGAGCAATCCACCGGCGGGTGGCATCGTGGACTTCTGGCTCGCGCAGGCGGGGGCGGCCACGGTGACCTTCACGAGCGCGGCGGGAGAGACGGTGGCTTCGCTCGCAGTCACGGGACGCGCCGGCATCAACCGGGCCGTGTGGGACCTGAGCTATCGCGAAGCGAACGCCGGGGCGCGTGGTGCGGCGGGTCCGCTCGTGGTGCCTGGCACCTACACGGTCACGGTGCAGAGTGGCACGCAATCCGCGCGCACGACCCTCGAGGTGCGAGAGGATCCGCGTATCCAGGTCGCGCCGGCGGTGCGTGCGGCGTGGACGCAGTCGTTGCTGGAGATCGCGGCGTTGCGGCGCGACGCGCAGGCGTTGGCGACGCGCGCGACCACGGCGGCGCGTGGGGCGACCGACGCGAATCGCGCGGCGCTTGAAGAGCGTCGCCGGCAGAGCGCGGAGCTCTCGGCGCGCGTGAACCGTCTGTACGGCGAAGTGCGTGGCGTGGTGGGGCCGCTCACGGCCCAGCAGCAGTCGCAGTTGGCGTACTACCGAGAAATGCTCGGGGTGCTAGGGGCGCGGTGACATTGTTGCCGTTCTCGCGTCCCTCGCGCCCCTTCGCGTCTTCGCGTCCTGCAGTTCCCATCAGGTATCGCGAAACGCGAAGAGAACGACAGCACGCGAAGACGCGAAGGGGCGCGAGGGACGCGAGAACGGCAACAGCGAAGGGGAAGACGAACTGAAGAAGGGCGGAAGACGAACGGAAGAAGGGCAACCGCGGGTGTGGGGGAGCGATCAGGTGGGGGTGCGGTTCAGGAGACGTTCGACGTCGACTTGGCGGAGACGCTCCGGGCGATGTCGTGCGCGCGGTGAATGTGTGTGGTGAGCGTGCCGGTCGCCGGGATGGGCATGGCGTCCGTAGGTGGGAACCCGTCCGTCAAGGCCTCCGTTGTTTTTGTGAAGGCTGGTTGGCTGTCAGCGTCTCGTGTTTGCCACGTGGCTTGCTCAACCCAACACTCGGAGGAAGTCATGTTCTCTCCCCCCCCCCTCGAAGCGCGGCCTGATCGGTACCGTCGTTGCACTCGTCGTGATCGCCTTGCTTGGCGCTCGCGGATCGTCCTCCGCTGCTGACGAGTCGCATGGAACCAGTGCTTCCTACGAGGCACGGTCATTCGCCGCGGCGCTATCACCCGCTGCAAGCTGCAGTGACGCCGGCAGGTGGGCTGAGTCGGTCGTCCTATCGGACTTCTCGACACTGGAAGCGATCAGCTCCCTCCCGATCGTGTATCGGCGTGCCGTCTACGCGCGGCTCTCGGAGTCGGAAAGAGTCGGACTCTGGCGTGCGCAGTTCGACCAGGAGCGACAGCAAACTGCCATGAGCGCTGTACAGCGGGCGTATCTGGCAGAGGTTTCTGACTCGCTGGTGAAGTTTTTCGCAGCGGACTCAGCGTCGCGTGTGGAACTCGCTCATCGTCTGCATCAGACCTCCGTGGAGCTATTCGGTGCCGAGGGCGCCTTCAGGTTGTTCGCGCAGCTGGGGCCGCCTGATGAGATTGTGAAGACGGGCGACGCAGATATTCTTCCGCCCCTGTGCACCTGCTCGACAGTCGATCCGTGGTGCGGCGGAGGTAACAGCTGCAAGGGCGGCGGATGCGAGACCGACTGGGGATGCGGGTCATTATGGGCATTCACCTGCAATGGCATGTGCTATCGAGGAGTGCAGTGAGTCCATCGATGATGTCAGGAACCGCCATGAGACGAGTAGCGCTGCCGCTGTGCCTGCTGCTCCTCACGCCGACCGTGCGGGCGCAGGAGGTACAAGTCGACGTCAACTCTTCGAGGCGGATTTCAGGTGAGAGCGGTGGGTTGCTGCGTTTTTCCGCGATCGGCACGATCCGTGTTGCGCGGAGCGGGCACGTCGCGGTGCTGGATCCCACCGACAACAGATTGGTGCTGTTCAATCCGGACGGACAGGTTGTCGGTATTCTGGAGGCAAAGGGTCGGGGTCCACGTGAGCTCGCCGCACTCTCCGACGTTTGCGGTGATCCGCAGCGGGGACTCCGGGTCCTCGATCCCACCGGACCCAAGGTGGGCTTTGTGGACACGAGCGGAAGAGTTGTTTCAGAGCGTGTGCTCGGGGCGAGAGCGCCGGTCGGCATTGCCTGTCCGCGAGGGAACCCAGGTGCTTCGCTGGTCAGCGTTGAACTCGGCACTCCGTCGCCTGCAGATGACGAAACGGCACGCTTGCCCGAGGGACTACGTCCTGTTGTCTTCTCAGCGACGCTTCGTGTCTGGTCAGCCGAAAACGAATCGCCGAAAAGCGTGACGATTCCGATATTCGCGGACATGCTGGCACTCGGCGGTGGCGGGATGCCGAGGCCGCTCGGACGTGGCACGACCGTCCGAATATCCGACGAGGGGACCGTTTTCGTTGTTCGGGGTGATTCTGCAATCGTGCAAGTGCTTGCCAGTAGTGGTGCGGTGCGCTCAACCTTTCGGCTCCGACCGCGGAGCGTGCGACCCACTGCCGCCGACGTCGCTTCGGCGATAGACGATCTGCTCGAGCGTGTGCCTCGCGCAGTGCATTCCAGACTTCAGGCGTTGCTCGAGGCCTTTCCACCGCCTCGCGATGCGCCCACGCATCGAGCCGCGGTGCTGGATGATCGTGGGCGGCTTTGGGTGCAGCGCTCTTTGCCGTCGGAAGCGAATACGACAATCGAAGTCTACTCGCCCGACGGTCGCGTGATTGACACGATCGTACTGCCGCGAGGGCTCACGTTGCACGACGTGAACGGCGGGTGGCTCGCGATGTCCCAGCGTGACGCGGATGGCGCTTCCTTCGTGCAGCTTCATCGAGTGAACGGCAGGTGATGCGTCGCCTCGTGAGCGTGCTCGCGGTCGTGATGCTTGACCTCAAGGTCAATCGGGCTCGCGTCTCTGTCGTGATGGGTACAATGGCGATTGCGGTAAGCGTCATGGTCGTCGCGAACCTCTTGCTCGACAGTGTGGCAGGCCTGCTGCAGGGTGATCGGTTCGGGCCGCGCATGCGGCAGGTTCGAATCACTCCCACAACCAATGCGTGGATCGACGGTGTCGCCCTTTCGACGTTCGATACGGTCCGCTTCTCTGTTCAGCACGTCGGCGACCTGCGCGAACGGCTTGGCGACGCTGCAGAACACGTCGGCTGGATGGATTCCTCGGCGAGCAGGGTCATGCTCGGTGACACGATCCGGGGAGTGATCACCTTTACTGTGTGGGGCGATCCGGCGCTCGCGGAGTTTCAGGGCTCGGTGCCCGCTGCCTTCAGTGACTTCGGAGGTGAAGGGAAGCGTGACCGATCGGGGGCAATTCCTGTGCTCGTGAGCGGAGCGCTTGATCGCCTGGTCAGAACGCGAAATGGGGGCAAGACATCGATCGGGCAGACGCTTCGCGCCTCCGACGTGCCGTGGACCATCGTTGGTGTTGCGTCGGACCAACCGGGCGAATGGCGACTGATTGCCTGGCTACCGGCCACGGATCACGATCTTCAGCATCGTGCCGGGTCGATCGTTGCACTCGCTTCAGCATCTCGGCATCCTGACGCCTTGGAGCAACTCGCCGTGAGCTCCGAGCGCTGGCTTGCCGAGACGACGCTTCAGGGTGAAAGCGGCGCTGTGGTGTGGACTCGTGGTCTCGCCATGCAAGAGGCCGTGAATCGCCGTGCTCGACTGCTTCGGGGCGTGCTGACGACGTTTGCATTGCTCTGCATCGTCCTCGCGGCGGCAGGTGTAACCGCCGTACAGCTTGCTGGTTTGCCGGCTCGGTATCGAGAGATCGGCGTTCGTCGAGCCGTCGGTGCGCTTCGTCGAGACATCAGTCGAGAAGTGGTCTACGAGTCACTCCTGATCGGACTTGGTGGATCGGTTCTTGGCGTGATTGCAGGAATCGTTCTTTCCGTTGTGATCATTCGGTTCCTCACGGCTCAGTCGGGTCAGGAACTCGGTCTGGAGCTGCGGGTCAGTTCGTTCGTGATCCCGACTCTCGTGGGTGCCACGGCGGCGGTTGTCTCAGCGCTCTGGCCAGCACGCCGCGCATCTCGTGTGGACCCTGTGAAAGCACTTCGGTTCGAGTAGTGAGTGCTTGCAGTCGACTCGGTTGCCTTGGATACATTCGCTGCGCCTGAGCGCGCACGCAGCACTCTGAACACTCCCCGATCCCGATCATGTGCGCGGCGAGTTTTTCATCGTGAACGCCGAGGCTGAACTGAATACGTGCTTGAGATCTTGCCGTTACGGGTTCACAGCCACTGTTGCTTTAGCAGCGTTGCTGCCGCCGCTGCTATATGCGCAACGAGCAAGCCCGACTTCCGTGGCGGATTCAGCACAGCGATGCGCGCGTGTCGAAGCGCGCTTCACCGAAGGGCCGAATGCGGCGGCCCTTTCTGCGCTCCGCCGCTGTCCTCTGGTCGCGCCTTCGGCCATCATGCACGTCTGGCGTTCAGAGGCCAGGAGAGATTCGGCCTCGATCGCTGCACTCCTTGAGGCGGGAGCGACATTCCCAGACCGGCGTCTCACCTTCGCACTCATGGGGGTCGCGGAAGATTCCGAGACAGCGCTGATTGTGCGGAACGCCGCCGTCGGGGTGATCGCTGCCCACATGACGAACGGCCAGCGCTGGCCGACGGTGCGCGGACGTCCGGATGGCATCGCGTCAGAGATCGTGCTCCTCTGGTACCACCACCCACCGATCGTAGCGGTGGCCGAGCCCCTTCGCGCGTCGGACTACGTGCAGATTCGCGCATGGGCTCGCGCTCTACGAAAGCGCGAGTCGAGGAGTCCACTTCGCTGGACGCTGGACGTTATCGCGACGACAGCCGCGGACAGCGCACCGCCACGCCGGTTGCTGTGAACTTCCGCTGCCGATATGCGCCAGGCAGCACGTGCGACGCGAGCACTGCAACAGCGAAGGGGAAGACGAACTGAAGCAGAGCGGAAGACGAACGGAAGAAGGGCAACAGCGGGTGTGGGGGAGCGATCAGGAGGAGGGGGCATCGACTATAGTAGCTTGAGTGGCCTATGGAAGATGGCTAGATTGGCTACATGAAAACTGTGTCTGTTTCCGATGCGAAGAACGGGCTGAGTGCGTTGCTGCGCGAGGTGCGTGGTGGCGCCACGATCGTGATCACCGACCGTGGCGTTCCCGTCGCTCACTTGAGCCCGCCCGCGTCCTGGAGCGGGGTGTCGCCCCGGTGCATCGAGTTGGCACAACGCGGCCGGCTCGTGCTTGGCGAGCGCGAGCCGACTGGTGAGTGGGCGCGCGCCGAGCGATTGGTCGAGCCGGTGGGTGGCGCCTCGATCGTCGCCGCGCTGCTCGCGGAACGACACGTGGGACGCTGAGTGCAGTACTGGGACACGTCGGCCCTGCTGCCGCTCTTCGTGCGCGAAGCGAGCTCGGACACCGTTGCTGCGCTGCTGGATCGCGATCCGGCGATCGTCAGTTGGTGGGGCACATCGGTCGAATGCGCGTCGGCGATCGCTCGCCTCGAGCGAGAGGCCGGCATTGACCGAGCGGCCGCACGCGCGCTGCAGCGCCGCGTGGCCGAAGCGGCCCGCGAGTGGAGTGAGGTGCCGGCCATCGACGACGTGCGTACCCAGGCGGTGCGACTGCTGCAGATGCACCCGCTACCAGCGGCCGATGCACTGCAGTTGGCCGCAGCGATTGTGGCGAGCGATTTCGCTCCCAGCACCTTGCCGTTTGTGACGCTTGATCTTCGGCTCGCCGACGCCGCGGCGCGCGAGGGGTTTCCGCTTCCCATCGGGTGAACGCGCGGCGAAGCGCGTCAGCCAGTGTTCAACGCTCGGACGTGCAAACAGCACGTCATCGCGTCCTTCGCGTCCTTCGCGTCCTTCGCGCCTTTCGCGTCTTCGCGTCCCGCAGTTCGCTACGCGTTTCGCGATACCTGATGGGAACTGCAGGACGCGAAGACGCGAAGGGGCGCGAGGGACGCGAGAACGGCAACAGCGAAGGGGAAGACGAACTGAAGAAGGGCGGAAGACGAACGGAAGAAGGGCAACCGCGGGTGTAGCGGAGCGATCAGGTGGGGGTGGGGGTGCGGCTCAGAAGGCGCTCGACGTCGAGTTGGGCGGAGACGCGGCGGGCGATGTCGTGCGCGCGGTGAATGTGTGAGGTGAGCGTGCCGGTGGCCGACTCTGAAGGCAGGGCGAGGATGTCGAGACGGAGTTGTTCGAGGGCGGCGATGGCGGTGTGCAGCCGCTCGAGGCGCTCGGCGTGAGCGGCCTGCAGCGACGCATGCGCTGCTGAATCAGGGGCGGCTTCGGCCATGTCCGACTCGAGATGAGCGACCTCCGCGCGCAGCGTGCCAACTTGCGCGGCAAGATCGCGCGCCAGAGCGGGGACGTCGGCGAACTCGG
>ERZ1066122.2570-NODE-2570-length-11766-cov-7.839980_pt1 | contig 11766 bp, 12 predicted proteins | sample MGYA00382769_ERZ1066122 | MGnify/ENA primary metagenome ERZ1066122 (study PRJEB33369, sample SAMEA5778352) | biofilm metagenome | biome: Industrial cooling water; feature: Water cooling tower basin; material: Biofilm | place: United Arab Emirates | collected...
GCGCGATGCCATGGACCATTTGCTGACGATTCATGCCGCGCAATATCTGCCCGTCGATGCCGCGTTGATCCCAACCGGTGAGCGCCGCGATGTGGTTGGAACGGCATTTGATTTTCGCGCGGCCCGGCGCATCGGCGATGCAGTGCGCGATGCCAGCGATGCGCAGATCGCCCATGGACGCGGCTATGACCACAACTGGATCGTCGGGGACGGCGTCGCTGCAGAGCCTCGCGATATAGCCTATCTCCAAGACCCGCATTCGGGCCGGACGATGACGCTGTCGTCCAACCAGCCGGGATTGCAATTCTACTCGGGCAATTTCTTCGATGCCTCGACCGCAGGGAAAAGCGGCAGGCTTTACCGCATGGGCGATGCGATCGCGCTTGAGCCACAGCAGTTTCCCGATACGCCCAACCAGCCGTCCTTCGGCTCGATCCGGCTCGATCCGGGCCAGACCTATCGCAACATCATCCGCTGGCAATTCGGCATTTCAAACGAGGATATTTCATGAGACTGATCTTTGCGCTAGCAATGGCCTTTGCGCTGCTCGGGGGCTGCGCGCACCAGGGGGGGCAGTCACACGCGGTGCAGATCGTCAATCCGGTTATCGATGCAAATTTCCCCGATCCCGCGGTCATCAGGGCCGCCGACGGCTATTATTATGTCTATGCGACGCAGGGCGAAGTCGATGGCAGGATGCAGAATATCCAGGCCGCCCGCTCGCGCGATCTGGTGGCATGGGAGCGTCTCTCCGACGCGCTGCCGGTCAAGCCTGCATGGGCCAGCAAGACGCAGGATTTCTGGGCTCCGCATGTCAGCGTGCATGACGGCATCTACTATCTTTATTATTCGGCCAAGCCTGACATCGCGCTGGAGGATAAGGTCAGCGGCCTGTGCCTTGCGGTGGCGACGGCCACGCAGCCCGAGGGCCCGTTCACCGATAGCGGCAGGCCACTGCAATGCGGCGACGGGTTCATCAACATCGACCCGATGGCCTATGATGATCCCGCGACGGGCAAGCGGCTGTTATATTGGGGTTCGGGTTTCGGGCCGATCAAGGTGCAGGAACTGGCCGAGGACCGCATCTCGTTCGCCGAGGGCAGCAAGCCTGTCGATCTGGTTGCGGTGATCAAAAATGAGGACCCGGCCAATTACCAGCGGCTGGTCGAGGGGGCGTGGGTCACGCGCAAGGACGGCTATTATTATCTGTTCTATTCAGGCGACAATTGCTGCGGCCCGAATGCGCATTATGCCGTGATGGTGGCCCGCTCCAAAAGCGCAACGGGGCCTTTTGAAACGCTGGCCGAAGCGACAGGAGCAGCCAGCAGCGCGATACTGGAAGCCGACGAACGGTGGAACGCGCCGGGACATAATGCGGTGATCGCGGACGAGGAGGGACGGCACTGGAATCTCTATCATGCCGTTGACCGCAACCGCCCGCGCGAAAAGGACAGCGACGATATCAACACTCGCCGCGTGATGTTGCTGGGGCAATTCGAATGGGTGGACGGCTGGCCGCGGGTGAAGAAATAGCAACCGGCTTCGGCGACCGGCGCGCCAGTTGATCGGCGACGATGCGTATGACTCTTGGCGAGAAGCCAAAGGCGCAATGTGCGCTATCAACCTCGATGTTGCTGGTGTGGGGGTGATCCGGCTCGATGCAGCAGCGCCAGGAAACCACGCCGTCCGATTTGGAATATAGCGACACTGACGGCACCGGCGGGGCCAGCTTGCTTTCGGCAATCTGGGCCTGCGCGACCGGATGCGAAAGGCTGTGTCCGCTCAACCGCTCATAGATGCGCCATGCGGTGTTGGCGAACGGGTTTCCGGCAAAGGGCGCGCCCAGCGTGATGATCTTTTCAACCTTGTGCGGCGACACCCGCGAAATCATCCGCGCCATGATGCCGCCCATGCTCCATCCGATCAGGCAGACTTTCTGCTGGTGCTTCGCGTATAGGGTGTCGAGCACTTCGATCAGCCGCTCATTATGCACGCCGATGGTTTTCGCCCCCAAATTGACGCCAAGCCCCCATCCATAAACGCGGTAGCCCAGCATGGTCAGGTAGGTGCGCAATATCAGCGTCGACCGGTCGGTCACGGCAAAGCCGGGGATCACCAGCACCGGCGCTCCATCGCCGCGCCTGGCGCTGCTCAACCGGGCAAGATTGGCCGGGATCGAAAGGATAGCCAGCAACGCCCGTGGCAGCTCCGCCAGCGATTGCCAGCGCGAAGGTGCGAAATGACGTGCTTCAATAAGGTCCCGGCTTTGGATGCGGCTGCCATGCATCGCACTTCAACGCTCATTGGCGTCAACGGGTTCCCCTGTGACGCGTGTGGCCGGATTTTTCCGTTCTTTTTGCTTTTTCTTAGCGCCTTAGCGATCTTAGCGTGAGCATAGACTAGCTCACGCTAAGAAGCGCTAAGCCGCTAAGATTTTGTGATGATGCCTCCACGCGCACGGCACAAATTCAGGATCCCGGCCCTATACCCCAATCAATCGCGACAGCCGATCAATCTCGGCGGTCTGCGCGTTCACTAGCGCCGCAATCTGTGCCTGCGGCGCTGAAAGCAACGCAACCAGCCCTACATCCGCTCCCTTTTCGCGTTCGCCTGCGATCAGCCGGTCGATCTCGCCGAGCGCAGCGACGGCATCGGCGCGTGCGCTGTCTGCGCGTGAGACAAGCATATGGGCATTGACCCATGCTTCGCTTCCTACCGCGCTTCCCGCCGCGCCCTGCGCTGCGTTCCGGGCGGTCGGAAGCGCTGCTTCATAGGCTGACTGGGCAGCACGCGCGCGTTGCAGCAGCGCATCGACCTGAGTCTGCAGGGCGGCGGGCAGGCTGGTGGAGACGGGCGCAGGGGCTGCTTCTGGCACAGCCAGCGGGTCTGCGCTTTCATAGGGACGTTTTGACAGCGAGGGAAATTCACCCTCCAGGCTGGCGCATCCGCCCAGCAACAATCCAAGCGGGGCAATGGCCATCAGGGAATGGGACAGCTTTGTTGACATGCGCCTGCCTTACGGGGCATCCCTGCCGGCTGCAAGCGCCGCAAAAGCTGCGAAAGACGCGTTGACAAAGCCGACTCGTTTGACTAGTGGCGCGCCTTCCAATGCGGTGCCTTCGGGACTCGCGTTTTGTTGCTGCGCGTTGGAACTGCCCGCTAAAGCGGGTGCAAACAGATAAAAAGAGATTGAGATAAAGCCATGTTCGCTATCGTGCGCACTGGCGGCAAGCAGTATCGCGTAGCCGCCGGAGACAAGATTGCAGTTGAAAAGCTGCCCGGAAATGCCGGTGACACTGTGTCGCTGGACGATGTGTTGCTCGCGGGCGACGGTGGCGAGATCAAGGACGTCAAGGACCTAGTCGTTTCGGCTGAAATCATCGCGCAAGAGCGTGGCGAGAAGGTGATCGTTTTCAAAAAGCGTCGCCGTCACAATTATCGCCGCAAGCAGGGTCACCGCCAGTCGCTGACGCTGCTGCGCATCACCGCTGTTGGCGCGCCGCAGAAAAAGGCTGCCGCCCCCAAGGCTGAAGCCGCCGAAGGTGAAGCCGCCCCCGCAAAGAAAGCCGCGCCCAAAAAGGCCGCTGCTGAAAAAGCTGCATAAGATTTCAGGAGTTTAGACCATGGCACATAAAAAAGCAGGTGGTTCCAGCCGTAACGGTCGCGATTCGGCCGGCCGTCGTCTTGGCGTGAAGAAGTTCGGCGGCCAGGAAGTCGTCGGCGGCAACATTATCATCCGTCAGCGCGGTACCAAAGTGTATCCGGGCGCTGGCGTCGGCATTGGCAAGGACCACACCCTCTTTGCGCTGACCGCAGGCCGCGTGCGATTCCACGCCGGTAAACTTGGCCGCAAATATGTGTCGGTCGATATGCCGGCCATCGCCGCAGAATAATCGGACAACCGATAACGGGTTGTCCAGCAGGATGACCCGGGGAGTGTGGCGACACCTCCCACCGCGCAAGGGAGACGGGTCATCCGGCTCCCTTTCTTTTTGGCCCATTCTCCCTGCAACCTGCCCCTTTGGGGGTGGTTAGTTTCACACGGCTGTCACTATTTGCGACTTAAGGGCAGCCCGACGACAGGAGAGAATGAGATGTTCGCAAGAACCGACAGACTGTTGCTGCGGCCAATCTGGCCCGAAGATGCCTCGGCGCTGTACGATGCGGTTGCCGATGAAGCGATTGTGCGCAATCTCGCCAAGGCTCCCTGGCCCTATACGCCATGCGATGCGGCGCAATTTGCCGCGCTTGATCATGACGCGATGCACCCCAATTTCATGCTGATGCTGCGCACCGATGGTGCCCCGGTGCTGATCGGATCATGCGGGCTTGCCGACAATGATGGCGAGGCGGAGCTCGGTTACTGGCTGGCGCGACCCTATTGGGGGCAGGGTTTTGCGACCGAAGCGGCGCGGGCGGTGATTGGCGTGGCGCGGGCGCTTGGCCACCGCAAGCTCGTCTCGGGCCATTTCACTGACAATCCCGCTTCCGGTCGCGTGCTGCGCAAGATCGGCTTCCAGCCGCTGGGCCGTATCGAGCGGCGTTACAGCGCCGGGCGCGGCGGGCATGTGGATTGTGCGCTTTATGAGTTGCCGCTGGTCCATGATGCAGAGACCGAGATGCCGGTGCCGCTTGTTCGAATGCGGCCTCAAACGCAAATGATGCAAGCTGCATAAGTATCATTTTTTTCATTCGTCACCCCCGCGAAGGCGGGGGTCCATCCCCGGTGTCTCAAAACGCAGGTGATGGGTTCCCGCTTGCGCGGGAATGACGAAAAGCGTGAAAACTCTTACGCAGCCTTGGCGACGGGCGTGGCTGTGGCAACAGCCGGTGCTTCTGTCTCGACCGCCTCCAACGCCGCGATCATCGCTTCGCCCTTTGCAATCAGTGCATGGTCGTCGATATGCCAGGGGTGAAAGCCGGGTTTCAGGAAGCGTGCCCAGGGACGAAGGATATTCCGCCCGATCCCGCCTTTGCCAAAGCCGTAGCGCAGCATCCGCGGCAGCGCCTGTTTCCAGCCGACGCCATCCTGCCGCAAAAGTTCGATCTGGCCGCGTGTGCGATTGATGAAAAAGCTGACCGAGACTGCGCACATCATCGCCGAGCGTGTGGCATAGCGCCGCGCAGCGCTCCAGTCGCGTGTTGCCCACATCCAGACGTCGAAAGCTACCGCCTTATGCTCGACTTCCTCGATACCGTGCCACAGCCATAGCTTGCGCACATCATCTTCGCAGCCGTCGAGATGTTCGGGATTTTCGAGCATTTCGGCGGCGACGATCGCGGTCAGATGCTCGATGCACATTGTCGCGCCCAGCCGCGTAATTTCGCTCGCGCCGCTGAAGAAATCGACAAACTGGCGGATGGCGCGGTCGAGCGGGGCAATGTCATAGCCCGAGCGGATCAGCGCGCGATTGAGCTCCGCATGTTCGCGGCTGTGCGCGGCTTCCTGCTCGATAAAGGTCCTGACATCGCGGGCCAGTTCCGCAGGGACGCGCTGCTGCCAGGGGTGCAGGCTCTCGATCATGAAGGCTTCGCCGCGCGGAAACACCGCCGACAGTGCATTGAAGAACGCCGTCGCATAGGGATCACCGCCCAGCCAGTGCCGCTCGGTGACCGCTATATTGCGGTTGCGCATCTTGCGCGCCACCAGGGCGTTGGCACCCTGACTGGCAGCGTTCATGCTTGTTTTCGGAGTTTCAACTGACTGATCCACATCGCTCTATTGCGAGGGAGCCAAATAAATATCGTTTAATGCGAAGGGTTAATGGCGGATAAGCTGTAAACGCGCCAAACACGCAAATCCGCCATTTTCAGCGTTAATTTTGCGCGAGGCATAAATTATCGCCATATCAATATTGTGAAATCAACGCGAAGAAGGCTAGTAATGGCGGCATGACAATTGTAAAATTCCCGCAACAAGCCGACAATCAAAATCGCCGCCGCCTGACGCCAGAGGCAAGCCGGATGGCGGCATTGGAGGCAGCGCGCGATTTGCTGATCGAGGCAGGGCCGCAGGCGGTGACGCTGAAAGCCGTCGCGGGGCGGATCGGCCGCACGCACGCAAACCTGCTGCACCATTTCGGCTCGGCATCGGGATTGCAGCGCGAGCTTGCCGCCTATCATGCCGAAACCATCTGCGCGGAAATCGCCGAGCAAATTTACCGCTTTCGCGGCGGTGACATTGGCCCGCGCGATCTGGTCGACATGATCTTCGACCATTTTGACAAGGCAGGCGCGGGCGCGCTAGCGGCGTGGATGCTGCTGAGCGGCAATGAGGACGCTTTGAACCCTGTCGTCGAGGCGATCCACCGGCTGGTCGATGAGGTGGGCGAAGGCGACCATAATGACGCCAATCTGCACCGGCTAACGATGGAACTGGTGCTGCTCGCGCTGGGCGATTCGCTGATGGGCGGTCCGCTGTCCACGTCGCTCGGCCTTGATCGTGGCGCGGGGCGCGACATTGCCGCAGGCCGCCTTGCGCAGTCCTTTGCCGAATGGCAGGCCGCCTACCGACCGGACTAGCAGCGCGCGTAATTAGGTATTATGCAGGATGCCGTGGGGCCGTAGCTCAGTTGGTAGAGCGCGTCGTTCGCAATGACGAGGTCAGGGGTTCGATTCCCCTCGGCTCCACCAGCCTTCGCTCCCTACGGGAGCTTCGGCTGGCAGGCCAGCCGTGGCGGACGTTGGGAGCGTAGGCGGACTGGCAAACCCGCCCCCTTTTCCCGTTAGCCACAAGCCCAATAAGTTGCTATACGCCACCTATTGCATGCGCGGGGAGGTAGCGGGACATGGCAATCGAATTGACCGTCAATGGCAAGGCTGCATCGGTCGATGCCGAGCCGGATACGCCGCTGCTGTGGGCATTACGCGAAAATCTGGGGCTGACGGGCACCAAATTTGGTTGCGGCGTTGCGGCGTGCGGCGCCTGTTCGGTGCATATCGACGGCCAATATGCGCGCTCGTGCAGCATCCCGCTGTCCGAAGTCGCAGGCAAATCGGTGACTACAATCGAGGGCCTCAAATCCGCCGACGGTACGCTCCACAAGGTGCAGCAGGCGTGGATTGAGCAGCAGGTGCCGCAATGCGGCTATTGCCAGTCGGGTCAGATCATGGCTGCGGTGGCGTTGATCGACCGGGTCGGAACGCCAAGCGATGCGCAAATCGATGAAGCCATGACCAACATCTGCCGCTGCGGCACCTATCCGCGCATCCGCAAGGCAATTCATGCTGCCACCGGCAAGGCTGCGATCGCTGTTCAGGGAGAGGCATGATGGCGGACAATCCCAATCCCAATCTCGACGTTGAAACGCCCGAAACAAGGCCCAAAAGGAAGGGCGTGAAACGCCGTGCCTTCCTGATCGGCAGCGCGCTGCTGGCAGGGGGCGGCGCGTTTGGCCTCTGGTGGGGCGACAGCTCTGCTGCAAAGCGGGCAAAGGCGCTCACCGAAACGGGCAAGGACCATAATTTCCTTAGCTGGATGAAAATCGCCGAGGATGATGTCGTTACTGTCTATTCGCCGCATATCGATTTCGGGCAAGGGTCGCACACCGCACTCGCTCAAATGCTCGCGGACGAGCTTGATGCCGATTGGGCCAAGGTGAAGGTCGAGCAGGCGCCTGCCGACACCGCCTTTGCCAACACACCGCTGGGCAAGGGATTTCTTGCCGAAATGTCGGGCTATCCGGGGGTGATCAACGCATTGCCAACCGCTATCCTGTCGATGATCACCCGCTCGATGCCCTTGCAGATCACCGGCGGCTCGTCGGCAGTCCGCTATACTGGACAGGTTGGGATGCGCGCGGTGGGCGCGGCGGTGCGGCTGGCCCTGATCGAAGAGGCGGCATCGCGGCTTGGCGTCGCTGCGTCGGAGCTTGCCACCGCCGACAGCAAGGTGACGCATGCCAGATCGGGCAGGTCGCTGCGTTATGGCGAGCTTGCCGCTGGTGCTGCCCTGCGCTCGCTCAACAGCGAGGCAAAGCTGAAGGAGCGTAATGATTACAAGCTGATCGGTAAACCTGTGCCGCGTATGGATATTCCTGCAAAGGTCGATGGCAGCGCGATCTACGGGATCGATTTCACCTTGCCCGAAATGCGCGTTGCAACCGTGGCGGCTGCTCCGGTGCGCGGCGGAAAGCTGGTCTCGGTTGATGAAAAGCCGGCGATGGCGGTCAAAGGTGTTGAAAAGGTCGTGAAGCTTGACGATGCCGTCATCGTCGTTGCCAAAGGCTATTGGCAGGCGCTCAAGGGATTGCAGGCATTGTCTCCCAATTTCTCTGACGGTGGTCATGCGGGGGTTTCGACAGCGTCGGTCTATGCCGCGCAGGATGCACTTCGCAAGGGCGGCAAGCCCGATAATGAAGGCGGCGAGGGCGATGTCGATGCGGCATTTTCGGCGGCAGAAGCAAAGCTCGTAGAGGCCGAATATCGCGTTCCATTTCTCCACCATGCGATGATGGAGCCTTTTGCGCTGACTGCGCGGTACAAGGATGGAAAGCTGGAATTTTGGGGCGGGCTTCAGGACCCGCTTTCCGCGCGCACCCGTGCGGCGAAAGCGGCCGATCTTAGCGTCGATGATGTCATTTTCCATCCGATGATCATGGGCGGCGGCTTTGGTCGCCGTTTTCCCGACGTAACGGAGATTATCGATCAGGTCGCGCTGCTCGCAAAGCAGCTTCCCTATCCGGTCAAGCTGATCTGGAGCCGTGAGGAAGAGGTGCGCCACGGCACCTATCGTCCGCAATCCTCGGCGCATCTGAAAGCGGCATTGGACAAGGATGGCAGGATCACCGCCTGGCGCACCGATTATGTGCAGAGCGGTGATGCCGAGGCGGAAACCAGCTTCATCTATGCGATTCCGGCGACGTCGCGGCGGCATTTCGCCTATCAATCAAACCAGATTGACGGACCGTGGCGCTCGGTCAACTCGACGCAAATCGGCTTTTACAATGAAAGCTTTATCGACGAGCTGGCTCATGCGGCAGGGCACGACCCGTATCAGTTCCGCCGCAAGCACCTGCCCGAAGGCTCGCGCTACCAACGCGTACTGGACGAGGTTGCAAAGCGTTCGGGCTGGGGCACGCCACTGCCCGCCGGTGTCGGACGCGGGATTGCCATTGTCGAAAGTTTCGGCTCGATCGCGGCCGAGGTTGTCGAGGCCACGGTCAAGGAAGATGGCAACCCCAAATTGCTGAAGGCCTGGGCGGTGGTCGATTGCGGCACCACGGTAAACCCGTTGAACGGCGAGGCGCAGATTTCTGGCGGGATGATCATGGGATTGTCATCGGCTCTCGGCGAGGCGATCAATCTGGACAAGGGTGCGGTGGTGGAAAGCAATCTTTCCGACTATCCAATCCTGAAACTGGCCGATGCTCCGCCGCAGATCGATGTGCATTTCATTGAGAGCGGCGCGAAAATGGGCGGTCTTGGCGAACCCGGCGTGCCCCCTGCCTCGCCTGCGCTAGCCAATGCGCTATTTGCGGCTACGGGTAAGCGCGTGCGGGAATTGCCGATTTTGGCGCAGGCAAAGGCTTAGGGCTCATCCCCAGAATCGTCACCCCGCACCCTTCGACATACTCAGGACATGCTTGATGCGGGGTTAGGCTGCATCGACCCGGACCAAAAAAGCCAAGCCCCGCATCAAGTGCGGGGCGACGAAGTTTCGGTATAAGTTCTTTGATTCAAGCGGCGCGGCGCTCGCTGAGTTGCAGCCAGGCACGTGCCTGGCGTTGCGCGTCGGCGATTTCGCGCGCGGTCATCTCGTCGGAGATTTCGGCGCGGCAGTGCATGGCTTCTTCATGGCCGTTAACTGCGGCAAGGTTGAACCATTTATGTGCCTCAACCAGATTGACATCGACTCCGCCGCTTCCGGTCGAATAGGCAACGCCCAATTCGAACAACGCATGGGCGCTGCCCCGCGCGGCGTCGTTCAGGCGGCTCTCCATCAGAAAGCTGGCGCTTTTCATACTGTTGGCCATGATAAGTGGTCCCCTCTGCTGCTGCAAAGGGTGATCGCCCGAATATGGCTAACAAATGGTTAAGGCGGATGGCACTTTTTGATCCGCCATCGTGCAAATGGCAGTTTTTACAGGGGCTCAACCGCCAGATTGTCAAGCAATCGGGTCCTGCCGATTTTTGCGGCAGCCAAAAGGCGGAGCGGTCGGTCCGCACGTTTGTGCGCCGTTGCAAGCGTGCTTGCATCGACAAGCGCGAAATAATCCACAGCGGAGAAACCCGCCGCACGCAGCGCTGATTCGGCCTGCTCCAGCGCGTCATCGACATTAGCACCAGCCAGGATTTTGTCGCGCGCCTCCTGCAACGCTCTGGGCAGCGCAAGCGCCGCATCTCGCTCTTCCTGCGAGAGATAGACATTGCGCGATGACAAAGCGAGACCGTCGCTATCGCGCACTATCGGCACGCCGACAATCTCGATATCGATATCGAGATCGCGGACGAACTGCCGGATTACGGCAAGCTGCTGAAAGTCTTTCTCGCCAAAACAGGCGATGTCCGCGCCCGTCTGGTTAAACAATTTGGTGACGACGAGTGCTACGCCATCGAAATGCCCCGGCCGCGCCCCGCCGCAATATCCTTGCGCCGGACCTGCGACATGCACCTCGGTCGCAAAGCCCGGAGGATAGACCTCTGCTGCTGCCGGTGCCCATACCAGATCGACTCCGAGCGGCGTGAGCTTTTCGAGGTCCGCCGCCAATGTACGCGGATAGGCGTCGAGATCCTCATTGGGGCCAAACTGGGTTGGATTGACGAAAATGGAAACGATGACGGCATCGGCATGGCGTCGCGCTTCTTCGACAAGCGCCAGATGGCCTGCGTGCAGCGCGCCCATCGTGGGGACAAGCGCGATCCGCTTTCCCGCTGCCCTCAGCGCGGCAGTCTCCGCTCTCAGCATGTCAAGATGATTGATTGTTTGCACTGGCGACGGGGCCCTGTTTAATGGCTGGGGCGAAGCTATGCGCAGGCCGGTCCGGCTCGCGCAAGCCGATTATGGAAACCGGGGGTATGGCAGTCGCATGGCGAAAGCGCATCATATTGTTTTTGCGAATGAAAAGGGTGGCACGGGCAAATCGACCACTGCCGTCCATGTCGCGATTGCGCTTGCATCTCGCGGGGCGCGCGTTGCCTGCCTCGATCTCGATTCGCGGCAACGCACGCTCTATCGCTATCTGGAGAACCGCAAGGATACGATGGCACGGCGCGGGATCAACCTGCCGATGCCAAGCTTTGCGGTTTTCGAACAGGAATCGCAGGCAAAGCTGGAGAATCAGATTGCCGAGGCGGAGGCGGATGCCGATTTCCTGATTTTCGATACGCCGGGCCGTGACGACAAATATGCCCGCTTCGTGGCAACGCGTGCGCATACTTTGGTCACGCCGATCAACGACAGCTTCGTCGATTTCGACCTGATCGGCAAAGTCGATGCGGAAAATTTCAAGGTTCGCAAGCTGAGCTTTTATGCCGAACTGATCTGGGAAGCACGAATGGCGCGGGCCAAGACCGACGGCGTTACCATCGATTGGGTGGTGCTGCGCAACAGGCTGCACAATATGGAAGCACGCAACCAGCAGCGTATGACCGATGCCATTGCCGAACTGTCGAAACGCGCTGGCTTCCGCGCCATTTCGGGCCTGAATGAGCGGGTCATTTATCGCGAGCTGTTTCCATCGGGGCTGACGCTGGTGGACAAAGGGCATCTGGGCAATCTGGCAACGGCACATGTCATCGCGCGGCAGGAGTTGCGCGAGCTGGTAA
>ERZ1066122.2577-NODE-2577-length-11692-cov-13.652058_pt1 | contig 11692 bp, 9 predicted proteins | sample MGYA00382769_ERZ1066122 | MGnify/ENA primary metagenome ERZ1066122 (study PRJEB33369, sample SAMEA5778352) | biofilm metagenome | biome: Industrial cooling water; feature: Water cooling tower basin; material: Biofilm | place: United Arab Emirates | collected...
CGTGGCGCCGTAGGCCGCGCCGCGGCCGTGGCCGACGTGCAGCGGGCCGTTCGGATTGGCGGAGACGAATTCGACCGTGACCGACTCGAGCGATCCGGGCTCGCCGCGGCCGTACGTCTCGCCGAGCTCGAAGACCTTGCGGATCGTCGCCAGCCGGCAGCCTTGCGAAATGTGGAAGTTCAGGAAACCCGGGCCGGCGATGTCGACCTTGGCCACGTGCTGCGACTTCGGCAGCGCGTCGACCAGGGCCTGCGCGGCGTCGCGCGGCTTCATCCCGGCCGGCTTGGCCAGCATCAGGGCGAGGTTGGTCGCGTAGTCGCCGTGTTCCGGCGTCTTGGTGCGGTCGATGACGACCTCAGGGAGGGCGAGGTCCGCCGGCAGGCGGCCGTGGCGACGCAGGTCGAGCAGGGCCTGGGCGAGCAGTTCGCGGAGGTGTTCTTTCACGGCGGGTTCCGGGGTGGCCGGCGAGGCCGGTCCGACATCGAGGCGCGGCGCGGGGCCGGGGCCCCGCCCGCAGGCGGCCGCGAAGTTTACCGGAAGCCCGTCCCCGGGGTCGGACTGCAACCTGACTGTCAAGAAAGCCTCGCCGGGCTGTCATCCGCGCCGCCCAGCATGTCGGGGCTTCGACGGCGCCCGGCCGTCGCCGGCCCGTCCCTGACTTCTGGAGTTCCGCCATGTCCGCCAAGACCCGCCTCACCCGACTCGCGCTGGCCAGCGCGATCTCCCTCGCGGCCGCCCAGGCCAGCGCCTCGGTGCGCCTGTCCGAAGCCTTCGACGGCGCCTACTTCGATCCGGCCGCCTCCGGCCGCGGCGTGCTGGTGGACTGGGTCCCGAACGCCAACCGCGCCGGCGGCACCTTCTTCGCCGCCGACTTCGTCTACGACGCCGCCGGCAACCCGTTCTGGATCTCGCTGCAGCAGGACTGGTCGGAATTCCAGTTCTCGTCGACGACCGTGCCGGTGTTCCGCAACGCCGCCGGTACCTGGGCCGCGCCGGGCGCGCAGTCCCTGACCCGCATCGGCACTGCGTCGGTGACGGTGAACAGCTGCAACTCGATCACCATCGCCTACACGATGGACGCCGCCTCGGGCCTGCCGAACCGCACGCAGACCCTGCAGCGCCTCGGCGGCGCCGACGCCAGCAGCTGTGCGTACCAGCAGACGTTCACCGCCTGCCCGTCGTTCGCCACCGCCGCCCCGTCGTTCGGTCCGCGCGCCTGCACCCTGCCGGCCACGCTCACCGGCAACCAGACGCTGACCAACAACATCACGTGGGTGATGAGCGGCAAGGTGCAGGTCGGCACCGACACCGTGACCGGTGGCACCGCGGCTTCGCTGCGCATCGAGCCCGGCACCCTGCTGGTGTCGACCGGCGCCAGCGCCAACTCGTTCGACCACCTCGCGGTGAACCGCGGCTCGAAGATTTTCGCCGAGGGCACCCGTGATTTCCCGATCATCATGACGACCGCCAACGAGCTGCCGGGTGCGCCGGCGGCCCCGGCCCCGGGCCAGCTGGGCGGCTTGGTGATCTTCGGCGGTGGTCCGTCGAACTGCTTCCCCAACTGTCGCGCTGAGTGGGATACGGCGACGTCCTATGGCGGTGACTTCCGGTCGGCGGTAGCCAACAACGACTCAAGTGGTGTCATCCGCTACATGCAGGTTCGTTATGCGGGTTACGTCTTCAGTGCGGGCCGCGAACTCAACTCCTTCACCTTCGCAGGTGTCGGCAGAGGGACGACGATCGAGTACGTGCAGGCGTTCCGCGGTGCTGACGATGGTCTCGAGTGGTTCGGCGGCAACGCGAACGTTCGTTACGCGTTGGTCACGTGCCCAGGTGACGATGGATTCGATTGGGACGAGGGCTACACCGGCAAGCTGCAGTTCGGCGTCGTCGAGATGCGCGGTTGCGGTGGTTCCAATCACGGTTTCGAGCTGTCGAACAGCCCGTCGAACGCTGATGCCGAGCCGCGCGCTCGCGGCACCGTTGCCAACGTCACTGTGATCGGCCCCTCAGCCGCCTCTAGCAATGACGGTATGCAGCTGAACAGCGGTACGGGCGGTAACTTCTTCAACGTCATCGTTGGCAACTTCAATCGGTCTTGCGTGCAGATCGCTGGCGCTCCGACGGCAGCGGCCGCCGGAAACCCAGGCGTCGGCTTGAGCGGAGTCCTCACGGCGGTAAATTTGAAGGTTTTCGGCTGCGGCTCGCCGACCTCGGACGGTACTGGCGTCGCTAACTACACCGCCTCGTGGTTCAACTCGCAGACGGGCAACGAAAACTTGACTACGTCGCCGCTCGCCGCCGGCAGCTTCCTGCCGAACGGCGCCGCGCCGGCCGGCGTGTTCCCCCCGGTGGGCGCCACGGCACCGGGCCTGAACGACTGGTTCGTCCCCACGGACTACGTCGGCGCGTTCCGCAGCAACGCCCCGGCCGACAACTGGACGCTGGGCTGGGCGCGCCCGTTCAACCCGTAAACCCTTCGCGGGATGGTGTCCGCCGCGGCCACCGTTCCCCCGCGTCGCACGACGACAGGCCGGCGCCTTGGCGCCGGCCTTTTCATTGGGCGCGCGGTCGGCCCTGCGCGGCGGTGTCGGGGGCTCAGTACGCCCGGGCGGCGAGTTCGCGGAACGCGGCGATCACGGCATGCCCCGACGACGGCGCCGCGCCGCCTGCGAAGCGTTCGCGCAGCAGGCGTCCGGTGTCCCGCACGCGCGCCGCGTTGGCGTCGCGCTGCGCACCGAAGGCCGCGCGACCCTCGCGCGAGGCGAAGCGCTGCAGCGCAAAGACGTAGCGCTCCTGCCCCTCGGTGAGGAATGCGAGGCAGCCGCGCCCCGCTTCCGTGCTGTCCATGCTGCGGCCGGCGCGGTACTGGATCTCGCTGGCGAGTGCGATCGCCGACTGCGCGAAATCGATGTACGGGGAGGCCACGTTGCTGGTGTCGAGGTCGGCGGCCATGCGGGCGAGGTGCTCGGCGCCGGCCGCGGCAGGGTCGTCGCGCCAGCCCGGCTCGACGCCGTCCAGCCACGCGCCGAGGCGGTGGGCGAACGCCCCGTGCGACTGGGCGCTGTCGTCATGGCCCGCGGCGAAAGTGCTGCCGATGATCGCGAGCCGAAGCGCCTTCCGCAGCGGGGGATCGTCGAGGCCCGCGACGTCGAGCAGGCGCTCCGTCTCGGCGAGGCTCGCGGCTTCGTTCGCGCCGATCGGCTCGTCGTCATGGCGACGGGCCTCCCGCTGGCGCAGGTCGTGGCCGGCGCAGAACAGCACCAGCGCCTCGCGCTCCGCGACCGGCAAGGGGGCGACGGCCAGCAGCGCCGGCAGTTTGTCCTCCAGCAGGTCGAGCAGGTGGTCCTGGTTGTGGTACGCGTGCCCATCGGCGCCGAGCGGCCCGTAGCGGGTCGCCATTCGGACGACGGCGACCTGGGCCGCCTCGCCGATCGCCGCCCGTTCGACGCCGCAGCGTCGGCAGGCCACGGCGGCCCGCTGGGCGTAGGCCGCGGCGCGCGTGTCGATCCCGGCGAGGGGAAGCGTGGGCCCCGGGAGGGCCCGCTCGACGTCGTCGGCGGGGTAGACCACTCGGTAATCGATCGGCATGGGCGTGGCCGGGGGGCGGGTCGCGCGGAGTATACGGTCGACGTCAGAGCCGGCCTCTACACCCAGCCGCGTTCGGCCATCGACACCGCCGGCCCGTCGCCGACGACGAAGTGGTCGAGCAGGCGCACATCGACAAGGGCCAGCGCCTGCTTGAGCTGCGCGGTGAGGTGGCGATCGGCGGCGCTGGGTTCGGCTACGCCGCTCGGGTGGTTGTGCCCGAGGACGACGGCGGCGGCGTTCAAGGCCATCGCCCGCTGCACGACGACGCGCGGGTGCACGGCGGCCGAGTCGATCGAGCCTTCGAACAGCACCTCGTTCGCGATGACCCGGTGGCGGTTATCGAGGAAGAGCACCCCGAAGCGCTCGTGCGGCGACGCGCGCAGCCAACGGCGGAAGTAGTCCCCGGCCTGCCGCGGCGACGTCAGTGCGTCACCCCGCGCGAGTTCGGCCTGCACGTGCCGCCGGCCCAGGGCCAGCGCGCCGCTGAGCAGGGCGGCGCGGGCGGGGCCGATGCCGGGCAGCTGGCGCAGCGCGGCGGGCGGGCGATCGAGCAGGGCGCGCAGTCCGCCGCAGCGGTTGATCAAGGCCTGGGCGTGGGCGACGGCGTTGCTGCCGCGTGGCCCCGTGCCGAGGAACAGCGCCAGGAGCTCGGCGTCGGCCAGCGCGTCGGCGCCTTGGGCGTGCAGTCGTTCGCGGGGGCGGTCGGCTTCGGGCCAGTCGTGGAGGCTCATGCGCCCAGCGTCGCCGCGCCGCCGCCCGCGCGCCGTCCGAAGCTGCAGTGCGCTGGGGTAAGCTTCCGGCTCACCTTCGATGGAGCGCAGCGTGGCGGCATTGCACGGAGAACGGATCCTGCTCGGTGTCAGCGGAGGCATCGCCGCCTACAAGTCGGCCGATCTCGTGCGCCGCCTGCGCGACGCCGGCGCCGAGGTCCGCGTGGTGATGACCGAAGGCGCCGCGCACTTCATCACCGCCACGACGCTGCAGGCCCTGTCCGGCCATCCGGTTCGCACGTCGCTGTGGGATGCCGCCGCCGAGGCGGCGATGGGCCACATCGAGCTCGCGCGTTGGGCCACCCGCGTGCTGGTCGCGCCCGCCACCGCCGACGTCATCGCGCGCCTCGCGCAGGGCCGCGCCGACGATCTGCTGAGCACGCTGTGCCTGGCGACCGAAGCGCCGCTGGCCGTCGCGCCGGCGATGAACCGCGTGATGTGGGCGAACCCGGCCACGCAGGCCAACGTCGCCACGCTGCGCCAGCGCCACGTGGCGGTGTTCGGCCCCGCCGCCGGCGGGCAGGCCTGCGGTGAAACCGGCGAGGGCCGCATGCGCGAGCCGCTCGAGCTCGTGGCCGACCTCGCCGACGCGCTCGGCTCGAGGCGCCTGGCCGGCCGCCGCGTGCTGGTCAGCGCCGGGCCGACCTTCGAGGACATCGACCCGGTGCGGTTCCTGGGCAACCGCAGCAGCGGACGCATGGGGTTCGCCGTGGCCGAGGCGGCCGCCCGCGCCGGTGCCGACGTCACGCTGGTGGCGGGCCCGGTGAAGCTCGCATCGCTGCCGGGCGTCACGCGCATCGACGTCCGCTCCGCGGCGCAGCTGCGCGAGGCCGTGCTAGCCGCGCTCCCGGGCCAGGACGCCTACGTGGGCGCGGCGGCGGTCGCCGATTACCGCCCGGCCGAGATCGCCGGCCAGAAGATCAAGAAAGGCGCCGGCTCGATGCAGCTCATGCTGGAGCGCACCGCCGACGTGCTCGCCGAAGTCGCGGCGCACGCGCAGCGGCCGCGCTGCGTCATGGGCTTCGCCGCCGAGACGAACGACGTCGAGGCCTACGCGCGCGGCAAGCTCGCCGCCAAGAAGCTGGATGCGATCGCCGCCAACCAGGTCGGCGTGCCCGGCTGCGGTTTCGATGCCGACGAGAACGCGCTGACCCTGTACTGGAACGGGGGCGAGCGATCGTTCGCGCTCGGCAGCAAGCGGGCCATCGCCGGCGGCCTCGTCGACTGGATCGCCGACTGGCTGGAACGCGCATGAGCCTCGCCGTCGACCTCAAGGTGCTGGATGACCGCCTCGGCCGCGAGTTTCCGCTGCCCGACTACGCCACGGCGCAGTCCGCCGGCATGGACCTGCGCGCCATGCTCGACGCACCGCTGACGCTGGCCCCCGGCGACACGGCCCTGGTGCCGAGCGGCCTCGCCTTCCACCTCGGGCAGGCGTCGCTGTGCGCGGTCGTCCTGCCGCGCTCCGGCCTCGGCCACAAGCACGGCCTGGTGCTGGGCAACCTCACGGGCCTGATCGACGCCGACTACCAGGGGCCGCTGATGATCAGCCTGTGGAACCGCGGGCGCTCACCCGTCACCCTGCAGCCGGGCGATCGCGTGGCCCAGCTGGTCTTCCTCCCCATCGCCCGCGCCGCGTGGCGCATCGTTGACGCCTTCGACGCCTCCGAGCGCGGCGACGGCGGCTTCGGCCACACCGGCACACGCTGATCGAGAGTCCCCGCATGCAGAACGCCGAAACCCCCCGCCCGAAGATCCGCGTCCTCAACATCCTGCTCGCGGTGCTGGCCATCGTGGCCGGTGCCGGCATGGCCTGGGGCGGCTGGATGCTGCGCAGCGCCGCGGCCCTCGAGGACATCGCCGGCGAGGCCCGGGCCACCGCGGCGGACCGCATCCAGACCGTGATCGCCACCGAGCGCGGCCGGCTCGACGCGCAGCGGAAGATCCCACGGGTGCGCGAAGCCGTGGCCGGCGGCAACGAGGCTGGCGCGCGCGCCGCGCTGGCCGGCGATTGGGTGGGCATCGAGGCGGTGGAAATCCACCCGGCCGACCTCAGCGCCGCTTGGAACAGCGTCGATCGGCTGGGCTACGGCAAGCTCGGGCTCCTGGTCGCCGCGCTCGATCGCGAAAACGTCCAGATCGCCGTGGTCCAGGACGCCGGTCGGCCCTGGCTGGCGCTCGCCGCGCCGATCCCCGATGACAACGGCATCGCCGGCATCGCCTACGTGCGGCGTCCGCTCGAGCTGCTCGAGCCGGCCATCGAGGCCGCGGCGCCGGACGGCGCCTACGCCGCGCTGCGCCAGGGCGGCCGCTCGCTGCTGCAGTCCGGCAATTCGGCGCTGTCCGAGCAGGCCGAGCGCGGCGCGGTGACCCTTGCGGACAGCCGGCTCCGCATCGTCGGCGCCTCGCCCTACGCCGACCCGGGGACGCTGGGTCTCGGCGGACGGGTGGAACTGATCGCCGGCGTCGTCGTGATGCTTTTCGGCCTCGCCCTCGTGCTGGTGCCGCGCGAGAAGGCCGCCGCCTTCGCCAAGCGCCTCTCGGAAAGGAAGGCCAAGGGCCCCGTGGAAGCGGAGCCGACGCTCGCCGAGCTCAAGGCCGCCGGCCAGCTCGAGGTGGCGAAGCCAGCCCCGGCCAAGCCCGTCGAAGTCCAGCCCAGCGCGCCGGAGTTCGCGATCGAGCGCAGCATCTTCCGCGCCTACGACATCCGCGGCGTGGTCGGGCAGACGCTGTCGGCCGACGTCGCCCGCCTGATCGGCCGCGCCGTCGGTGCGGTGATGAAGGAGAAAGGGCTCCGCGGCATCGCCGTCGGCCGCGATGGCCGCCTGTCTTCGCCGGACATGGCGCGCGCCCTGATCGATGGCCTCCGGATGTCGGGCATCGACGTCAGCGACGTCGGCATGGTCCCCACGCCGGTCGCCTACTTCGCCGCCCACCACCTGCGCCTCGGCAGCGCCATCGCCGTCACCGGCAGCCACAACCCGCCGGACTACAACGGCTTCAAGATCGTCGTCGACGGCGAAACGCTGTCCGGCGGCGCCATCAGTGACCTCTACGTCCGCATCGTCGAGGGCCGCATGCCGGTGGCGGAACGCCGCGGCGAGCTCGACACCGTCGACATTGGCCAGGACTACGTCGATCGCGTGGCCGGCGACATCCAGATCGAGCGCCGCCTGCGCGTGGTCGTCGATGCCGGCAGCGGCGTCGCCGGCGACCTCGGTCCGCGGCTGCTCGAAGCCATCGGCGCCGATGTCGAGACGCTCTACTGCGACATCGACGGCACCTTCCCCTTCCACCACCCGGACCCGAGCGACCCGCACAACCTCGAGGACCTCGTGCAGGCGGTGCAGCGCGCCGGCGCCGACATCGGCCTGGCCTTCGATGGCGACGGCGATCGCCTGGGCGTGGTGACGAAGCAGGGCGAGATGATCTATCCGGACCGCCTGCTGATGCTGTTCGCGGCCGACGTGCTCGAGCGCAATCCGGGTGCCGCGATCATCTACGACGTGAAGTGCTCCGGGCACCTCGCCGGCTTCGTCCTGCGCCACGGCGGCAGCCCGCTGATGTGGAAGACCGGCCACTCGCTGATCAAGTCGAAGATGCGCGAGACCGAGGCCGAGCTGGCCGGCGAGATGAGCGGCCACTTCTTCTTCCGCGAGCGCTGGTACGGCTTCGACGACGGCATCTACGCCGCCGCGCGCCTGCTCGAGATCCTCTCGACCCGCGGCGAAAGCCCGCAGGAAGTGTTCGACACCCTGCCCAAGGGCGTGTCCACGCCGGAACTGAAGATCCACGTGGAGGAAGGCCGACAGTACAGCTTCATCGAGGAGTTCCTGGCCAAGGCCCGCTTCGAGGGTGCGCGCCTGGCCACCATCGACGGCCTGCGCGCCGACTGGCCCGACGGCTGGGGCCTGGTGCGCGCGTCGAACACGACGCCGGTGCTGGTGCTGCGCTTCGACGCCAAGGACGAACAGGCGCTGGGGCGCATCAAGGAAGCCTTCCGCGAGCAGCTGCTCGCGGTCGATCCGTCGCTGAAGCTGCCGTTCTGAGGCGGTGGCTCAGCCGGCCGCGTCCGCCGTTTCGGCGGCGGCCGGCTCCGGCGCCGCTTCGGGCGCCGGTTCCTGCGGGGCCGGCGCGGTGCCGCTGCGCAGCTCGTGGAAGCGCTTGACCAGGTACTCGAGCTCCTGGTCGAGCTTCATCAGTTCGGCCTGCTTCACCACCAGCATGTTCTGCTGCTTGGCCATTTCCTGGTGCAGCTCGCGGATGGTGGCGGCCTGGCGGGCGTTGACGGCCCGGCCGGCCAGCTCCGCCTCCGAGGCCTCGGCCAGCAGGCTGGTGAGGCTGGCGCGCTGGCTGCCGATGCCGGCCTCGATGGCGTTGAGGTTCTCCTGCATCAGCGTGATGCGCATGCCGTAGGAACGTCGCAGTTCCTCCTCGGTCTGGAACGAGGACAGCATCGCCTCCTCGGTCTGGCGCTGCTGCTCGGCGTCGCGCTGCCGGCGGGCGTGTTCGGCGGCCAGGCGGTCGGCCTCGGCCTGCTCCTCGGGCGTGAGCGCGCGGCCCACTTCGCCGGTGGTGCGGCCGGATTCGGAGCTGATCTCGGTGCGCGCGTGCTCGAGCGCCTCGGCCGGCAGGGTGTCGGAGAACTGCACCTTGCCGTCCTTGTCCACCCAGCGGTAGAGCTTCTTGGGCTTGTCCTGCGCCATCGAGGCGCCGGCGGCGAGCACGGCGGCGATGACGGCGAGGCAGATGAGCTTGGTCTTCATGCTTGCACCCCGGCGGTCAGGAACGGCTTCCATAGGCGGAACGATACGCCACCAGCGCGTCCTTGTGCTCGGCCACCTCCGGCCGCTCGTCGGCGTGGACCAGCAGGTCGTCGAGGCTGGCCACGGCGAGCACCGGCAGCCCGAACTCGGCGGTGACTTCCTGGGCGGCCGAGCGCTCGCCGGCCTGGCCGCGCTCCTGGCGGTCGAGGGCGATCAGCACGCCGCAGGGCTCGCCGCCGGCCGCGCGGATGGCCTGGATGGATTCGCGGATGGCGGTGCCGGCGGTGATCACGTCGTCGACGATCAGCACCCGGCCGCGCACCGGCGCGCCGATCAGGGTGCCGCCCTCGCCGTGGGCCTTGGCTTCCTTGCGGTTGAAAGCCACCGGCACGTCGCGGCCGCGGCCGGCCAGCGCCACCGACAGGGTGGTGGCCAGCGGGATGCCCTTGTAGGCCGGGCCGAAGAGCATGTCGAAGCCCAGGCCCGAGGCCTCGAGCGCATCGGCATAGCACTCGCCCAGGGCCTTGAGCGCGGCGCCGGAGTCGAACAGCCCGGCGTTGAAGAAGTAGGGGCTGGCGCGGCCGGACTTGAGGGTGAACTGGCCGAAGCGCAGCACCTTGCGGTCCAGGGCCAGGTCGAGGAAACGGGCCTGGTGCGGGTTCATGGCGGCATCCGATGCGGAAAGCGCGATTGTGCAACAGCGCGTGCGCCGCCCGCACCCGCGCGGGTTTGGGCTACCCTTTGCCGACCCCCGCACGCGCCAGGCCCGCCTTGAGGATCATCAGTTTCAACGCCAACGGCATCCGCTCCGCCGCCAGCAAGGGTTTCTTCGACTGGCTGCCCGGGCAGGACGCCGACCTCGTCTGCATCCAGGAAACCAAGGCGCAGGAGCACCAGCTGGGCGCCCCGGACCTGCGGCCGGCCGGCTACCACGCGTTCTTCCGCGACGCGATCACCAAGAAGGGCTACAGCGGCGTGGGCATCTACAGCCGCCGCGAGCCCGACGAGGTGCGCACGGCCCTGGGCTGGGCGGACTTCGACGAGGAAGGCCGCTACATCGAGGCGCGCTTTGGCAACCTGAGCGTGGTGTCGCTGTACTTCCCATCGGGATCTTCGGGCGACGAGCGCCAGCAGTTCAAGTTCCGCTGCATGGACTGGATCACGCCCGTCTTCGACCAGTGGCTGGCCAGCGGCCGCGACTACGTGGTCTGCGGCGACTGGAACATCGTGCACACCCGCAAGGACATCAGGAACTGGACGTCCAACCAGAAGAACTCCGGCTGCCTGCCTGAGGAACGCGCCTGGCTCGACCTGCTGTTCAAGGAACGCGGCTGGGTCGACAGCTACCGCCACCTGCGCCCCGAGGGCGAGGACTACACCTGGTGGAGCCAGCGCGGCGCGGCGCGTGCCAAGAACGTGGGCTGGCGCATTGACTACCAGGTGGTGACGCCCTCGCTGCGCGCGCGACTGAAGGACTGCACCATCTTCCCCGAGCCGAAGTTCTCCGACCACGCGCCCTACCTGGTGGAGTACGCATGAGCCTGGCTGCGCGCCTGCAGGCCGGCCTGCGGCCCTACCTGCAGCGCGAGCCGCTGGCGGCGCTGGCGCTGGGCATTTCCTCGGGCTTCCCGTACGCGATGATCGGCGCGACGCTGACCACGCGCCTGGCCCAGGACGGCATCGACAAGAAGGCGGTGACGGCGTTCTCGCTGGCCTTCCTGGTCTACAACTTCAAGTTCCTCTGGGCGCCGCTGGTCGATTCGGTGCGGCTGCCGCTGCTGGGCCGGCTGGGCCAGCGCGTGTCGTGGCTGGTGCTGGCCGGCACGCTGGCGATGCTGGCGGTGGCCTGGCTGGCGGTGCTCGACCCCAAGGCCGACCTGGCGCTGTTCGCCCTGGCGGCGGTGGCGGTGGGCGCGGCCGGCGCCACCTACGACATCGTCATCGACGCCTACCGCATCGAAACGCTCAAGCCCGAGCAGCTGGGCGTGGGCTCGGGCATGTCGCAATACGGCTGGCGCATCGGTTCGGTGGCGGCGGGTTCGCTGGCGCTGTACGTGGCGGCGCGGCATGGCTGGACGCCGGCCTACCTGCTGTGCGCGGCCTTCGCGCTGCCGGCCATGCTGGCCGGCCTGGTGATGGGCGAGCCGGCGCGGCACGTGGTGGTGTCGGCGCACCGCGGCCTGCGCCAGGCCTGGGAAGCCACGGCCGGGCCGCTGCTGGAGTTCTTCCGCCGCCGTGGCGCCTTCCTGGTGCTGCTGTTCGTGCTGCTGCACAAGATCGGCGACACCCTGGCCAACCTCACCCTGCGCCTGCTGCTCAACGACCTGGGCTTTTCCAACGACGAGATCGCCACCTACGACGTGGGCTTCGGCTTCGTGGCGATGCTGGCGGGCATCTTCCTGGGCGGCATGATGTACGCCGCCATCGGCATGAAGCGCTCGGTGCTGGTGGCGCTGGTGCTGATGGCCATTTCCAACCTCAGCTTCGCGCTGCTGGCGCACGTGGGCCATTCGAACGCGCTGCTGGCCTTCACCATCGGCTTCGAGAACCTGGCCAGCGGCATCG
>ERZ1066122.2578-NODE-2578-length-11686-cov-5.552317_pt1 | contig 11686 bp, 10 predicted proteins | sample MGYA00382769_ERZ1066122 | MGnify/ENA primary metagenome ERZ1066122 (study PRJEB33369, sample SAMEA5778352) | biofilm metagenome | biome: Industrial cooling water; feature: Water cooling tower basin; material: Biofilm | place: United Arab Emirates | collected...
CCGTCACCGAGACCAAGGAAGCCGCCAAGAAGAACGCCCTCAAGACGGTCGCCCTCTTCCCGGTCGGCATGCTGATCGCGTACCTGCTGCTGCTCGGGTACTTCAAGGCGAACGGCGGATACAAGCCGGTGACGGTCGACGGCGCGGAGCCGGCCGGGCATTGAAGATCCGAAGCGTACGAGAATTGAACTCTCCGACACGGGGCGAGCGACCAAACGCTCGCCCCGTGGTTTTCCCTTACCGCCCCGCCGGGATCGACAGCCCGTACGACACCCGCACCACCGGGCCGACCGGGCCGGACATTCCCACCGGCGGCAGCGGGGCGATCGGGGCGATCGGCCCTTCCCCTTCGACGTTCGGCCGCGGGTGTTGCGGCACCGGCGTCGGCGGCACCGGCAACAGCGGGTTCGGCGGCAGCGGGGCGAACGGCGACTCCTTCAGCCCGGTGCTCGGCCGCAGCGCCCCGCCGACCCCCAGGGTTTCCGGCTTCCGGGCGATCTTGTCCGCGAACACCTCCAGGTCCCGGGCGATCTTCTCGCCCCGAATGATGAGCCGGTTCAGCGACGCGGCCGAGTCGTTCAGGTTGTTGTACAGGGCCGAGTCGCCGAGGATTTTTTGCAGCGTCCCGTCCTGCCGGGAGGCGTTCTTCGTCACGTCCCGCAGGTCCGCCAGGATCGCGTTCAACATGGTTGCGGCCGCGTTCACCGACCGCACCGCGTCCGTCGTGTCCTTCACGATCTGGTCCGCGTTCGCCGCGGCCGGCTTCGTGATCTTCTCCAGGTTGTTGAAGATCTTTTCGCTCTGGTTCAGCCGGGCGTTCAGTTCCCGCACCATCCGTTCGCCCTGGTCGAGCAGGATCGCCGCGAGGCGGATCGTCTTCGTCAGGTCGTCGCTAGCGGCTTGCAGGTTCTTCAGCAAGGCGGCCACGTTCTTGCGGTTGTCCGGGTTCAGCACGTCGTTCACCGCGTCGGACGTGTTCTTCAGCGACCGGATCAGCCGGGCGAACTCGCCGCCGTTGTCGCGGATCAGCAGCCGCAACTCGTCCGCGGTCGGCTTGACGGCCCGGAGCAGGTCGATGATCTCGCGGATGGCCTCGCGGACGGTCGGGAAGCGAGCCGGGTCGTTGGGGTCCGCCGCGCCGAGCAGTTCCTGCACGCGGGTGTTCGTCTGCCGAATCTCGGGCACCACTTCCCGCCCGGCCCGGGCCAGTGCCGCAATCTCGTCCAGCGCCTTCTCCACCTTCGGCGTCGCCGCCTCGAACCGCTGAAAGGACTGCATGATGCGGATGACCGACTCCTGGGCGGACGGAATGACGCCGCTCGCCTGGTTCAAGAGCGCCCGCGGGTTGAACGGGGCGACGCCGACGATCGCGGACCCCGGCGGGTACGGCTCGCCGACCGGCACGCGGGTCCCGTTCGCCAGCAGCCGCGGCACGATGTCGATGGCCGTGTCCCCGCTGAGAATCCCGCGCGTGATGGTGGGGTCTTCGGAGTCCCGCGGCAGGTACTTCGGGTCGACCTGGACGTTCACCTTCACGAGCCCGGTGGAGTCGTCGAGTTCCATCCCCGTGACTTCGCCGATCCGCACGCCGGACTTGCGGACGGGCGTGCCCGTGGTGACGCCCGGCGCTTCCGTGAACGTGACGGTGTACTGCACCTTCGACGAGAACAGCGTGGGCGTGCCGCCGAACAGCACGATCAGCCCGCCGAGGCCGACGGTCATGGTCGCGACGAAGATCCCGAGGCGGACGCGGAGGGTGCGGTCGGGCATGGCGGATTCTCCCATTCTCACCCTCTCCCCGTGGGGGAGAGGGTGGCCGAAGGCCGGGTGAGGGGAAGACCCCCAACAGGAGGGACGCTTCATCCCAGGGGCAGCAGCCTCTTCCCTCGTGAAGCCGTTCCCCTCACCCCCAACCCCTCTCCCCCAAGGGGAGAGGGGAGGAAGATCAATCCCAGCCGCCTCACGCCTTCCCCAGCACGAGATCGACGACCCAGCACCCGCGGACGTGCGGCCCCGGCCCGCGGCAGTGGTCGAGCACGTCGGCGTTCTCGCACCCCGCGTCTTGCAGCGCGTCCGCCAGGACGGGCAGGTTGCCGAAGTCGCGGGCGTCGTACATCGTCTGCGCGAGCGAGACAGCGGTTTCGGTTCGCCATTCGGGGGCGAACGTCACGGGGCGGAAGGGGTTGCCGAAGATGTCGCGAAGGAGTGGCTTCAACTTCGCCTGTCGATCCAACACTTCAGGGTGCGAAGATAGGTCGGCACCAGCCGGGAACCCAAGTAGGCAGACCTCGCACCAATGCAGATCCCAAGCCCGGTCCGCCAAGTCCCGCCCATCACGGCGATTCCACTGGAAGTCGAACGTATCCTCTAGCCCCTCGAATCGCACCTCCGCTCCAGGGTTGTCGGTGTCCTGTTCAGTGAGGTCGACACCCGCCCGGCCGGAAAGGGATGACATGAGTGCGGGGACAAGTCGGCAAACCGCACAGCCGAACAACCGGAGCTTGCGGTCGCTCGGGCGGCTGTCGAGTACAGCGAAATACATCAACTCGGGGTCCGTCGCCGTCAGCCACTCCCCTTCCGTCATCGCTCCGCCTCCGCGTCAAGTCGGCTCAATCCGCAAGTTTCTTCCGCTTCGCCAGGTCGTATTTCGTCCCCGCGGGGAAGGCTTCGTAGTCGGGCTCGCCGTCCTTCACGGGCTTGTTGCGGTCGTAGAAGTGGACTTTGCCCTTTCCGCGGATCTCCGCGACGCTGCCTTTCACCACGATCGCGGTTGCCTCGTCGAGGCCGATGCCCAGGAATTGGGGGTATTTCGTCACGAAGGCGGTCATGTCCTTGTAGCGGTTGCGGGCGCTGAAGTGCTGGTCGATGCCGACGCCGGGGAGGAAGCCGAGGGCCTTTTCGTACCCCTCGCACATCATGATGTGCGGCCCGGCGGGTGCTCCGCGGACCATGTAATCCCCTTGTATGGTGGCACCGGCCGAACTGCCGCCAATGACGCCGCCGCGAGTTAATACATCCTGAAAGAGGGCGGGCAACTTCGTGCCTTCATACGCATCGACAAAGTTCCACTGCCGCCCGCCGCCGAACCAGATGCCGGTGGCTTCCTTGAAGACTTCGAGCACCTTCGGGTCTTCCAGGTCTTTTTGCTCGCGGTGCGGGATGACCGTGACGTTCTTCGCGCCCATCCGCTTCAGGTACGTTTCTTCCGCCTGCGTCTTGATCGGGTCCGGCATCGACACGGGAAGCACCACGAACTTCCCCTTCTCGCCGCCGCCCGCGTCGATGAACGCCTGCCCGATGTCCGGCGTCATCCCCCCGCCGCCGACGATCACGAGGGTCTACTTCTCCGCGGTCGGCGCACCGGGTTCCTTCGGCGGGTACGGGCTGCCCGTGGCCCGCTCGAAGGCGCAGCGGCGCATCTCGTTGTAGTCCGCGGTGGCCTTGCCCTTGAGTTCGACGGACCTCGCGTCGCGGTTCGCGGACTTCGCCAGCCGCAGTGTCACCGCGTCGTCACCGACGTTCGCCAGCGTCCGCTTCTTGATCTGAAACACCGCCCCCGCCGGGACGTGGAGGCCGACGTTGCCCGCGTCCGGCTGGTCGTCGGGGGACTTCAGGAACTGGAACCCGGCCGGCGGCGCGTCCTTCTTCGCGTTCAATACCGGGGTGTCGTCCGGGTTCGCGAAGTCTTTGGGCAACTCGCCGGCCACGACGAGCACCGGCTTCGCCGCACCGTAGGGCGAGAGGTGTTCCGCGGCGTTCGCCTGATGCGTGAGGGCGAGCGCGGCTAGAATGACGAGAGACGGAAGACGCGGCATGGCTCACCCTACGGTGCGGAGTTCTGTTCTTGTAGTTCTTGTAGGTCGGGCCGAGTCTGCGAGGCCCGACGGGAGGCGCAACGTCGGGCCTCGCAGACTCGGCCCGACCTACCAATCCCAAGATTCGCAACGGCTTGAACGCCCTGTCAGCTTCACAAGACGCAATGCTCCTCCAGATCGTGTATTAGTTTATCCGAGAACCCCGATGCCGACCGACTTCGCGTTCCGACTCAGTGCTTACCTCACGCTCGGGCTGGCGTGCGTGTGCCTCGGGTACGGGGAGTGGGAGCTTCTCCCGGAAGTCAGCGTCTTCGCGGCGCTGGTGATCGTCACGCTGGTCATTTCGTTCCGCACAGGGTCGAGCATCGAACTGACCCTTCCGCAGGCGAACCGGCTCGGGCTGACGATCGGGCTGATCGCGGCGCTGTGGGTGGGCTGGCACTACGTCCGGCCGACCTCGCTGATGCACACGCTGCCGTGGCCGGCGGGGCTGCTGCCGTACATCGGGCCGCTGCTGATGGTGCTGATGCCGGCGAAGCTGCTGCGGCCGAAACACACCGGCGACTGGTGGGCGCTGCTGGCCGTCGGCATGGTGTCGGTCGCGCTCGCCGGGGCGATGGCGGACGACGGGGCGTTCGGCACGCTGCTGACGCTGTACGCCGTGTGCGGGGTGTGGAGCCTGGGGCTGTTCTTCTTCCGCCGGTCGGCCGGCATGGTGCCGCCAGTCACGGGGACGCCGCCGGTGCAACTGGCGGGCGTCGTCGCGCCGGCTCAGCCTCGGGGGTACTTTCTGAAGGCGGGCGTCTGGGCGGCGGTCGCGGCGGGGTTGGCCCTGCCGGTGTTCTTCCTGACGCCCCGCAACGGCACCCGCTGGCAGATGGGCAAGCAGATGGAAGTCGGGTACTCGGCCGACCAGCACGTCGATTTGAACCGGACGGGGGAACTGCAGGTCGACCGGGAGGTGGTCGCGGAGGTGGACGCGCGGTACGCCGACGGGAAGCCGATGGACGACCTCAGCGGCGTGCAGCGGTGGCGGGGGCAGTCGTTCGGGGTGTACGAGTCCGGGCGGTGGAGCCCGACCGGGTCGGTGACCCTGTTCCTCGTCGGCAACGCGGTGACCGGCGACCGGCTCCCGGACCTCGGCGGCCGGCAGTACACCCTCGATTACTACCCGACCCCGAAGCTGACGCGGCCGGTCGTCGCGGAACCGATCGCGTGGACGAGCGGGGCTCCGATTCCGCTGATTTCCGTCAGTTCGCGGGGCACCCGCGGGTGGAGCCTGAAGCCGGACGGGACGTTCGCCCCGCTCGGGTCCGCGTTCGTGCGGGACGCCCGGTACCGGCAGGCGTGCCTCCCGGCGGCGGACCCGGACCTGGGACCGGGGTTCGTCCTCGCCACCCAGTCGGGGTTCGGGTCGCGGGCGGAAGAAGGGATGACGACGCTGCGGACGACCCGGCTGCGGCGGCTGCGGGAGTGGTCGGTCGAGAAGCTCCGCGAGTTCGCCCGCACCGGCCGGCTGTCCCCGGACGTGCTGGTCCGGGCCAGGGACCGCGGCACGGTGCAGGTGGACGCGGCCGACTACGAGGCCGTCGGCCGGGCGTTCCGGGAGTACCTCGGCGGGTCCGGCGAGTTCAAGTACGACCTGAACCTCCGCCGGCAGGACAAGGCGCTCGACCCGATCGAGGACTTCCTGTTCAACACGAAGACCGGGCACTGCGAGCGGTTCGCGTCGGCGCTGGCGCTGATGCTGCGGTCGGTCGGGGTGCCGGCCGCGTTCGTGATGGGGTTCAAGGGGTGCGACGCCGCCGGGAACGGGCGGTACGTCATCCGGCAGGAGCACGCCCACGCGTGGGTGGAGATCCTGGTCCCGCGGCCGACGCCGGAGGGGTTTCGGCTGCCGCCGCGGCCGACCGGCGAGGTCGACCCGCCGCCCTCGGAGTTGTGGCACTGGCTGACCCTCGATCCGACGCCCGACGGGCCCACCGAAACGACCGAACCGTCGAACCTGGCCGGGTGGTTCGACACGGCCCGCGAGAACTGGGTGCAGTTCTTCCACGACTTCATCATCGGGTACAACGCGGACAAGCACCGGGACGCCGTGCAGAAGGTCCGTTCCACCGCGGCGGAATACCGCGAGGAACTCGGGGCGGTCGGGGCGCTGTTGGTGGCCTACCTCCTGGGCAAGCCGGGGCTGCGGTGGTGGCGTCGCCGGCAGGAGCGGCTCGCCGGCCCGCGGCACACTGGCGTCGGCTGGTACGACCGCTACCTGGACGTCCTCGCGGCCCGCGGCTACCCGGTGCCGCTCGGAAAGACCCCGCGGGAATACGCCGAGGCCGTCGCGGCCGCGTTCCGGGCGGCCCCGGCCACCGCGGCCTTGGCCGACCTTCCGGTGACCCTGACGGAAGCGTTCTACGCGGTCCGCTACGCCGGCACCCCGTCGGACGCCGGCCGGGAAGCCGCGCTGTCCGCCGCCGTGGAGGAGTTCGCCGTCGCCCTCCGCCGTCTTCCGCCCCCGAGGAGTTGACCCGTGCCCGTGCCGCGCCTGAGCCGCGAACGAAGCGTCCTCCTGGTCGTCGACGTGCAGGACCGGCTGCTCGCCAAGATGCCGACCTGCCCGGCCCTCGTCCGGAACGTGGCGTTCCTGCTCGACGCGGCGGCGCTGCTCGGCGTCCCGGCGGTCGGCACGGAGCAGTACCCGAAAGGGCTCGGCCCGACGACGCCGGAGGTCGCACAGCGGTTACCGTCCCCGATCGCGGCGAAGACCGCGTTCAGTTGCTGCGGGGCTTCCGGGTTCCTGACCGAGTTGCGGACCCTGCGGCGGGGGCAGGTCGTGCTCGTCGGAATGGAAGCCCACGTCTGCGTGGCCCAGACCGCGTTCGACCTGCTGGACTCGGAGTTCGAGGTGTTCGTCCCGGCGGACGCCGTCGCGAGCCGCTCCGCCTTCGACCATGAGGTTGCGCTCCGCCGGCTCGACCGCGCCGGGGCAGTCGTCACGACCGCGGAAGCGGTGGCCTTCGAGTGGGTCGGCGACGCGGCCCACCCGCAGTTCAAGGCCGTGAGCAAGCTGGTGATCGCACGGTCGGAGGCGGGTTAGGAGGCGTTCAGCGATATCAAGTTTTGTCAGTGGATGACATGTCTTGTGGCACCGGCCTCTGGCCGGTGCCACAAGACTATGCTCCCCTCCCGACCACGAGAACACGACGCAATCAGCGGACCCGTGCTTAATCCTCCTTCTTCCGCTCCCAGCGGATGCGGCAGCCGCGGGCGAGGGTTTCGCCCGTGTCCGGCTTCTTCCCCTCCAGGGCGGCCTTCACCGCCGCCTCCAGGTAGCTCGTCGAAGCCTCCGCCGGCGGGCTCTTGTCGTCCATCGCCCCGAGGTAGACGACCTTGCGGTCCTTGTCCAGCACGAAGAATTCCGGCGTGTAGTCCGCCCCGAACTGCTTCGCGATCTGCTGGCTCGGGTCGTACAGGTACGGGAACGGGTACTTCTTCTTGACCGCCCGCTCCTTCATTGCGGGCAGGGCATCGTCCTTGATCGTGTTCACGTTGATCGCCACCACGGCCACTTTCGACTCCGGGGCCGCGTGCTTCGCGGCGAAGTCCAGCAGCCGGGCCTCGTACCCGACCGCGACGGGGCACGAGTTGCAGGTGAACACGACGACGACCACGTCCTTCTCCTTGAGGTCCGAGAGGGCGTGCTTCTTGCCGTCGGTCCCTTCCAGTCCCTCCCAGGCCGGGGCCGCGTCGCCGACGGACAGGGTCTTGTTGAACTTGCCGGCCGGTGCGAAGGAGGTCGCGGTCAACAGGACGGCCAGGGCGAACGCGGTGCGGGTCATGGTCGCGCTCCGAAACCGGGGGGAAACACGGGCCATTGTAGCGGCCCGCGGTCGCCGGGCGTACAACACCCCTCCCCCTACCCGAGAGAGTTTTCCCGTGGCCCGCGACCTGACCCCGCCCGACCCGACGCCGGTTCTGGACCTGCTGAACGCCTTCCGCAAGTCGAAGGTCATGTTCGCCGCGTCGTCCCTGGGCGTCTTCGACGCGCTCGCGGCCGGGGCGAAGACCGGCGCGGAACTGTCCGCCGACCTGAGGGCGGACGCGGACGCACTGGAACGCATGCTCGACGGCTGCGTGGCCCTCGGGCTGTTGGAACACGCCCCCGGCGGGTACGCGAACACCCCGGCGGCCGCCGCGTACCTGACCACCTCCAGCCCGCTGCGAATGCTCGGGTACGCCAACTACTCGGACGCGGTCCTGTGGAAGCTGTGGGCCCACCTGGACGACGCCGTCCGCGAGGGGACGCACCGCTGGAAGCAGACCTACGGCTGGGACGGGCCGATCTTCCAGAACTTCTTCCGCGACGAGGCCGCCAAGCGGGAGTTCCTCTTCGGGATGCACGGGTTCGGGCTGATGTCGTCGCCGCACGTCGTGACCGCCCTGGATTTGTCGCGGTTCGCGACGTTCGTCGACCTCGGCGGCGCGACCGGGCACCTCACGGTCGCGGCCTGCCGGCGGTACTCGCACCTGCGGGGAGTCGTGTTCGACCTGCCGGAAGCGGTCCCGCTCGCGCGGGAAGTCGTCGGGGCGACGGAAGTCGCGGACCGGATCGGGTTCGTCGGCGGGGACTTCTTCGCCGACCCGCTCCCGCCCGGCGACGTGTACGCCCTGGGCCGGATTCTGCACGACTGGTCCGAGCCGAAGATCCGCACGCTGCTCGCGAAGATCCACGCCGCGTTGCCCGTCGGCGGCGGCGTGCTGATCGCCGAGAAGTTGCTGCACGACGACAAGGCCGGCCCGGAGTGGGCCGTCCTCCAGTCGCTGAACATGCTCGTCTGCACGGAGGGGAAGGAACGCACCCTCGGCGAGTACGAGTCCCTCCTGACCGCCGCCGGGTTCACCGACGTGACGGCTAAGCGAACCGCGTCCCCGCTCGACGCGGTGCTGGCGCTCAAGGCGAAGTGAGTCGTAACAAGCGAATAGGGCGGGAGATTCGGACAGAACTCTCAGACTTTGTGGCACCGGCCTCTGGCCGGTGAAGACAGCACCGGCCAGAGGCCGGTGCCGCAAGTCAGTTGAGAATCGATGTCATTGGCGTGGAATGGAAACTCACTTCAGTGGCGAGTAGTCCGTCGGCTTCAGCATCACCGCCTTCACCCCGTCCTTGGCGGTGAGCGACCCACCGGCTTTCTCCTCGGACGCCTTGCGCGCCGACTGCCAGTCCGGGTCGGTCGCGAATGCCTTGAACGACTTGTCGCGGGCCTCGGCACTCGGGTGGGCGAGCAGGTAGACGAGCGTCACGTCGTCCCCCGGCTGGCCCGCCGCGAGGGTCCAGTACCAGAGGTTTGTCATGCCGTGCTTCTCGAACAGTTTCACGGTGTGGTCGCGGAACCGGGCGTGGAGGGCGGCGAGGTTGCCGGCGGAGGCGGTGTAGGTGCGGAGCTCGAACACGCGGTCCTTGTCCCCGGCGGCGACCTTCACGGCGGGCGAGTAATCGGTCGCCGTCAGGAAGTGGGATTCCACCTTCTCGACCAGCTTGCCGTCCTTCTCGGACTCTTCCTTCGCGGCCTTCCAGACCGGGTCGGCCTGAAACGCCTCCCACGACTTCTTCCGGGCGTCCGTGTCCGGGTAGGCGAGGACGTAGATCAGCTTGTTGTCCGGGTTGTCGACCGGGGTCCAGTACCCCAGGTTCGTCATGCCGTGCTTCTCGAAGAGTTTCAGCGTGTGGTTGCGGAAGCGGGCGTTGAGGGCGTCGAGTTTGCCCTTCGGGGCGTAGTAGACGCGCATCTCGAACACGCGGGTGTCTTTGTCGGCGGCGGAGGCGGACGCGGCGGCCAGAACGGCCACCGCGAGGGCGGGGATTCGCATGGGAACTCCGGGGAGGCGGGGGTGGACCCCGACAGCTTACCCCGGCGTCACCGCAGCGGCGAGTAGTCCGTCGGGACGAGTGCCCGTACCGCTGGCGTCTTCACGGTCGCCCCACTGTCCGTCCCGACCGGGGCGAGAAGGATCTCGCCGGTCGGGACGAGGGAAGAGTACGCAGACGCATCCTTGGCCACGAGTTCGAGCTGCTCGCCGTTCGCCGTCGTCCACCGGCCGAGAACCGTCCCGCTGCAATCGGGGCCGGCGGCACGCAACTCGAACGTGCGGGCGGCGATTCCGCGGGTCGGCCTGACGACCGGGCAGTCCGCGGTCGGCGTGAGGAACAGTTCGTCGATGTGTTCGACGAGCTTTCCCTTGCCGTCCGTCCGGGTGCGGACGCGCAGCCATTCGGGGTCGGCGGCGACCGCACTCCACGCGGACTTCCGGGCGGCATGGCTCGGGTAGGCGAGGAGGAAGACGACGGCGTTGTCGTCGTTCGACGCGGGTACCCAGTAGCCGATGTTGGTCATGCCGTGCTTCTCGAACACGGCAGCCGCGTGCTCCCGGAACCGGGCGTGCAGGGCGTCGAGCATGCCATCCGCGGCGGTGTACGTGCGGAGTTCGAACACCCGCGCCTCCGCTTCCAGCGGGGCCTGTGCGTAGCACGGCAGCGCGAGCGCCGCCCCCAGCAGGAGGGCGGACACGGTGCGAAACATGGGGGTCACTCCGGACTATAGTCATCGGCCGAGGGCGTGGCCGTGATGTGCGTCGTCCACGACTTGTATGGTTGCAACCGATGTGCCGAAATCAAGGGGTGCGGATCGCGATTCCGACTTCGCCGACGTCTTTGTCGGCGGTTTCGATCCCGAGCTCGTTGCGCGGCCGCAGTCGCCCCGTCACTTCCAGGGCGAACGGGCCGGACGCGGAACCCAGCAGCTGCCCGTTGACGGACACCTCGGCGGGGCCTGCCACGTCCCCCACGACCCAGACGGTTTCCCCCGGCGAGGTGCGGGGTTCCCCGAAGTGGCGGGTGTGCCGGGTGCGGCCGTCCGGTAGCGGGGTTGCCGTCCAGAACCCGCGGAGGCGGATGCGGTGTTCGGACACGTCAGCCCCCGCGCAACCAGCGGAAGAAGCCGGACCCCTCCTTCGGGGCCTCCGGGGTCGGCTCGCCGAACAGCCGTGCCGCCAGCGCGAGAATGTCCTGTCGGGACCGGGACCGGGGGGCCGTCTCGTGCAGCGGCTTCCCCGCGTTCAGGGCGACCGTGCAGCTCGCGTCGTCGGCGACCGTCCAGAACTCGCTCACCTGCAGGATTTGCTTCAGCCGCGGCACCTCGAACCCTTCCAGGTCCGGGTCGAAGCGGGTGACGACGGCGTGGTCCTGGCAGACGTGCGGCCGGCCGAGCAGCGCCTCCCGGACCCGCAGCAGGGCGTGCAGGTCCGGCACCTGCTGGGCCGCGACGAGGACGGCGTGGTCGGCCATCGCGAGTAACTCGAAGTAGAGTTCGTCATAGGTGTACGGCAGGTCGAGGACGGTGACGTCCGCGGAGCGGCGGAGGAGTTCGACGGCGGCCGTCACGCGGGCCGGGTCCGGGGGTTTTGCCGGGAGCTTGTACCGCGGCCCGGCGAGCAGTCGCAACCGCTCCCCGACCGGGGTCAGGGCGGCCCGCAAGGCGTTGCGGCTCGGCGAACCCAGGGCGTAGAGCTGTTCGGCGGTCTGCTCGGGGGCGGCGTCCAGGCGGTCGGCGAGGCGGCCGACGGCGTGGGCGGGTTCGGCCAGAATCGTCGGCTTGTGCCAGGTGGCGGCGGCCTCGGCCGCGAGGTTCACCGCCAGGGTGACGGCCCCGCACCCTTCCGCGACGCCGCCCACCACGATGAGCTTCCCCGGCCGGGCCGCGTACCCGGCCTGGGCGGCGACCCGGTCCAGCGCCTGGTGCAAGTCGTCTTCCGTCCACGGGACCGGCACGATCTGCGCGGCCCCGGCCCGGTTCACCCACACCACCGCCCGCGCGTCG
>ERZ1066122.2580-NODE-2580-length-11677-cov-9.441318_pt1 | contig 11677 bp, 5 predicted proteins | sample MGYA00382769_ERZ1066122 | MGnify/ENA primary metagenome ERZ1066122 (study PRJEB33369, sample SAMEA5778352) | biofilm metagenome | biome: Industrial cooling water; feature: Water cooling tower basin; material: Biofilm | place: United Arab Emirates | collected...
GTCCACGTTCGAGGTGTTTTTGAGGAAGTACGTCCAGTCGCCCGACCGCCCCGACCGGATGGTGGCCGGAATGATAGTGGCGAAATTGACGTCCAGCCCCCGGCTCGGCTCCACGGTGAGGCCATCGGTGAGCTGCACCCGCACGGCGGGGCTGCCTGCGGGCACACCGGGGTTCTCCGCCACCACGTTGTATTGCCCCAGCGCCACCGCATCGAGCTGCCAGCGCAGCAGCACGTGAACCGACGACCGGAACCGCACCACCTTCGCCTCGGCCACCACGGCCGGGTCGGTGCCCTTCGTCAGGAAGAAGCGCGTTTGCGCGTTGAAGCCCGCGCCGCGCACGGTGGTCGTCACGCGGCCCTGCCCCACGCGGTCGCTCTGAATCGAGCGCACCGAGAACGGCAGCGCCTCGGCGTAGAGCGTGGCGGTTTGCAGGCCCGCATAGACGTACGGCGTCTTCACCAGAATGAAATAGTGGCCGGCGCCGGTGCTCGGAATCAGCAATTCCTGCGCGGTGCTGACGGGGTTTTCGTAGATGAAATCGTAGTCGGCGGGCGTCGGGACGCGGTTGTAGGCCACGTACACCTCGTTTTGGCCAAGTGCTTGGTTGCTCGTCAGGCTCAGCAGCAAATCCTTGTTCGCGCCCGGCGTCACGCGGTAGTAGGCGAGCGTGTCGAGGTCGAGGGGGAAGGAGGTCGGCGTGAGCATCGGCAGCACGTTGATGCTGACCGCCACGCGGCCCGCCGTCGAGAGCGTGTCGTTGACGCGGGTGGTCTGGTAGATGTCGTCGTAGAGGTTCGTGGCGCCGATGCCGTGGTAGAGGCCGGGGTTCACGGCCTGCACCCGCTCGCGCAGCGTGATGGGCAGGCTCTGGCCGGGCGCCAGCGTGACGTTGCGCGTCGAGGAGGCGAAAATGCGGTCCACGGCGCCGTCGAGCACCCGGTTTTCGGAGAGGAACACGGCGTCTTTCAGCAGGCCCACGGCGGCGTGAGCGCCTTGATTTTTTACGGTGTACTGCACCGTCATCGGGCGGCCCAGCGTGGCCGTACCGGGGATGCTGACGGCCGTCACCACGAGGTCGGCGGGCGCGGGCGGCGTGATGGTCAGCCCCTGCGGCGCCTGCCACGGGTTGTTGGTTTCGCGCGCCAAGGTGTGCTCGTACACGTCGCCGTACTGCACGGCGCCGCCCCAGAAGTGCTGCGTTGGGGCGTAGCTGCTCGGCTGGGCGTTGTCGGGCACCAGGAACACGTAGTAGTTGCCCGACAGGTAGCCCGGCACCGTCACCTGGGTGCTCACCACGTACTGCGCCCCGGCGGCCAGTGCGCCGCTGTGGGCCACGTTGCCGATGCGGAGCGCACCGCTCATCGTGGGCGAGGTGTTGAGGTAGATGCCGTCGTTCCAGGTGGCGGCGGGGGTAGGGCCGGTGCCCTGGTTCCGCACCGTGAAGCCGATGGTCACTTGCTGGCCCGCCAGCGCGGCCGTGGGCACGGTGGGCGTGCCGGTGATGACCACATCGGCCGGGGCGGGCCGGATGATAACCTCGCTGATGACCTGCTGGTTGTTGGCCGTATTCTGGTCGTTGAGCGCGCCGAACACCGGCCCGACGGCCGTGCGCGCAATCAGGTAGTAGGTGCCGCTCAGCCCCTGCGGCACGGTGGCGGTGCTGGTCTGGCCGTACACCGCGCCCACCGCGAGTTGCCCGCCGTTGGCGTTGCCGCCCCGGAACAGCAGCAAATCGGTGCCGTCGAGCGTGTTGTTCGCCGACAGGTACAGCTCGTCGAGCCAGCTCGTGGCGAGGGTGCGGTCGGGCCCGGCGTTGCGGACTTGCCACGTCGCAGTCAGCGGCAGCCCGGCCGTGGCCGTGCCCGGCGAGGCGAGGTTCTGCACCAGCAAATCGTCGGCATAGACGAGGGTGCTGGTAGTCTGGCGGTCGTTGTTGTTCTCGAAGTTGTTTTCATAGACTTCGCCGCCCGCGTCGGTCATCACCGCCAGCGTGAACGGCCCGTTGCCGATGAGCACCGGCAAACTCACCGTGGCCGAGGCCGTGTAGGTGGCGCCCGGCGCGAGGCTGCCCGCGCGTCGCACGGCGCCAATCTGGTAGCCGTTGGCGGTGATGACGTCGGTCCAGGCGCCGCCGGCCGGGTTCGGGCCGTCGTTCCGCACCGTCCAGCTCACCGAAAAACTGGTGTGGGCGTTCCCCGAAGCGGGCGCCGTGAGGGCGGTGGGCCGCAAATCGGCGTACACCAGATTGATGCTGATGGCGTTGGTCGAGCGGCGCATATTGTTGCCCTCGGCCGTGTACTCGAAAATCTGCTGCCCTACGTCGGCCATCACATAGACCCAATACGTGCCGCTCAGGCCGTTGGGGATGTAGAAGTTGCCCGCGCCCGTCCACAGGCTATCCGGGCGGAGGCGCGCGAGGTTGTGCTGATACACCGTGCCCAGCCCGATGGCCGTGCCCTGGTTGAACGTGGGGCTGGGACACAGCCACACGCCATCGCCGAAGAACGTCTCGGCGGGGGTGTACGGCGGGTTGGCGCCCTCATTCTCGCCCACCCAGCTCAGGGGTACGCTGGTGCCCGCCGTAGCCGTGGCGGGCACCGAGAACGGCCGAATTACGAGGTCGGGCGGAGGCCGCAGGATGACCTGCGTCTTGGCCCACGGCCGCTGGTTGACGTTGTTTGTCGAGGCCGTCTCGAACACGGCGTTGGCGTCGTCGGCGTAGGCGTAGAGGTAGAAATTCGGCCCGTAGAGCGTGTGCGGAATCGGTACGCGCACGTTGGCCGTGTACTGCCCGTTCGGCGCGAGTACGGTGCTCACCACGCGGCTTTCGCGCCGGATGGCGTTCGGCCCGAGCGCGGCTTGCCCGGTGTTCTGGGCGATGTTCTGAACGGTATCGGTCGAGATGTAGAACGCATCCGTCCACGCTCCCGTGGCCGCCACCTGCCCGATGTTCCGCACGCGGTACTGCACCGTGGCCGAGTCGCCGCCGATGAAGATGGTCGGGGCCGAAAACTGCTCGACCTTGAAATCGGGCGTCGTCGGCACAATCACGAGCGTCCGGTTCAGCGCCCCGCGCTTACGGTTGTTGGCGTAGCTGCTTTCGAGGAGCTGCTGGCCGTCGTTGGCCGTCACGAACACGTGGTAATACCCCGCCATCGAGAGCGGCACTTGGAAGGTGGCATCTGTGATGTAGGTGGCGTTGGGTTGCAGGAACGTGGTATTGGGCCGGGTGCCGAGCAGAATCGCCGTGGCGGGGTTGAACACCGAGTCGGCCGACGCCCACACCGCATCCGTCCAGCCCTGCGCCAGCGTGGAGCCGGGGCCGGTGTTGGTTATGTTCCAGGTTACTTGCAGCGTTTGCCCGGCGTAGGCCGTGTCGGGATTGGCGATGTAGCTCACCCGCACGTCGGGCAGCTCGCGCAGGCGGAATTCCTGCACCGGGCCGCTGGTGGCGCCGCACGGATTCACGCTCACCACCCGCCACTTGTAGGGCGCGCCGTAAGTCAGCGCCCCGGCGTAGGTGTACTGCACGGCCTGAATGTTCGCCACGGTGGGGGTGCCGGGCTGCGGGTCAGCGGCGGGCCAGATGTACAGGTCGTAGCCCGTGGTGCGCGCCGCCGGGCTCCACGTAAACCCGACCGGGCTGCTCAGCCCCGCCGAGTTATCCACCGGCTCCATATTGCCCACCACGCCCGGCGCCTGCGTGCAGATAGACGGGTACAGCGTCTGCACGCGCACGTAATCGCACCCGGCCGCGTTGGTCACGGTCACGGTGTAGATGGTCGTATCGGTGGGCGTCACGGTGATGCTGCTCGTCGTCTGGCCGCCCGGCGCCCAGAGGTAGGAAGCGCCGGCGCCCGCATTCAGAACCGAAATCGTCGCCGATTGCCCGCCGCACAGCACCGAATCGGTCACGGTGAGGGTCGGCAGCGGCAGCACGGTCAGCGCTTGCTGCGCCGAGCTGGCGCACCCATTGCCGTCGGTGAAGGTGTAGGTGATGACGTGCGTCCCCACGCCCGCCGTGGCGGGCGCGAAGCTGCCGCCGCTCACGCCCGGCCCCGAGTAGGCGCCGCCCGTGGGCAGCCCGCCCGTCAGCGCGCGGCTCCCGCCATCGGCGCAGGCCGGGCCGAAGGGCGCCAGCGTCACGGTCGGCAGGGTGCGCACCGTGATGGTGCTCGTCGCCGAGTTGGTGCAGCCCGCGCCGGTGGTGTAGGTGATGGTATTCGTCCCGACACCCGCCGTGGCGGGGCTGAACGTACCGCCGCTCACGCCCGGCCCGGTGTACGTGCCGCCCGTGGGCAGGCCGCCGCTCAGCGCGAAAGTCGCCGCGCTCACACAGACATCCGGGAAAGACCCAAGCGTCACCACCGGCAACGGCGTGACGCTGACCGTCACCTGGTCGGTACAGACCGCCCCCCGGTCGTGCACGGTGGCGGTGTAGGTCGTGGTGGTGGTGGGTGAAACCGTGATGCTGGCGGTCGTCTGCCCGCCGGGCGCCCACGTCACGGTGCCGTGCAGTGGGACGGTGAGGTTGAGGGTGGTGCTTTGGCCTTCGCAGATGGTGTGCGCGGCCTGCGCGATGTCGGCGCGCGGCATCAGCACCCACGTCTGGTCAGGCCAGTCGCAGCCGTTATTGCGCGTCACAGAGTAGGCGCCGGGCGCGCTCACGTTGATGGTACGGGTGGTGGCGCCGGTGCTCCACAGGTAGGTGGTGGCACCCGCGCCCGCGTCGAGGGTAACGCTGGTGGCACCGCAGGTGGCGCGGGTGGTGTCGGGCAGAGCGTCGGCCAGCGCGGGCGGCACGGTCAGCGTCACCTGGTCGGTGCAGGTTTTCGTGCCCACCCGCACGGTGGCCGTGTAGGTGGTAATGGCGGTGGGTGTTACGCTGATGCTCGGGCCGGTCTGGCCGGTGCTCCACCGCACGGTGCCGTTGGTGGGCGCGGCTACGCTCAGGGTCACGCTCGCACCGTTGCAAACGGTTTGGTCGGGCTGCTGAATGTCGGCGCGCGGCATCACCACCACGGTGCTCGCGGTGGCGGTGCAGGAGCCGGTTGAGGCGCCCGTGACGGTCACGGAGTAGGTGCCAGGGGCCGTCGCCACGCGGGTGCGGGTGGTCTGGCCGCCGGGGCTCCACAGGTACGAGGCGAAGCCCGCGCCCGCATCGAGCGTCACGGTGCTCTGGCCGCAGGTGGCCTGCGTGGTGTCGGGCAGGCTCACGGTGGGCGCGGCGTCGAAAATGACCTGCGTCGTGTCGTCGCCCACGCACCCGGCCGCGCTCGTTACCTGCACCCAGTAGTTGCCGGCCGTGGTCACGCTGATGCTTTGCGTCGTGGCGCCCGTGCTCCACAGGTACGCGCCCCGCCCACGCCCGCGCTCGCCGACGTAAGCGTGATGGCTTGCCCCGCGCACCCGCGCGCCACGGCAGGCAGGTTCGGCTGAAACAGGGTCGGCGTCGTGATGGTGAACGGGTGCCGGAAGGTCAGGCTCGGCGTCCCCGTCGAATCCACGGCCGCCACCCGAATCACGTAGCTCCCCGCCGCCGTCAGACACAGCTCCGGCGTGAAGCTCAGGTCGATGCCCGGCCCGCGCTGCGGGGCGGGCAGCACGTAGGTCTGCGCCGGCCCGCTCGGCACGTTCGAGGAGGCCGGAAAAATCTGGTAGCGCAACGCCACGATAGGTGGCCGCGACGCGCCGCCGCTCACGCCCTGCCGCACGAACGGCCGGATGCTCGTCAGGCTCCACGCCTTGCTCGCATCCTGCACCCGCACGAAGAGGTTGTGGAAGTCGTTGCTCACGGCGCTCAAATCAACGATATGGCTTTGCACGATGCTCGTGCCGGGCGTTACCGGAATCGGCGTACCCAGCCCGTAGCCGGGGTCGGTGTCGATGTAATACTCGGCGCGCGTCAGGTTTGGCGCGGGCTGCGTGGCCGTCGAGCCGGTCCGCAGAAACGGCCGCACCTGCGTCAGGCTCCACCCGCCCGCCGCGTTCCGGATCCGCACAAACAGCGTATGGAAGCCGTTGCTCACGGCGCTCAAACCGGCCACGAACGTGTGCGCCACGCCCGCCCCCGGCGCCGGAAAATTGACGCGCGTGGCCTGTCCGTAGCCGGGGTCGGTATCGATGTAGTATTCGGCGTACGTCAGGTTCGGCGCGGGCGCGCCGTTGCCCGACGTCGGCCCGACGAAGATGGGCCGCACGTTGGCGATGCTCCACGCGCCTGCCGCGTTCCGGACGCGGGTGTACATCGTGTGGAAGCCGGGCGTGAGGCCGCTCAAATCGGCGAGGTACGTATGAGTGACGCTCGGCGCGGCCGTTGGCAGCGTCACGCTGCGGCCTTGCCCGTAGCCGGGGTCGGTGTCGAAGTAGTATTCGAGGCGCGTGAGGTTATCGAAGCCGCCGGTGCCGTTGGCGGCGCCCACGAACACCGGCCGCACCTGCGCGATAGACCAGCGGCAGTTGGCGTCCTGTACGCGGGTGTAGAGCGTATGGAAGCCCCCGCTCAGGCCCGCCATCGAGGCCGTAAACGTGAGCGTCTGCGCGGCCTGCGCCGTCGGGAACGTCACGGTGGTGCCCAGCCCGTAGCCGGGGTCCACGTCGTAGAAATATTCGAGGCGCGTGAGGGCGGCTTGCCCGCGCGCCACCGGCGGGGCCAGCAGCCCCCCCAGCAACGCCAGCCCGCCGACGAGCGCCGGTAGAAATCGGGTACACATAACCGGAATCAGAAAAAATGAGCGTTCAGGCGCCGGAAAGCGAGGAAAAATCCCCGCACTCCCACCAATCCCAAAAATCCCCGATCCTTAGTTGTGCGATTTCGCCTTGATCTGAATCTGCAAGCCCCCCGCCCCGGAGCCGCTGCTCGGCGCCGAGAAAAACCAGATGGCCGGAATCGCCGGCAGTCCGCTGAGCTTGTACGGGTCCGACCCGCCGAACATTCCGATGTCTTCCCCCGTCACGCCCGCGCCGATGGCCGGCGAGCCGGCTTTGAGCTGGTACTGCCCGTCGGTCGAGCCACTGTTGACAATCACCGACGCGATAGCATGATTTTGCTGGTTGCCGTTGCCGGCGGGGAATTGCGTCCCGTCGCCGAGGTTGTTGAGGTACGAGTTGCCGCTGCCGTTCACGTTGCCGCCGTCGTACATAATGTTGTTGTACACGGTGGAATTGACGGTGTACAGCCGCCCGTAGATGATGTTCTGCCCCAGATCGACGTTCGAATCGGAGTACAACCCCCAGTTACCGGTATTGACGGCCCGCAGCCAGTTGTTCTTGACGATGACATTGGAGCACCCGCCCCAAATCTGCATTCCGGTGGTGCAACCGGTGTTTTCAATCCAGTTCTGCACGAAAATCAGGTTCGATACGGCGTTGCTGTTGCCCACCATCACGGCCTGCGCGCAGCCGTTGCGCGTCACCTTGTTGCGCTTGAACACGATGTTGTTGGCGTTGATCGAGCAATGGAACATCTCCAGCCCCGTCACCATCGACCCGCTCGAGCCGGGGTTGATGTACAGATAGTCGATGTACGCCGTATTGCTCACGGCCTGCGTCTGCGGGTTTTGCGCCAGAAAGTAGCCCGGCCCAAACAGGTAGAGCCGCTTGGTCATCGTCAGGGAGCCGTAGCTCGTGCCCGAGCCATTGAAATACAGCGTATCGTTGGTCACTACGGCCGCCGCATCGTGCGCGGCCTGCGCGCTCGTGAAGTTGCCCGGCGAGCCGCCGTTGTTATCAACGCGCCAGATTTTGGCCTCGGCGGCGGTGGTCAGCAGCGCGGCGGCCACCACGGCCACGGCACGACGAAGAACGAAAGCGGAGAGGTGTAGCATCGGCGGGGGAGTTGAAAAGCTGGGAGTTTGATGGCAGGTTTCTGCTTCTCAAAAGTCTGAGTTGTTTCTATACTTCCGCAATCCGTACTGCTGGGCATTTTTGGCATCCGTACTGGTACGGAAGGTCCGGCATTCCACACCCCGCCGCACCGCACAGACAGGGCGCCGCACCGTACAGACAGGGCGCCGCACGTACTGCACAATAAACGTGTCGCGCCGGTTCCTTGGTCGGACACACGGTTGTCGGCCGGTGGGCTACCCCGAAGGGGTTGTGCTCCACAGCCTAGGGTTGCTATCCCGTAGGGATTGCTACCCTGGGCTACACGCGGCGGCTGGGCAACCACGCATACACACGGTAGTGGTCCAAGGCGGTGTGGCGGCTGGCTGTAGCGCGGACTTCAGTCCGCCGTTTAGCGGCTCTCCAACAGCGGCCTGAAGTCTGCGCTACAGCCAGCCACCACACTGCAGTAGGCCACCGCCCAATACACAAACGCCCCACCGGCCTTCGGCCGGTGGGGCGCTCAAACACGAACGGCCCGGCTGCTTTACGCCACCCGCTGCTCGGGCAAGCGCAGCAGATAATCGCCGTAGCCCGACTTCCGCAGCGGCTCGGCAATCTCGCGCAACTCGTCGGTGCTGATGAAGCCCTGCCGCCACGCGATTTCCTCGATGCAGGAGATTTTCAGTCCCTGCCGCTCCTCGATCACTCGCACAAATTCGCCCGCCTGCATCAGGCTCTCGAAGGTACCCGTATCGAGCCACGCCGTGCCGCGTCCGAGGATGCTCACTTTCAGCGTCCCGCGCCGCAGATACTCTTTGTTGACATCGGTGATTTCGTACTCGCCGCGCGCCGAGGGCGCCAGATTCCGGGCGATTTCCACCACCGAGTTGTCGTAGAAATACAACCCCGGCACGGCGTAGTTGCTCTTCGGCTGCTTCGGCTTTTCCTCGATGCTGACGGCGCGAAACGCCTCATCAAACTCCACCACGCCGTAGCGCTCGGGGTCGTGGACGTGGTAGGCGTACACCACGCCGCCCTGCGGGTTGCGGTTGCTTTGCAGGAGGGCTTCCAGCCCGGTGCCGTAGAAGATGTTGTCGCCGAGCACGAGCGCCACGTTGTCGTCGCCGATGAAGTCGGCCCCGAGCACGAACGCCTGCGCCAGCCCGTTGGGCACTTCCTGCACCACGTACTCGAAGCGGCAGCCGATGCGCGAGCCGTCGCCGAGCAGGCGTTGAAACTGCGGCTGGTCGTGCGGCGTGGTGATGACGAGAATTTCCCGAATGCCCGCCATCAGCAGAATCGACAGCGGGTAATACACCATCGGCTTGTCATAAACCGGCATCAACTGCTTCGAGACGGCCAGCGTAAGCGGGTGCAATCGGGTGCCGGAGCCGCCGGCCAGGATGATTCCTTTCATTTCAGGGGCAAGGGGATTGGTGGCGCAAAGGTCGGAAACGAAGCGCGGCCGTTGAGGGGTAGGCAACGCGGTGCAGTTGCCCCACCCCCAACGGCCGCGCGCGGCAAGACCGGTGGTCGGTTACACCGTCGTCGCCGGTACCTCGTTGCGCTCCTTGATGAACTCCTGATGCGACCGGAACCACTCCAGCGTCTGCGTCAGGCCGTCGCCGATGCGGACGCGCGGCCGGTAGCCGAGCAGCCGCTCGGCCTTGCTGATGTCGGCCAGCGAGTCCTGAATATCCCCCGCGCGCGGCGGGCCGAACACGGGTTCGAGGTCGGAGTGGGCAGCCTCGCGCAGCAGCGCATACATCTCGCGCAGGCTGGTGCGGTCACCGACGGCGATATTATAGACCTGATTCACGGCGTCCGCCGATTCTACCAGCGCCGCCCGAATGTTGGCCTGCACACAGTTTTCGACGAACGTAAAATCGCGCGTTTGCTGCCCGTCGCCGTTGAGCGTCGGCGGCTCGTGCTTGAGCAGCGCGTCGATGAACAACGGAATCACGGCCGCGTAGGCGCCCTTCGGGTCCTGGCGCGGGCCGAAGATGTTGAAGTAGCGCAGGCCGATGATCTCCATCCCGTAGGTTTTGGCGAACACGTCGGCGTACAACTCGTTGGCATACTTGGTCACGGCGTACGGCGAGAGCGGGCGCCCGATGCGGTCTTCCACTTTGGGCAGGTGCGGCGAGTCGCCGTAGGTGCTGCTCGAGGCAGCGTACACGAACCGCTTGATACCGGCATCCTTCGCCGCCACGAGCATCTTCACGAACCCACCGACGTTGACTTCGTTGCTCGTCACGGGGTCGTTGATCGAGCGCGGCACCGACCCGAGCGCGGCCTGGTGGAGCACGACGTCCATCCCGGCGCAGGCGCGGTGGCACGTGTCCTGGTCGCGGATGTCGCCCTCCAGCAGCTCAAACGCCGGGTGGCCGTCAAACGCGCGCACGTTCTTGCGGAAGCCGTTGGAAAAATTGTCCAGCACCCGCACCCGCCCCGCCCCGTGGCGCAGCAGGTATTCGACGAGATTGGACCCGATGAAGCCCGCCCCGCCCGTCACCAGAAACGCGCGCTCGGCGAGTAAGCCGTCGTGAAAAGGAATTTCGTACATTTTCAATGAGAAATGAAGCGTGAGGAATGCTGAATTGGTTAATTCCTCATTCCTCATTTCTTACTCATTCTACCGCGCTTCGTACTGTTGCTCGTAGTAGTGCTGGTAGTTGCCGGAGGTCACGTTTTCGAGCCACTCCGGGTTGGCCAGGTACCAATCCACGGTTTTGGCAAGCCCTTGCTCAAACGTCACCGACGGCTGCCAGCCCAGTTCGCGCATCATCTTCGTCGAATCGATGGCGTAGCGCAGGTCGTGCCCGGCGCGGTCTTTCACGAATGTGATCAGGCCCGCCGACGTGCCTTCGGGGCGCCCGAGGCGCTCGTCCATCAGGCGGCACAGCAGGTGAATGAGGTCAATGTTCTTCCACTCATTCACCCCGCCGATGTTGTAGGTCTCGCCCACGGCGCCTTTATGAAACACCGCATCGATGGCGGTGGCGTGGTCGAGCACGAACAGCCAGTCGCGCACGTTTTCGCCCTTGCCGTACACCGGCACCGGTTTCATCTGCCGAATATTGTTGAGCGCCAGCGGAATGAGTTTTTCGGGAAAGTGATTCGGCCCGTAGTTGTTCGAGCAGTTGCTGAGCTTGATGGGCAGGCCGTAGGTGTGGTGCCACGCCCGCACGAAATGGTCGGAAGCCGCTTTCGAGGCCGAGTACGGCGAGCGCGGGTCGTACGCGGTCGCTTCGGTGAACATTTGCGTGGGGTCGTCGGGCAGCGAGCCGTACACTTCGTCGGTGCTCACGTGGTAAAACAGGTGGCCGTCCATCCCGCCGCGCTCGCGCCAGCTATTGCGGGCGGCGTGGAGCAGGTTCACGGTGCCCATCACGTTGGTGTTGACGAATGCGAGCGGGTCGGTGATCGAGCGGTCCACGTGCGACTCGGCCGCCAGATGAATCACCGAATCGAATTGATGCTCGGCGAACAGCCGCACCACTTCGGCGCCGTCCGTAATGTCGGCTTTCAGAAACGTGTAATTCGGCTGATGCTCGATGTCGGTGAGATTCGCCAGATTGCCGGCGTACGTGAGGGCATCGAGGTTGAAGATGCGGTACGCCGGGTACTTCGTCACGAAAAGCCGCACCACGTGGGAGCCGATGAAGCCGGCACCGCCGGTAATCAGAATATTCATATTCAGCGAGTGTTGACGTCCGTGCTAACGACGGGTCGTCGATTTCTGTGTGCAAAGGTCTGATTCCGACACGAATGGGGAGCCGCCAGAAAGCAATTCCTCATTCCTCATTCCTCATTCCTCATTCCTCATTCCTCATTCCTCATTCCT
>ERZ1066122.2582-NODE-2582-length-11653-cov-7.378341_pt1 | contig 11653 bp, 7 predicted proteins | sample MGYA00382769_ERZ1066122 | MGnify/ENA primary metagenome ERZ1066122 (study PRJEB33369, sample SAMEA5778352) | biofilm metagenome | biome: Industrial cooling water; feature: Water cooling tower basin; material: Biofilm | place: United Arab Emirates | collected...
CATCGGACAATTTCACGATGGGATATGGCCCGCCCGAAAGCAGCTTCTGCTTGCCAGCAAAGCGATAGGCAAAGCGCCAATGCTTCTTGCCGTCGGGGTTGACGAGGATGAACAAGCCACCGCCGTCGGCGTGCTTGGTCGGTTTGGGTCCAGCCTTCAGGCTGCGGATTGAGGCATCGCTAAGCATGTTGGTAACTTAGCGGATTCGAGGTCAAACACCAAATTTCTTACCAACAAAGTGTTGGTAATTGGCGAAATCCGCTGAAACCCCTTGGAACAGCATGACCGTCATATCTATTTGATATTGAACGTATTTTGAGACAGTCTGGGAAAAAATGGCACACGCCGGGAAAAAAAATGGTCGGGGAGACAGGATTCGAACCTGCGACCCTCTGGTCCCAAACCAGATGCGCTACCAGGCTGCGCTACTCCCCGCCTTCGCTTCTTCAAAGCTTCGGCGGGCAAGCCCGCCTTTTTCGCCTCTCAAGCTACGGCGGGCAAGCCCGCCATGGCGTAACCAAATTTCTCATACCAACCTAAGGCTGGCTTGCCGCCCTCCTACGCCCTTCGGGCTTCGGCGGGCAGCCTACCCTCAAACTCCGGTTGGCTTGCCAGCCGAAGCTTTAGCGTAGGCTGGTGGGCCCGGAGGGACTCGAACCCCCGACCTAGCCGTTATGAGCGGCCAGCTCTAACCAACTGAGCTACAGGCCCTCCCCAAAGAGCCTGCCTGACAGCCTTACTCTGGGCACCGCGCCGATAGCGGAAGCTGCATTGAAAAAGCAAGCGGCAATATTCGGGATCAGCGCTTCATTCCGGCGGCAGCGAGCAATTCGCCGACATGGGTCGGATGGACACCACGCTGCGCCAGATGCGCGAAAACCTGTCGCCACCAGTCATAGAAGCGCTCAAGATCGTCTGCATTGCGCACATAGGGCGTGTGCCCCGGCGCAAGCGACGGCGAGTGGAAAGAAAAATTGAGCACAGGAACGCGCTGCGCGAGCGCAAGATCGATGGCCAGCTTTGCCTTCTCGACCGGAATACCTTCGGGCGTCAATGCAAGCCGCTCGAGCATCGCCGTCCGCGCCAGCAATCCGCGCGATGCCGATGCGGAGAATGCCCGGCTGAACACTGTGCGCCCCATCTTGCGCAAGGCACCGCTGAACACCGTCGTCAACGGCAGCTCAAGCAGCTCGCCTTCATAAATCCAATAGGGATCGAGCGGACATTCGGCATAATCGGGGCCGCCCTGTTCCGAATAGTCGAACAGCGAGCGGACCGAAGTATCGATGCCGATGCCAAGATCGCGCAAGATCCTGCGGCTGTTCTCGCCAGCACCATAGCGACCGGCACGATAGATTTGCGGACGAAAGCCGAAGCGTTCGACGATCAGGCTGTGCAACGCCGTCAGCTTTGCCCGCTCCAGTTCGGGCGGCAGGTTGCAGGCATAGCTGGTAATGCTGCTGATATTTTCCTCAAAGGGCGGATTGACCCAGGGGTGCAACTGAACGCCCACATCAGCGCCGCCTCGCGCAACATAACCGCCCAAAGTCTCGACAGCGAAGGCGTCACTCGCAATGGGATAATCGACCAGATAGGCAGGTCGCACCCCATGCGCGTCACACAGCTGCTGGAAACGGTCGATTGCGGCGATATGGGTGGTGCCATGCTGGTCGCGGGTAAAGGGCCCATTCCAGTCGAATTCCTCTTCGGTATCGACAGTGACAAGAAAGCGCGGTTCTGCAAAGCCGAAATCGAGGGGAGTTGGTTGGCGCACGGCGACGGGTTGTGCATCAACCGCGTGTCGCTTGCTGGCCCCCATTGCTATTCACCCCGTTGGTCTTTCGACAGATGGCGGTCGTCTTGCACCGCCGGTATCGTGACTAGCAAGGTTTCGTTTTGAAAATGTAAACCGCCGCCGACATTTCGGGCCAGATTGCGCACGAGCCGCAGCGAGAAGCCAAGCCCGAGCAAGGGCGAGCCGCCAAGCGCCATGTTGAGCGCCGGTTCGGAACCCAGGAGCGCGCTTTCGCTCTGCCCGGCCAGCCTTTGCGGCAATGTCAGCTGGAACCTGTTATGCGCAATGACGCCCGGCTGCGTGCTGAACCTGCCCTTCAGTGTTTCGTTCGGCTCGCAGCCCATGATGATTGCAGCGAGCAGCCGCGCAAACAGCCGTTCGGCCATATCGGGCTCGATAGCGAACGGTCGCACCGGATCGGCAATCGACAGGTTGACCTCGACATTCAGGCTTTCGCTTACACTTTCCAGACGCATCGCCAGCCTGTCGGCTAGCCAGTTGCAATCGGTGGTGCCGGGGCGAAAGGGCGATTGTCCCCGGTTGAGCTGTGCTGCCAAAGCAAGATCGTCAAAGCCCGACAAAAGCTGGTTCGCATCGGTCAATATGTCGCTTGCCAGCATGCGATAGCCCTGTTCGACCGGTCCGAACATCTGCTGTTCGATAATTTCTGCAAAGCCCACGATCGCCCCCAAAGGCGTACGCAATTCGTGCAATATTTGCTGCATTTGCTCGGCCTGTTTGACAGGATCGATCGGAAGGTCGCCCGTCTCGGCAGCCGTTGGCCTGCGCATGATGCCGCGAAAGCCCCTGAAGCGTCCACTGTCGGCATCGAAAAAGGGTGACGCGCTCATCCGCCAGTCGCCCTCGACAACTGAGGCGCCGCGCAGCCGCATTCGCGCATTTTCCATCGGCATGCGCTGGCGGAATGCCGCCGCTCCATAGGCGTCGGGGCCGGGGCCATTGTCGAACGCCGGTTGGGCAATGTCGATGCCCACAATCGCCCCGCGCGGCGCACCTTCTACCCAGATGACGGTGCCATTGTCGTCGGTTTCAAAACGGATTTCGGTTGCAGGCGGCAGCGCTCCGGCGAGTTCCGGCACGAAAGGCAACTGCGGCGCATCGGGCCGGACAAAGCCGTCATCATGATCGCGCCGCCAGCGTTCCAGCCTCTCAATGACCTCGGCAACCGGCAATGCCCCGCCGACCTTTTCGGCAGGCGCCGGATCGGGCGCGGCTGTTTCAAGCGAAACGGTCGGTTGTGCAGCAGTCGAGGCAGCGGTTGAAGGCAGAACGAAGTCGCCGCCGCTGTGCAGGGCGAGCGCGCGCTGCGCCAAAGGCCCCAAATCACGCCGATTGCGCAAAAATCCGCGCGCCCGCACAGGCAATTGCGGCACCAACTCGGCCCAAGCGGCATCATCGAGCCGCGCCGCTGATATGGCTGCCGCGGCGACGGCGGGCGCGTCGCTTGCCAGCAATTGCACCAATGGCGGAGAGCGCAATCGCCCGTGCAGCGCGCCTATCGCAGACACACGCTCTGCCAAGGGAACCGAATCGCGCAGATGGCGAACCTTGACGAGGCCTGTGGCGACACGCTCAGGCGACTGGCCGATGGGGTTTTGCGCCAGCAGGTCGATCAGTTGCCGCCATTGCCCGGACGCGTTGCCTGGATCAGCAAAATCGCTGTTCCGCAATGCCGTATCGAGGCGGTCGTCAACGCGCACGCTAATGCTTTTCCGTTCCCTATAGCCGGATCTTTGATCCTGTCCCGAACGCTGCGATAGCGGGATGAAGGGGTGCGCAAAAGCGGCTAAATTACCGCGTCACACTATGGGACAATTGCATATTGCTATAATAATATTATAGCTTTGCGCCAAAATCGGACAGGGATATTTCACCGACTATGGCCGCAATGAATTTTGATGCGATCGACCTGAAGCTGCTTGCAGAATTGCAGGAAAATGGCCGCATAACCAATGTCGAACTGGCGACCAAAGTTGGGCTGACCGCCCCGCCCTGCCTGCGCCGGATGCGGACTTTGGAACAGTCGGGCGCGATTCGCGGCTATCATGCCGAAATCGATCCTGCGGCAATGGGCTATTCAATCATGGTATTTGCGATGGTCTCACTTAAAAGCCAGGCGGAGGATGATCTGCGCGCTTTCGAGGCGCATGTGCGCGCACTACCCGAGGTCCGCGAATGCCACATGCTGAACGGCGAGATCGATTTCATTCTGAAGATCGTCGCGCATGACCTTCAATCTTTTCAGGAATTTTTGACATCGCGGCTGACGTCTGCCCCCAATGTATCGAGCGTCAAGACGTCACTGACCATCCGCACGGCAAAGGATGAGCCGGGGGTTCCGGTGCGGGGCTGACTCCTGGTTACGACAGCGAGCCCTGGACAACTCAAAAATCGGGACCCCGCATCGAGTGCGGGGCGACGATGGGATTGGCTGTGACGCTCAAATTTCGTCACCCCGTGCTTGACACGGGGTCCCGCTTGATGCGTCAAGTGCCCGGAAACCATTCGTCCCAAAGATCGCGCCATTCTGGATTGTCAGCCTCAATCAGGGCAAACTTCCATGGTCGCTTCCACTTCTTGACCAGCTTCTCGCGCCAAATCGCAGTTTCGATCTCGTCATGTCGCTCAATATAAACCAGGCGTGTCTGGTCGTATTTCCTGACGTGCGAGGAGCCTGAGCCGTCTTTATGTTGTGCAACGCGCCGCAGTGCATCAGCGGTCACGCCAACATACATACCGCCCCGGTAGCGGTCGGCCATGATGTAAACCCAACCACCCTTTTCCATTGGTACGTTGTAGGCTGAATAATCGTCGGAATAAAGCGGGACCCCGCATCAAGTGCGGGGTGACGAGAGATTGATTGGCTGGCAAATGAGTGGATTAGTGGCACGGGCTGGTTCCATGGTGAGTACGGACCGCCCCGTAATACACATCGTCACCCCGCACTTGATGCGGGGTCCCGCTTACTTCGCGCCAAGCTAACCGGGGCGGGATTGGGCCCGCTCCGATTAAAATCAGGCCGCTCCGGCTTTGCCCTTTTCCATCATCTCGGCATACAACGCCCAGTAATCGGCAACTGACTTGCGCCCGCCGCTGGTAACCTTGGCGAATTCTGCGCGCGCGCCGGCGGCATCGCCCAGTTTAAGCTTGGCCATGCCCAGCCGCATGATGGTGCGTTCCATCAAATTGTTGCCGTCCTTGTCCATGATGCTGCCTTTTGCAATGGCAGCTTCATAGGCAGCCTTGGCACGCGCATATTCGCCAACCGACAAAGCAATGTCGCCAGCAAAAGCCGCCTGTGCGCCGGTTTTCGCAGAGGCAATGTCCTGATCGAGCACCGCGACCGAGAACGGCTCGATCTTCAGCTTTTCGATGGTGTCGCTATAGCGTCCGCCGAAGGTCGCATTGTTCTTGGAGATTGTGCCCGCGGCAAAACCCTCTTCCAGCACAGCCTTCATCTCGGTCGGGAAGAAGGCAATCAGGGCGTCGGTCGCATAGGCGGAATAATTTTGCTCGAACTTCATGCCGCCAACGGTCCGCAGCAGCCGCATCAGGTCGAGCTCTTCCTGTGTGTCGAGCTTGCCTGCCGCATAGGTTTGCATGATCGCATCGTGCCAATAATCCGGCGTCGGATTGCTGCGCACGCGCTCGCTCATCCAACGGGTGATCAACGCAGGATCCTTTGACTTCAACGCGACATTGGCCGCGCGGGCGTAGAAATTGGTCGGCAGGGCTTGCGTTCCCGGCACCTTGCTTGCCGCGAGCGACTTTTCCATCCAGGCAAGCGATTCCGGGAACTTATTCTGCATGTTGGTGACATCGGCGAGCAGCATTTCGATACCGCCCGGCGTCACCGTGTTCTTGTACCCAAGCTCATATGCCTTGGTCATCCATGTTTCAGCCGTCGGCCAATCCTTGGCCTCATAGGCAATGGCACCGCGTTGATATGTATAGACAGGCCGCATCGCGGCAGGGGTGGTCGTTGATGCAAGGACAAGATCGACAGCCTCGACCTGCATGGCCGTGTTTTTCAGTTCGCGCCCGATCTGGAAACCGAACACGCCGGCCTGGTAGCGGTCATCTTCGTTCATGATTGCGGCCTTCAGCGCAGCCCATGAAGGCGCAGCTGCCGTCGCAGCAGCGGTGACAGTTGCCTCCGGCGCAGGGTCGGGACCGCGCGCCTTCACATAGGCGTTGATGACCGGCTGATAGGCGGCGGTAAATTCTTTCGAAAGGGCGAGTTTCAGCGGCGCATTGGCATCAGCTTCCTTGCCTTTCTTCGCCTTCTTTTCCTTCTTAGGCTTTTCCTTCTTAGCCGATTCCTCGGCAGCCATCGCGGTGCCAGCGTTCACCGACAGCGCGCCAAGAGCAAGGGCAATCGCAAATTTCGAAACGGCTTTCATTCAAACTCTCCACACGAAATGGCGGGTTTTGGGGCACCGCCATGATCTGTTTTCCAACTGGCAAGGCTTTACGGCCCTCCGCCCCGATAGGCAATCGGGATTAGCCGCGCGACTAGGCCTATGCTGCTGAATTTGGGTTGAACGAAAGTTGAAATCGCCCCTGCCGGACATTGGGCCAAATCTGTGGATAAACTGTCCAAAAGCTGTGCTTTCTGCCCCGTGCGGGTGGCTTATTCCGCCCCGCTCCTCTAGGGTTCCCAATCTGATAAAAATAACAGGATTTGGCGTTCCGTGAGTGAAGAAAATCTGCCCGAAGAACCGATGAAGGACCCCAGGGATATCGCCCCCGTCGATATCACCGACGAGATGAAGTCGAGCTATCTCGACTATGCCATGTCAGTAATTGTCGCGCGTGCGCTTCCCGATGTCCGCGACGGGCTGAAACCGGTGCACCGCCGCATATTGTTCGCGAGTGACGAAGGCGGCTTTGTCGCGGGGCGACCCTATCGCAAGTCGGCCAAGATCGTCGGCGACGTGATGGGCAATTACCACCCGCATGGCGACCAGGCGATCTACGACTCGCTTGTGCGCATGGCGCAGGATTGGTCGATGCGCGTGCCTTTGGTCGATGGGCAGGGCAATTTCGGCTCGATGGACCCCGACCCGCCAGCGTCGATGCGCTATACCGAGGCGCGGCTGGCGAAAGTTGCCAATGCGTTGCTCGACGATCTCGACAAGGATACGGTCGATTTCCAGCCCAATTATGATGGCAGCCGTGAAGAGCCGCAGGTCCTCCCTGCCCGCTTCCCGAACCTGCTGGTCAACGGCGCGGGCGGCATCGCCGTGGGCATGGCGACCAACATTCCGCCGCACAATCTGGGCGAGGTGATCCGCGCCTGCATCGCTTATATCGAAAATCCGGCGATCACTGTCGATGAACTGATCGAGATGATCCCCGCCCCCGATTTCCCCACCGGGCCGCTGATCCTTGGCCAGGGCGGCGCGCGTAATGCCTATCGCGAGGGCAAAGGCTCTATCGTGATGCGCGCGCGGCATATCATCGAGGAAGGCAAGGGCGACCGCCGCTCGATTGTGCTGACCAGCATCCCATTCCAGGTCGGCAAGAATGGCCTTGTCGAAAAGCTGGCCGAGGCGGCGAAGGACAAGCGGATCGAGGGCGTATCCGACATTCGCGATGAATCGAGCCGGATGGGCGTACGGATCGTCATCGACCTGCGCAAGGATGCAACGCCGGAGGTGGTGCTGAACCAGATCTGGCGGCACTCGCCCGCGCAGTCGAACTTCCCCGCCAACATGCTCGCCATTCGCGGCGGGCGGCCCGAAGTGCTGAACCTGCGCGATATCATCGAAAGCTTCATCAAATTCCGCGAGGAAGTGATCACGCGGCGCACCAAGTTCGAGCTGAACAAGGCCCGCGACCGTGCGCATGTCCTGTTGGGGCTGGTGGTCGCGGTTACCAATCTTGATGAGGTGGTGCGCATCATCCGCGGCGCAGCCAACCCGGCGGCGGCACGCGAGGCGCTGATGGCGCGGGCATGGCCGATCGGCGAAATCCTGCCCTATATCCGGCTGGTCGAGGCTATCGAGACCGAAATCGAGGGCGACAGCTATAAACTCTCCGAAGTGCAGGCGCGCGCGATCCTCGAACTGCGGCTCAACCGACTGACTGCGCTCGGCCGCGACGAAATCGGCGACGAGCTGAAAGCACTGGCCGTCGATATTGAGGGCTATCTCGAAATCCTCGCCGACCGCGTCAAACTCTACGCCGTGATGCGCGAGGAGCTGGAGGCCATTGATCGCGAATTTTCGACGCCGCGCCTGTGCGAAATTGCGCCCAGCTGGGACGGGATCGACGATGAAGACCTGATGGAGCGCGAGGAGATGGTCGTCACCGTCACCCATGGCGGCTATATCAAGCGCACCGCGCTCGCCACCTTCCGCGCGCAGAACCGCGGCGGCAAGGGCCGTGCGGGCATGGCGACCAAGGATGAGGACGCCGTCACCGAATTGTTCGTGACGTCAACGCACACGCCGGTGCTGTTCTTCAGCAACATCGGCAAGGTCTATCGCCTGAAAGTATGGCGCCTGCCAGAGGGTGGGCCAGCGACCAAGGGCCGCCCGATGGTCAACCTGCTGCCGCTGGCGGAGGGGGAAACAATCTCCAACGTCCTCACCCTGCCCGAAGATGAGGCTGAATGGGGCGGGCTTTCCGTGGTGTTCGCAACTGCCAAGGGCTATGCGCGGCGCAACAGCATGGATGCCTTTGCCAATATCCCCTCCAACGGCAAGATCGCGATGAAATTTGAAGGCGAGGATGCCGACGACCGGCTGATCGGCGTCGAATTGCTGACCGCCGACGACGATGTGCTGCTCGCCAGCAAATGCGGCAAGGCCATCCGCTTTGCCGCCGACGACATCCGCGAATTCCAGAGCCGCGCCTCCACCGGCGTGCGCGCGATGAAGTTGGCGGAAGGCGACGAGGTCATCTCGCTCTCCATCCTCCACCGCGTCGGCACCACACCCGAAGAACGCGAGGAATATCTGCGCTTTGCCCCGTGGAAGCCCGAAAAAGAGGGCGAACCCGCGCTGTCGCCCGAACGCATCGCCGAAATGGCCGCGCGCGAGCAGTTCATCCTCACCGTCTGCGCCAATGGCTATGGCAAGCTGAGCTCCGCCTACGGCTACCGTCGCACCGGTCGCGGCGGCCAGGGGATCACCAACATCGACAATATCGAACGCAATGGCGACGTCGTAGCGAGCTTCCCCGCGACCAAAGGGGATCAGTTGATGCTGGTGACCGACCAGGCGAAGCTGATCCGGATGCCGCTGGATTCGCTACGCGTGCTGGGGCGTGGAACGGCCGGGGTGCGGTTGTTCAGCGTTGGTGAGAATGAGCATGTTGTCGGGGCGGCCAAGATCGAGGAGAGTGAGGGGGAGGAGGAGGGGTCGACAGTAAATGCAGTTGAATAGCACTGTTTTTGACCCTGCAGAAGATTCGGCTGCTTGGGCGTTGCAGAGTGCTCGCGAGTTACACCAATGCATTGGTGCATTCGCGCGTAACAAAGAAAATTGTTCTTTTGTTACCTCACGTAATGAAGCTGCCAGAACAGAAACAGTAAAATTCAAAATTCATCGGCCATTTCCGAGAGATTTCCGGCGAAAAGCGACAGAGTCGATACAGGCTTCAAAAAATTCTTTCGACCAAACGATTTTTGCTGCACGAAAGCTATTACAGCTACCTCGACAAAAGTCATTGTATTTTCCATGGAGCAAGGACCCACAAGATCTTGAAAAACGTCTTCAAAATCCCTTGATACCTCTTCAGATTCACGACACCATTAGAGATATGCAGCCATACTTTACCGGCGAAAAATATGAAGGTGGAGACAATTTGCTCCGGCGCTTGGCAGCTTTAGCTAACAAAAAGCATACAGTCGGCCTAACCGCAGTTGCTGATGTGGGTTGTGAAATGCAAATGTCTATAAGCACTTCAGGCATAGGATCGTATTACGAGGGCCCCGGAATGTGGGATGCAGAAGCGCAAGAGATGCATATTTCCACGATCACAACTGCGGAATGGCATGACAATAGCTTTGAAGGGGACATCCAAATGCACGTATTTGCAGCATTGAAAGATACTCAGCCGGACCTGATCGAAGCTGTTTTCGGACTAACACATTTTGCCACCGCTGCGGAGTGTTTCCGCTTTAAAGTGCTATCAGTGGTCTCGTAGTTATAGGGAAGCCGCGCAACGCATCGACAATCAGAAGTCTCACATTTAGAAAAATCTTTGCACTTCTTCGCTTTTTGGCAATCTCCGCGTGTAGATTAGCCGTTGCAGATTTCGCGCGAAGTTCGTGAAGAAGCGGAGATGCGCGAAGGGAATTACCGGCGTCCACAGCATTGTCGTCACCCCGTGCTTGACACGGGGTCCCGCTTTTTTTCGATGCAGCGCAACTTAGCGGGACCCCGCATCGAGTGCGGGGTGACGGAGGAGTTTCGCAAATGCCTCCCCCTTTCCAGCGCGGTAGCGCTATTTGGTTTCACGCGAAGGACGCGAAGAGCGCTAAGGATCTTTTCAGCAAGCCCTCGTTTTCGATCTACCCGTCAGCTGAGCATCGATAGTTCAACGATCGCAATTCTATGAGCACCACACTCTTCGCGAACTTAGGGTTCTTAGCGTGAGCCTAAAAAAAAATTAAGCGGGACCCCGCATCGAGTGCGGGGTGACGATGACGGGATGTGTTTGATCAATACCACCGTCTGGCCGCGACCTGCTATTTTCCCCTGTCCTACATATAACCATATAGGTTATAATCCGTCCTTTTCAGCAAAGGACAGATCATGACAGAGCAAATCCCCACCTCCCCCTTGCGCGATGATACCGACGCCAAACTCCCCGCCGCTGCTTTCATCACTTACAAGCACCGCGCCGATGGCTGGAGTGCCGGGCGGCAGGCGGCGTTTCTTTGCCATCTGGCCGATAATGGCGTGGTCGACGAAGCGGCGCGTTGCATCGGTAAACATGTCAGCGGCGGCTATTCGCTGCGACGCACGTCGCGCGGCTATGCATTCAATCTTGGCTGGGAGGCGGCGCTGATTATCGCGCGGCGGGTTGTCGCCGACCAGCTGATGACTGCGGCCATAAGGGGCGAGACGGCCTGCTGGGTGCGCGAAGACAACAAAACCACCTATACGCGGCAGAACAGCCGCTTGTCGCTTACGCTGCTCGACCGGGTCAATCCTGCGATTGCATTGCCCGAGGTGACGGCGGTCGCCATTCGTTTCGACTGGTTTCTGGAGCTGATCGAGGCAGGCGCCAGTGGCGAAACATTATGGTCCTGCTTTTTCGACGATGCCCTGCCGCGCAGCGATGTCCACGCGCGCGACAGGGTAAGGGCTGCGCTTCTACTTTCTGAAGATTCTGCGGATCTCGACGCGGACGACGCCGGCGAGGATGAAGGCGATATCGAGTATAAATCGATCGATGGACCGCCCGCCACAGGGGGGCGCGCAATAGGCTGCCCCGCCCTGTCGTCAGCCCTCGGCGAAATGTCCGCGCTTGACCAGGGTCGTGACCACACCAGTCGCGATCAGCAATACGCCGCCATAATAGAGCCCCCAGATGGCGTAGCTGACCCAGCCCGCCTCGGCGAGCGGCCCCATCCGTGCGAAGATCAGGAGGTCGCTGGCGACAAAAGCCATTGCGCCGATGCCGACGCGGTAGCGCGGGAAATTACTGTTCCATGCCGCCGCCGCCATCGCGGCCACAAACAGCGTATAAACAGCGGCTTGCATTCCCCAGCTGCGATCCTCTGGCAAGAAAAAGGCGATTGCCGGTGCAAGCAACAGCACGGCGAAGGCCAGCAACCTCTGGCTAAACACCGGATGCACGCGCTTGTGCCGCCAGAAC
>ERZ1066122.2585-NODE-2585-length-11639-cov-9.864123_pt1 | contig 11639 bp, 8 predicted proteins | sample MGYA00382769_ERZ1066122 | MGnify/ENA primary metagenome ERZ1066122 (study PRJEB33369, sample SAMEA5778352) | biofilm metagenome | biome: Industrial cooling water; feature: Water cooling tower basin; material: Biofilm | place: United Arab Emirates | collected...
TTCGCGCTCGACATCGTCGGCCGACGCCGACGGTGCTGCCCCGAAGTGCGGAAACAACAGGCGTAACGAGTGCCGCGCGATGATCTCGGCCCGCTCCCGCAAGTGTGACGGGAGCGGGTAGTTGGCGCGTGCCGCATGCACACGCGCCGCAAACGCACGCATCGGATCGAAGTCGGGACGGGTCATGTCCCGATAAGCTACCGCGAATGAGCGTCGCGGGGAGCCGCTACGAGCGATCAGAAGCGACCGAACTTGAAGTTGAGCGTCCCCACCGCACCGCTCAGCCCCGCGTCATTGACGCCGGGCAGGTCGCTGCCGTTCACGTAGCGATAGCCGATCCCCACGCCGGGACGAAACCAGCGGGTCACGTTGAGTTCGAGGTGCGCTCCCGGCTCCGCCACGAACACCTCGGAGGTGAGCTTGCGCGTGGAGACGGTGGACCCGGATTCGGTGCGTGAGTTGTACATCGCCTCACCACCACCGAGCAGCAGCGAGAACGTGCCGTGCACGAGACGCGACGGTTGCGTGATGACCTCGAGTTCGAGGCCGCCGTAACCCAACTGCAGCCAGGGACGCGAGCCGTCGTCGAATCGGAAGTCGGTACGGATGTTCTCGCTGGCCATGCCGTAACCGCCGGCGCCAACCACAAACCGTCGATTGAGGATCACGCCGCCACGACCACCGGTGAACACGGCATCCGCGCCAGCGAGACGACTGAACTTGAGCACCGGACCACCGAAGCCACCGACATCGGTACCGCGACGACCCAGCAAGGTTTCGTCGCGCTGTGCCGCCGCCGGCACCGTCGACAGGGCAACCAGCAACACCGCCGCACTCGCAATGACAAGACGCGGGAACACCACACGATGCACACGCAGCGAACGACTCATGAGACACGACCTCGAACAGGTGACAGTGGGAATGATCTCTTCCTACGCCACAGCGTGCATCATGTTTCGTACGCGTGCGCTCGCGGACCGCCGTGACCGCCTCCGTCGTGCGTCTCGTCCCTACGCGCGCTCCAACTGCGCCAGCCGATCGGCTTCGGCGCGCGTCACGTAGCACTGCAGCCCAACGGGCACGAAGCCCGCGGTGGCAAGCACTGTGCGGTACCACGCGGCCGGCTTGGGTCGCGGCCAGTCCGTGTCACCTTCGTAGGCATCGCCGCGCGCAAACAACTCGAGATACGCGACCCCATCGGTACGACGCGCAACCTGTCGTAATCCGTCGCGCAGCGTGGCGGCATCAAGGTAGTTGAGCATCCCCACGCTCAACACGAGATCGAACCGCTCGGCCGGCGAGAGCACCGTGTCGAGGTCGGTGATGCTCCCCTGTCGCAGGCCACGTCGAGCGCCGTGCGTGGCCACAGCCCACGCGCTTGGATCCACGCCCACGTACCGCAACCGGCGGCGGCGACGTTTGAGGGCGACCCCCCACTGGCCTTCGCCACACCCCACGTCGAGCACCGATCGCACACGCCGCTGCAGAATCCACTCGGCCATGTGCAACACGAAGTCCACCTGACGATGGAACTCGGCGGGCGTCTTCACGCGGTGCACCGGATTGCGATACCACTTCTCGAAGTACGCCGCGTCGTAGCGCTTGTCGCGCGTCACAGAATGCTCCAGAACGCCCGGTCGACATCGATCGCGAGCCGCCACTCACCGCGGGGCACGCCACGTGCAACATCGATGCGCAGCATGTCGTAGAAGAGCAACGCGCCGAGCCCCACCGCCGGGTACACGCCATCGGTGTAGCGCGACACGCGTGGGTCCGTCGACGCCCCACCAAGCAGGACGGCCTGGGTGAAGGGTACAAGTTGCGCACGGGCGGGCGAGCGGCCGAACGAACCGAGCGGCACCGAGGGAAACGGGACCGGCACTCGCAGTTCGAGGCGCGGGGACGCGATGGCGCGTCCCGCGAACGAATGGAACGCATAACCCGGCCCGGAGACCGGGCCACCCGCAAACTGCAGCCATTGCGGCACGAGATCACCCATCGTGACGCCACCGAGCAGGCTCGCCACGAGCGCGCGTCCGCCGGCCAGCGGCCATTCCACGCGCGCGTCGCCTTCAAGCCGCAGGGCGCGTGGCGAGACGACGTCACCCAGGCGTGGCACCACCGTATTGGTCACGCGCGCCGCACCCCTCCCTTCTGCCGCCGTGCCAATCGCGCGGAGCATCACCACACCGCGTCGCGTGTTCGCGTCGCCAAACCGCGAGGTGTGGGCCACGTCGAGGCGGAGGCCATCGAGCGCAAACGCGGGCAGTGTGGGCGCGAAACGACCACCAATCGGCTCCGCGACGACACGCAGCGGGGCCTCACGTTCCCACGCCGCACGCACCGACCACCGCGTCGAACCGCCAGGGCGCCAGCCGAGCCCGATGGCGCGCAGGTCCACCTGCGTCGTGTAGTCGCTCCCGAAGAACAGCGACCCGAGCGAGTTGGTGACACCAGCGCGTTCGCGCACACCGAGGTCCCGATACTGTCGCTCGACGAAGACCTCGAGCACCGGCGCGCCGCCGAGCGGTGGACGTCGATCAAGTGAGAGCCGTCCTTTCGGCTGCCCGTCATCGACGCCGAAGCGCGCGCGCGCGCTGACGGTGAGCGCGTTCGCCCAGCGGTGCGCGAGACCGAAGCCGAACGCCAGCCCCTCGGTGCGCGTGTGACGAATCGCATCGGAGATGCCCTTGCCCGCCGCCGCCAGCGTGACCGGCCGCGCCAGCGCTGCCGCACGCACGGCTGCTTCGGCCCGCAACTGCGCATCGCGCACATCGTCGTCGCGCGCGACCCGCATGTCGGGCGGCAGCACATCGATCACTTCACCATCGAACGCGTAGCCCCGCAATGAATCACGCGAGACACTGCTCCACGTCGGAAGAAACTGTGTGCCGGGAGCAAGCCCTTCGTTGACGTCGTAGTTGGCGACATCCCAGTGCCCACGCACGATGCCGCGTGCCGGGATGTCGAGCCACGTGCTGCGGCGCACGACCTCGACTTCCTGTCGGCGCGGCAACCACCAGCGTCCGCGCACGAGCGTGTTCTCGAGCGTGACGACGAGCGTCTCGATGCGCTTGTCGAGAATCGCGGCGCGGGTGAACGTCAGCGACAACCGCACGACCGCGCCGGTTTCGCGATCGAGAAACACGCTGCCTACCGCGCGTGGCGCGGCCACGTTCAGCGGGCGGAAGCGCACTTCGTCCACCACGACCATGCGATCGGGGAGCCGCATGGAGAAGGGCTCACCCGATTGGTACTCGTAGAGCGTGTCGGCGCCGGCCGCGAGGGGATGCGGCACATCGGCCACGTCGTAGCCATCGCCCAGGCGGATGCGATCGGGCAGATTGTCGAGCACCACCCCGTATCGATCGCGGTAGTAGCCCACGTTCATGGGCATCAGTGACGTGTCGCGTCGCCCCACGAGTTGCTGCGCACTTCGACCGGGCTGCCACCATGACACGCGCAGCGCGAGCTGTTCCGACTGCACCACGCGCGGCGGATCGCCGTCTTCCCCAAGCTGACCAAGGAACGCCAGAAAGCCGCGTGCGGTCGCGGCATAGTCGATGAGCGTACTGTCGGCGAGTTGCAAACCACGACGCGCGATCGCGCGCTGCACGTGCGCTCGTGCTACCGAGTCGCCCCAGGTGTCCGCCGACAGCTCCCGGCGTGCCTCGATCGATTGATCCTGCGCGGACTGCGCGTGCACGCGAGCCTCGGGTGCTGCCGCGCTCAGCGCGACGAGCACCATGCTGCCTCGTGCGACCAAGCACCCCCACGACAGTGAGATGGGCACGCGGATCATTCGCCCGTGCTGGAGCGGCGCGCCGGTTCGGCCACCAGTCGCCACCCCGCAAATCCCGCCGGATGTGCCGCCGCGACCTTGGGTGGTGCCACCACGAGATACACCCAGCCAATCTGCCAATCTTCGAGGCGCGCCGAGTCGGCGTTCACCACGCGCGGCGTACGAAACGGTGTGCGGGCAACGACCTGAACCGCGAGCGGCGTGGTGGCACCCGCGGGTTCCGAGAGCCACGCCGTCCGTCCAACCACCAACGGCACGGCATCACTCGCACCCCAGTGCAGCGCAACGAGCGTATCGGGTGCGGCCGCAAGGCGCCCTTCGAGCACAATCGGCGATGAGGTGGCGACACCGCGCGCGGGTGGGGAGACGAGGGCGACGCTGTCGAGGCGACGCAGGGGGAAACGACGCAGTGTCCAGCGGTCGAGTCGGCGAAGCCCGAGCGAATCGCCCATCATGCGCTCTTCGGCGACGCGCGTCGCGACGTCGCGTATCGTGTCGCGATCGATCGGCGGCGCCACCATCGAGAGCGCGGTGCGCAACGCCACATCATCGAACGCCGCGTATTGCCACAGCGCTTCGTCGGTGCGCGTCACTTCGAGCAAACGGCGCACGGCCACACGTACCGCATCTCCCAACAACGCGCGGCGCTGCGCCTCCGACCACGCATCGCGCGGCAGCAGTGAATCGACGTGGGCACGCGCCCGTCGTTCGAGCAGCGGCGCCGGCGCGCCAGCCCAACCGTCTCGCAGCGCCCGCGAGAGCACCGCATCGGCCACGTCACTCACGCGTCGTGCCTCGGTCGGCGACAGCGCCAACGGCACCGCCGACGGATCGAGACGCGCGGGGGCGGGAATGCGGACATCAGGGGTCAGGCCGCCGGTGACGCGCCCGTTGACCTCAGTGCGTCGTTCGACGGGCTCACGACTTGGTGGCAACCAGCGCGCTGTGGTCAGACGCAACGCGAGATCGCCGCGAAGCGGCACGATGCGCTGCACATGCGCCTTGCCATAGGTGGCTTCGCCCACAAGCATCGCGCGCGCGTGATCACGCAGTGCGGCAGCCAGGAGTTCGGCGGCGCTCGCCGTGTGTCGATCGACGAGCAGCACCATCGGCAGATCGGGCCAGCGACTGCGGCGCGCGATTTGTGGATCGAGGCCACGTTCGCCGCGGCGCTCGAGCGAGGCGACGAGCTGTCCGCGCTCCAGAAAGAGCTCGGCCGCCCGCACCCCTTCCTCGTACAAGCCACCGCTGTTGCCCCGCAGGTCGAGCACCAGCCGCGAGACCCCTCGCTCCCGCAGCGTCGCCACAGCCTGCTCCAACTCGGCACCCGCGCCGCGGGCCAGCGAGGCCAACCGCACGTAACCGCTGCCATCTTCGAGCCGTAGCGCCGCCTCGACGGCCGGCCGCTGCCAGGCGCGGCGGGCGACCGCAAACGCGAGCGTGTCGCGACCGCTCGCTCGGACGGCCAGGAGCCGCACGGTGTCCCGCAGCGCCGGCGCCGAGGCGTCGGTCGCCACGGGGGTCGGCGCCCACGCGTCGGTCGCCGGCCGGTCATCCATAGTGAGCAGCACGTCGCCGGCGCGGACACCCGCGAGGGCGGCCGGTGACCCCGCCGCCACACGCCGCACCAACGCGCCATCGGCCCGCAGGCGCACCGTGAGCCCCAATCCCTGCCCTTCCCCCTGCAAGGTGCCGCGATAGGAGGCCGCACCTGCGCCGTCGAGCAGCGCGGCGTAGGGATCACCGAGCTCGTGAAGCATCCCCTGGACGGCGCGCCGGATCAGCACGTCTTCGGGGAGCGAATCGAGAAAGTTGGCCCGGACGGAGTCGATGGCGGTGGACAGCAGCGGCGCCCGATCCCACGCCGCATCGCGCTGAACACGCCATTGTCCATACCATGAACCGAACACAAAAGCGCCAGCAACGGACCACATAACAACAACGCGCCGACGGACCTGTCGTGAGGTCAACCCGAGGCGAGCTGGCGACGGCGACGACGACACGATCGGCACCCCGGAATCCGGCGTGCCGTCCGCTCCCTCGTGCTGCCGCCTTACCTCAGACACCGCGCCATTCTCGCGCCCTCTGGGCACTCTCCACCTGAGGCCCCCGTTGCGTGTATAGTGTGTGGTAGCTGTACCGCTGGACGAGCCGCGCGTTCCGCCCGTTCCAAAGTAGTGCGCCTCGCCAGTCTTTCGGTCGTGCCCCGTGCCGGCGCGAACGCTCCGCCGGTCTGCAGGGTAGTGCCCTCGGGCTCGACCCACTGTGTTGTCGCTTCGTGCGCTGCGTGCCCCGTCCTGCGCGACGGGGGGCGTCCGCGCGTCCCCGGCCCCCGTTGCCTCGAGTGCCGTGCACGCTGATACCCCCGTCACTTCTCCCGTCCTCGAGCGCCTCGCCGAAGCCGCCTCGGACGGACAGCCCATCGACCTCCCCACCATCGTCCCACCGGACGAACGGCCGGAGCCGTTGGTGGAGCGTGTCCTCGCGCCGTTCCAGCAGTTCATGCACGCCGAGGCCTCGGGTGGTCTCGTGCTGCTCTTCAACGCGATCCTCGCGCTCGTCTGGGCCAACTCACCCTGGAGCGCGAGCTATCACCACCTCTGGGAAACAAAGGTCACCATCGGCGCCCCCGGCTTCGGCCTGACCGAATCGCTGCACCACTGGATCAACGACGGCCTCATGGCCGTGTTCTTCTTCGTGGTGGGCCTCGAGATCAAGCGCGAAGTGCTCGTGGGCGAACTCGCGAGCGTGCGACAGGCGGCGCTGCCGCTCTTCGCGGCCGTCGGCGGCATGGTCGTTCCCGCGCTCGTGTTCAGCGCCCTCACGCTGGGCACCGAGGCCGCGCGCGGCTGGGGGGTGCCCATGGCGACCGACATCGCGTTCGCCCTTGGCATTGCGGCGTTGCTCGGCTCGCGCGTGCCCACGAGTCTCAAGGTATTTCTCGCCGCACTCGCCATTGTCGACGATATCGGCGCGGTGCTCGTCATCGCGCTCTTCTACACGTCGTCGATTCAGGCCATGGCGCTCGCCGTCGCGGCCGTCGTGATGGTCGGGCTCATCGGACTCAATCGCGCCGGCGTCCGCACCGCGATCCCGTACTTCGTGCTGGGCGCCATCCTGTGGGTGGCGTTCCTCAAGAGCGGTGTGCACGCCACCATCGCTGGTGTGCTGCTCGCGTTCACCATCCCGGCCAGCACGCGCATCAGTGGTCAGCAGTTCCTGCACGAATCACTGTCGCACATCACCGCCTTCGACGCCGCGTGCGAGAACGATCCGGCGGAGTTCCGCACCGTGCAGCGCCATCAGGAGCCGATCTTCGCCCTCGAAGACACGGCGCAGCGCGCGCAGTCGCCACTCCTCCGACTCGAGCACAAGCTGCACGGGGTGGTCGCGTTCGGCATCATGCCTATCTTCGCGCTCGCCAACGCCGGAGTGACCCTGCCCAGCAACATCGGGGCCGCCATCGGTGACGCGGCCGTGCTGGGCATCTTCTTCGGCCTGCTCATCGGCAAGCCGCTCGGGATCACGCTCTTCTCGTGGCTCGCCGTACGCCTGCGCCTCGCGGATCTCCCCACGGGCGCCACGTGGCATCAGGTCATCGGCGTCGGCGCGCTCGGTGGCATCGGCTTCACCATGGCGCTCTTCATCGCGGCACTCGCGTTTGGCGAAGGCGCCGCGCTCGAGTCGGCGAAGCTCGGCATTCTCGCCGGGTCACTCGTCGCCGGCATTGTCGGCTGGCTGTTGCTGCGACGAGGCACCCCCGACGCCTCCTGAGCCATCGACGATCGCTCAGTGCCCGCCGCCACCCCGGAAGCTCTCCGGGGTGGCTTCTTTCGATCGCAGCAATGAGATGCGGAAGAGAATGGGGCCGATCGATTCGTTGATCGCAATCGTCGCGAGGAACAACGAACGCATTTCCTCGCCGCGCGCCGGATAGGCAGCGGCCACCACACTCGACAGACCGATCGCTACACCGGCCTGGCTGATCAACCCCATCCAGGTGTACCGCGCGACCTCCGGCTCGGCCTTCGCCCACCACGCACCAAGCTGCGTGCCCGCCCAGATGCCCGCGGCGCGCACGAGCACGATCGGAATCACCAGCGGCCAGAGCTGCAACACCGCCTCCGGCTTGATCTTCGCACCCGCGAGCGCGAAGAACACGACAAAGATGGGCGCTCCCGCACGCTCCATCGCGTGCCGCAGATGCTCACCTTCGCCACCGCCCCAGTTCTCGGCCACGAAACCCGCCACCAGCAGCGTGAGCAGCGTCTCCACGTGAATCAGCGCGGCCAACTGGGCGCCGAAGAACGCGACCAGAATCGCGAAGATGAACAGCTCGCGCCGAATGAAACGCAGGTAGAGCGCGACGACCGCGCCAAGGACTGCGCCCACCAGGACCGCACCACCGATCTCCCACAGGACGAGGAACGAGTTGCCCGCGGCCGCGCCGCCTGAGGGCGGCGCGAGCACCCGTGCGAGCGCAAGTGCGCCGGAAAACGACAACACGACCGCAACGTCCGCGAGCAGCACCACGCCGAGCGTCGTGCGCGCCACCACACCTTTCGCACCGCTCTCGCTCAGGAGCGCCATCGTCACGGCAGGTGAATGCACCACCGCCACCGACGCGAACAGGATCGAGAAGCCGAGAATCTCCGTCCACGGTGCGCCGTTGAGGAACGGCAGGAACCGATGCAGCAGCGCGATCACCGTCGCGATGCCGACGAATGCCACCGACAGCTCGGCCGTCATCATCTTGACGAGCACGACACCGCGCTTGCGCACTTCATCGAGCTGCAGCTCCGCGCCGGCGAGGAACGCGATCAGCGCGATCGCGAGTTCGCTCACCGGTGCCAGCTGATTCATCACCGGCACCGAGACGAAGTTGAGCGCCGCCGGTCCCACCGCGAGACCCGCGGCGAGATACCCCACGATCTTCGGCAACTTGATCGTGGTGGCCAGCTCGCCCACGCTGTACGCGCCGAGAATGAGAAAGCCGAAGGCCATGAGCACGAGCGCCGGCGCCGTACCTTCGCCGAGCGGCAGCACGGCCTGCATGAGCAGGTAGAGCAGCGCGAGCACGATGACACGACGCATCAGCGACGCTCCTCGCGCGACGGACCCGTCTCGATCTGCAACGTGGTGCTGCCTTCGTCGATCACCGGCGCCACGAACTCGCCGGTGTCACCGTTCGACGCAACGGCTGCACTCGGCGTTGCCTCTTCGTCCACCCACGGCAGTCGATGCGCGAGATCACGCAGCGGCTCCACGATCGGCGCGAGCGCCGCGCGCACGAACCGCGCCGCGGCAAACTCCGTCAGCAGCACGGACGCCAGCGCCGCCGTGAACACGACGTCACCAATGGGCAGCTCCGGACGCCGCGCGTAGTCGAGCGCGAGCGCGACCGTGAGGCGACCCTGCCCGATGAGCGCTTTCCCCCACTCGGCGCCCAGCTGCGGCGTGGCCGCGTTCCACCGGGTGCTCAGTCGCGTGCCCCACACCTTCGTCGCCGTTCGTGTCGCGAGATACAGCGACAGCACCGCGATGACCGTCCACGACGTCGTGGGACGCCACGACAACCCCGCCAGCAGCAGCAGGACGTAGTAGAACGGTCGCTCGGCGCTCGCGAGCACCGTGCGCAGCTCCGCGCGACCACGACTCGTATTGACCAGCACGATGCCCACCACAAGCGTCGCGAACACCGGCGACACGTTCAGATACGCGGCGGTGCCGCTCGCCAGAATGACCGCGCCCGCGAGCGACACGACGAGTCGATCGACGTTGCGCTCCTCACCCAGAAACAGGTGAAAGAGCGTGCCGCCCAGCACACCAATGCCCGCCGTGATCACCGCCCACTCCGTGGGCGTCGGCGGTCGCGTCGCGTTCACCGGGGCGCGGTGCACCCACGCGAAGAGAATCCCCACCGTGAGCACCGCCACGAAGGCGTTCACACCAAGCGACGTCTCGAGCTGATTCACCACCGGAACCCGTCGCTGTCGATCGCGCAGGGCGATGTCGAGCCCGGCCGGCGTGGAGGCCACCGCGATCGCGCCGAGCGCGAGCGCGGGCACGATCGCCCAGAACTCCGACGTCAGCCCGAGTGCCGGAAACGCCCACCAGAGCGCCGCCGTCACCACGCCGAGCGTGAGCAGCGATTCGATCACGGCGAGCCGGAACGTGAGCCCGGTGATGCGCACGAGCCGCGGCAGATAGAACTGCATCCCCACCGTGAGCCCGATCCAGCCAATGCCGAGTACGATGATCGGCCCGAAGCTCTCGGCGGCCTCCTGCGGGATCACCCCGGAGACCTGAGGGCCGAGCAAAATGCCCAGCACGAGGTACTCCGCCCCCGACACGATCAGCAGGCGCTTGGCCAGCCACTCGTACAGGAGGTGGGTCGCGAGGTAGGCCGTCGCGACGATGATGATCAGGACGAGCGAAGCGCTCACGCAGGCAGGGCCGAGGAGACAAGGGACGAACCCTCGCAAACTACCCCGGATCGCCGTTGCTGCCACGGGTTGACAGGCGCGTTCGAAGCGCGGCCACGTGTCACGATCGGCGCACACACGCACCGTGTCGCTAGTTTCCGAGCAGTGTCCCGCCCGTTGGAACCTCCTGACGCCGCCGCCGCGTCAGCACCGGCCGTCAGCGCACCGCTCGGCACGGTGCTGCTGCTCGGGTCGCTCATGGCGTTCGGTCCGTTGTCCATCGACACGTACCTGCCGGCGTTCCCCAACATCGCCCGCACCTTTTCCGCCGACGCGGCGGCGGTGCAGCGGACGCTGTCGGCGTACTTCTTCGGGCTCGCCGTGGGGCAGGTGCTGTACGGTCCGCTGGCGGACCGCTTCGGCCGACGGCTGCCGCTGTTGGGCGGTATCACGCTCTATGTGATCGCCGCACTCGGCTGCGCCACCGCGCCGTCGGTTGGCGCGCTCACCGGCTGGCGCTTCGTGCAGGCCCTCGGGGGATCGGCGGGGATGGTCATCACGCGTGCGGTCGTGCGCGATCGATATCCGCCGCGCGAGATGGCGCGCATCTTCTCGCAACTCATGCTCGTCATGGGCGTCGCGCCCATCCTCGCGCCGCTCATCGGCAGTACGCTGCTCGGCCTCACCGGGTGGCGTGGCATCTTCTTCGCGCTCGCCACGTTCGGGATCGTGTGCGGTCTCGCGCTCGCGCTGCGCCTCGACGAATCGCTGCCGGTGGAGCGACGCATGCGCGCCGGTGCCGGGGTGATCGTGCGCACCTATGTGGACCTGCTGCGCGATCCACGATTTCTCGCGCCGGTGTTGGGCGCGGGTTTTCTCTGGAGCACGATGTTCGTCTACATCGGCGGCGCGCCGTTCCTCTACATGGAGCGGTTCCACCTGGCGCCGAGTGTGTTCGGGGTGCTGTTCGCACTCAATGCCGCCGGCATGATCGGCTCGGCGCAGATCAACGCGCGTCAGTTGCGCGTACATGCGCCGGGCACGCTCCTGCGATTCGGCGCCGTACTCGTCACGGCGGGCGGCGCCGGCGTGCTGCTCGCGCTGCTGCTCGACGTCGGGGGGCTGCCGCTTGTCGCGCTCTCGTTGTTCGTGATGCTGTCCGGACTCGGCTTCGTGGGCGGCAACGCCAGTGCCGCCGCACTCGCGCCGTTCCCGCACGTCGCCGGCAGCGCCTCAGCGCTCATGGGTACGGTGCAGTTCGCGATCGGCGCCACGGCCGGTGCCGTGGCCAGCGCCCTCTTCGATGGCACCGGCGTGACCACCGCCGTGGTCATCACCACCGTCGCCCTGCTCGGCGGCGCCATCGTCGTCCGCGCCCGCGTGGGAGATCGCTGACACGGTTCGGTGCTCGC
>ERZ1066122.2587-NODE-2587-length-11638-cov-6.427523_pt1 | contig 11638 bp, 4 predicted proteins | sample MGYA00382769_ERZ1066122 | MGnify/ENA primary metagenome ERZ1066122 (study PRJEB33369, sample SAMEA5778352) | biofilm metagenome | biome: Industrial cooling water; feature: Water cooling tower basin; material: Biofilm | place: United Arab Emirates | collected...
CCATAGGTGTCAGTTGCAGCGTCGATGCATTCTTGTGTTGTTGTCGTCTGAGAAATCGATACTAAGGCGCCTTCAGGTTTCAGATCGATATCGTGTATGAGTGAAATAAAAAAAGACAAGAAAACACGCGCAATCGCTTCCGTGCTGTCTGAGTGAGAAGAATTTTCTGTGTCTGGTACTGCTGATGTGGGTATTGCAGCGGTCACCAACGACGCAAGATCACTCGACTGGATTAAATCCTCCAAAAGTTTACGCGTTTCGCTCTCGTAGTAAATTAATAAAGTAGCAACAAAACGCCTGTTATCTAGCAGAAAATCTTTGGGAGAAATAGTGCTAGTCATGGAACAGCAAAAAAAAATCACACAAACGGGTATCCCACGTTTATCGCGGTTTTTTTTGTAGTGATGGTACGTTACTTTTTTAAGGGAGAATCGATGCAGCAACGAACCAAAAAAAACTAATTAAAAAATATCCTGAATATATTGCGTTTCTGAAAAAAGTTTTTTACTGTTGTGCACCACAGTCAAAACAAACTATAAGGATACTGTGTACCAAGCCAGGCCTTTTTTGTTTTGGACAAGGCTTACCTAATGCGCTATTGGTTGATACGGGTATGTTACCAAAATTGGGTTGCGAAGTGCCTAACACTTACGGTCTCTTTTAGTATGTTCATTTCTCTGGCCTCATTAACCGCAAGCTTTTCGTCTCGTAAACAAAGCTTTTTTTTGTTTTCGCTTCATTCGATTATTGTAAAAGCTCACAAAAATAATATTCATAGCGGTATAGCTCATTATTTTTGAGTGATTCTTCTATGAGTGTCAAAGGTACGGCCGGTGCTTCCGCCGGCAAGCCAAAAATACCAGCACCATCCATGACGCCACAGCCCCAAAAGATGGCACCACCTGCTAAACTAGATACTCAAAAAACTATTGCTACAGCTCCTATCACCCCAAAAAAGCCTGCTCCCTCAGTGGCTACTCCGAAAGAAAAGCCGCCGAGTGTATTAGGAGCGGCCGTATCGCAACATCAACACCCTACTCAATCACCGGTGGTTGGTGAAGATGCCGAAGCAGAGCAAGAACGAGCGCAAGCGATGCACGCTTGGAAAACCTTCACAAAAACTGCAGCGAGCAAGTCAGAAAAAATCAAGTTTCTGAAGCAGAATCTTGCAGATAACGAGCTTATAGCGCCTGTGACTGGCGGAGAGGAATCCATGCTGAATGAGGAACCGCAAGGACAGCTAAAGCAGGAACATGGATATGCAACAGGAGCAGCAGCAAAGAAACGCACTTCAAATGCTGAAATTCAAAAAGAGACACCCCAGCAACAATTTGGCGCGAATACGATTGAAACAGGCGATAAGAAGAGGGTGAAAACGCTTTCAGATGTGGTTAGACCAAAGGGCGCTAGTAGTAATAGCAATCCTGTTTTATCGGCTAAACCCGCAGCAAAACAACAGGCTCCTAGTGTTGGTAGCGCTACTTCTGCAACTGTTGCTACTCCTGTGCTTAAAAAGCCTGTCGTTGCTACCACACAAACGCGCGACGTCGCATCTCAAAGCAGTGGTATAGGCGGCTCGTCGACAGAAATGCTCAGCGATCTTGCCGAGGGGTTACCTCCTATGCGATTTATGAAAACAAAAGACTTTCAGCAGCAACAACAACAACAACAACAACAACAACAACAACAACAACAACAACAACAACAACAACAACAACAACAACAACAACAAAAAGCTGGTTACCCCACTCAGACACAGCGGAAAAGGCGCAAACGTTCAGAGAGAAGGAGTGAAAGTGCTGATTTACGTCCTGAACTACTAGACCAAGAGGAAGAAGGAGAAGAAAACGAGGAGCCTTCTTCGATAAAGAAAGACTCAAATTACGAGGAGGATGAAGCTGAGGAGGAGGAGGAAGAAGAAGACTCAGACTACGCCAGAGTTGCTTTTGAAACTCGTCACGAAGCCCCGTCCAATGACGAAAACGAGATTTCTCAGCATTCTATTCTATCGCCAAGTAGACACAAACAGATTGCTCACGTATCCGATAATATTCCTATTGAGAGCACAAGAAGGGGCTCAGCTCAGCACACTCCAATCGATATGCGTGAATACATACGTGCTTTCAAGCTCAAATTTGAGAAAGAAGGCAAAGACACTGAAGGTCGTGATTTGTCGGTAGATCAGCAACAGGCGTCTGGTACTTCATTGCCTCACGGTCAGCAGCAACAGCAACAACGGCCTTCTGTCCCTTTAGTCTCGCCTCAACAACAACGCCAAGAAGACATCGCCAAGAGACATGCTACAGTGTTTTTGGAGCAGAATGTACCAGAAGAGATGATCACGCATTATTTGATGAAACGTACAACAACTCACGAACAGCAGAAAGAAGCTCTAGTGAAGAATGGGCCATCTGCTGAGACGCAGAACACTCAGTATATCGATATTGATTTTGATTATGCTCAGGCAGAGTGTTACCACGAACCTGTTCTTCCTTTCAAGCCTTGTGATCGAGGAGAGGCTTGTTGGTGGAAAACTCAGGAGCCTCCGCATCCTTATGGCAACTTTATTTGTGAACAATTTGTGCCACCAGAAGTACGCGCACGCTATCGCGAACGCAGGGAGCTGCCCAAGGAAGGAGAGTGTTCAAATTATTGCTTGGTAGACTGTATACTTTACGAGAACGCTATTCGAGACATGGATCGTGCTAGCGGTGGAAAGCGCGCAGCGCAACCTAGGATAAGGTTTCTATTCGGAGAACCTGGAGGCTGGAATTTGTGGTGTGCTAGGCCACCAACAGAGGGGCATAGCGAGTTACTGGCCGAGAATCTTCGTCACTACCATCGGAATCATTTCATCCCGTCGTTAATTCTGACTGAAGTGCCAGTTGTTGCCACCGGATTCGCACAATCAATGCAACAAAGGCAAGGCAACGCTACTCCTGCAACCAAGTACGTTGCTCTAAGAACCTGGCGTGAACGCGGTATCTGTCGTTTTGTGGACGGGTCTCATCACAAAGTAATGTCACGTGTGAATCCTCAGAGTGAAATCGACTTTGAGATGGGCGAATTCAACTTAGAGGACGTTATTCGAAGATATTTCCAGGCTTATCGCCGTGATTTTCTTCTCATGGATACGGTCTCTTCTGTTTTGGACACAATCGATAGAAAATACATCAAAATCGCTAAGCCTGGATCTATCATTAGTAATGCAATGAACAAATTCAACGATAATTTGCGAGAGTGGCGCGCTGATGTGTGGAAGAATGTAGACATTCTCAACAAAGATCCTGCTTCTCGTGCTGCTGCAGGCATGTCGCTCCAAGAACAGGAACAATTGGAAGCAGAGATTGACGTACACAAGCTCAAAGCCGAGCTTGTTGAGCGCATATCCACATTCGAAACAGAGATCACTATGGACTTGGCCGAATTGAAGCAAATTGCCATAACAGAAAAAGATCCTGTGCTTATGATAGCTGATCTGGTCCTTCGTGACTTCCCCAGTAGCATTGAACTGTTTAAAAACGATGATTATCGTACCGAGCGCTTGCCCGAGGATTTTGCAGACTCGGCATATTACGTTGGAAACTACTGGGATATTATCAGGGACATTGTCTCTAAAGCGCCAAATTCCGAGCATATTGTTGCACCTGAGATCACACAGGAGGATGAGCGCGGACAGTTGATACGAACTCACATGATATATTGGCTTCTGCACATTCGCATGAATGCGGTGTACCATTTATTAGATAGTATCATACGTCCCGCACTAACTCACGTTTCGAATCCAATGATGGATGTCGGTTCGACCGCTTCGACTACTGGAGGAGCTGCTTCTAAGAAACAACCCTCTTCAGACCGTCAACAAGGCAGTTCTTCGAGTTCTGGGTCTACGTTACTTTACCGCGCCTACACTTCAATTAAAAGATCAGGGGTAGTTGGATTACAAAACAACGCCGCTGGCGCCGACGAGATTAGCGGAGCGCATCATAGCCATCAGGCACGCCCTGCTGCAAAATCAGGTTGGAAAGGAGAAGAAGAGACTTTTCGCACATTGAAAAATGTCCACGATAAGCTGGCTGCATTTCGTGATTGTCATACAACGCTTACGGAATGGTTTGTTAAGAGGCTTATGAGTCACGAGCGCTGTGATGATCAGTATCTTCTGGAGACTGAAGAAGGACGTAATACCTGGATGAAGATCAAGCCAGTCATGGATGGACCATACGCACCAGAAGACCGGAAGCAAGTCATGTACTCTGAGAAGATACGCGACTCAAACTTCAACGCTGATGCTGTTCTTGCTTATTACAAAACGAACTTGTTGTCTGCTGAGATGAACTTGGCACGTTTTTTAGAACATCAACAGCGAACACAGCAGTCGGGAAAAGCGCTTCAGGAGGGGGAGGAACTCCAAAGTGTTGAAGACAATACAAAGCCGTTTACCAAGCAACCGCAAAAAACATTGTACATTATCAATCTCTCTGCAGTTGACGAAGTTGATGAAAACAGCAACGCAGCCCAAACTCCCCCTCCGCCTCTTAACAAAGAGGAGCTACTTTCAATGGGCATCTTGACACACACGTTAAAGGGAAACACTCGCACTAGGCGCCATGCACCAGAAGCTCTCTTTGTTGACCCTCTAAAAGCCTTGCTGAAGAGAGGGGCGTTAAAGGAAAGTGACTACAGCATTTTTTGCGAGCCTTCTGTTTGGTCCCAGCGAAGACGCCAGTTGTTCAGCAGTGCTGTTCACAACACCGAACCGCTGATTACGACACTCGGCAGTAATGTGGATAATTGGCCTGGAGTGCGTCTGATAAACGATGTTACCATCCCTGGCGACACCGAGCACATGATGTCCATGGATATCGACCTGCGATTAGTGTTCTGTGATTTTAAGGACACTTTGAGTTGGGTGCGCAAAGAGTGTGTCTCGAATCCAACACATTTTGCGCTATCACTCACTCAACTGGCTAATGATTTTCCGCACTGGAACGTTGGTCTGAGTTACGATGAGCTGAGAAATTGTTCTGAAAATCTCACAACAGTCCTTGCGCTTGAATTGCGTGTGCATGTAGCAATGGAACTGCGCCTAGCAGAAGAGCGCATGCTCAAGGAGCTTCTGGATATGTCGCTCATTGATGCAGAACGCATTATATTTGATAAAATGCCGCCGCCACCGCCTTCGTCAAATGTTAAAAAAGAGCCAGACACCAATATTCCTGTTGCAGGACCTTTTGATGAAGATTCATGTAAGCTTTCGATCGCATTGGAAAAGTTAGAAAGCTGGCTTGATGCAGTCGGATTCGCATTTTACATCATAAACGACCCTCTCACGTCATCGATACCACAAAACAAGCGTATGCCATTCCCTGGGACACCTGAGCAACAAATCCGAATGCTCGCACTGAAGCGTTATGTGTCTGAGAAGCGCGAGTTGATCTATAGACTTCAGGCTTTTCTACAGGATCACGTCGAGTTGGCACAGGCTATTATCACGCCTATCATAAAGATTTGGAAGTCTGGTTCTGTGACTGCAGAAACAGCACACGAATTGATGAATTGGCTCACTGATGAAAGTCTTATGATGCCTCGCGAAGCTCTCAAAGGCGAATCGATATACCATTTGTACTATCCGTTTGACGGATGTGGCCTCTATCAAGACAATTTGATAGACTGTGCAAGTGCAATGACTAATGTGAAATTTGTGTCGGACGTAGCAGACAAGGAACCTATAAACCTTGGACGTACAAAATTCTTACCTGTGGTATGCCACATACGTGAAATGCACGAAAAGACGGATGACATCATTGCAACCAATCCAGCCTACCGCGATTATTGTCATCAGCAACTACGCTGCGCAGTACATGGAAACTATCGACGCAGCACTGTCCGTGCGAGTTTCATGCAATCGGTCTGGTTGAATATTTGGTTAGATGAAGTGGAAGCTCAACATGCCAACAAAGAACATATCGATTCTTATGCCGATATTCTCGCACACGCTATTCGCGAGCATATTATCATAGAGCAGTACAACAACGCAAGTATCTATGACACGGTGCGCATTCTGTTCCCCAGCTACACGGTCTATGAGAATTCGTGGCTACCCACAGTAGTCGACAGGTTCAGAGCAGAGCTCTACACTGCGCTGCAAACGCGTATAGAGTCTGTTCTACAGGCTCAGCAAGAGTGGTGTGAATCTGAAGAAGGTTCGCCTGCTTCCGAAGAGCATGTGGTTAATTCTATGCTCTATAAGATCCGCTATAACGTGGGCTGGTTCACTGAGGCTATGCAACGTCACATATCGAGCTTCACACAAGATGTCATAGTTTCCTTGAACACACAGGCCAAAACGAACTTCAACAATCCTGCACCCACCGTATTCCGCCGACCGAAGACTGACTTTATCAAATATTTCTGCAAGAGAATGCGCGAAAGCTACCTTGGATATCGTGTAAAGTATTTTATGCAAGAGGAACGATTCGAGTTGCCGCAAGGATATTGGGTTCCTCTAAGCGAAAACTACAGGAGTCTGGTGGAGTACAAGAAGGCAATAGCGCATTATACCGATTGCGTAGACGTGAAGGATGTTCTAGGCTCGAAGGGGGCGACCTTTCTGCGAAATATCGGCATTAGCGAAGATGGGATTAAATTCATGAAGGTGATTTACAGACAATTCATGCAACGCGCTCAAGACTCGGAAATCGATAAACTCATCCAAGCCATGAAGCCTCGTGACAGGACTCTATGCTATCACTTCTACAACGGGTTGCGTCTCAGTAGCAAGGAGTATGTCTCTTTGCCTCTTGACACCTATCGCAGACAAGAAGCAGCTCTGAGAAGGCATTACAATATTCCAGAGAACGAGCCCTTACCGTTGAAGACCGCCTGCTTATACTTCTGTGGCAAGAATGCATGTGGGCAGTTACTTACCTTTGTGAGGCCGTTCTATGGTTCTGGTTGTGATGGCAATCGTCAGTTGTGTCTCGACTTAGACGCTGGGCGTGTCTTCTGTGATCCTAAGAACGCAGCGGAAATCTCCGAGGCTATGATGGCAAGCTCTTTTGCAGAATTATTGCAAAATGCCGCGGAGTTTGCTGTGTCAGTATCAAATGCTGCTGGTGGAGGGGTTAATCAGACTGATACAACGTCAGATGTGATTCAGGCACTGTCTGGTGTTTATAGTGAATCAAATCGCGAAGCACTGCCCGCTAATGCAATCGCGCAATCTGCAGTCGAAGCCACGCGTAATTCTGTTTCTGTCAACTTACCACGAAAGATGCACCTTCCGACAGTCATATTTGATGCTCTGAACGAGTGGATTAGCCAGAGGAACATCGTGGCGCAAATGATACAGAAAACTAAAAAGCCTGGCGTGCGCCTAGAGAATGCCCAGAAGCGCCTGGTCATCCTTAAGAAGAAACTCATCCAAGCACTGAATAAAGAGGGTCGTAGAGACATGCGAGAGGAGTATCGCATTTTGGACGAAGAATCGGACGTGTACGCCGTACCCGTATTGGGCACTGCATATCCTGTAAAGAAGCCAACTGATAAAGAAGGCTTCATGCTTGTGACAGTGTGCATCGAGTGCGGTTCAAAGTTTGCGATCAATCTGGACCAGAAAGACTGGTCCCGAGGTCCGATGTGCGGAATGTGCGACGCTATAAAGCGCGAAAACTTTCGTAGGCCTTCTTGCATAAATTGTGGCACTATCATGTACGTGCAGCCTGGTGACGCGATTCCTACAACATGCGTAGCGGTTAAGAAAAAGAAGAAGAAACGTCAGGCTAAGGAACCAGATCCCGTCGCACCTACTGTGTCTTTCATTCCACCACCACCTAGTTCTCGTGGGTTGACAGTAGTGCCAGGAAAACCTGCAAAAAAGCGAAAAGTCAATGCCGCTGCTATGGACAAAGATCTCGGTGGACGTGATAGTGCTGCGACTCCTTCTGTTGCTGTTTATGATGACGAATCTACAGCCCCCGAAGCTGGTCAAGCTCTGGATATCGGCGCTGCCAACACAATCGAAAATCTCGAAGAAGGCGGTTCGAGTATGAAGAAAAAGCGTAAAACAGTGCGCCATGTGCGTTTTGGAGCTTCCAGTCTTGCAGAGAAACTGATGCCCGAGAACTGGAGGGTGTATGACTTTGCGGACTTGGCTCGTGGTGGTACCGACACCTGTTATATCTGTGGTGTATGCAATCTGAACTGGCTGAAGCTAGTAGAGGATAGAATCACGCGCCGTGAAGCAATCTATTTCATGCGGAATCGCGTTTCTGATTTTCAACAAGTAGTGGAGTATTTTGATGTTCAATAAAAAAAAAGTTTATTGCTTTCTCATCAATCAAATGGACTTGTACAGAATTTTTTTTTTGTTAAATTAAGTTTTCGATTTAGAACCCCCGCTACTGCCGCCACCAGGCTTTTTGCTTGATGAGCCTCCCCCACCCGAAGAAGAACTCTTTGGTTTAAAGCTCAAACTGCCGAGTGATATTCCGGGCTTCTTAGCTGCCGCTCCACCTGCCCCTCCTTTACCAGGAGTTTGTGTAGCAAGCTTTTGTTTGATCTTTGAATTAGTCTCTATATCTGCGTGTTGCTGAGCCTCTTCTAGTTCCTCGTCCTTTATCTTGTTGCGCTCTTCGTCTGTCATGATCTCGTCTTGACTGAGTCCGACAATGCTGATTGCGTGCTTGGCATAAGTCTGGAACGATATAATCTTCTCCTGATGGAGGAATTGCACAGATTGTAAATCTGTTAGAGGAGTACGATTGAACTCCACGTATACTTGAGTGTTCAAATCGATATCCTCAATGTCGAGCGTGCCTTCCATAAGCTTCACGGAGACCTTCTTCGGTTTCTTGAATTCGTGGTCACTTTCATCGCTTCTGTCAGTGCCGTTGCCTTTCTTACGCTTGCTCAGATCCTCTTTCCGTTTCTTGGCCATTTGTTCTGTGACCTTTTCGCTGCTTGCTGTTCCAGCGTGAATTTCGTCCATTTTGCCTACGTTCAACATGCCGACTTCCTCTGCCGTTTTTTCACTTTTTTCTTTGTCAGTGTTAGGCAGTTCTGAGTCCCCTTCTTGTTTCTTCCGAGCCTCATCTGAAGAAGCAGCAGATTGTTTTGTGTTATCTGCCTCTTTCTGTTTTTCTTTCGGCTCCTTTTTCTCTCCTGATTTAGCGCCCTCATCTTTGTCGTTCTCTTGAGCACTCTTTCCCTTCTTCTCGCCCAATGTAGTAACTTTTTTAACTTTTCCACTGGTATCTGCTGAAGATTTTGCTCCTATGTACTCTAGCTCTGTTCCCTCGTCTTCTGAGGCATCCTTTTGTTTTTCGCTCTTGTTTTTCTTTTTCTCGGCGGCTTTTGATGCCTTCTTTTTCTCGTATGACTCGGGGTCCTTCTCCCTTTCTTCTTCTTTGTTTAATTTGCGCTGTGCATTCTTTTTGATGACTTCAGCATTGAAGGCTAGGTGTGTATTGAGGTAGAGCATCTGGTACAGCTGTCTGAATATAGGTTCGATATAGTCTTGCATAGACTTGACTTTGTTGTCGAACAACCGCAAGCTCATCTGAGCATTTGTCTCATACACCACGTGTGGGGAATTCATGAGTTGTGGTGGTATTCCAAGCACTTGATATACAATGGAGATGATCTGAGCAGCAGTGTTGATCATATTGGGCAGAATCTCGTGTTTTGGAGTGTTTCCGAGGTTTTGTCCAATGCCTAACTCGATGCTATTTAGGTAAGGGGGATATGACGCGGCAGGATCGTCTTCGATCATTTCAACAGGAATGGAGGTGCGTCTTTCTTTAGCTAGTACAACGTTTTTCTTCATTGCATCTTTCACTGTTGCACTCCATTCTTTTTTTTGAAACACATTAACACGTCTTATGTGTCTCTCTCCGGCTTCGCCGAGGTCGTCTTCAGCGGTGCGATCATTCTCTAGCACGTCAGGCATTTGTTCTGGCTGTTCGTTGAGAATCGTGTACATAGGATGTGTGCGATGAAAATCAGCATATGCCTGATTGGCAAACATTCGGTTCATTTGACTGATTTTGTCTTTGACAATAGCAATTGGTGACGCCAATTTTCCAGTTGGTAGCGGAGCAAATTGCGGCATCTCAAACACTAGTACATCTCTGACAGGCTTGTTGAGCATTGTGCTGCGGACTTTTGCATCAGGACTGGCGAAAAAGTTTTCATAAACGTAATAACGCCGTGGCACGCGGAATGTCTCTGCAAAGCCTATTGTGAAGTGTTCGATGGATACCACATTGGGTACTAGTTCGTCGATTTTTATCGTAGACGGCACAAAGTTGACTACGGCGATACCAAAGGTGTAGAGCGAGCGAATGAAATTCTCGAGAAATCTTCCTTCCCACTCTCTTTTGAAGAAGCTTCTATACTCTGGAGTCATTTCAAAACGACTGCCTGCAATTTCCATGTAAATATTCACACCGCCAGATCGGATGTTATTTACTAATATGTCCAGTACAGACACAATAGTTTCGTCCATACGCGCGAAATATGCAATTTCGTGCATCTGTCTTGGATCAATAAACTGCTGGCGCATCTGATCCTTTTGGAACAGTGAACCACCTTTGGAACTCGTATTGAGCATCCTGGGTTGCAAGTTATTGTTGTTACTAAAAGCAAACACCTTTATGGTGGTTTATATTGAATAGACTCTTAATATGTGTCTTCTATGAACAACGGCAACAACAACGAGACCCCCTCAGTGCTGGCAAATACATTATATCGCCAAGAAGTACCACTGATTCAATACCGCACCACTTACCACCAACAACAACACCATCATCACCACAATCAAGCTTTTCAGGCTAATACAATTAGCGATTCACAAAATACAGGCATAACACGCGCTGAAGCAGACGCAAATTCAGCATTCGACAGACTCATTAATAAATTATACCTTCCTTGGGGAGTTCTAATCGGCATAGAAATTCTCTCTCTGTTGTTCACAGTATTTGTGTTTGGAATACTCGTGAGGCAAGAGCACTAACCCCTTTTCTGAGGAAAAAGGGAAAAAGAAACCAACAAAAAAAAACCGACTCCCTCACATCAATCGATGAACGAACGTCATAAGTCTTCGAACATAAGAGATGAAATCAATGAAGATGCAACAGAGTCCGTGCATATCATGAAGCGCCTACAATCACTCAGTGTGAATGAAGCAAGAAAACTTCTCGAACTCAAGGATAAAATTGATGCAAGCGAATCTCCGCATTTGTTTGCCAACACAATGGACGATATAGACCACGCAAAAGAGGACTACGAGGAAGATACAAAGAACGAATTTAGGCTTAATCGAAAGACTATAGAAAAGAAACAAATGTTGATGAGAAATACCCACCTTTTGATAGTAATAGCTGTTTCTAAGTGTATTATGTGGCTCTGTTGTGTCTATTTGGCTTGGAGAAATCACATAAAAAAATAAATATGCAGAATGTAAAATTTTTTTTTTAATAATAATTATGATAAGCGCGGTTCACTTCGATGTTAGGCTGCGCTTTGAAAGGCTGATTTGCTTGATTATGCAAGAAGGGAGTATCGTTGGTACGCTTGCGTATATGAGAAGTGACGTATCTCATACAAAAAAAGCGCCTCCACAAACGGTATGTGA
>ERZ1066122.2588-NODE-2588-length-11632-cov-8.732400_pt1 | contig 11632 bp, 8 predicted proteins | sample MGYA00382769_ERZ1066122 | MGnify/ENA primary metagenome ERZ1066122 (study PRJEB33369, sample SAMEA5778352) | biofilm metagenome | biome: Industrial cooling water; feature: Water cooling tower basin; material: Biofilm | place: United Arab Emirates | collected...
TCTCTCCAGAGTGAGAGGGCGGCGCTTCGCTTCGTGACGGGTCGAGGCCGAGAGAAAGGCTCCCGGCGGCCCGTCATGGAGAATTGCCATGACCAAGTCTGTTCCCAAGCTCGTGCTCAGTTCCTCGCGCGACATCCCCTTTTCCCAGCTGGTGCTTAGCCAGAAGAACGTCCGGCGCGTGAAGGCGGGCCTCTCGATCGAGGACCTCGCCGAAGACATCTACCGCCGCACCCTGCTCCAGAGCCTCAACGTCCGGGCCATGCTCGACGATGATGGCAAGGAGACTGGTCAGTTCGAGGTGCCGGCCGGCGGCCGCCGTTTCCGCGCGCTCGAACTGCTGGTGAAATCGAAGCGGATGGCGAAGGACCAACCCGTCCCTTGCGTGGTGCGCGAGGGCGGTATCGCCGAAGAAGACTCGCTCGCCGAAAACGTCATGCGCGAAGGGCTTCACCCTCTCGACCAGTTCCGTGCCTTCAGCGCGCTGGTCGAGGCAGGGTTGTCCGAAGAGGACATTGCTGCCCGGTTCTTCGTCTCAGTCTCGACCGTCCGGCAGCGTCTGCGCCTCGCTACGGTCGCGCCCAGCCTGCTCGACGTCTACGGCGAGGACGGCATGTCGCTCGAACAGCTCATGGCCTTCTCGGTCACCGACAACCATGCCCGCCAGGAGCAGGTATGGGAACAGGTGAACCAGGGTCAACACGTTCCCGCCTATCACATCCGCCGTCTGCTGACCGAACAGGCGATTGCCGCCACCGACCGCCGCGTGCGGTTCATCGGCATCGACGCTTACACCGAAGGGGGCGGCTACGTCATGCGCGACCTGTTCTCGAGCGAGGAGGATGGCTGGTTGCAGGATCCGGCGTTAGTCGAACTGCTGGTGAACGAAAAGCTCAACGAAGCGGCGCAGGAAATCGGCGCCGAGGGCTGGAAGTGGGTGGAGGCTGCCATCGACCTTCCTTACGGCTGCGAGCGCGGCAAGCGCCGGATCACCGGCACGACGGTTCCCCTGACCGACGAGGAACAGGCGCGGCTCGATGCGCTGGTCGAGGAATACGATGCCATCGGCGAGGAATACCGCGATGGCTGCGACCTGCCCGACGAGGTCGATGCCCGGCTGACCGAGATCGACGCCGAACTGACGCCGCTCACCAGTCGCCCCGTCGTCTATGAGCCCGAAGAGATGGCGCGGGCTGGCGTGTTCGTCTCGCTGGCCCACGACGGTCGGCTGCGGATCGATCGCGGCTATGTTCGGCCTGAGGACGAACCAATTGCCGAGAACCAGGTCACATCGGTCGATGTTGAAGCAGGCCAGCAAGGAACCGGTCCGGCGATCAGCGTTGGCGGTCAGGTCCAGGATGAGCATCAGGGCGACGATGAGGACGACACCATCCGTCCGTTGCCCGACAGGCTCGTCTCCGAGCTGACGGCCGTGCGCACGGTGGCGCTGCGAAATGCTCTCGCCCAGGATTCGCAGGCGGCATTCATCGCGGTGCTCCACGCACTCACCCTGTCGGTGTTCTGTTCGTACGGCACCCATGGCTGTGTGCAAATCGGCGTCACCCAGGCCTGGCTCGGCAATGTCGCCCCGGACCTGCGCGAAACCCCGTGGAGCCTGGCGATCCAGGAACGGCACGAGCAGTGGGCGGCGCGCCTGCCCGACGAGCCCGGCGCGCTGTGGGACGCGCTGACCGCACTTGCACACGACGAGCAGATGGCACTGCTCGCCCACTGCGTCTCGCTCGGGGTCAATGCGCTGTTCGAACCCGTCAAGGGCTACGGTGGCCAGGTCTCGGCGCACGGCATCGCCCAACGGATCGCCGCCGCCGATGCGCTCGCCACGGTGGTCGGGCTCGACATGGCCGAAGCAGGCTGGGCGCCCACCGTCGATAACTACCTCGGCCGCGTGACTAAGCCCCGCATCATCGAGGCGATGCGCGAAGCCAAGGGCGATGCGACTGCCGTCCTGATCGAGCACCTGAAGAAGGGCGACATGGCGCGCGAGGCCGAACGGCTGCTCGACGGCACCGGCTGGTTGCCAGAACCGCTGCGGCTGCCCGTCGCCGAAGTTGCCGAGCAGGAAGCGCCTGACACTGACCTGCCCGACTTCCTGGGTGATGAGGATGGCGAGTTCGATCCGTTGGCGATCGCCGCCGAGTGAACCGGTGCGCGGGGCGGCTCCGGTCGCCCCGCCATCTCCCGATACTCCCAAAACTAGGAGCCACCGATGGCTATCCCCGAATATGCCCGCGCCAATTTCGAGACGCTGCTGAGGGCAGCCCGGGACGACAACCTCGCGCTGATGGAATGTACCGAGGTCGGCAGCGGCGAGACCCGCTACGTCCTGTGCGCCGTTGGCCGTGATGGCGACGCCTATGTGATGACCCCGTTCGGCCACCTCGCCCCCAGCAACCCTTACGACGCCTACGTCCCGCCCGCCTGAGCGCAGGCAGACATCACCACACCTCCAATCGAAGGATCATGACATGACCAACTCGCCACTGGCGGGAGCGTCCACGCGCCCGCTTACCACCGTTCATCCGCACCACACTGCCCGTTCTATCGTCGCAGCCGCCCAGGACCTGCTTGGCCATCTTGCCGCAGGTCGACGGATCGAAGCTCCAGCCATCCGCACTGCGATGCAATCGGCTTTTGGCGCAAGCGATGCGAGCGGCACTTGGGACTGGAAAACCGCTTACGAAGCGGTCGAAGTCGCGCAGCTGCTCTTCATACGCCGCTTTGGCCCTGCTATCCACGCCAAGACCGCCGACCCGTTCGAGCGGCTGAAGCTCATTGAACGCATCGCCCGGCTCGCGCCGACCCAGACCCGGCGCAGCGAGGAGATGGTCGAGTTTCAACAATTCTCGACGCCGATTGGCCTTGCCTGGGTCGCTGGATTCGCCGCACAGTACCAGCCGGGCGAGCTGGTACTCGAACCCTCGGCCGGGACCGGATTGCTGGCAATTCACGCAGAACTTGCTGGCACAGGCCTCTCGCTCAACGAGGTCGCTGACACGCGGCTCGCACTTCTGCGGCATCTGTTCAACGGTGCGAGCGTCACAGGGCACGATGCGGCGCAGATCCACGATCGGCTCGAAGCCAGCCAGGTTCCCAGCTGCATCGTCATGAACCCGCCATTCTCAGCCGCACTCGGCGTCGAGACCCGCGTCGCCGATGCCGCATTCCGGCACATTGCCTCAGCGCTGACCCGACTTGCCGATGGCGGACGGCTCGTTGCGATCACGGGAAGCAGCTGTGCGCCCGATCATGCGGCTTGGCGTGACAGCTTCATTCGGTTGCAGGAAAAGTCACGGGTCGTCTTCACCGGGCCGATCGCAGGCAGCATTTACGCCAGCCACGGTACGACTTTCGACACGCGGTTGACCGTAATCGACAAGGTGCCTGCGGAGGATCCCGGCGTCTTTCCGCAGTCGCATGAGATGGTCACCGACCTGCCAAGCCTGCTGCGAATGCTGGTCGATGCACTGCCAGCGCGGGCGCCGGTTGCGGTCTTGCCTGCCATCCCGTCGACGGGAAAAATCGCTAGCGCTAGCCGCCGCGCCGCCGCTCCCAAACCTCGCCTTGTCGCCGTGCCGCCGGTTGAACCTGCCGGAGCCGTACTCGACTATAAAACTGTCGATTGGGCAGCGACCTGTGGAGGCCGCCTGACCGACGCCCTCTATGAGCCTTATGTGCTGCAATCGATCCGGATCGCGGGCGCGCATCCGCACCCGACCCGGCTCGTCCAATCCGCTGCCATGGCCTCGATCGCACCGCCCAAGCCCAGCTACCGGCCCCACTTGCCCGAGGGACTGGTCGAACGGGGTCTCCTCTCCGACGCCCAGCTCGAATCCGTGATCTACGCGGGCGAAGCGCATAGCGGACATCTCGCCGGGAGATGGACCGTCGATGCCACCTTCGACAAGATCGAGGCCGCGCCCGACGATTGCGACACCGCTGTCCAGTTCCGCAAGGGCTGGTTCCTCGGCGACGGCACGGGCGCAGGCAAAGGGCGACAGGTGGCAGGGGTGCTACTCGACAACTGGCTCAAGGGCCGTCGCCGCGCGGTGTGGATTTCGAAGTCGGACAAGCTGCTCGAAGACGCCCAGCGGGACTGGCGAGCATTGGGACAGGAGCCCTTGCTGATCCAGCCGCTCGCCCGCTTCCGGCAGGGAACGCCCATCCGGCTCGATCAGGGCATCCTTTTTACGACCTATGCCACGCTACGCTCCGACGCGCGTGAGAACCGGGTTTCGCGCGTGCAGCAGATCGTCGATTGGTTGGGAACCGATTTCGACGGTGTCATTGTCTTTGATGAAAGTCATGCGATGCAGAATGCCGGTGGCTGCAAATCCTCCCGGGGCGACTGCGCTCCTTCGCAGCAGGGCCGCGCCGGGCTGCGGCTGCAACACGCGCTGCCTGATGCCCGCGTGCTCTACGTCTCGGCAACCGGCGCGACCACGGTCGAGAACCTCGCCTATGCCCAGCGCCTTGGCCTGTGGGGCGGCGCAGACTTCCCGTTCGACAAGCGCACCGATTTCGTCGCGGCCATTGAAGCCGGCGGGGTCGCGGCGATGGAGGTGCTGGCGCGCGACCTCAAGGCGCTTGGACTCTATGCCGCCCGTTCGCTGTCCTACGAAGGCGTCGAGTACGACCTCGTCGAACACAAGCTTACCCCCGACCAGGTCCGCATCTACGACGCCTATGCCGGGGCCTTCCAGGTCATCCATAACAACCTCGATGCGGCACTCGAAGCCTCCGGCGTCACCAGCAGCAGCGAGGGCACCCTCAACCGCCAGGCGAAATCGGCGGCACGTTCGGCATTCGAGAGCGCCAAGCAGCGCTTCTTCAACCACCTTATCACCGCCATGAAAACACCGACCCTGATCCGGGCGATCGAGGAAGGGCTTGCCGATGGCCACGCCGCCGTGGTGCAGATCGTCTCGACTGGCGAAGCCCTGCTGTCCCGCCGTCTCGCCGAGATCGATCCGGGTGAATGGAACGACATTTCCTGCGATGTAACTCCTCGCGAGTACGTTCTGGACTATTTGGCGCACAGCTTCCCGGTCCAGCTCCACGAGACCTACACCGATGGCGACGGCAATCTCGCCTCGCGTCCCGCCTATGACGATGCCGGAAACGTGATCGAATGCCGCGAAGCTTGTCAGCGGCGTGACCGCCTGATCGAGAAGCTGGCGGCGATGGAGCCCGTGCAAGGCGCACTCGACCAGATCGTGCAGCGGTTCGGCACCGATATGGTTGCCGAGGTGACCGGGCGCTCGCGGCGTATCGTCCGCAAGGTCGATGCGGACGGCGAGCGGTTCGTTGTCGAGAACCGGCCCGCCCATGCCAATCTCGCCGAAGCGCAGGCGTTCATGGAGGACAAGAAACCGATCCTCGTCTTCTCCGACGCGGGCGGGACGGGCAGAAGTTACCATGCCGATCTTGGGAGCCGGAACCAGCGCCTCCGCCACCACTACCTGCTCGAAGCGGGCTGGAAGGCTGACACAGCGATCCAAGGGCTCGGCCGGACCAACCGCACCAATCAAGCGCAGCCCCCGCTGTTCCGTCCGGTCGCCACCGACGTTCAGGCGGAAAAGCGCTTCCTCTCGACCATTGCGCGGCGGCTCGACACGCTGGGCGCGATTACCCGCGGTCAGCGCCAAACTGGTGGCCAGGGACTGTTCCGCCCCGAGGACAACCTCGAAAGCTCCTATGCCCACGCAGCTTTGCGGCAGTTCTACCTGCTGATCTATGCGGGAAAGGTCGAGCACTGTTCGCTGGCGACCTTCGAGGCCATGACCGGGTTATCGCTGACCGATGGCAGCGGTTGCATCAAGGACGACCTGCCGCCGATCACGACTTTCCTCAATCGGCTGCTGGCGCTAACCATCGCCATGCAGAACGTGCTGTTCACGGTGTTCGAGCAGTTGCTCAGCGCCAAGGTCGAGAGTGCTATTGCATCGGGAAGTTACGATGTCGGGCTGGAAACGCTGGTTGCCGACAGCTTCTCCGTCACCGGCAGCGCGCCGATCTACGTACACCCCGCCACCGGCGCCGAAACCCGACTCCTCACTATCGCCATGCGCGAGCGCAACCAGCCGCTGACGCTCGGCAAGGCGATCGAGCTGCTCCGCGAACCGGGCGCGCGGCTTCTGGTCAATTCCCGCTCGAAGCGCGCTGCCGTGCAGCTTCCCGCCCGCAGCGTCATGCTCGACGACGGCGAGGTTGAACGCCGGGTCCGTCTGGTCCGGCCTATGGAAAGGCTGAACTTTGCACTCAGCCATTTGCCAGAGACCGCTTGGGCGGAAGTGGACGAGGAGACATTTTCTGCCGTCTGGCAGGCCGAAGTGGCCCAGGTCGAGGAGTTCACGACGAGCGAACTGCACATCGTCACTGGGTTGCTTCTGCCGATCTGGAAACGGCTCCCCGAGGAATCGACCCGCGTTTACCGGCTCCAGACCGACGATGGCATGAGTATTGTCGGGCGCAGGGTCTTCCCGGCCTGGGCAGCGAGCGCGACAGCCAGCGCAGACACGCCGGTGCTGTCGCCACCGCAGACACTCGCGCTGCTCCGCAACGGACACACCGTGCTCGACCTTGCCGATGGACTGCAGCTGCGCCGTTCGCGGCTGATGCAGTTGAACCGCATCGAACTCACCGGCTTTGCTCCGTCGGCGGTCGACCGGTTGAAGGCGATGGGGCTGTTCTCGGAAATCATCAGTTGGAAGCTTCGCCTGTTCGTGCCCGACGACACAGTGGCAGGATGCCAGGTGCTCGAACGCCTGTTCGACCGTCATCCGTTGACCCGCATCCTCGACAGAAAGGCCGCCTGACATGCCTGTCCTGAACAAAGTCGAAGGGGGCAGGCTTTCAACGCGCGCGGCTGACCTGTCAGAACGGCTCGCGCAGAACGCGCAGGCCGTTTGCCGCCATTACTTGCCCGCAGGCAGGCGCGAAGGCCGCTACTGGATGGTCGGCGATATCGCCGGAACGCCCGGACGCAGCCTCTATGTGCGTCTGTTCGAGACCGAACGCGGTACTATCGGAAACTGGGTCGATGCTGCAACCGGCGAACATGGCGATCTCATCGACCTCATCCGGCTCAACCAGCGGCACGGGCGACTTGTCGAGACCATCGACGAAGCCGAACGCTTCCTGTCGCTACCGCCATCGGCTGACGACGAGACGCGGAAGCACTCGCCCAGTCCACCAGCACGCGCAGGGTCGCCAACGGCTGCACGGCGTCTGTTCGCTGCTTCCAGGCCAATCATCGGCACGCTGGCAGCGACGTACCTGCAATCGCGCGGCATCACGCACTTGGCGGACTTGCCCGCTCTGCGGTTCCACCCCCGTTGCTACTATCGCCCCAATGACGACGATGTGCCCGGGACTCCTGGCGCATTTGCCGCTCTGATCGCGTCTGTCACCGATGACGACGGCGTGCAGACCGGTACGCACCGCACCTGGCTCAATCCATCCGGCAGCAGGAAGGCCGAAGTCGCATCGCCGCGCAGGGCGATGGGCAATATCCTTGGAAATGCCGTCCGGTTCGGGAAGGCGCAGGATGTCATGGCCGCAGGCGAAGGCATCGAGACCTTGCTGTCTTTGCGCGAAGTCCTGCCGACCTTGCCACTTGCCGCAGCCACTTCCTCGTCACACCTCGCCGCCATCCTGTTCTCGCCAACGCTTCGCCGCCTTTACGTCGCCCGCGACCGCGATGCGGCCGGGGACGCGGCATTTTCAATCCTGACCGACCGGGCATCGACGGCGGGGATCGAACTGCTCTCGCTCATGCCTGCGCTGGGCGATTTCAACGACGACCTGCGCCAGCATGGACCATCGGCGCTGGGCGAGCGGGTCGTCGATCAGTTGCATGAGGTCGACCGGGCGCGGTTTCAACTTCGCTGAGGCTGGCCGAGACGGGATCGGGATGATGGCCGCCGACGTTCGCAGGTCCATGCTGTGATGCCGGACCCACCCGGCCTTCTTTGGGGGCGATCCAAGAGACCGGCTGCGGCGCAGCCGCAATGGCGGTGCGGCGCCTATTTTCCGGCGTCGCGCGGCTAGCGCGCGCCTTTCCATCGCGAAGCAAAATAGCCGCCGTCCCGCCATCCTCCGCTTCGCTTCGGCGCTGTGCGTGCGCCCGCACCCCAGCCGGTCAGAGGGATCGCCGGAAGGCCGGGCGAGGTGCCCGGCTCAGATCCTCAAGGACGCCGATCATGGCCGACCCATTCGAACCCGATCACGAAATGTCGCCCACCGCCCATCTCCTCGATGAAATCGCCCTCTACGGCTATCGACCCTTCTCCGACGAAGCCGACCCGCGACCACTTCCCGACGAACGCATCGCCGCCGGCGCAGTCGCCGACATGTTCGACGCGCTCATCGCAACCATGATCGACACCAGGCTCGAACCCGATCTTGAAGACCTGTGTTGGTCGCTCGCTAACCTCTTCCACCGCGCTGAGGGGCGGATCCAGCGCGACCTAGACGACAATGAAGATGCCCAGAAGCGCGGGCAACGTGAACAGGATGGTTCCGAGGTCAAGTCGGTCGAACTGGAACGGCTGATCAACGAAGGCATCGGCCTGATCGAACGGCGCAACGCCATGGAGTTCATGCGCGAGGCCGCTTCCGACCAGTTCGAGGCCCATTTCCGCAAAGCCTGGACGCCGCGCACAGGCTCACTCGTCAATCATCGCACCCTGACCGCCGCCATGATCGACAGCCGCGACTTCCTCACGGCCAAGCGCCGCTCCGAAACCGAGCCGCTGCTGCCGACCGGCATACGGATCGCGTTCACCTCAGGTCCCGCCTACCAGGATCACAACCGCATCTGGGCTGTGCTCGACAAGGTTCTCGCCAAGTATCCCGACATGGTCCTGTTCCACGGCGGCAACCCGACCGGCGGCGAACACATCGCATCGCTCTGGGCACGAAACCGCAAGATTGTCCATGTCCCGTTCCGGCCCGACTGGGAGCGGTTCAAGAAGGCGGCACCATTCCGCCGCAACGATCAGATGCTGAAAGCGCTGCCCAAGGCCGTGATCGCCTGTCCCGGCAATGGGATCAACGCCAACCTGGTCGACAAGGCCCGCAAAATGGGAATATCAGTGTGGGCGATTGAATGAACGAAATGTGCTGCATTTGCAGGCGCATCTTGCCGCGTAGCGGCGCTCAGTCTGGCCCAACTTCAAATCAAGCGGGTTCTTCTGCCGCCTGATTATCACCGCCTATTTCAACAAGCCGATCAATCAGGCCGGTCCAGCTTACCTCAACTATTAAACTATCGAACAACTCGCGCGGGGCAACCTCAAACTCAGCGTAGAATGCACCCGACGCATCCTCCATATCGTAGCCTCTTCGCAACTCCTCGATGAATCGATTGTGATAGTTCGCCAGCCAGACAAGTTTGCGCCTAGCTTTGGCGTCCGCCGTGGCAAGATTGTCCAAAATCAACTTGCGGTGTTGCTGCAGGAACTCGAACTGTCCGGCGAGTCCCGCATCAAATTCGCCTGGGCCCGCAGCCCTCAGGTAGTCGACGAAGTAGGAGCCATCGTCAGCGACTGCGATGAATGGTCGCACCATGCGCGCTTCATAACCATCAAACGCTCCGTCCTGCCAAAGCGTTTCGTCAGTGAGATATGCATCCAGCGCCTGATCATCGATCATGATCCGTGGGTAGACAGCTTCTCCCTCCTCTATTTCATAGGCGCGCACCATCCCGTCGCCGAAGATCGGCCCTTTGCCGTCTGCGCCGATATAGACCGGGCCAATGGTCATGCCGCCACGGATTAGGATGCCGCGGTTCACGCACTCGATCATCGCATGCATGAGATCGATCAACTCATATGCGAAAGGCCCATCCTGCGACTGGGTGTCGATTGTCCGCACACGCACGACCGCATCAGAAACCGACTCTGAGAACGCCTGTGTGTAAAGACGAATCTCATCCGAACGCGAAGGCGGCTCGCAATCGTCACCATCCCCCGCTGTAAAGGTCCGAAGCGCTTTGACGACGTTCGCAATGTCTTCCGCGTGGCGCGTTTTGAGAATTCGCTTGTAGCCGAGAATGTCAATGAAAGTCACAACGCACCGCTCGAAACCGCGCTCGTATGCGGGCGGGGGAGTGGAATTCTGAACAGTTGAGGATGCCGAGGTCATTCACAAACTATAGGTGCCTCGGCCGGTAATGTCATCGCCAATGCACCGAAATGCACTCAGGAAACGCGAGCCCGGATGACAATCCGTCCCATATAACGGCAGTTGGAATAGGGACGTGATCGGCAGCGATTGCCCATTCGGCCTTCTCGCTGAGTATTGGGATCCACCCCGCTCTCAAAGGCCAATCCGTTGGCCGCCCCTAAGCCTCCTTCAATCAACCCGTGAAGGGTCCGCTACGCTGCGCGTGCGGCCACTCGTCTACGCCTTCGTGGTGATTGCGGCTTTGCGCCGTCTGTCCGGGGCCTGTCGAGCGGGGATGGTCCCTGCTCCGAGACAGGAGCTCGAACATGTCACTCACCATCGCACAGCGTCACGCCTGGAGCCTCGCCCGCACCCTGATGGTCTGCGTCACCCTGTTTCACGCCGGTAACGGCTACGCCGCAGTTCCGACTTCGGAATTCGACGGCGACCCCAGCAGCATCGTTCGCGAATATGACCCGTTCAACCCTTGAACGCGCCACACCGAGAAACGCGCCCTGGCCGGATGCCCATCGGGTATTCCGGTCTGCGCCCATGCCTGCTATCAATTTCAAGCACATTGCGCTGCGGTGGAGGAGGAGAGCGCGTCCCTTGCCCTTGGCTTCAAGGAGGACGCCATGTTGATCGGCCTTGCCCTGATAATCGTCGCAGTATTCCTGTGCTGCGCGCTGCTTGTCCGCCTCTCGATCTACGCCTTGCCGCTTTTCGTTGCCTTTCTCGCCGGGTCGGCAACCTATCGCGGCGACAACGGGATCGTCGCCGCGCTTGCCGCCGCAGCCATTGCCGCGATCGTGTTGCTCGCCGCCGCCCAGTTCGCACTGGCCTTTGCCAAGTCCGACGTCACGCGGGCTGCGATAGGCATTGCCTTCGCAGCTCCTGCCGCAGTCGCCGGTTATCATGCGGTCCACGGCATCGCGGCTGCGACTATGCCGCAAAGCGCGTGGCAGCTCGTCGTCTCGCTGATCGGTGCCACCGTCATTGCGACCGCTTCGTGGACGCAATGGAGTCGCGCCCGCCTTTAACTCCGGCGTCCTTCAAGGCCCCGCCCGGCAAGTGCCGGACGGGGCTGGCTTTCCGGTCAGATTGGCCGTGACGGGGCAGGCGATGGAATCAAGCGAGTTCTGCCTTCGTCGTTCCGGGTTGGAGCAAGGGGGGGCGGTCGCCGGGTTGAGCTAGCCATGACCATCCGGCCTCCCGGGATCTTGTGAATGGCGGGCCGATTTCAGCATCGCGATGGACCGAGCCAAGGCGCGTTGCAGTCGCAAGGCTCCGGGATGCGGAAAACGATCGGCAGTCGCACGGGCGGCAAACATCGCCCTGCTCGTTGCTCGGACCGGCAAGTCCGGGAATGGCCATGGCTTTCTGCTCAAGTGTGACCCGAGCCCAATGCCGCCTCTTCAATGGCTCTGGTTGGCAGGGGATGGCTGCG
>ERZ1066122.2590-NODE-2590-length-11630-cov-16.703672_pt1 | contig 11630 bp, 11 predicted proteins | sample MGYA00382769_ERZ1066122 | MGnify/ENA primary metagenome ERZ1066122 (study PRJEB33369, sample SAMEA5778352) | biofilm metagenome | biome: Industrial cooling water; feature: Water cooling tower basin; material: Biofilm | place: United Arab Emirates | collected...
GATCGTCGACGGCTTCTGCAAGCAGGTCTTCAAGGAGCTGCCGATGGAGTTCGCGGTGGAGGCCAAGAAGCTGCTCGAAGTCTCGCTCGAAGGCGCCGTCGGCTGACCTCCGCGCACATCCCCTGACCCACCCCTGCGGGAGGGACTTCAGTCCCGATGCTTTTCACCAAAACGCATCGGGACTGAATTCCCTCCCACGGGAAGCAAGACACCCATAAGGCAAGAACATGCTGAAGATCGAAAACCTCCACGTCCGCGTCGCCGGCAAGGACATCCTCAAGGGCCTCTCGCTCGAGGTGAAGCCGGGCCAGGTGCACGCCATCATGGGTCCCAACGGCGCCGGCAAGTCCACGCTGGGCAACGTCATCGCCGGGCGCGAGGGCTACGAGGTGGTCGAGGGCCGCGTCGAGCTCGAGGGCATCGACCTGCTGGCGCTGGAGCCCGAGGACCGCGCCGCCGCCGGCGTGTTCCTGGCCTTCCAGTACCCGGTCGAGATCCCGGGCGTGAACAACACCTACTTCCTGCGCACCGCGCTCAACGCCCAGCGCAAGGCGCGCGGCGAGGAGGAGCTCGATTCGATGCAGTTCCTCAAGCGCGTGCGGGAGAAGCTGGCCGTGCTGCACCTCAGGGACGAGCTGCTGCACCGCGCCGTCAACGAAGGCTTCAGCGGCGGCGAGAAGAAGCGCAACGAGATCTTCCAGCTGGCCCTGCTCGAGCCGAAGCTGGCGATCCTCGACGAGACCGACTCGGGCCTGGACATCGACGCGCTCAAGGCCGTCGCCGACGGCGTGAACCTGATGCGCTCGCCGGAGCGCGCCTTCCTCGTGATCACCCATTACCAGCGCCTGCTCGACTACATCAAGCCCGACGTGGTGCACGTGCTGGCCGACGGCCGCATCGTCGAGAGCGGCGGCCCGGAGCTGGCGCTCGAGCTCGAGGCGCACGGCTACGCCTGGGTGAAGGACCGGATCGCGCCGGGGGCGTCGGCCTGAGCATGAGCGCCCTGCTGCAGTCCTTCGAAACCGGCTTCGCCGCCCTGCCCGCGGCGCGCGTGGACGCGCTCGGCCTGGGCCCGGCGCGGCGTGCGGCGCTGGCCGCGGCCCTGGCCGCCGGCCTGCCCGGCCCGCGCAGCGAAAGCTGGAAGTACACCTCGCTGCGGGCGCTGTCGGCGCGCGGTTTCGCGGCGCCGGTGGCGACCGCCGTGGACGCCGCCGCGCTGGCGGCGATCCCGTCGCCGCGCCTGGTGTTCGTGAACGGCGCCTTCGATGCCGCGCTGTCGTCGCCCGATGGCCTGCCGGAGGGCGTCGAGCTGCGGCCGATGTCGCAGGCCCTGGCCGGCGACGACCCGCGGGCCGCGGCCGTGTTCGGCCGCGTGTTCGACGAAGCCGACGCGCTGTTCGCGAAGTTCAACGCCGCCCTCGCGCTCGAGGGCGTGCTGCTGCGCGTCGCCGACGGCATGCGCGCGAAGGACGCGATCAACCTCGTCTTCGTGGGCACGCCCGGCGCGACCGATGCCGCCACGCACCTGCGCCACCTGGTCGAACTGCGCGCGGGCGCGTCGGCCACCGTGGTCGAGCATCACCTGGGCACCGGCGCGCACCGCCACCTGGCCAACCACGTCATGCACGTGCACCTGGCCCGCGACGCCCGCCTGGCGCACGCCCGAGTGCAGGACGAAGACACCGGCGCCAGCCTGTTCGCCCGCACCGACGCCGTGCTGGCGGCCGGCGCCGAGTACCGCCGCGCCGACCTCGAGCTGGGCGCCGGCCTGTCGCGCCACGAGCTCAACGTCGACCTGCAGGGCAGCGGCGCCGCCGTGCTCGCCGGCGGCGTGCTGCTGGCCGACGGCCGTCGCCACCTCGACACCCGCATCGGCATCCGCCACCAGGCCCGCGAGACCCGCTGCGAACTGCCCTGGCGCGGCCTGGCCGACCAGCGCGGCCGCGCCGTCTTCCACGGCGGCATCGAGATCCAGGCCGGGGCCGACGGCAGCGACGCCAATCTCTCGAATAAGAACCTGCTGCTCTCCGACGCCGCCGAGATCGACAGCCAGCCGGTGCTGGTGATCCACGCCGACGAAGTGAAGGCCGCGCACGGCGCCACCGTCGGCCGGCTCGACGAGACCGCGCTGTTCTACCTGCGCAGCCGCGGCATCCCCGAGGCCACGGCGCGCGTGCTGCTGGTGCAGGCCTTCCTGCGCGAGCCGCTGGCGGTGCTGGGCGACGCCGCGCTGGCCGAGGTCCTGGGCGAGCGCATCCGCGCCCGCCTCGGCGCCGGGGAGCGCGCCTGATGGCCACGCCCGCCCGCCCCGACTGGCTGCGCATCCGCGCCGACTTCCCGGTGCTGACGCGCCAGGTGCACGGCAAGCCGCTGGTGTACCTCGACTCGGCCAACACCTCGCAGAAGCCGCAGCAGGTGATCGCCGCGGTCGACGACTTCTACCGCGAGCACAACGCCAACGTCTCGCGCGCCGTGCACGCGCTGGGCAGCGAGGCCACCGAGGCCTACGAGGGCGCGCGCAGGAAGCTGGCCGCCTTCCTGAAGGTACCGGCCGACGAGCTGGTGCTGACCTCGGGCACCACCTTCGCCATCAACCTGGTCGCCTACAGCTTCGCGCTGCCGCGGCTCAAGGCCGGTGACGCCATCCTGCTAACGCGCATGGAGCACCACGCCAACATCGTGCCCTGGCAGCTGGTGGCCGAGCGCACCGGTGCGGTGATCAAGGTGGTGGAGATCACGCCCGACGGCGCGCTCGACCTCGATGACCTGCGCGCGAAGCTCACCGGCGAGGTGAAGCTGCTGGCCTTCACCCACGTCTCGAACGTGCTGGGCACCGTCAACCCGGTCGCCGAGATCTGCCGCGAGGCGCGCAAGCGCGGCGTCGTCACCGTGGTTGACGGCTCGCAGGCCACCCCGCACCGCGCCATCGACCTCCCGGCGCTGGGCTGCGATTTCTACGCTTTCACCGGCCACAAGATGCTCGGGCCGACCGGCACCGGCGGGCTGTGGGCCCGGCGCGAGCACCTCCAGGCGATGCCGCCCTTCCTGGGCGGCGGCGAGATGATCAAGGAAGTGCGCTTCGAGAAGACGGTCTTCAACGACCCGCCGCACAAGTTCGAGGCGGGCACGCCCAACATCGCCGGCGTGGTCGGGCTGGGCGCGGCGGTGGACTACCTGCAGGCGATCGGCATGGCCGAGGTCGAGGCGCGCGAGCAGGCGCTGCTGCGCATGGCCGAGGCGCGGCTGTCGGCCATCCCGGGCCTGCGCATGATCGGCACCGCGCCGGGCAAGGCGGCGGTGATCAGCTTCCTGGTCGATGGCGCGCACGCGCACGACCTGGCCACCCTGCTCGACCTCGAGGGCATCGCCGTGCGCTCGGGCCACCACTGCGCGCATCCACTGATGGCGCACTACGGCGTGCCGGCCACCTGCCGCGCCTCGCTGGCCTTCTACAACACCCACGTCGAGATCGAGGCGCTGGGCGACGCGATCGAGAAGGTGAGGAAGCTGCTCGCATGAACTGGCAGAAGGATCCCGCGAGCGCGGGCGCCGAGGGCGGCGAGGCCGGCAACGGCTGGCGGCCACCGCTTCGGTTCAGGGCGGCCACGCCGGCCGACGCCGGGGCCATCGTCGCCCTGGTCGAATCGGCCTACCGCGGCCACGCCAGCCGTGCCGGCTGGACCACCGAGGCCGACCTGCTGGACGGCCGCCGCACCAACACCGATGACGTGCTCGCCCACATCGCGCGGCCGCGCAGCCAGGTGCTGCTGGCCTTCCGCGGCCACGCGCTGGTGGCCTGCGCGCACGTGGCGGTCGAGGACGGCGCCGGCTACTTCGGCATGTTCTCGGTGCTGCCCACCCTGCAGCGCAGCGGCGTCGGCAAGGCCATGATGGCCGAGGCCGAGCGCATCGCCCGCGACCAGTACGGCATGCTGGTGATGCGCATGACCGTGATCGACGTGCGCGACGAGCTGATCGCCTGGTACGAGCGCCGCGGCTACCGCCGCACCGGCACCAAGAAGCCCTTCCCCTACGGCGACGAACGCTTCGGCATCCCGCTGCGCGAGGACCTGCGCTTCGAGGTGCTGGAGAAAGCGCTGTGAGCGCCTGGGTGCGCGTCTGCGCCGAGTCCGAGCTGCTGCCGGGCGAATCGCGCGTGGCCTGGGACGGCGATACGCCGATCCTGGTGGTGAACCTCGACGGCGAACTGTACGCGCTCGAGGACAAGTGCACGCACGAGGACTTCGAGCTCAGCGCCGGCCCGATCGACGGCGACCAGGTCGAATGCACCCTGCACGGCGCCCGCTTCGACCTGCGCACCGGCGAGGCCCTGTGCGCCCCCGCCTACACCGCCGTCCCGAAGTTCCCGGTCAAGCGCGAGGACGGCGCCGTCTGGACGCGTGATGACCGGTGAAGGGCGTTGACGCGGATTGACGCGGATGAACGCGGATAGAGCAAAGGCCGAAGGGCGTCGTCGCCGGCCGCCCCGCCCCGCGAAGACCCAACCCTCATCGCTTTTGCCCTATCCGCGTTCATCCGCGTAAATCCGCGTCTGAAAAGCTTCGAACCCGGAACCTCCGCTATCGCGGCATGAGCTTGGCGAGCAGGAGTTCGCCGCCGCCGTCGAGGATGCGGCGGGTCGGGCCCGCCGGATCGTGCGCCATCAGCAGGCTGTCGCCTTGCGCGAGGTGCAGCGGGCGGGCCAGGTCCTTCACGTGGGCCTGGCCGCGGATCAGGTGCACCAGCCAGGTGACGCCCGGCTCGGCGAAGAACACCATTGCGCCCACCAGCGGGCGATGCAGCAGCGTCGCTTCGACCGCATCGCGGCGCCAGATGAGGTTGAAGTCGTGGGTCGGGCCATTCACGAGCTCGGCGTGCAGCGGCCGTTCGCCGGCGAAGCGCAGGCGGTCGTGCGGCGGCATCATCGCCACCCGCTCGCGGTCGCCGTCCTCGAACTGCAGGTGCATGCCCTCGCCCGCCAGCAGTACCAGCTCGCGGTCGCAGCCCGGGAAGGGCGAGAACGGCGCGTCCTGGTCGATCTCGGCGATGGATGCACGCCACTGCCAGTCGGCCGCGCCCTCGGGGTGGCGGTGGATCTCGCGGGTCCAGCCCCGCTCGTTGCGCCAGCGCTCGCGGCGGTATTCGTGCGCGGGCAGGTGCAGCAGGCGCATCAGGCGGCCTGCAGCGCGGCCAGTTCGCGCGTGGAGCGGGCCAGCGATTCCGCCCAGGAGAACCCGACGATCGGCTCGCCGCTGGCGGCATCGCGGAACGCCTCCTGCTCGCCCTCCGGCAGCAGGTGGCGGTAATCGACGGTCAACTCCTCGCCCGCCTGCAGTGGCCGCGCCGCGAAGATGAAGCCCAGGTGCCACAGGCCGTTCGGCGTGAAGCTGTGGTTGACGTAGCACTCGTCCGGCCAGTCCAGCGACACCGTGCACTGGTCTTCGAACCAGCGCACCGCCGCGGCCATCGCGGCCTCCGCATCGGGCCGCGCGCGGATGCTTTCCCAGCGCTGCGTGGCCGGGATGTTGTCCGGCGCGACCACGATGCGGCCCGGCGCCACGGCCTCTTCGAGGAACAGCCCGCGGCCGGCGCCGGGAATGGTGGAATCAGCGATGCGGTAGCGCGGCAGGATCATGGCCAAAGTCTAGCGCAGGCCCCGCCCGCAGCACTCAGTCCGGCGGCACGTCGTCGGCGTCCCGCACGCTGGTCGCCGCGACGCCGCCGTCTTCCGGCGACAGGTCGCCGGGCTGCAGCCAGGCCGCGTTCCAGTAAGCGTAGTCCGCGAGGCGGGATACCAGCCCCGCGCGCACGGGGTTGGCCACGAGGTGCCGGCCCTCCGCCACCGGGTCGTCATTCGGCCCGAGCACGCGATCGGTGAAGCCGCGGCCCCAGAGCCAGCCGTTCACCCGGTGCCGGTCCTCGACCGCGCGCGAGGTGATCGCCTTGAACCGGCCCACCAGTGTGGACAGCGAATCCCGCTTGCCCAGCGTGACCAGCCCATGCCAGTGGTCGGGCATCAGCACCCAGGCCAGCAGGCTGGCATCCCGCCAGGGCCAGGCCGCCGTGTGCACCCGGCAGACCGCCCGGGCCGCCTCGTCGTCCCGGAACACCGGGCGCTTATATAAGGTGTTGATGGTCAGCACGTAGGTGCGGCCCGGCACCGACCGGTGCTCGAGCCGGCGCGCGCGGTAGCCGCTGGACGGCCGGGCCGAAGCCGGCAGGATCGCGGACATCGAGGCCTCCAGGGCCGCGGGGAAGATCCTGCCCGGCCGAAGCCGGGTCAGGCTCGGAGAGGGCCCGGACCCGCCGGACCCCGCCAACACGCCGGCCTCAGCCCCCGGCCGGGGCCGGCGCCTTGGGCGCGGCGTCCTCCGCCGGCGGCGCCTTGGCGCCGGCCGCACCGGCCCCGACGGAGATCCGCTCGCGGTTGGCCTCGACCGTGGACAGGCCGATGCCCTTCACCTCGGCCAGCTCGTCGGCGCTGCGGAACGCGCCGTGTTGCTTGCGGTGGGCGACGATGGCCTCGGCCTTGCTGGGCCCGACGCCGTCGAGCACGCGGTCGAGGGTGGCCGCATCGACCGAGTTGATGTCCACCTTTTCGGCGGCGTGGGCGCCGCCGGCCAGCAAGGCCGACAGCAGCAGCGTGGAAAGCAGGGAAACGGACTTGCGCATGGCGATACCTCTCCAGGAATGGGTGGACCGGCCGCGGCCACGCCGCACCGGCAGCGCCAGTCTCGAAGACGCCCGGCCCGCGCCCCATCGCCATTCGCCGGCGCGCGGCTTGTGAAGACCACGGCTTGCCGCGTCCGCGCCTTCCTACCTGCCGTCGGCAGCGTCCCGGCCATCGGGGGTAAAATCCGGACATCCCCTCGAAAGCAGAAGGACGCCCATGGACACCGCCAAGACCGACCGCTTCATCGCCGACGCCTGGGACGGCGACATCGTCCCGCAGCTGGTCGAGTACATCCGCATCCCGAACAAGTCGCCGATGTTCGACGCGCAGTGGAAGGAACACGGCTACATGGACGACGCCGTGAAGCAGCTCGCCGGTTGGGCTAAGGCGCAGCCGATCGCCGGCATGACCGTGGAAGTGGTCGAGCTCGAGGGCCGCACCCCGCTGATCTTCATCGAAGTGCCGGGCGAGGGCGACGACTGCGTGCTGCTCTACGGCCACCTCGACAAGCAGCCCGAGATGACCGGCTGGGCCGACGACCTGGGCCCGTGGAAGCCGGTGATCAAGGGCGACAAGCTCTACGGCCGCGGCGGCGCCGACGACGGCTACGCGCTGTTCGGTTCGCTCACCGCCATCCGCGCGCTGAAGGAGCAGGGCAAGCCGCACAGCCGCTGCGTGATCCTGATCGAAGCCTGCGAGGAATCGGGTAGCTACGACCTGCCCTTCTACGTCGACCACCTGGCCGACCGCATCGGCAAGCCCTCGCTGGTGGTGTGCCTGGACTCGGGCTGCGCCAACTACGACCAGCTCTGGTGCACCACCTCGCTGCGCGGCCTGGCCGGCGGCAACCTTAAGGTCAGCGTGCTCAGCGAAGGCGTGCACAGCGGCGACGCCAGCGGCATCGTGCCCTCGAGCTTCCGCATCCTGCGCCAGCTTCTGTCGCGCCTCGAGGACGAGGCCACCGGCAAGATCCTGGTCGAGGACCTGTACGTGGACATCCCCGAGCAGCGCATCGCCCAGGCCAAGCGGGCCGCCGAGGTGCTGGGCACCGAGGTCTGGGACAAGTTCCCGTTCCTGCCCGGCATGACCCCGATGAACCCGGACCTGGCCGAGCTGGTGCTCAACCGCACCTGGCGCCCGGCCCTGTCGGTCACCGGCCAGGACGGCATGCCGCCGCTGTCGAGCGCGGGCAACGTGCTGCGCCCGCACACCGCCGTGAAGCTCAGCCTGCGCCTGCCCCCGACCCTGGAGCCGAAGAAGGCCGGCGAGATCCTCAAGCGCGTGCTCGAGGCCAACCCGCCCAACGGCTGCAAGGTCGAGGTCGAGCTGGAGAAGGCCAGCACCGGCTGGAACGCCCCGCTGCTGGCCCCGTGGCTGGAGAAGGCCATCGACACCGCCAGCCGCGAGTTCTTCGGCGCCCCGGCCATGTACATGGGCGAAGGCGGCACCATTCCCTTCATGGGCATGCTGGGCGAGAAGTTCCCCGGCGCCCAGTTCATGATCACCGGCGTGCTGGGCCCCCACTCGAATGCCCACGGCCCGAACGAGTTCCTGCACATCCCCACCGGCAAGCGGGTCACCGCCGCCGTGGCCCGGGTGATCGCCGAGCACTACGTGGCCAGCGAGCAGGGCCACACCCAGGGCGTCGGCGTGAAGGCCGGGGCGGCCCAGTTCGGCGACCACGGCTGCTGCTGAGCCGTCTTCACGCGGCACCCGCCCTGTGGGAGGGACTTCAGTCCCAATGCTTTCGGCGGAAAGCATCGGGACTGAAGTCCCTCCCACAGGCGTTTCCGGGGTTCGGGAGGCGGCGAAAGCAAGAAATGGGACGCCGATCACAAATGGGGACCAATCGTCCCATCCGGGACAATGACCCCCGTGAAGATCGTCTTCATCGCTTCCTTAACGACACTTTAATTAATCCATCGGCCCGCTTATAGTCCGGACGGTCTGCCGGTTTCCGGGGTGCGTGGCTTCACGTCGGCGGCGGGCTCCCATGCCAAATCTAGAACCACTTGGAGAGTAGAGATGACCTTGAAGACCACCAAGCTCCGCGACGCGATTAAGTTCGCGCTCGTCGTGGGTGCTGCGTCCGCCATGAGCACGGGCGCCGCAGTCGCCCAGGACGAAGGCACTGAGGACGAAGCCGCCACCCTTGACGCCATCGTCGTCACCGGTACCCGCATCCAGAGCCAGACCGTCACCGCCTCGTCGCCCGTCGTCGAGATCAACCGTGACGAGTTCCAGTTCGCCGGCGCCACCCGCGTCGACGACCTCGTCAACCAGTACCCGCAGCTGTCGACCTACTTCGACTCCTTCGCCAACAACGGTGCGACCGGTTACCCGACCATCGACCTGCGTGGCCTGGGCCCGCAGCGCACCCTGACCCTGGTGAACGGCAACCGCCTGCCGCCGGGTGCCGCCGAAGTCCGCGACATCTCGATCATCCCGGCCGCCCTGGTCAGCCGCGTCGACATCCTGACCGGCGGCGCCTCGGCCGTGTACGGCTCCGACGCCATCGCCGGCGTGGTCAACTTCGTGCTCGACACCGAGTTCGAAGGCATCTCCATCACCGGTGGCTACAGCGCCTACCAGCACAAGAACGACAACGAGTACATGCAGGGCCGCCTTGACGCCCGCAACTTCGACTACCCGTCGGGCAACTCGGGCTTCGACGGCGTGTCGAAGAACGTCGACATCGCCATGGGCGGCAGCTTCGCCGACGGCGCCGGCCATGCCACCGCCTGGCTGACCTACCGCAAGAACGACGCCCTGTTCCAGGGTGAGCGCGACTACTCGTCCTGCGCCCTGAACGCCCCGGGCACCGCCTGCGGCGGCTCGAACACCAACGCGGCCGGCAACTTCTACGTGGGCCAGGACACCGACGGCGACGGCATCTACGACGACGGCTACTCGGCCTCGCTGAACCCGGACGGCAGCTGGAACGACGCGTACGGCGCGCCGTACAACTACGCCCCGATCAACTACTACCAGCGTCCGGACGAGCGCTACACCTTCGGCGCCTCGCTCAAGTACGAGATCAACGAGCACTTCCGCCCGTACATGGAGCTGATGTACATCAACCGCGGCGACTCCTCGCAGATCGCCGAGTCAGGCGCGTTCTTCACCTTCGTCGGCGGCCTCGACTGCGCCAACCCGCTGGTGGGCTCGCTGTGCGCCGACCTGGGCCTCGACCCGACCCTGCCGTTCGACGTCTACGTCGCCAAGCGCAACGTGGAAGGCGGCCCGCGCATCCGCATCGACGAGACCAACTCGTTCCGCGTCGTCGCCGGCCTGGAAGGCTCGATCAACGACAACTGGTCGTACAACGCCTCGGTGCTGCGCGCGCAGACCCGTGACGACAGCCAGGGCCTGAACGACTTCCTGAACCAGCGCATCGTCGACGGCATCCTCGGCTGCCCGGCGGGTTCGTTCGCGGGCTGCATCCCGTACAACGTCTGGGTGCCGAACGGCGTGACCCCGGAGGCCGCGGCTGCCCTGTCCGGCACCTCGATCTACGAGACCTCGACCAGCCTGACGCTGTTCAACGCGTACGCCACCGGTGACGTGGGCTTCGGCTTCCCGTCGGCCGGCGGCGAGAACATCTCGCTGGTGCTGGGTACCGAGTGGCGCGAGGAGACCTACGACTTCCAGGCCGACTCCGACAGCCAGGCCGGCAACTTCGCCGGCGCCGGCGGCCCGGCGACCCCGGTCAGCGGCGGCACCAAGGTGACCGAGTTCTTCCTCGAGTCGATCATCCCGGTCCTGCAGGACGCCGGCTTCGTCAACAGCCTGTCGTTCGACATCGGCTACCGCTACTCCGACTACGACCTGTCCGGCACCGCCGACACCTACAAGTTCGGCTTCAACGCCGACTTCGGCATGGTCCGCGCGCGTGGTGGCTACAACCGTGCGATCCGCGCCCCGGGCATCAACGAGCTGTTCTCGACCCAGTCGATCGCCCTGTGGACGGGTTCCGACCCGTGCGCCGGCCCGACGCCGTCGTTCACCGTCGCCCAGTGCCAGAACACCGGCCTGGATCCGTCGCGCTACGGCCTGGTCCCGGACAACTCGGCCGGCCAGTACAACCAGTTCGTCGGCGGCAACCCGAACCTGAAGCCCGAGCAGGCTGACACCTACACCTTCGGCGTGATCATCACCCCGATGGACAACCTGCAGATCAGCGTCGACTACTACGACATCTTCCTGGAAGACGCGATCGGCACCATTGGCGCCTCCACCATCCTGACCTTCTGCGGCATCACCGGCGACCCGTTCCTGTGCGACCGCGTGAACCGTTCGGGCGGTGGCGACCTGTGGCGCGGCAGCGACCCGAACACCTCGGGCTACGTCAGCAACCTGACCGACAACTTCGGCGAGCGTTCGTTCCGCGGTATCGACCTCGGCGTCAACTACCGCTTCGACGCCCTGGGCGGCCGCTTCATGACCTCCCTGCAGGGCAGCTACCTGCTGGAGCAGGAAATCACCCCGCTCCCGGGCGTGAACGAAGATGCCACCTACGACTGCGCCGGCCTGGTCAACCCGAGCTGCCAGTCGCCGGAATGGCGCCATATCGCGAACGTGCGTTACTCGCGTGACTGGTACACCGTCAACCTGCGCTGGCGCTACTACGGCTCGATGGATTACATCCTGACGAGCGGCGCGGTCGGCACCGGTGACACCCTGACGGCCGCCAACGGCGGCGTCGACGCCTACAACTACTTCGACCTGTCGGCCTCGGCCTACATCGGCGAGTACGCGGAGCTGACCGTCGGCGTGAACAACATCGCGGACAAGGAGCCGCCGCTGGTCGGTGGCGCCCTGGCGCCGCTGAACGGCAACTCGCTGGGTGGTTACGACCAGGCTGGTCGTTACTTCTTCACCTCGGTGACGTTCAAGTTCTAAGCAACACTTAAGCAACACCTTGAGCGGCGGGCTTCGGCCCGCCGCTTTTTTTTGG
>ERZ1066122.2592-NODE-2592-length-11615-cov-8.835813_pt1 | contig 11615 bp, 9 predicted proteins | sample MGYA00382769_ERZ1066122 | MGnify/ENA primary metagenome ERZ1066122 (study PRJEB33369, sample SAMEA5778352) | biofilm metagenome | biome: Industrial cooling water; feature: Water cooling tower basin; material: Biofilm | place: United Arab Emirates | collected...
CCTTCATTGCGAATTTTTAAACAATTCGCTTGCGCTAGTGCCGAAATTTTCTTGCTAACTTTGGGGGCGGCCGGACTTGTTCGGCCGTCTGCCGTTTTCGTTAGTGTTCCACAGTCCCAGTTTTCACGTTCCTTCGCGGTAGCCTGTCTAGCCGCACCCGTCCAACATCCCCCGTTTTCACTCCAGTCTTCACTTTCACGAACCCCCCAACCCCCACACCACAATGGCTAAGAAGGAAAAGAGCTTTATGTACGACGTGCTGATGCCGAAGGTTTACGGCCTCGGTGCTGCGGTCGTAATCGTCGGCGCTCTGTTCAAGATTCAACACTGGGATGGCGCAGACGTTATGCTTATCGTGGGTCTGGGTACGGAGGCCCTCATTTTCGCGTTGAGCGCGTTCCAGCCCGTGCCGCACGATCCGCAGTGGGAGTTGGTGTATCCGCAACTCGCTGACGACTATCAGGGCGGCCCGGCGGGCTCGCTGGAAGACAGCTCGGGCACGGGCCTGACCCGCAAGCTCGACGATATGCTGAAAGACGCCAACGTGACGCCGACCACCATCAACTCGCTCGGCGACGGCCTGCGCCGCCTCAGCGACTCGACGGAGAAGATGGCCGACCTCGGCGACGCCACCGTTGCTACGCAGGACTACACGACCAAAATCCGCAACGCCTCGTCGTCGCTGGAGCGCATCAACGAAGCGTACTCTTCGACCGTGGATGCGATCTCGCAAATGGCGGCTGCTTCGGCCGACGCCCGCGAGTACCACGAGCAGGTGCAGAACATCACCAAAAATCTCGCTGCCCTCAACGCCGTGTACGAGATGGAGCTCTCGGATGCCAACAAGCATATGAGCTCGCTCAACAAGTTCTACGGTACGCTGAGCGTGGCGATGGAAAATATGGTGGACGCCAGCAAAGACACCGAGCAGTTCAAAGCCGAAGTGAGCAAGCTCACCGGCAACCTGCACTCGCTCAACACGGTGTACGGCAATATGCTGAACGCGATGCGCGCCTAAGCGGCGCCCGCACCAGTTTTCCAGAATCGGTTTTCCTCAAGTAAACACTGCAATAAGCTGACATTCCGAAATGGCAGGAGGTAAGGAAACACCGCGGCAGAAGATGATCGGGATGATGTACCTGGTGCTCACGGCGCTGCTCGCGCTCCAGGTAAACTCCGCGATCCTTCTGAAATTCCGCACGCTCGACGAAGCGCTGATGGGAGCCAACAGCAAGACTGCTAACAGCACCAAGGCGCAGATTGAAGATATGGAGAAGAAGGCAGCCGAAACCAAGCTGCCTAAAGACCTGGCGCGTGTCGAAACCGGCAAGCAAGTGCAGGTGAAAGCAGATGAACTGGTGACGTATATCAACTCGCTGCGAACCGACATCATCAAGCGTTCAGGTGGCTTTGGCGAGGATGGCGTAACCTACGCCAACCCGAGCGCCGAAGACGCCGTGGCTATGGAGATGATCGGCGCCGGCAACAACAAAAACCCCGGTAAAGCCAAGGAGCTCAAAAAGCGCCTCGACGACTACGTTGCGTACATCAAGCAATACGCGCCTACGGCCGCTCCGCTGGCGCTGGATGCCAAAGAAGACCCGATTGCCCGTAAGGACGAACACCAGAAGAACAAAGACTTCGCTGAGTTGAACTTCGGCAACACGCCGATGGTGGCCGCTCTGGCCGTGCTGGCTGAGAAGGAAAACGCCGTTCGCCGGTACGAGTCGGAGGCACTAGGGATGATTTCCGGCCAGCTTGGTAAAGAGATCATCAAGTTCGACAAAATCAGCACGGCGGTGTCGGCTGAGTCGAAAGTGGTGGCTGCTGGTACCAAGTACAAAGCTGAAATGTACCTGACGGCTTCGTCGAGTCAGCTCACGCCGGTGATGACGGCTCGTGGTCAGCGTCTGCAAATCAAGGATGGCAAGGGTCAGGTAGAGTTCACGGCGCAAGCCGGTGCTTACGATAAGGAAGGCAACTCAAAACAGACTTGGGAAGGCGTTATTACGATCAAGCGCGATGGTAAAGACTCGACCTTCACAGTGAAGCAGGAGTACGTCGTGGCCAAGCCGGTGATGCAGATTCAGTCGGCTTCGGTGCAGGCGCTGTACCTCAACTGCGGCAACAAGCTGAGTGTGCAGGTTCCGGCGCTGGGTTCGGTGTACGACCCGTCGTTCACGGCCAGCGGTGCACAGGTGATCAAGGGCGCTGCCAAAGGCGAGGTTACGCTGATTCCGAACGCCAAAGACGTGAAGCTGAGCGTGGCCTCGGGTGGCAACAAGATTGGCGACCAGGATTTCAAAGTGCGCCTGATCCCCAAGCCGGAGATCGTGGTGACGGCCGGTGGCCGCCCGATCGACTTCAAACGGGGGATGGCGTCGCCGGGGCCGCGGGAGATTTCGATCTCGGCAAAGCCCGATGAGTCGTTCAAGAACTTCCTGCCGGAAGATGCCCGCTACCGTGTTACGCAGTTTGAGATCGCGCTGGTGCGCGGCAAGCGCCCGGTGGGTGCGCCGCAAACCATCAACGGAAACTCGATCAACCTGAACGCTTACGCGGCTCAGGCGCAGCCCAACGACCGCTATATGGTGGAAGTGAAGCAGGTGCAGCGGATGAACTTCCGCCAGCAGGTCGAAACCGTGGCCGGTATCCAGAACACCCTGTTCAACATTCCGTTGAACTAACGCTGTAGTCCCTTTCAAACGAGGGCGCCGTGCTGAACTAAGTGCGGCGCCCTTGCCGTTCGCCCGCTATGCGTACCCTCCTGTTTGCCCTGCTGGGGCTGTGCCCCGCCCTCGCCGTCGCCCAACCGGGTTCGGCCAATGGGGCCGAGCAATCGACGACGGCCGTTTCGTCGCCGTCAGTCAAGACGATTCCGAACTCCGACGTGATGTATCGGAAGAGTGTGTGGCGCGTCATCGACCTGCGTGAGAAGCAGAACAAGCCGATGTTCGCCAACAATCACCAGATCACGAAAATCATCACCGACGCGGTGAAGGCCGGCAAGCTGCAACCGTACCGCGGCGATTCGCTGGCGGCTACGTTCACGCTCGAAGAGTTCAACAAGAAACTCATCGTGCCGGATGCCGCGCCGACGATGTCGGACGAGGAAAAGAAGCTCGGCTTTACGGAAGAGGATAACAGCGGTGGCTGGGGCGACGAGCCCGCCGGCAAGGATGGCGCGAAAGCCGCGCCGGCTGCGGCCACGGCTTACGAGTACTTCCCGACCGACCTTTACCAGATGGAGATGAAGGAAGATATGGTATTCGACAAGAAGCGCTCGCGGATGTACCACGAGATTCAGTCGATTACGCTCGTCATTCCGGCCGCCAAGACGCCCAAAGGGTACGATATTCCGATTGCTACCTTTAAGTGGGCTGACCTTGTAAAGGTGTTCCGCGACAATCCGGAGTCGGCTATCTGGTTTAACGGCTCGAACACGGCGCAGCATAAGAATCTGGCCGATGCGTTCGACCTGTGGCTGTTTTCGTCGTACATCTCGAAAGTGTCGAACGCTGATGATAAGCGTCTGGCCGACATTTATGGCGGTGAGCAGCAGGGCATTATGGCCGCGCAGCAGGTAGCCGGTGAGATGATCGAGTACGAGTACAATCTCTGGTCGTTCTAAGCCGCCATGCTCTGATCGATACTGAAACCGCCCCGGTAGCGCGAGTTGCCGGGGCGGTTTTGTATGTTTGGATGGTGCGTTCTGAAAGGCGGAGCCGAATGGATTGCGCGATGAATGCGGCCACCAATCCCTAGTGGGAGAGGTGTGAAGCGGTCGACCAGAAGTTTTGCGGTTTTTGATGTTTTGAAAACATCTGCAATTCAGAAAGGTAGCTTGCAGCTTGTGGCTACCCGCTGAATAGTACAGTAAGCTCGAATTCCGTTTCCACTACCGTCTGCTTGAAGAGCCCCAGGCGCGAGGTAAATAGTGCAGTGAGCTCGAATCCGTTCCTTGCAGGCGCGGGGTGGGACAGACGCGGCCACATCCCACCCGCATTGCTCAGCCGCCGTCACCGAGTGATACTCGGTGCTACAGAGCCCGGCCGCTGTGGTTGCCCTACCCCCGTATCTGGGGGCCTACCCCAATCCCCAGCCGGGGAGGGGAGTATTTTAGTCACCGGCAGCTACGTGAGCACCGTTGACTTCTTGAGCGCTGATTTAGACGGGATGCTCGGCGAACCACGCCTGCAACACGCGCGCTTTGGCGACGCCGATTTCGGCGGTCAGCTCGGCGTCGGTCAGTTCGCGGATTTTTCTGACGGATTTGAATTTGGCGAGCAGTTTTTCGGCTGTGGCCGGGCCTAGTCCCTTCACGTCGGTCAGTTCAGTTTTGAGCGTGGCGGCGTCGCGGCGGGAGCGGTGGAACGTGATGCCGAAGCGGTGGGCTTCGTCGCGCATTCGCTGAATCAGGCGGAGCGTTTCACTTTTCTTGTCGATGTAGAGCGGTAGGGAATCGCCGGGAACGTAGATTTCTTCGAGGCGCTTGGCGATGCCGATGATGGGCATTCGGCCCCATACGCCGAGGCCTTTGAGAGCTTTGACGGCCATTCCGAGCTGGCCCTTGCCGCCGTCCACGATGACTAGTTGGGGTAGGGTGGCGCCTTCATCGAGCAGGCGGCGGTAGCGGCGCGTGACGATTTCGTACATCGAGTCGAAATCGTTGGGGCCGACGACGGTCTTGATATGGTAGTGACGGTACTCCTTCTTGGCGGGGCGGGCGTTGCGGAAGCACACCATCGCGGCGACGGGGTTATCGCCCTGGAAGTTGGAGTTGTCGAAGCACTCGATATGGCGCGGCAGCTCAGTGAGGCGGAGGTCGCGCTGCATCGTTTCCATAATCCGCACTTCGTTGACGTCTTTCGACTTCTCGTTCATCGACTCTTTCTCTTTACGGAGATAGAGAGCGTTTTTCAGAGCCAGATTGAGCAGCTTGCGCTTATCGCCGATTTGCGGCACGGCGACGGTGACGCCCGGCAGCGGCAGCGCGCATTCGACGTTGACGAGCACATCGGGGGCGGTGCTCGCAAACTCGGTGCGTAGCTCCATTATGACGCCGGGCAGGATGTCGCAATCGGCTTCGTCGAGCTTTTTCTGCAATTCCACGGATTTGGTCATTGTTACCGCACCGTTGACGATGTGCAGATAATTGACGAACGCGAAGCCCTCGTTGGACGCGATGGCCACCACGTCGATATTCGTCAGGGTTTGCGAGACGACGGTTGATTTAGCCTGAAAATCATCGAGGCGGTCGAGCTTCACTTTGAAAGTATGCGCCTGCTCGAACAGCATTTGTTGCGCAGCGCCCGCCATCTGCTCGCGTAGCCAGGTGCGGGCGACGGTGAGATTGCCGGCCAGAATGCTGCGAATCTGCGTGATGTAGGCGGAGTAGGTTTCTTCGGATTCGAGACCCTCGCACGGGCCTTTGCAGTTGCCCAGATGGTACTCCAGGCAGACCTTGTATTTGCCGGCCGCCACGTTTTCGGGCGATAGGTTGTAGGAACACGTGCGGAGCGGGTACAGCGTCCGAATCAACTCCAGCACGGTATTCATCGCGCCGACGCCGGCGTACGGCCCATAGTAGCGACTGCCGTCCTGAATTTTCTGGCGCGTGGCGAGCAAGCGCGGGAAGCGCTCGTTGGTGAGGCAGAGATAGGGATAGGTTTTGCCGTCTTTCAGCAGAATATTGTATTTCGGCTGATGCTGCTTGATAAGGTTGTTTTCGAGCAGAAACGCATCGGATTCGGAATCGGTGATTTGAAACTCAAGGCGCCGGATGTTGGCGACCAGGCGGCGCGTTTTGGCGTTGTGCTGCGCCTGCGAGTTAAAATAAGACGAGACGCGGTTGCGTAGGTCCACGGCTTTGCCGACGTAAATGATGCGGTCGTCGGCGTCGAAATATTTATAGATGCCGGGCTGATGCGGCAGGCGGGCGACTTGCTCTTTAATGGTCATCGGAGAATCGAGTAGGCAGCGCCGGCGGTGCCGGAGCAGCGACATAGAACAGCGCGCGAAGGCAAAAGGTGGCGGCGGAGGTGAGCTAACGCGCGGCGGTGCGGGAGGTTGAGCGACGGTAATACGCAATGGCATCCGGGCCGATGCGCGTACGCTCGAAGGGTTGTGCCTCAGCCGGCAGGCGGGGCGCCGCCACACCGGCGCCGAGCCGGAGAGACTGATTGGTGAGCACCCGGATTTCGTCCCAAGAATCGGCCTGTAAAAAACCGTTCAGGACGGCTGCCCCGCCCTCGACCAGCACCGACTGTAGGCCGCGCGCGTGGAGGTCGGCAAGGCAGTGGGAGAGGAGCGTGGTGGCGCTGTCGTAGAGCAGCGGCGGAGCGCCGTCGCCATGGGCGTAGATGCGGGCGGCGGTGGGCAACGGTTGGGCGCCGCTGAGCACGACCCGCTGCGGGGCCGGGCCGGGCCAGTGGCGCGCATCAAGCCGGGGATTGTCGGCGCGGACGGTGCCGGCGCCCACCAGAATGGCGGCTTCCTCGGTACGCCAGCGATGCACGAGGCGGCGCGTGGCCTCGGTGGTGATGGGCGTGGCCGCGCCCGACGCATCGGCCAGAAATCCGTCGGCCGATTGCGCCCATTTGAGCACCACCCACGGCCGGGCGTACAGTTGCGCGCACAGGAAGCGCCGGTTGAGCCACCGGGCTTCGTCGGCGAGCAGGCCAACCGCGACCGCGCACCCGGCAGCGCGCAACCGCGCAATGCCTTGCCCGCCGACGAGCGGGTTGGGGTCGGGGGTGGCTACGACGACCTCGGTGGCGCCGTGCCGGATGAGCAACTCGGCACAGGGCGGCGTTTTGCCGTGATGCGCGCACGGTTCGAGCGTGACGAACACGCGCAGGCCCGCCAGCGACGGCGGCGCGTCGGGGCGGGCCAGCAGAGCGTTTACGGCGTTTACTTCGGCGTGGGGGCCGCCGTAGCGCTGGTGCCACCCCTCGGCGAGGATAGTGCCGGAGGGGGCGGCAATCACGCAGCCCACCTGGGGGTTGGGGCGCGTGGCGGGGCCGCCCAGCGCTGCCACGGCGAGCGCGCGGCGCATCAGTAAGTGGTCGGTTGAGAGAGAAGACGAGGACATCGGCGAAGTGCGGAACCGCAAAGGTGTAGCGCGCGGCTCACCCCGATGGAGCGCACATTTGCGCCTGCATTCACGTATCCTATGACCATAGCGACAGCCATTCGTCACCTTGCCGCCGCGCTCGAATCGGTGTATGACTCTACGGAAGCGCGCGCCCTGGCACGGCGCGTAGTGGGCCACCGCCTCGGATTGGCTCCTCATGAGCTGACGCTGCGCGGCGCCGAAGAGCTGACCAATGCGGAAATACTCGCCCGAATCGCCGACGACCAGCGCCGCCTGCTGGCCTGCGAGCCGGTGCAATACGTGCTGGGCACGGCGCCGTTTCTGGAGCTGGAACTGGCAGTGGGACCGGGTGTATTGATTCCGCGCCCCGAAACCGAGGAGCTGGTGCAGCTGGTAGCGCAAACTCTCGGCGGAGCGGCGGCACCGCGAGTGCTCGACGTGGGCACCGGCTCGGGGTGCATCGCGGTGGGGCTGGCGCAGTTGCTGCCGCGCGCCGACGTGTGGGGAATGGATGTCTCGGCGGCGGCGATTGCCATCGCGCGGCGCAACGGCGCGCTGGTGGGCGAGCGGGTGCGCTGGCTGGAAGCCGACGTGTTCGGCGAGTGGCCAGCGGCGCTGCGCGACCTCGACGCCATCGTCAGCAACCCGCCGTACGTGCCGCAGCGGGAGGCCGCCGAGCTGGCCCCGCACGTGCGCGACTTCGAGCCGCATCTGGCGCTCTTCGTGCCCGACGAAGACCCCCTGCGCTACTACCGGCGGCTGGCCGAAGCCGGGCGCACAGCGCTTCGGGCGGGCGGGCGGCTGTGGCTCGAAACGCACACGGCTTACGCCGCCGACGTCGTGGATCTGTTGTTCGATGCCGGCTACGGCGAGTTGGGTGCAGCCGAGGACTTCACGGGCAGGCCCCGATTTGTGTACGGGTGCAACGGAGAGCAGTAGCGCTCGATTCAGTCTCCGCTCGGCTCCGCGTACCCCGCACAACTGCCGGGCGGGGTATCTTTGCGGCTGCAACCGCTCGCGCCTGCTGAGGCGCAGTTTTGAATGTCCGTCGTCGCCGAAAGTCAGCCCGCGTCCGCTTCGTTTATCCACCCAACCGCCATCGTGGAAGAGGGAGCCGTGTTGGGCGCCGGTTGCCGCGTGTGGCATTTCGCGCACCTGATGCCCGGCTGCGAGCTGGGCGAGGGTTGCTCCATCGGGCAGGGCGGCTTCGTGGCGAGCGGCGTCCGGCTGGGCCGCAACGTGAAGGTGCAGAACCACGTGTCGATCTACGAAGGCGTGGAATGCGCCGACGACGTGTTTCTGGGCCCATCGTGCGTGTTCACCAACGTGCGGAACCCCCGCGCGCACGTCGTGCGGCGCCACGAGTACGCGCCGACCCGCGTGGGCCGGGGCGCCACCGTGGGGGCCAACGCCACCATCGTGTGCGGCACCACGCTCGGCGACTACTGTTTCGTGGGGGCCGGCGCCGTCGTGACGCGCGACGTGCCGCCTTACGCGCTGGTAGTCGGCACCCCCGCCCGCCGCGTGGGCTGGATGAGCCGCGCCGGCCACCGGTTGCGCTTCGATGCCGCCACCCGCCGCGCGCGCTGCCCGCAGGGCGGCGAAGAATACGAGTTGCTGGCCACCGACGAGGTACGGCCGCTCGTGCCCTGAACCGTTCTGCGCGTCGCTCCCCATTGGCTCGCTCTCCTCTGAATTCGCCATCCTACTTCATACCAATGCATTCTTCCGCCACCGCAACGGCCACTCTCTACGACGAGCTGCTCGACAAGCAGGCAACATTGGCCGTCATCGGCCTCGGCTACGTGGGGCTGCCCATCGCGCTGGCCTTCGCGCGCAAAGTCCGGGTCATCGGCTTCGACATCAATGCCCGGCGCGTCGAGATGATGCGTAACCGCCAGGACCCCAGCGGCGAGCTGGCGCCCGAGGCGTTTGACGACTGCGACATCACGTTCACCGATTCGCTCGAGGTGCTGCGGGCGGCGCGCTTCTTCATCGTGGCCGTGCCGACGCCCATCGACGAGCACGCCCAGCCCGACCTCAAGCCGCTGCTCGGCGCCTCCACCACGGTGGGCAAGGTGCTCAAGCGCGGCGACTACGTGGTCTATGAGTCAACCGTCTATCCCGGCTGCACCGAAGAAGACTGCGTACCGGTGCTCGAGCGGGAGTCGGGGCTGAAATTTCACCACGACTTCAAGGTAGGCTATTCGCCGGAGCGCATCAACCCCGGCGACAAGGAGCACACCCTGGAGCGCATCGTGAAGGTGGTGAGCGGCTGCGACCCCGAATCGGCCGAAGTGGTGGCCAAAACCTACGAGTTGGTGATCGACGCGGGCGTACATCGCGCGTCGTCGATCAAGGTGGCGGAGGCGGCGAAAATCATCGAAAACACGCAGCGCGACGTCAACATCGCGCTGATGAACGAGCTGTCGCTGATCTTCGACCGGATGAACATCAACACCTACGAGGTGCTGGAGGCGGCCGGTACGAAGTGGAATTTCCTCAAATTCTTCCCCGGCCTGGTGGGCGGCCACTGCATCGGCGTCGATCCGTATTATCTCACCTACAAAGCCAAGGAGCTGGGGTACCACGCCAAAGTTATCCTGTCGGGGCGCACCACCAACGACGATATGGGCGCCTACATCGCCCGGAAGACGGTGCAACTGATGATCAAGCAGGGCAAGGACGTGAGCAAGTCGCGGGTGCTGGTGATGGGCGCCACGTTCAAGGAAAACGTCGAAGACATCCGCAACTCCAAAGTGGTGGACGTGATCGACGAGCTGCTGAAATTCAGTGTACAAGTGGATGTGACCGACCCCTTTGCCGATTCCGACGAGCTGCACCACGAGTACGGCTTCCGGCTGGCGCCCGAGGTGGGCACCGGCTACGATGCGGTGATCGTGGCGGTGAGCCACCGCCAGTATCACGCTCTCGACGCCGACCACTTCCGCTCGCTGATGAGCGAGCCGGGAGTGCTGGTGGACATCAAAGGGCTGTACCGCGGGCGAATCGGGGAGAGAATGACGTACTGGAGCCTTTGATTTAGTGTGCTAGTGCGGGAATGTGCGAATGTGCTAATGTGGGGGATGCGGCTGCCGGTAATCAAAAAACTCCCCTCCCCGGCTGGGAAATTGGGTTGGGAGCCTGGAAATGGGGTTGGGGGTGGGGCAGCTACGGCGGTTGGGTTGTGGCCGCGTCTGTCCCAGACGCGCGTCAATCGATACGTAGTAGCTGTTCGGCGCGCGTCTGGGACAGACGCGGCTACGCCCAACCACATTGCCCAACCGCCGTCACCGAGTAATACTCGGTGCTACAGTGCCCAACCACATTGCTCAGCCGCGTTGCCCCACCCCGCCCCTTCGGGGCACCCCTCCCCTCCGGGGAGAGGAGTTTGCTCTGACTTCATCATTGCACATTCCCACATTCCCACATTCGCACATTAGCACATTGAAAAAGATTCTCGTGACCGGCGGCGCCGGCTACATCGGCTCGCATACGGTGGTGGCGCTGGCCGAAGCGGGGTTCGAGCCGGTGGTGGTCGATAATCTGAGCAACTCGGAAGCTCGCGCCCTCGACGGTATCGCCGCGATAGTGGGGCGGCGCGTGGCGTTTCATCAGGTAGATTGTACCGATGAGGTGGCGCTGGCGGCGGTTTTCGCGGCCGAAGGCGACATTGCGGGCGTCGTTCACTTTGCGGCCTACAAAGCCGTGGGCGAGTCGGTGGCGGAGCCGCTGAAATATTACCGCAACAACGTGGGTTCGCTGCTGGCGTTACTGAGCGCGATGGAGCGCGCCGATTGCCGCGCGCTCGTGTTCTCTTCGTCGTGTACGGTGTACGGCGTGCCCGACCATCTGCCGGTGGATGAGACGGCGCCCACGCGCCGCGCCAACTCGCCGTACGGCAACACCAAGCAGGTTTGCGAAGATATTTTGGCGGAACTGGCGGCGTCGGGGCGGTCGGCGGTGCGGGCCGTGGCGCTGCGGTATTTCAATCCGATTGGCGCGCATCCGTCGGCGCGCATTGGGGAGCTGCCGCTGGGTGTGCCCAACAATCTGGTGCCGTTCGTGACGCAGACCGCCGCCGGGCTGCGCGAGCGGCTGACCGTGTACGGCACCGACTACGACACGCCCGACGGCTCGTGCATCCGCGACTACATCCACGTCGTCGATCTGGCGGCCGCGCACGTGGTGGCGTTGCGCCGGTTGCTCGGCGAGCAGGCACCGCCCGAGCGGGCGGCGCTCGATGTGTTCAACCTCGGCACGGGCCGTGGGCACTCGGTGCTGGAAGTGGTGCGCGAGTTTGAGCGCGTGAGCGGGCAGACGCTGCCCGTGGTGCTCGGCCCGCGCCGGGCAGGCGACGTGCCGGCCATCTTCGGCGACGTGGCCCGCGCGGCCGACGTGCTCGGCTGGCGTGCGGAGCGTACGCTGGCCGACGCGCTGGCCGATGCGTGGCGGTGGGAGAGGGGAATGAGGAATGAGGAATGAGGAATGAGGAATGAGGAATGAGGAATGAGGAATG
>ERZ1066122.2596-NODE-2596-length-11598-cov-15.554275_pt1 | contig 11598 bp, 7 predicted proteins | sample MGYA00382769_ERZ1066122 | MGnify/ENA primary metagenome ERZ1066122 (study PRJEB33369, sample SAMEA5778352) | biofilm metagenome | biome: Industrial cooling water; feature: Water cooling tower basin; material: Biofilm | place: United Arab Emirates | collected...
ACGAGCTCAAGATCGCCGGCCTGCTGCACGACTGCGGCAAGATCACCACGCCGGTTCACGTGGTGGACAAGGCCACCAAGCTGCAGACCCTGTTCGACCGCATCGCGCTGGTCGACACCCGCTTCGAGGTGCTCAAGCGCGACGCCCAGATCGCCCACCTCAACGGCGAGCTCGACACCGCCACCTACACCGAGCGGCTGGCCCGGCTGGATGCGGACCGCGAAGTGATCCGCCAGGCCAACGCCGGCGGCGAGTTCATGGACGATGCGCGGGTGGCGGCGATCCACCGCATCGCCGGCCACCGCTGGCGCGGCCCCGATGGCGCCGAGCAGCCCTTCCTGAGCGAGGACGAGGTCGAGAACCTCACCATCCGCCGCGGCACGCTCACCGCCGCCGAGCGCGAGATCATCAACCACCACATCGTGATGACCATCCGCCTGCTGGAGGCGCTGCCCTGGCCGGCGCACCTGCGCAACGTGCCCGAGTACGCCGGCGGCCACCACGAGCGCATGGACGGCAAGGGCTACCCGCGCGGGCTCACGCGCGAGCAGATGAGCGTGCAGGCGCGGGTGATGGGCATCGCCGACATCTTCGAGGCGCTGACCGCCAGCGACCGGCCCTACAAGCCCGGCAAGACCCTGTCGGAGTCGCTGGCGATCCTGGGCCGCATGAAGCTCGACCACCACGTGGACCCGGACCTGTTCGAGGTGTTCCTGCGCGAGCGCGTGTACCTCGACTATGCGCGGCGCTTCCTGGCGCCGGAGCAGGTGGACGACATCGACTGGACGCGCATCCCGGGCGTGTCGCCGGAACTCGCCGCCGAGCTTTCCGCCGACCCGCCCGGCTGAGCCTGCCGCGCGTCCGCCGGGCGCGGTTGGCCTAGGCGCGGCCGCGCCGCGAACGCTCGAACCACCACAGCCCGCCAGCCAGCAGCATCCAGGCCAGCAGCCACGGCCAGCGCGGTCCCGGCATCGGCGCGGGTGCGGTGTCCGCGGCGGCGCGGCGGCCGGCCAGCGCGGCGGTTTCTTCGCGCCGCTGCGCGGCATGCGGGCCCGGCGCCTCGTCCGGGGCGCGCACCAGGAAGGGGTGCTGGCGCTCGCCGTCGCGGCGCAGGTGCCAGCCGGCCCGCGTCGGCCAGAACGCCGCGCAGGCCGCGGTGCCGGTGGCCGGGTCGGTGGCCAGCGCGATCTCATCGCCCGCGGGATCGATCACCTGCGTCGCGTCGGTGACGCCGCAGAGCGCGCTGCGTTCATCGACCCAGGCCAGCGCGGGCACGGCCATCGCGGCCTCGCCGCGCGCGCGGGCCAGCGTGCCGAACGCCTGCGACCAGAGGCTGCCGTAGGCCGCCTGCCGGCCGGCCAGCGCGAGGCGGAAGCTGTCGGACAGCGTCCACAGTGCGACCCGGCCGCGGCCCTCGGGGCGCCACAGCGAAACCACTTCGCCCTGTTCGCCGATGGCGAGCGGCCGGCCGTCGGCGGCGGCCAGCTGCAGCGGGCGGCGCGACAGCAGGGGCGCGGCGTCGGTGGCGCGCGCTTCGGCATCGTCGGTGCCGGGCGTGGTGGCATCGGCCTGCGCGGTGCCGGGCAGGCGCAGGCCGCGCGGCACGTCCTCCGGCGTCACGGTGAAGCCCCAGTCGGCCAGCACGCGCCGTTCGGAAGGGTTGGGGTCCGCGCCCAGCCGCAGCATCAGGCCGAGCCCGTCGCGCACCGCCTCGCGCAGCGCGCCCTGGCCGCCGGCGCCCAGTGCGCGCCAGGCGCGTTCGTCGATCACCACCAGGTCCAGTTCGGCCAGGCGCGCGGGCGTCAGCGCGGCGCGATCGTCGCCCAGCACGAGGCCGGCGCCGAGCCGCAGCTGGCTGCCGAGCGCGAGGCCACCATCGAGCGCCCAGCGGCGCAGGTACTTGAGCTCCGGGCTGGCGCCGCCGGCGACCACCAGCACGCGCAGCGGATCGCCCTCGGCGCTGCGCAGCGGCAGCGCGATGCCCTCGGCGGTGTCGTCGTCGCCCGCGCGCCGCCACTGCAGGCGGTAGTCCGCGGTGCCGGCCGGTCCGCCGACGCCCGTGAGCCGGAAACCGCCGGCCGCGTCGAGGGTGGCGCGATCGATGCGTTCGCCGGCGGGGTCGAGCAGTTCGACTTCGCCGCCATCGTGCCCGGTGACCACGCCTGACAATTCGAAGCGGCGCCCGCGCAGGATCGACTCCGGCGGCGACAGCGCGACCAGCGTCTCCGGCAGCGGCGCCGGCACGAACTCGAAGCCGATGCCGCGGGCCGCGTCGCGGTCGCGCGCGGCCAGGCCGCGGCCGAGCACGCGCACCGGCCGCGCGTCGGGATGGCGGCGCAGCGCGGTGCCGAGGTCAGGCACGGGCTCGGCGCCGTCGAACGCGGGCGCGCCCGGCAGCGACACCAGGCGGTCGCCCGGCGCGAGGGCCAGCGCGTCGACCGCGGCGCCTTCGGTGAGCACCACCAGCGCGCCGGCCCGGCCCGGCTGCGAAGGCGGCGCCAGCACGCACCACAGCAGGCCCGCCAGCGCGGCCTGGCCCACCACCAGCGTCGCGCGGCGCCACGGGCGCCCGCCGCGACTGGTCATCGCGACGCGCAGCATCGCCACCGCGGTGATCGCGGCCAGCGCCCACGCCATCATCGCGAGCGGGCTCATGGCGTGCCCTCCGCGCGCAGCGCGTCGAGGTAGGCCTGGCCGCGCTCGCCCGGGCGCGGCCGGGCCGGCGTCATCGCGGCCTCGCGCGGCAGCAGTGGCCACAGCCGGGCGCGCAGCGCGGCGCGGCAGTCGGTGCACGCGGGGTCGCGGCGCAGCGCGTCGATCGCGGCCACCAGCGACAACGGGTCGTCCACCCGCGCTTCGTTCGCGCGCAGCCAGTCGGCGAAGGCGTCCAGCGCCGGTTCGCCGCCGTCCGGCGCGACCAGCGCCTGCCAGAGCGGCAGCGCCGGGTTCTCGCCGGCGGCCCGCGGCACCAGGCCGGTGTCGCGGGAGGCGAGGCCCTTGCGGTCGCCGGTCAGGCGTCGCGCTTCGTCGATCGGCGGCAGCTCCAGGCCGGTGCGCGCCAGGTAGATGCGCGAGGCCTGCTGCACCTGCTTGATGAAGCCCAGCGCGCGGTACGCATGCGGCAGCGCGGCGGCGGGATCGCCCTGGCGCAGGCCGCCTTCGGACAGCCACATCGCGTCCAGCGCCTGCTTGAGCAGGGCGCGGGTCTCGGGATCGAGCAGGGTCGCGGCCTCGGCCTCGTCGTGGGTGTGGCCGTAGAGCTCGAGCACGCTGTCGCCGCCGGGCGGCGCGGGGGCCTCCGGCGGTTCGGCCCCGTGGTCGTGGCCGTCGCCGTCGTGGTGCCCGCCGTCCTCGAAGCCGGGCGGCGGCTCGGGCTCGCCCTCGCTCTCTTCGCCGAGGAACTGGCCGTAGCGCAGGCGCAGCAGGCGCTGGTCCACGCCGAGGTTGTTCGAGCGCAGCATGAATTCGTCGGCCGACAGCCGCGGACGATCCACCAGCAGCGCCTCGGCGTCGATGATGATCTGGCGCTGGCTGCGGAAGTAGGCCGGCAGCGCCTTCTTCACCAGGCCTTCCATGCCGCTCGATTCGGCGCTGGGCGGCAGCGGCCAGCGCAGGATGAAGCGGGCGCTGCGGCTTGCCTGCGGCGTCGGCGTGCGGTTGTCGGCCACCACCAGGCGCACGATCAGGTCGTCGCCTTCGGCCAGGCCGAGGCTGGCGAGGTCGAGCGTGTGCGTGTAGCGGCGCAGGCGCGCGTCGCCTTCGCCGCGCAGCGCCAGGGTCCGCTCGGTCACCGTGACCTGCTCGCCGGTGCCTTGCGCCAGCGTGATCTCCAGGCGCGCGGGACCGAGGCCGTGGTCGTCGCTGGCCTCGAAGTCCAGCGCCCACTGGCGCTGGCCGGGCGTGGCCAGGGTGAGGCTGCGCTCGGGCGCCACCGCGCGGAGCTGCGGCGGCTGGTCGGGGACGGCGTCGAGGCGGTGCAGCGCGTCGTCGCGCAGCGGCAGCGGGCCGGCGGGCACGATGCGGTAAAGCGTGGACTTCGACAGCGTGCGCGCGGCGGTCCAGTCCTCGCCATCGCGGGTGAGCGGCAGGCGCTGGCCGTCGTGGAACACCAGTTCGGCAGCCTCCGGCTGCGGTTCGAAGCGCAGGCGCCAGCGCAGCGTCGCGTCCTGCGGCAGCTTGGCAGAGAGTTCGCCCTGGCTGCTGGCGGCGAGGCCGGTGTAGGCGGGCGGTTCGATCCGCAGGGCCGCCGAGGCCAGCGTGATGTCCGTGGCCTGCGCCGCCGGCGCTGCGGCGGGCGACGGCGCGCGCTGCGGCAAGGGGACGCTGACGGAGTAGGGCGGCATCAGCAGGGTGGCCGCGACCAGCAGGCTGAATAGCGCCCAGGCCAGCAGCAGCCAGCCGCGCGGCCACGGCGTGCGCAGGTCGGCCGGGCGGGCGGACAAACGCTCCACCAGGCGTTGCCGCTGCATCCGCTGCAGCGGGCCCAGCGTCGCCGGGTCGGTGAACAGCAGGTCGGTGCTGTCCTCGAGGTCGGGGCGCGCATCGAGGCGGCGGGCGAGGGCGCGCGGGTCGCGGCCGGGCCGCTTCACCCAGGCCAGCATCGGCACCACCGATGCGATCATCCCGAGCAGCAGCAGGTGCGGCCACGACGCATCCTTCGCCAGCGACACCGCCACGAAGGCGAGCACGGGCAGCGCGAACGCCGCGACGATCAGCGCGTGCCGGCGACGCGCGGCGGCCAGCGCTTCGCGGATCGGCGTGGCGAGGCTCACGCAACCACCTCGCGCCGGCCGGTGGCCAGCCAGCGTTCGAGCGCGAACAGCGCGAGCAGCAGCCACAGCAGCGGCGTCGACAGTTCGCGCGGGGTTTCCGGGAAGCCCGGGCCGCCCGGCCGCGGTGCGTAGGCTGCGGCCGCCGCGCGCTGCGGCGCGGGCGGCGGCGCCTGCAGCAGTTCGCGCACGGTGTCGGGGAAGGCCGGCTCGAGCAGCTCGGGCAGCGATGCGGGCGCCAGCGGCACGGTCAGCTGCAGCACCAGGCCCTGGCCGAGCGCGGCGCGGCGGGCGCGTGGTTCGCCGCGGTCATTCCGCCATGCCGGTTGGCCTTCGTCCGGCAGCGGCCATTCGGTGTCGGCGGACAGCAGCGCGCGCCCGCCGCCTTCGATCCAGGCGCGGATCGACGGCGGCAGCGGGCCGGGCGCCAGCCACGCGAGGTGGCGCGTGTCGTCGGCAAGCGCGGCGTCGGCGGAGGCGATGTCTGGATCAATCTGCGTGGCTGCGACCGTTGCCACGTCCGTTGCAGCGTCCGGAGCGTTCCCTTGCGCGACCCCGGGCGTGGCCGACGGGTCCGGCGCCCAGGCGAGGGCCGCGGCGCGCAGGTAGCGCAGGCCCGGCGTGTCGCCGCCGGCGTGGCGGACGGCGAGCGAGAAGGGCGGATCGGCCGGGCGCTTGGCTTCCGCGGGGGCGCCGGCCACCACGCGCCAGTCGACGCGGCGCGACAGGCGCACGGGCTCGCCGTCGGCGCCGTCGAAGCGTTCGGTGGCCAGCACCGTGACCGCGGTGCCGGCGGGCAGCGTCGCATCGAGTTCGCGCAGCAGGCTGGCGGTGGCCACCGGTGGCGATGGCGGGGCTTCGGTGAGCGCTGGGAAGCCGGGCGCCAGCCATCGACGTTCGGCCGCTTCCGGCAGCGCGGGTGCCGCGCTGGCGTCCGCGCCGGGCATCACCACCAGCCACGGCGCACCGGCGCCGGCACCGTGCAGCACGGGCCGGGCCAGCAGCAGGGCCAGGGTGACCACCAGCAGCAGGCGCACCGCCAGCAGCGGCCACTCCTCGAAGCGCAGCTTCTGGCGCGGCTTCAGCCGCGCGGCCAGCCAGCGAAGCGCGGCGAAGGCGGTGGGTTTCTGTTCGTCCCGGCGCGCCAGGTGCACCAGCAACGGCAGCGCCAGCGCCGCCAACGCCCAGAGCCCGGCCGGTGCCAGCAGGCCCAGGCTCACGCGCGCTCCGTCGCCAGCGGCGCGAACAGGCGGCGCAGCGGCTGGTCCAGCGGCTCGTCGAGGAAATGCTCGACGCGGCGCACGCCCGCGCTGGCGAGCCGCGCGCCGAGCGCCGCACGCGCGGCGGCAAAGCGCTGCAGGAACCCATCGCGCGCCGCGGCGCCATCGCTCAGCACTTCGTCGCCGGTCTCCGGGTCGCGGAAGCGGTGGCCGCCGCGGAACGGGAAGTCGCGCTCCTCCGCCGTGAGCAGCTGCACGTTCAACACCTCGCGCCGGGCGGCCGCCAGTTTCTCCGACAGCGCCACCACGGCCTCGTCGAAGTCGTCGCTGAGCACCAGCACGAGCTGGCCCGCGAGCGCGCGTTCCCACAGCGGCCGCAGCGTCATGGCCCCGGGCCAGGCGCCTTCGGCCCGCGCCGCCTGCAGTTCCCTCAGGCAGCGGTCGCGCTGGCGCGGTCCCGCGCCGGCGGGCACCAGCCGCAGGCCGTCGCCGCCGATGACCGCCAGCCCGAAACTGTCGCCCTGGCGCAGCGCCAGCTCGAACACGCAGGCGGCCAGCGCACGCGCGGCATCGAGCCTTGTCCAGCCGGGGCGCGCGGCGTCGCCCTGGCCCATCGAGGCGCTGGCGTCGACCAGCACCCACGCGGTCAGCGGGCTGTCGCGCTCGGCCTCGCGCACGAAGAACCGGTCGGAGCGCGCGTAAAGCTTCCAGTCGATCTGGCGCAGCTCGTCGCCGGGCTCGTAGGCGCGGTACTGCGCGAACTCCAGCCCCGCCCCGCGGCTGCGGCTGGGATGCTGCCCGAAGCCATGCCCGCCCACGGCCCGGCGCCCGGCGAGGCGCAGGTCCTTGAGCCGCGCGCGCACCGCGGCGGGGATGAAGTCGGGTCCTGCCACGGCGCGGTTCAGCCGCCCAGCGGCACGCTGCGCAGCAGCGACGCCACCACGTCGTCGGCCGTCTTCTGCTCGGCCTCGGCCGCGAACGACAGCAGCAGGCGGTGGCGCAGCACCGGCGCAGCCAGCGCGATGACGTCCTCGCGGGTCGCGGCGAAGCGACCGTGCAGCAGCGCCCGCGCCTTCGCCGCGAGCACCAGCGACTGCCCGGCGCGCGGTCCCGCGCCCCACTTCACCCAGGCCAGCACGTCGGCCGGCGCGCCCGGCAGGGGCCGGCTGGCGCGCACCAGGCGCGTGATCCAGTCCAGCAGGTCGGCGCCCAGGTGCACCTCGCGCACCCGCGCCTGCAGCGCCAGCACGTCGTCGGCGTGCATCACCTGCGGCACCTTCGCGCGCTTGCTGCCGGTGGTCTGCTCGATGATGTCGCGCTCCTCGGCCTCGCTCGGGTAGTCGACGCGCACGTGCAGCAGGAAACGGTCGAGCTGCGCCTCCGGCAGCGGGTAGGTGCCGGCCTGTTCGAGCGGGTTCTGCGTGGCCAGCACGAAGAACGGCGCCGGCAGCGCGTGGGTCACGCCGGCGTAGCTGACGGTCCGCTCCTGCATGGCCTCGAGCAGCGCGGCCTGGGTCTTGGGCGGCGTGCGGTTGAGCTCGTCGGCCAGCAGCAGGTTGGTGAACACCGGGCCGGGCTGGAACTTGAAGTGGCGGTGCCCGGTGCCGTGGTCTTCCTCCAGGATCTCGGTGCCCAGGATGTCGCTGGGCATCAGGTCGGGCGTGAACTGCACGCGCCGGAACTGCAGGTCCAGCGCCTGCCCCAGCGTGCGCACCAACAGCGTCTTGCCCAGCCCCGGCACGCCCTCGAGCAGGCAGTGCCCGCCCGCCAGCAGTCCGATCAGCAGCTGCTCGACCACGTCCTCCTGGCCGACGATGGCCTGGGCGATGGCGGCGCGCAGGGGAGTGATGCGGGTGAGCTGGCGTTGGAGATCTGCTTCGGGGGTGGGCGTGGTCATTGGGCGTTCCATGGAATCCTGTGAGGAGGAGTTAGTGGGTAGGAGGTAGGAGGTAGTAAAAGCCAAAGCCGGATGCCGCCTTCACTACCTCCTACCTCCTACCCACTACCTCCTAGCTCGTAAGCGCATACATCACGATATTCACCGCGAACTTGGTGTTGTCCTCCGCCAGCCACCGCTTGTTCCGCCAGTCATAGTCCCACTCGCAGCCGTAGTCCTTGTTGCTGTAGAGCACGCCCAGCCGGCCGTCGATGCTGATGCCCTTGAGGTAGTCGTGGACGATGTCGTCGCCCCAGCCGTTGAGCTCGAAGCTGGTGGTGGGCGGGCCGTCGAAGCGGAAGAAGCTGGAGTAGACCGGGTGGCGGGGCGGCAGCTTCTGCATCGCGCGCGGACCGAAGATCGACGCCATTTCCTCCTCGAAAGACTTCGCGAACAGCCCGTCGATGTCGTGGTTGCAGTCGTCCACGAACACGAAGCCGCCGCTGCGCACGTAGCGCTCGAAGTTGCGGCGCTCGTCCGGGTTGAACTCGACCAGCTTGTGGCCCGACAGGTAGCAGAAGGGCGCGGTGAGCATGCGCGGGTCGGACAGCGCCAGCACGTGTTCCTTCGGGTCCACCCGCAGCGAGGTGTACTCGATCAGCGAGGTGATGACGTTGGCCGGCATGCGCTGGTCCACGTCCCAGTCGCCCGAGTCATACATCAGGCGGGTGAACCAGAAATCGTAGTCGGCGCCGGGCTGCGCCAGCAGCCTGCGGGAGAGCAGGGGCTGGGCGGCGAGGGTGGTGGCCAGGGTGGCGAGGAAGTGGCGGCGGTTCATGGGGGGAAGGCCTTCCCCTCTCCCCAACCCCTCTCCCCCAAGGGGAGAGGGGCTTCAGGCTCCCTCTCCCCTTGGGGGAGAGGGCTGGGGAGAGGGGGCGCCGGGTTCAACTCAAACCGCGTCGGACAGCGAAGTGAACGTGAAGTCCCGCAGCTTCATCGGCGGGATCATCATCACGAACGGCGACTCGTCCGCGCCCAGGCGCACCGGCTTGCCCAGCTCCTCGATGTTGTTGAGCATGATCACCGGCGACTCGTTGAAGCGGAAGTTCTTCACCGGGTGCTTGATCTCGCCGTTCTCGATGTAGAAGGTGCCGTCGCGGGTCAGGCCGGTCAGCAGCACCGTCTGCGGGTCCACCATGCGGATGTACCAGGTGCGGGTGACCAGGATGCCCTTCTGGGTGCCCTTCACCAGTTCGGCGGTGGTCTTGTCGCCGCCGGCCATCAGCAGGTTGCCCGGCGTGGCCACCGGCTTCTTGCCCTGCTTCTGCGCCCAGTAGCGCGAGTACTGCAGGTTGGCGATCTTGCCGTCCTTGATGATGTCCATCGCCTCGCGCGGCAGGCCGATGTCGTCCCAGGGCAGCACCGGCGCGTCCGGGTCCCAGGGGTCGGCGCGCAGGTTCACGCGCGGGTCGTAGACCTGCTCGCCCAGCTTGGTGCCGCCGCCCTTCTTCGAGAGGAAGCTGCGGCCCTCGTCGGCCTGGCGGGCGTCGAAGAAGAACATCATGAAGCTGATCAGGCCGGCCGCCGCGGCGGGCTCGAGGATGACCGTGTACTTGCCGGGCTCGAGCGCCTTGGCCTCGGCCGAGTCGCGCGCCTTCTGGATCGCCACCTGGATGTCGTCGCTGGCCTTGAACTGGCTGACGTCGCCGAGGTTGCGCGAGACCCAGCCCGAGCCGCGGCCGTCCTCGGTGCGAACCGTGCAGGTGTAGTTGAGGTTGGTGGCCTGCTGGTAGGCGAAGTTGCCCTTGGAGTTGGCGAAGGCGAAGAAGCTGTGGCCGTCGCTGAGGAAGCCCGCGGCGATGAGGCCGTTCTCCTTGCAGGGCGTGATCGAGTCGGCCGCCACCTGCGCGCGCAGCTCCGGCGTGATCGCCGCGGTGGCGGCGTTGAAGGTCGGGCTGGGCCGGTAGGTCTGCTTCTCGAGCGCCGGCATGTACTCCTCGTTCTCCGGCGCCAGGCGCGCCAGGTCCTCGGCGCGGCGCACCACGCGCTCGAGCGCGGCGTCGTCGAACTCGTTGATGGTGGCGATGCCCTCGCGCTTGCCGAACGCGCACTGCACGGCCAGCTGGATGTCGCTGACGATGCCGCTGGTGGAGACGTTGTTCAGGGCGAAGCGGATGTTGCCGTTGATCGAACCGGTCAGCGTCGCGGTGCAGTCGTCGGCGACCGACAGCTTGATGACCTTGTCCAGGATGGCCTTGGCCTGTTCTTCGGTGAAGATGCTCATGTCTTGGGCTCCTGGCCGGTCAGCCGATGTTGCGGGCGGTGTTGATGACGTTCATGCCGTCGAAGCGGGTCGTGCTGGAACCATGCGACACCGCCGAGACCTGGCCGGGCTGGCCCTTGCCGTCGAAGAAGCTGCCGCCGAGGCGGTAGTCGGATTCGTCGCAGATGGCCGAGCAGGCGTTCCAGAACTCCGGCGTGCGGATCTGGTAGGCCACGTCCTCGACCATGCCGGCGATGGCGCCGTCCTTGATCTCGTAGAACAGCTGGCCGCCGAACTGGGCGTTGAAGCGCTGCTGGTCGATCGAGAACGAGCCGTCGCCGATGATGTAGATGCCCTTCTCGACGTCCTTGATCATGTCGGCGACGGAAAGCTTCTCCTTGCCCGGCGCCAGCGACACGTTGGCCATGCGCTGGAACTGCACGCTGGACCAGGAGTCGGCGTAGCAGCAGCCGTGCGATTCGGTCTCGCCGATGATGTGGGCCTGGTCGCGGATGGCCTGGTAGTTCACCAGGATGCCGTCCTTCACCAGGTCCCACTGCTTGCACTTCACGCCTTCGTCGTCGTAGCCGACCGCGCCCAGGCTGCCTTCCTGGACCTTGTCGGCGAACAGGTTCACGCGCTCGTTGCCGTAGCGGTAGCCCTGCTCGCGCTTGTCGAGCGTGGCGAAGCTGGTGCCGGCGTAGTTGGCCTCGTAGCCCAGCACGCGGTCGAGCTCGAGCGGGTGGCCGACGTTCTCGTGGATGGTCAGCCACAGGTGCGAGGGGTCGAGCACCAGGTCGTACTTGCCCGGCTTCACCGACGGGGCGGTGAGCTTCTCGCGGGCCTGCTTCGCGGCGGCGACGGCGTCCTCGACCATGTCGTAGGACTTGCCGTAGTTCACCACGCCGTTGGGCGAGACGTACTTCTGCGAGGCGTCGCCGTCGAGGTATTCATAGCCCATGCCCATCGGCGCCGACAGGCCGTCGCGGGTGCGGAACTTGCCGCTGGCCTTGTCGATCGCGGTGACGGTGAACGGCGCCCAGATGCGGTGCACGTCCTGGTCGATGTAGCTGCCGTCGGTGGAGGCGAAGTACTTCTGCTCGTTCACCAGGAACAGCGTGGAGTTGACGAAGTCGGCGCCGGCCTTCATGGCCGCGGCGTTCACGCTCAGCAGCAGGTCGACCTTGTCCTTGAGCGGCACGGCCATGGCGTTCTTCTTCACCGGCGCCTTCCAGCTCACCTCGCCGACGCCGGCGACCTTGGCCAGCTGCACCGGCGTGGTCTGGAAGCGGGAGTTGGCCTTGGCGATCGCGGTGGCCTGGCGGGCGGCCTGGGCGACGGCGGAGACGCTGAGGTCGCGGGTGGCGGCGAAGCCCCAGGCGCCATTGGCGATCACGCGGATGCCGACGCCGGTGGATTCGGTGTTCACCACGTTCTGGACCTTGTCCTCGCGGGTGATCACGAACTGCT
>ERZ1066122.2597-NODE-2597-length-11596-cov-6.160471_pt1 | contig 11596 bp, 11 predicted proteins | sample MGYA00382769_ERZ1066122 | MGnify/ENA primary metagenome ERZ1066122 (study PRJEB33369, sample SAMEA5778352) | biofilm metagenome | biome: Industrial cooling water; feature: Water cooling tower basin; material: Biofilm | place: United Arab Emirates | collected...
CGGTGAAGAAGATGTTCACCCCCGAATTCCGCAACCGCCTCGATGCGATCGTGCCGTTCAGCTATCTCGGTCGTTCGACAGTGGCGCGGGTGGTCGACAAGTTCATCCTCCAGCTCGAACTGCAACTGGCCGAACAGAACGTCCACATCCAGTTCGACAAGGACGCGCGCGACTGGCTGGCCGAAAAGGGCTACGACAAGCTCTACGGTGCGCGGCCGATGGGCCGTCTGATCCAGGAAAAGATCAAGCTGCCGCTGGCCGAGGAACTGCTGTTCGGCAAGCTTGCCGATGGCGGCGAGGTCCACGTGAGCGTCAAGGATGGCAAGCCCGCCTTCGAACTCACCCCCGCCCCGCCCAAGGTCAAAACGGTGCGGCCGAAGAAGAAACCCGCCGCCAAGAAGCCTGCGGCCAAGGCGCCTGAGGGCGAAAGCGAAAGCTGACATTGGAACAACGCGCCGCCAGCCCCATTTGAGCGGGGATGGCGGCGCCCTTCTCCTGGATAAAGGCCGAACCCCACGGCATTCACGTCGTGCCGGCGGACGCCTGGGTCGATCCCAGCCGCCCGGCCGAGCGCGCGCTCGTGACGCATGGTCATGCCGATCATGCGCGCGGCGGCCACGGACAAACCGTCGCCACCCCCGAAACTCTGGCGATCATGGAGTTGCGCTACGCAACTAGGGACGGCGCCACGCCGGTTGCCTATGGCGAGACAATCGGGCTGCCCGGCGATGTCAGCGCGACCTACATGCCGGCAGGCCACGTCTTGGGCAGCGCGCAGATCCTGCTCGAACATGCGGGCGAGCGGGTGGTCGTCACCGGGGACTACAAGCGGCGCGCCGACCCGACCTGCCCGCCGTTCGAACTGATCCCCTGTGACATCTTCATAACCGAAGCGCCCTTCGGCCTGCCCCTGTTCACGCACCCGCCGATCGAAGGCGAGATCGCCAAGGTGACGAAGGCGCTGGCCGACCATCCCGATCGCTGCGTGCTGGTGGGCGCTTACGCCCTGGGAAAGGCGCAGCGAGTGATCGCTGAACTGCGCCACGCAGGGCACAGCGCTCCTATCTATCTGCACGGCGCGATGGAGCGGATGTGCCGGTTGTACGAGGAACTGGGCGTCGATCTGGGCGATCTGCGGCTGGTCGCCGATACGCCGAAGGATGATCTGCGCGGCCAGGTCGTCATCTGCCCGCCTTCGGCGCTCAACGACCGTTGGAGCCGCCGCCTGCCCGATCCGATCACCGCCATGGCGTCGGGCTGGATGCGCGTGCGCCAGCGTGCCCGTCAGCGCAATGTCGAGCTGCCGCTGATCATTTCCGACCACGCCGACTGGAACGAACTCACCCGCACGATCCGCGAGGTCGATGCGCACGAGAACTGGATCACCCACGGTCGCGAGGATGCACTGCTGCGCTGGTGCCAGCTGCATCAACGCCGCGCGCGGGCACTCGCCCTTGTCGGTTATGAGGACGAGGACGACTAGCCGACGTGGAAGCATTCGCCGCCCTGATCGATGCGCTGGTCTATACCCGCAGCCGCAACGAGAAGCTGCGCCTGATCGCGGAGTACCTGCGCGAAACGCCCGATCCCGATCGCGGCTGGGCACTGGCAGCGTTGACCGACGGGCTCGACTTCCCGGGGGTCAAATCGAGCACCATCCGGGCACTGATGCAGGAGCGGATCGACCCGGTGCTGTGGACGCTCAGCCGCGATTTCGTGGGCGATACGGCAGAGACCGCCAGCCTGTTGTGGCCCGCGCCGGAAGAAGCGCCCTCGCCGCCGACGGTGAGCGAGGCAGTCGCGGCGCTAAGCGCAATGACACGGCGGTCGGTCCTCGCCGACCTGCCGCGCCTGCTCGACCGGCTCGACGCCTCCGGCCGCTACGCCCTGCTAAAGCTGGCGACGGGGGCAATGCGGGTGGGCGTTTCCGCACGGCTCGCCAAGACGGCGTTCGCGCAGGCGTTCGAGGTCTCGGTGGAGGCGGTCGAGGAATACTGGCACGGCCTCGCTCCGCCCTATCCCGAACTATTCGCCTGGGCCGCCGAGGGCGCAGCCCCGCCCGATACCGAGAACCTGCCGACCTTCCGCCCGTTCATGCTCGCCCATCCGCTCGAAGAAGCGGTGGTCGATCTCGCTGAATACGTCGCGGAGTGGAAATGGGACGGAATCAGGGTGCAATTGGTTCAAGCTGGGTGTGAGACGCGGCTCTATTCGCGTTCGGGCGACGATATCTCGGCCACCTTTCCCGAACTGCTCGGCACGCTCGATTTTCCCGCCGTGCTCGATGGCGAGCTGATGGTGCGCGGCAGCCACCAGGGCGGCGAGACTAGCGGCGCGGCGAGTTTCAATGCGCTGCAACAGCGGCTCGGGCGCAAGACGGTCAGCAAGGCGATGCTGGCCGATTACCCGGCCTTCGTGCGGCTCTACGACGTGCTGCTCGTCGATGGCGAAGACCTGCGCCCCTCGCCGTGGGCAGAACGTCGCGCGCGGCTCGAGGCGCTCATGGCGCGACTGCCCGAAAGTCATTTCGACCTGAGCACGGTCGTCGATGCCGAGCATTTCGAGCACCTCGGGGAAATACGCGCCGGTGCGCGGGACGATGCGATCGAGGGGCTGATGCTCAAGCGGCGCGACAGCCCTTACATCGCAGGCCGCAAGGTCGGGCTGTGGTACAAGTGGAAACGCGACCCGCTGCTGGTCGATTGCGTGCTGATGTACGCCCAGCGCGGCAGCGGCAAGCGGTCGAGCTTCTATTCCGACTACACCTTCGGCTGCTGGGACGGCGATCCCGATGCGGGCGCCGAACTGCTGCCGGTCGGCAAGGCCTATTCCGGCTTCACCGACGAGGAACTGAAGAAGATCGACCGCCACGTGCGCACACATACGGTGAACCGCTTCGGCCCGGTGCGCGAGACCGACAAGAGCCTGGTGTTCGAGGTCGCGTTTGATTCGGTCCACGAAAGCAAGCGCCACAAGTCCGGCCTTGCTATGCGCTTCCCCCGCATTCACCGCGTGCGCTGGGACAAGCCGGTGCACCAGGCGGACCGGGTCGAGGCCCTCAAGGCGTTGATCCGCGACTGACCGACAGCTACGGCCCCGCCATGCAACTCAACCATTTTCTCCTCACCACCTACGACAACCTGCTCGGGTCGCTCGACAGCTGGCTCGAGAAGGCCGCCGCGCACGCGGCGGGCGACGCGCTGCTCGAGCGCAAGCTGTCCGACGACATGTTCCCGCTGTCGCGCCAGATCCGTTTCGCCTGCAACCTGCCCGGAGAGGCGATGGCAGGGGCAGCGGGGGTCGCCTATTCATCGAGCGACATTGATGACAGCACCCTGAGCGGCGCGCGCGAACGTATCGCGGCAACCCGCGCGTTGATCGGAGGTTGGCGGGACACGCCCTTCGGTGCCGATGACGCCCCGGTCGAGCTTTCGCTTGCAAACGGGATGACCTTCGACTTGCAAACCGAGAGCTACGTGCGCGACTGGGCGCTGCCGCAGTTCTATTTCCACCTGATGACCGCCTACGCAATCCTGCGCAGCGCCGGGGTGCCGCTGGGCAAGGCGGACTACGTCGGGTTCATGTTCCGGTACATGCGCCAACCCGCGACGCCGGAGGGCTAACGCAACGCTTCCGCCACCGCCGCCGCGTGGGCCTGCGCGTTCTCGGCGTAGTGCGCCACCCCCAAGCGCATTCCCATGATTGCCGCATCGTCGAGATCGCGCATCTTTCGCGCCGGGCGGCCGCCCCAGAGTTCGCGTTCCCCCATCACCTTGCCCTCGGTCAGCATCGCGCCCGCCGCCAGCATCGCGTCGCTGCCGATTACCGCCTTGTTCATCGCGATCGCGCCCAGGCCGACGAAGCCGCGGTCGTGGATCGTGCAGCCGTGGACCATCGCCATGTGGCCGATCAGCACGTCGTCGCCGATGATAAGCGGGGAGCCGTCAGGGTCGCCCGGGCGCGGCGGGTCGCAGTGGAGCACGCTGCCATCCTGCACGTTGGTGCGCGCGCCGATCACGATCCGGCTGACGTCGGCGCGCAGCACGCAATTGTACCAGATCGAACTGTCCGGACCGATCGTGACATCGCCCACGATCGTACAACCGGGCGCGACGAAGGCGCTGTCGTCGATCCGGGGGGTCTTGCCGTGAATCGGGATCAGGTTCACGCCGGGGCGGTTCATCGCGCGGTCTCCCATTGCGAGGCGGTCAGGCTGTAGAGGATCGTGGTCCGATCCTCGGGCGGATAGGCGGGATCATCGAGGTCGAGATCGGCGCGCCGTTCCATGCCGAGCTTTTCCATCAGCTTCCAGCTTGCAATGTTGAGCTGGCTCGTCAGCGCCACGACATGCGGCGCGCCAATGCGGCCGAAGGCCCAATCGAGCACAGCACGCATCGCCTCCTCCGCATACCCGCGCCGCCAGCGATCCTCGCGCACCAGCCAGCCGACTTCGTGATCGCCGACGTTTTTCGCCAACGGGTTGTCGACCAACTTCAGCCCGCAATGGCCCACCAGCTCGCCGGTGCCCTTTTCAATCATCATCAGGAAACTGAATCCGTCACACGCGTAATGCGCCATGGCTCTTGCATGTTTGGCCTCGATCTCGTGTAGTTCCTTGACCCCTCCCAGCCGCGCCATCACCGCGGGCGTGTTGAGCAGGTGAAACTGCAATTCGGCATCGCCGGGCGCGATCGTACGCAACGCCAGGCGATCCGTCTCGGCAATGACATCAGGCATCTCTTGCCAGCGAGTAAACGATCGCATCGCGCCACGGCGGGGGATAGCGTTTGTCAGGATAATCGAGTTCGGGGCGGCGCCGCATGCCGAGACGTTCCATCAAGCCCCAGCTCGCGGTGTTTTCAGCAATCGTGAGGGCGACCACCTCCTCCGCGCCGAAGCGGTCGAAGGCGAGGTCGAGCGATGCGATGGCGGCTTCCTTGGCATAGCCTTGGCCCCAGGCGTCTTCGCGCAGGCGCCAGCCGATCTCCGGCATACCGGCAACGGTCGATCCGGGGGCATCGGCGCGCTTGAGCCCGCAAAACCCGAGCATTTCGCCATCAGCCTTGCGTTCGACCACCCAAAACGAATGGCCATGTTGCGCGGCGCAACCTTCGACCCGCGCGCGCTGCGCGGCCATCCCTGCGTCGTCGAGCACACCGCCGAGCCAGCGCATCACCGCGGGTGTATTGGTGACGGCGAAGAAGCGCGACCAGTCCTCGTCGCGCCAGCCGCGCAGGACCAACCGATCGGTTTCGTGATGAAAATCAGCCATTCAACAGCCGTGCCGCGTGGACCGCGTGATAAGTCAGGACGCCGCTGCATCCCGCCCGCTTGAAGGCAGTCAGTGTCTCGAGCACCAGCGCGTCGCGATTTCCGACGCCGGCTGCCACTGCGGCCTCGATCATCGCGTATTCTCCACTGACCTGGTAGGCAAACACGGGGACCTCAAAACGCTCCTTCACCCGCTGCACCACATCGAGATAGGGCAGCCCCGGCTTGACCATCACGCTGTCGGCCCCCTCGCCGAGATCAAGCGCAATCTCGCGCAGCGCCTCCTGGCCGTTGGCGGGATCCATCTGATAGCTCTTCTTGTCGCCTTTGAGCAGCGCACCCGAACCGACCGCATCGCGAAACGGGCCGTAGAAGGCGCTCGCATACTTGGCGGCGTAGCTCATGATCTGGACGTTGTGGTGCCCTGCTTCCTCCAACCCCGCACGAATCGCGCCGATACGGCCATCCATCATGTCCGAGGGCGCAATCACGTCCGCCCCAGCCGACGCCTGATTCAATGCCTGGCCGACCAGCACCTCGACCGTCGCATCATTGGCGACATAGCCCACGTCGTCGAGCAGTCCGTCCTGGCCGTGGCTGGTGTAGGGGTCGAGCGCCACATCCGTCAGCACGCCGATGTCGCCGCCGCACGCCTGTTTGATTGCGCGGATCGCGCGGCACATCAGGTTGTCGGAATTGAGCGCCTCCTTGCCGTCATTCGAGCGGCGCTGCGGCTCGGTATTTGGAAACAGGGCCAGGCATGGAATCCCGAGCGCGACCGCTTCCTTCGCCCGCTCCACCGCCAGATCGACCGACCAGCGTGAAACGCCGGGTAGTGAGCCGATCGGTTCCTCCACCCCATCGCCCGCGGTCACGAACAGCGGCCAGATCAGATCGGTCGGGGTCAGCACCGTTTCGCGGTGCAGCGAGCGGCTCCAGGCGGCGGCGCGCGTGCGGCGCATGCGCAGGGCGGGATATCGAGCGGTCATGATGCACGCGTCTGCCGCAAAGCGGCGGCGCGTTCAATCACGGTCAGCGCCGTTCGCGCGGCGTTTCCAGCTTGTCGATTTCGCGGAGCGGCGTTTCGGATGCCGTCTCGGAAGCTGTCGGCACCAGATCGCCCAGCGCGGCCCCTGGCGTAACGCCCTTGATCGCACCGAGCGCGGCGCGGAAACGGCGCAGTTCCTCCCCTGAAAGCTGCGCGCGGGTGACGAACTGAACGCTGGCCGGATCGACCGCCCGACCGTTGCGGTACATCTCGTAATGGAGGTGCGCCCCGGTCGAAAGGCCGGTGGAGCCGACATAGCCGATCACCTGGCCGCGCCGAACGCTTTGCCCGGCGCGCACCGCCATCCGGCTCATGTGGCAATACCGCGTGGCAAGACCACCGCCATGCGACAGGCGCACCGCATTTCCGCAACCGCCCATGCGACCCGCGGCCTGGACTTGCCCATCTGTCACCGCGACAATCGGCGTGCCGTGCCCCGCGCGGAAATCTACCCCACTGTGCATCCGCCGATAACCAAGGATAGGATGGCGGCGCATCCCGAAGCGCGACGACATCGGCCCCGGCACCGGCGCAATCAGGCCACTGCGCTGTTCGCCCACGCCCGAAGCCTCGAAGAAGCGGCCTTCGCTGCCCCAGCGCATCAGCTGGACCTGCGGTTTGTCGCCACGATCGACCCCGGCATAGACGAGCCGGCCCGCCTGGCGTTCGCCTGTTGCCGCGCGACGATACTGCACGATCAGGTCAAAGGTGTCGGTCGCGCGCACGGCGCGGTCCATGTCCACCTGTTCCGCCAGGGCGCCGAGATATTGCTGCACCGCACTGGCCGGAGCCCCGGCCGCGCGCATCGAGCGGTACAGGCTCGAGCCTACGGTGCCGCGAATCCTGAGCGGCGTATCGTCGACCCGGATCGGGACGCGGGTGAGGGACAAGCCGCCGTCCGCCCGGTTCACCTCGAGCATGAGGTCGAAACGCGCGCGAAAAGAGAGTTCGTCCAGCGGGCGTGGGGCATCGGGCCGCGCGCGCCGACCAAGGGTGATGTCCACCTGCGTACCCGCCGGAATGGCGCTGAGTTCGATTGCATTGCCGACCAGAGCCATCACCCGCGACGCATCGCCTGGCCCGACCCCGGCCCGTTCGAGCATTCGCCCGAAGCTGTCTCCGCGTGAAAGGGTGGCGACGAGTTGCTGGGTCGGGCGTTCGGGCGCGGCGCGCAGCGGCGTCACATCCAGCGTCGCGCCCATGCGCCGCCCGCTGTCCGAGCCCAGCGCCATCGGCATGATCATCTGGCTGCGGAATTCATCGCGCGCATCAGAGGCGATCCGCATGGCCGGCGCGGCTTCGAGCGGGCCGAAGCTGGGCCAGAAACCGATCGCGAGCGCGGACAGCCCGATCAATGACCCAAGCCCGCGAAACCACTTGCGGCTGCCGATGTGGCAGGCCAAGTCGGGCGCCAGTTCGATCCGCTCCAGTTTCTCGGACATGGCGAGGCGCCATGCCTCGTACCGGTCGAACAGTGTATGCTTGCGTGACAGCCGTTGAGGATGTCCGCGCAGCTGGTCGTCCGGATGGATCTGTGAATGCGACAGGGCAGCGGCGCGCCAGCCGATTTCCTCGGCGGCGACCGCTGCTTCGATCCCGTCCTGTCCGCGCTGCGTATACACGCGCACCCTCCAACCGGGGCCGGCTGGCTCTAGGCAGTACGACCCGACCCTCACGGCCCCCTATGCCGACGTTCCCTGCGCCATTAAAGTTAAGAGCGGCCTAAAAGGCGACGAGGCGAGTCCGCCATTCGACGGGTCGAGCGCTTATCCCGCCTGGTCCTTGCCGCCGATGGCGCCCGTCGCCACATTGGCGCACGTGAGCGACAGCATCATCAAGGCGGTTCTCGGACCCACCAACACCGGTAAGACCCATCTCGCGATCGAGCGAATGTGCGGTCATTCGAGCGGGGCGATCGGATTCCCGCTCCGCCTGCTCGCGCGCGAGGTCTACGACCGGGTGGTGGCGTTGAAGGGCGAACGTCAGGTCGCGCTGAGTACCGGTGAGGAGCGAATCGAGCCCGAAGGCGCCCGCTACTTCCTGTGCACTGCCGAGGCGATGCCGCGTCTTGGCGGCGGTCACGCTTTCGTCGCGCTCGACGAGGCGCAACTCGCCGCCGATCCTGAACGTGGGCATATATTCACTGATCGGCTGCTCAATGCGCGCGGACGCGAGGAGACCATGCTGCTGGGCGCGGGCACGCTCGAACCGTTGGTGCGCGCGCTGCTGCCGCGCGCCGAGGTGGTCACGCGCCCGCGCTTTTCCACGCTGAAGCACATCGGCCCCCGAAAACTCAGCCGGATGCCGCCGCGCAGCGCGATCGTCGCGTTCTCGGCCGAACAGGTCTATGCCGTGGCCGAGATGCTGCGCCGGTTCCGCGGCGGCGCCGCAGTGGTGATGGGAGCGCTCAGCCCCGAGACGCGCAACCGTCAGGTGGCCATGTTCCAGTCGGGCGAGGTCGACTATATCGTCGCCACCGACGCGATCGGCATGGGGCTGAACCTTGACGTGACCCATGTCGCGTTTGCCGGACTCAGCAAGTTCGATGGACGGCGCCAGCGGCGACTGGTTCCGGCCGAGATGGCGCAGATAGCCGGGCGTGCAGGGCGACACCAGAAGGATGGCACGTTCGGCACGCTCGCCGGTATGAGCGGCGAGGCGCCAGAGTTTGCCGAAGATGAAATTTATGCGATTGAGGAACACCGCTTCGCGCCGCTGACCAGGTTGTTCTGGCGCGAGGCGGAGCCACGTTTCGACACGCTCGCGACGCTGATCGGCGATCTTGAGGCCCCGCCAACAGAACCTGGCCTCGCGCCGGCTCCCGAGGCGATCGACCTCGCCGTGCTGAAGCGCCTCGCCGCCGAACCGGTGGCGGACGGGATCCGCACGCCGGGCCAGGTGCGGCGGTTTTGGGAAGCCTGCTCGCTGCCTGATTTCCGCCAGTCGGGTGCGGATACGCATGCGCGCTTCGTGGCGCGGTTATGGCAGGATTTGCAGGGCGGCTATCTGGGCGCGGATTTCGTCGCCGCGCGGATCGCCGAACTCGACCGCGTACAGGGCGACATCGATACGCTGCAGGGCCGCATCGCCGCGATTCGCAGCTGGGCCTATGTCTGTCAGCGGCCTGATTGGGTGTTGGCCCGCGACGAGATGGCAGCGCGCGCACGCGCGGTGGAAGCGCGCCTGTCCGATGCGCTACACGCGCGTCTGACCGAACGATTCGTCAACCGGAGGACAGCAATCCTGATGAAGTCGCTGGGACAGGACGCGGGGCTGCTACCCGTTTCGATCACGGACGATGGCACCGTGATGGTGGAGGACGAGCCGATCGGGCGGATGCGGGGCTTCGGTTTTACCGTTGATCATCGTGCCAATCACGAAGACCGGCGCATGCTGCTCGCCGCGGGCGAGAAGGCGTTGCCGCGCCTCCTGACCGAACGCGCCGAGGCCCTCGTCGCCGCCGATTTCCAGGATGTGGCGATTTCCCGTGGAACCATCGCGTGGCAGGGCCGTCCGATCGCACGGCTCGAGACGGGCGATGACGCGACACAGACGAGACTGGTGCCCGAGCGCGAGCTCGCGGCGCTGCCCGAACCGGCGCGGGCCGTGTTTCGTGCCGCGCTCGATCAGTGGCTCGCGAAGGAACTGCATCCACTCCAGCCCCTGGCGCGGTTGCGCGCGGCATCGCGCGATCCGGCGGTCGGCTCACAAGCGCGCGCGCTGTTGCTGACGCTGATCGCGGGCAAGGGCTACATCGCGCGCGAGGCGGCTGGGCTGGAACATCTGCCCAAGGACCTGCGCCCGTTGTTGCGACGGCTCGGCGTCACTTTCGGGGCGCTGGACATTTTCGTGCGCGACCTGCTGAAGCCGGGTCCACGCCAGCTTCTCCATGCGATCGGGGCCGATCGCCGCCCGCTCAGCGCGGCGATGGTTTCGGTACTGCCAGGCGATGGGCAGCTGCCGTCGGGATATCGGCCCGCAGGCAGACAGTTCGTGCGGATCGATGTCGCCGAGAAAATCCTGCGCGCCGCGCACGAAGCGCGGGCACAGTCGGGCGGCCAGCGGCGATTCCGCGTGGATCCGGCGCTGGCCATTTCGACCGGCCTTTCGGAAGAGGGTTTCCAGCGGTTGCTCGGGGCCGCCGGTTTCCGGCTGGTCCGCGCGCGCAAACTCGCGCCGGGTGCATTCGGTCCGCCCGCGCCCGATCATTGGGAATGGCATCGCGCCCGCGCGAAACCTGCACCTGCCGGCGTCAAGGCGCCAAGACCGCCCGCCGGGGGCGCGTTCGCCGCACTTGCCGATCTTGTGCGGTGATGCGGATCGACCGGCTGCTGGTCCGGCTGCGGTTCGTGAGGACGCGCAGCTTGGCACAGCGGTTGATCGGGAGCGGTCATCTGCGTTGCAATGGCACGCGCGTGGTTCGCCCCAGCCATTCGGTCGCGCCCGGTGACGTGGTGACGCTTCCGCTGGGCGGCGCGGTGAAGCTGGTCGAGGTGGTCACCCTGCCCGCGCGGCGTGGGCCGGCGGCCGAGGCGCAAGCGTGCTATCGCATGCTTGACGGGCATGGGCAAAGCGCCATAGCAGCGGGCGAAGACAGCGCCACCAAGGGGAACAGTCCGCCATGACCTACGTCGTCACCGACGCCTGCATCAAGTGCAAGTACACCGATTGCGTCGAGGTCTGCCCGGTCGATTGCTTCTACGAAGGCGAGACCATGCTGGTGATCAATCCCAGCGAATGCATCGACTGCGGTGTGTGCGAACCCGAATGCCCGGCCGAGGCGATCCTGCCCGATACCGAGGACGGGCTGGAACAATGGCTCGAACTCAATACCAAGTATTCTGCCGAATGGCCCAACATCACCACGCAGAAGGAACCGCCCGCCGACGCCGACGAGCACAAGGGCGAAGAAGGCAAGTTCGAGAAATATTTCACGCCCGAGCCCGGTGACGGCGACTGATTCCCGCGCCCACCGTCAGCGATCAGGATGGCAGCGCGACAGGCGCACGCGGGACTCGCAATTTTGTTGCGAAAGTGTTATCTATTGCAACAACAGCACCGGCAATGTCCCGGTGCCAGTCGCAAAGCCACGGAAAGGCGGGACCAATCGCGACACGACAACAGTTTGCGACCGGCGCCGACAGGCCCGGGCGACGGACCGTTCGACTGTCCGCGCGTGCGGTGCGCGCCTCTCGATGAAAGGAATATGCATGGCAAGCAATGCCCCCGCCTTCGAGGTTGGTGACTACGTCGTCTATCCCAAGCACGGTGTCGGCC
>ERZ1066122.2600-NODE-2600-length-11586-cov-31.558668_pt1 | contig 11586 bp, 10 predicted proteins | sample MGYA00382769_ERZ1066122 | MGnify/ENA primary metagenome ERZ1066122 (study PRJEB33369, sample SAMEA5778352) | biofilm metagenome | biome: Industrial cooling water; feature: Water cooling tower basin; material: Biofilm | place: United Arab Emirates | collected...
CGTAGTTCGCCCCGACCGTCACGTCTCCGGCACGCTCCTCGCCGTGATAGCCGCCCGGCTGGCAATGGATATCGACGGCGGTCTGGTATTCGGGCTGTTCGATCGCGGGATCGAGTTCAAGCATCCCGGAATGCTCGTTGAACTGGCGCGCCATCGCATCGAGCTCGTCGAGCTGGCGCAGCACCACCTGCCGTCCGTTGTGCTGGCGCATCTCCATCGAATTGCGCTTGAGCGCCGACCACATCCGGTGCCACGGATCCCGGTTCATCGCGTCGCGGATCTCGTAGCGGTGCTCGGGATCGCGACCATGCTCGGCCCGGAAGGCCGGCAGCACCCGCTTTTCGTACGCCAGCCGGTTGCCGCCGCCGATGGGGCCGGAAAGATAGCGGTTGAAGTGCGTCAGGAAGTTGAAGCGCGCCGCCTCGTCGTGGGACGTGCGCGGCATCATCGGATGGCGGCTCATCGCGGTATAGGGCGGGGGCAGGTCTTTGGCCATGGCGGCACCTCTGGGCTGGGCCGGAAAAGTTGTCCGGACAAATTTCACGTGGAACGCGGGTTTGTCAAGCCTCGGGCGATGCGTCCTTGATCTGGATCATACCGCAAGCACGACGCGCTGCACAATCAGCGCGCCCAGCCCTGCACCGCCTCGCCCTTCTGGAGCGCGCGGATCTCGTCCAGATCGCGCGGGGGGTTGAGCCACATCGGCTTTTCCCGCTCCGCCCATGCGCGCAGGCGCGGCGGCAGGGCGGCATTGCTTTCGACCCGCCACGAAAGCAGGTGGTAGATCGCCTGCCCCTTCCCCGCAAACGGCGGAAGCGCGCCATACCGCTGCCACGCCATCTGATGCGGTTCGGCATTTGTGCCGGCGCGGTGGATGAAGAAGTCGTAGTTCTCCCAGGCCTCGTACCGCCCGCCGCCAGGGAGCGGAAAATCGAGGAACACCGGCGCGGTGATGGCGAGCGTGTCCTTGCCCATCCAGCGCCAGGTCATGCCGGTCTTGGCTTCGATCTTCTGCACCGCGGGCGCAACGCCCTGTTCGACGTCGCCATAGATGCGCCCGTTCTCGTAGCGGTAGGAGATCATCTGGTAGGGGTAGGCGATCGGGTCGACCTTCCGGCCGTTGTATTCGGTCAGGACCTCGCCGGTTTCCGGATCGGTGTAGGCATAGGTCTTGCGGGTCAGGTGCACCACCGGATCGCCCGGCTTGGCAGGCCAGAACACCCGGCTGGAGTCGAACCCGATCATGCCGAACAGCTTTCTGCCGGTGGGATATTCGTAGATCGCCCCTTCCGACACCCAGTGCACCGGCTCGCCCGTGCCCGCGCGCGCATCGATCCACATGCGGAATTCTTCCGGCCCGGCAGCGCGGCTGTCGACGCTCGCGGCGGCTGTGGCGGGAGACCCGCCCCGCGGCAGGGCAGGAGCGGCCATTGCCAGTCCCACGGCGGAGCAGACGAGAACAAGAGAGCGCCTGACGACGGGGGACGAATAAAGCATGATCGCTCCTGTGCGGTTTCAATCATGCAATTTGTCCGGACAAATGACGGATGGCAAGCCCCCTTCCTGCGCCCCGGGGCAGAGGCTGGCGCCGAAGACCTGCTCACAAAACTGCGCGGCCGTGGTCAGTTCCGCGCGTGGTCGCAGATGACAAGACAGGCAAAATCGGATGAGGCCTGACCCAGATCTGCGGGATCGCACCACACTACGCGTCCGGGGCTGACGATCCGATCCGCAACCGCCACCTGCCCGGCCAGCGGCACAAACTGAAAGAGACCTTTCGGCAGCGCGGCAAGTGCGGCTGCCTTGACATGCCACACAGTGAAATGCGGGCAGCTTGTAAGCAACCGGGTCGCTTCGGCATCGTAGCCGATTTCTGGCAGACGTCCGCGCAATTCCGGCGGGTGAGGCACGCGCCTCGCCAGCGCAAGGCCGGCATCGAGGTGCAGTTCGCGACCCCTCCCGTAATCGAAGATCCGATAGGTGACGTCGGCGTTCTGCTGGACTTCTATGATCTCCACGCCGGGGCCGATGGCATGAACGGTGCCGGGAGGGATGTGGAAGAAGTCGCCAGCCCGGACCGGGAACCATTCCATCAGGTCGATGATCGAACCGTCGAGCGCGGCGAGACGCAGCGCCTCGGCTGCAACGGGGGCTTTCAGGCCTATCCCGAGGACGGCATCCGCCGAGGCAGCCGTCACGAGCCACCACTCCTCCTTGCCCGATGCCAGACCCGCTTGCCGCGCGGCGTCATCGTCGGGGTGGACCTGCACCGACAGTCGTTCGGAGGTGAAGATGGATTTGACGAGCACCGGCAAGCGCGCATCGGGATGCTGGTGCCACACTTCGCCTATCCTGCGCCCGCCGGCATGATAGGCCGAAGGCAAGTCGTCTCTGCCCCAGGGTCGTTCGTGAAGCGAGCGTTCGAGGATGGTCATGCGAGGCCGCTCCTCCATCTCACACGCCCTCAGTAAGATGGTCGGCTGCACAAAGGGTCGCGCCCGTGATCCCGGCATCTTCGCCAAGGCCGGGCGCTGTCAGATAATCCGGCCGCGCTACCGCATCAGGCGCATATCGCCCGAGATGCCGGACCATTGCCCGGTGCGCTGCGCCGATGATGCCGGGAGCATTGCAGACACCTCCCCCCAGAACGATGCGCTGCGGCGAGAGGGTCAGCACCAGCTGGCAGCACAATTGCCCGATGTAATCGGCTATCATGACGAATTCCGGCGCCTCGGGCGCGAAGGTGTCGAGCGACGCGCCGAAACGGGCGGCGATCGCGGGGCCGGCCGCGAGCCCTTCGGCACAATTGTCGTGAAACCGGCAGGTCGATGGCGCGGTATCGCCGGGCAGGCGCTGGAGCGCGATATGCCCCATCTCGGGGTGCAGCAATGCCGGCAGCACCGTACCGTCCACGACAATCGCCCCGCCCCTTGCCGCGGATCATTGCCTCGCGGACCAGCCACGATGCCTGTGCAATCGGCGCGGCGATGCTTCCGCTTGAGCAGCGTTACTAGTCCAGCATGCTTTAGTGCCCGAAGGGCCAGACCTCCCGAAAGCCGCCCCTTGAATCAGGGGGGACGCAGCTCGCTTCTGCCCATGAACGAAATCGGTCAGAGGCCATCAACCTCGCAGAGACTTCCAAACCCGCGCGAATTGGAGGCACCCTTTTCCTTTTCTGTCACGCTACCCAGCTGCCATGGAACGTCAGCGGCAGGGCGACATCGCTGCACCATGAAACGACAGGGCCGTCCGCGATGCGGCGGGCGTCGAAGACGTGGAGCTCGCTCGCGCCTGCGGCGAGGTTGAGCGTCGTACCGATCAGGTGATCGCCTGCGGGCACGAATTCCTCGACCAGCTGCTGCGCCCCGAAGTCGAAGCGGTCGGCGCGGCCCCTGTCCCAGTCCCAGATGCCGACCACGCGGGCGAAGGGCCGGTCGTTGCCATAGTCGCCGACAAACACCGTCTGGCTGCGCGGCAGTCCCGCTATCTCCGGGGCGGCTCGGGGGAACTCTGCGGTGATCCCGGCCGGAGCGAGGTCGGCGCGGCCATCGGGCCGCAGGGTGACGAGGGTCAGCGCGGGCATCTCGCCATGCTCGTGCCGCCCCTCGACCAGCGCCGAAGCGCCGAGGATCGGGAAGACCGGGTCCTTGTGGAAGCACCCGTCGAAGCGGATCGTGCCGTCCGCCTCCTCCCACGCATCGCCCAGGTGGAAGAAGAACAGCGGCGGCAGCTCGTATTCGCGGCGCTTGGTGAGGTCGTCCTTGTCGATCACCAGCACACGGGTGCCGCGCTCCGGCTGCCATTCAAGGCTTTGGATATAGGGGACGTGCGACGAGGTCTGCACCCAGGGCTGGCACAGGATCACGAGGTGCCGCGCGGTGGCGGTGAAATCGTGCATGTAGCTCGCCATCGGCAGACGGATGGTCTTCCCGGCCTCGAACTGGCCGGTGGGCGACAGGCGCCAGATGAAGGCATGATCGCCGCCCGAGCCGATGTTCCAGATCCGCCCCGAAGGCTCGATCCGCGGGTGGGCGAGGAAGGGCATCTGCGCAAGGTCGGGCCGGAAGGTCACGGGGCCGCGCGTCGCCAGCGTCTCGGGGTCGAGAGCGAAGGGCGATCCCGCTTCCCATAGCGCGAGTAGCTGGCCTCCGGCCGCGATCACGTGGGTGTTGGCGGCGTTGGCATCGTCCGGCCCGCCAAGTTCGTTGCCGGAGCGCGCCGGGGTGCCGAAACCGGGCTGGACGATGGCGCCCAGCCGCTCCTCGATCCGCCGCTTGGGGGTGTCGACAAAGCGCGCGGCCAGGCTCGTGCGTTCGCCCGCGATCCGCCAGGCGCGCACCAGCCCGTCGCCGTCGAACCAGTGCGAGACGCTGCTGGCCCCGCGCCGAAAGCGCGCAGGGCCATTGCGGTAGAGTGTGCCCGTGAGGGCAGGCGCCCTGCCGTGGAGCCGAGTGAGCGGCCGGGGCGCGATGTCCTCCAGCACATCGGTGAGGCCGAGCGTCCAGTCCGCAGCCGGCTTGATCTGCGCGGCGAGCATGGAGGGCATGGCAGCGGCCCCGGCAGCGAGCATTCCGCGGCAGAGCAGTTCACGGCGGTCGAGCATGATCCCTAGCTCCCTTACTTGATGGCGATGCGGATGGCGTTGGCCCCTGCGGCGACGGGGAAGCGCGCGGCCTCCCAGCGCGGCGGGCCGCCCTGCGCCTTGGCGTCGTTCGAGAAGGCGAAAGGCTCGAGCGGCATGCCGAAGGGATTGCTGCCCATCTTGCCATCCCCGTCGAGGTCGTGGAACGCCTTGACCGCATAGTCGCCGGGCGCGAGGCCCTCGAATGTGGCGAGGGCGGTGGTGCCCTCGACCGGCACGGCAGCGACGCGCACCGGGGCGCCGTTCTGGTCGTGCGCCGCGGCATTGTCGAAGACGCTCAGCATGATCTGACCCTTGGGGGTCTCGATCCCCTCGAAGCGGATCGCGAGCGTTGCAGCCCGCGCCGGCGCGGCGGCGGCAGGCGTGGGGGCGCCGCGGTCGCCGATCGAGATGGCGCATCCGCCCAGCGGCAGTGTGGCGGCAACGATCAGAAGCGGAGTGATGAGGCGGGTGTGCATGTGTCGTGTCTCCTTGATCCCGGCCCTGCCGAAGCGGGCCTTGCGAAACCCCCGATGCCCTCGCTAAGGCACGGCGTCGCGCCGACTTTCGCCAGCTGCCGCGCCGGATACGCGAGATGAACCAGCCTGCATTTCACGCTTCGCCAAATGCATCGCGCCTGCGCCGCCGGGCGGTTCGCGGGGTCGTGATCGGGCTCGCGGCGGCTTTCCTGCTGGCCTATCTCGGTGCGCTGGGGACGGGGCCTGCGCCCTTCAGCCACCGGTTGGCCTATTGGGCGGCGGTGATTCTTCCCGGCTCGCTGATCGGCATGGCGGTGCAGGAAATGGTTGGCGCGTGGGGCCGCCTCTCCGGCAACCGGGCGGGCGAGATCGTCCTCGTGGCGCTGCTGATCTCGGTCCCGCACAGCTTCATGGTGATCGTCGCCAGCGCGCTGTTCTTCGGCCTTGCCGCGATCACACCGGTGGTGGTCTTCGAGTTCTGGCTGGCGGTGCTGGTGATCGCGCTGGTGCTGACCGCGATCAACCATCTCGCGGCGGTGCCGGATGCGGCGAGCGCAGCCATGCCCGCACCTGCGCCGAAGCCTGCGGCGACGCCAGCACCGCAGAGCGCCGACACATCGCCGCTCCCCGCCCTGCCCGAGCTGATAGCCGAGAAGCTCCCAGTGCGGCTCAGGCAGGCGCGGCTGGTCGCGATCGAGGCCGAGGACCACTATCTGCGCATCCACACCGATGCCGGGAGCGATCTGGTGCTGATGCGCATGACCGACGCCTGCGCGCTTCTGCCCGAGACGGCGGGCGCGCGGGTCCACCGCAGCTGGTGGGCGGCGCGCAGCGCGGTGGAGACGCTGGCGCGGCGCGAGGGCAAGGCCGAACTGACGCTGCAGGGCGGGCTCACCGTTCCGGTCAGCCGCGCCATGCAGGCGAGTCTGCGCGAGCAAGGCTGGGGCTAGCCCCGCCCCGCACACCACGCGGCAGCCGCTTCGATCACCGGATCTTCCGCCGCGCCGATCCACGCCGGATCGAAGGGCATCCGCACATCGGGGTCGATCCCCCGGTCGGGCTGGGGCGAGCGGGCGATGTAGCCCTTGAGCGGCAGGTCGAATTCGATCCCGCTATAGGGCAGCTTCACGAACAGGAAGGCGCCCCCGTTGATGCTGCGCCGGTTGCCGCCGGTGGTCTCGCCGAACAATCGCACCCTGCCACTGGCGCGGGCGGCATTGATGAAGCCGAAGGTCGCCGAGGAATTGGTCGGCCCGATCAGCGCCGCCACCGGGCAGGCGATGCGCTTTGGCGAAGGGTCGATGGCGTTCTGGATCACGTCCTCGCGCGGGCTCCACTCACCGTTGCCGAGCGGCCGCGCGCCCTCGCCCAGATCGTAGAAGCTCCGGTCCCACGTGGTCGAATGCGCGCGCAGCAGCGCGGGCATCTCGGTGAAGCGCAGCCGTGTCTCGAACGGCCAGCCCGCCAGCGGACGGTCGATCAGGCGGGCGATGATCGGATCGCCGCAATCGTCGCCGCCCTCGTTCTCGCGGATGTCGATGACGAGGCCCTTCGCCCCCGCGAGACTGTCGAGCCGCTCCTCCAGCCACCCGCGCCAGTCCCAGGTGCTGTTCCACATCGCCCAGCCGGGCATGGTGAGCAGGCGCACCCCGTCGGGCCGTTCCTCCCAGGTCCAGCGCGGGGCATCGCCGGTGTCGGGAGCACGGGTCAAGGCGGCACGGCGCTGCTCGAGATCGATCGCTGGCAATTCGCGGGTCAGTCGCCGCCCGTCGGGCGTGCGCAGCGCCACGCGGTGCAGTCCGTCCGTACCCGGAGGGGCGACCAAGCCCTGGAAGATGTCGAAGGTCTCGTAGTCCTCCTGCCCCTGCACGCTCAGCAGCGCGCGGCGCTTGCCATCGTTGCTGCCGTCGCCGCGCGTCAAGGGCATCAACGAGGCGAGCAGATCGGCAGCGCGCTGGCCGTTCACGCTCTCGACCTCGCTGCCCGGCACCAGCCCGTGGCCCTCGGTGTCGCGGGTGACGATCATGCGGTTGCCCATCCAGCGGAACCAGAACGGCAGGCGGGTCTTCTGCGCGAACAGCGCCAGCACGTCCGTGTCGTCCTGGTTGAAGAAATTGGCGTAGCTGTGCCCGCAGCGCAGCGTCGTCAGATAGCGCGACAGGGCGAGATAGGCTCCGGCCATGTCCTCGCGCGCCGCCGCCGCGCGATAGGCTTCCTCGAAGGCGATCAGCCCACGTTCCGCCGCGCGGGGGCTCTGGAAGCGGTAGAGGCCGGGGTGAATGCCCATTGCCGCGCGGATGATCGACAGGTCGAGATCGGCGTCGATCCCCGGCCTCAGGTCGAGCAGCGCGGCGGCGGAAGCGCGGGGGGCGAGCAGCCCGGCGAGCGAGGTTCCGGCAAGGGCGGAGAGAAAATGGCGTCGGTTCATGCCGCCCGCCTATCGACAAGCCCCGCCTCCGGTCGCCTCACATCCGCCAATCGTGCGCGATTTTCATGATCCGAGACTTCGCCGCCATGCCGAGGGGCTGGTGCCGAACCGCTCGGCAAAGGCGCGGTTGAAGCTCGCCTTGGAGGCGAAACCGGCCGCCAGCGCCAGATCGAGCAGGCCGGCAGCGGGCGCCTCGGCCATGGCCTCGGCGACCGCTTCGGCGCGCATCCGGTTGACGAGGGTGGAAAAGCTCACCCCCAGCCCCTCGTTGCAGGCACGCGAGAGATAGCTGGTATTGGTGCCAACCAGCCGCGCGGCGCGGGCGAGCGTCAGGTCGCTTTCGCGCCAGACGCTCGCCGCGCGCAACTCAGCCTGCCAGCGCGCGCCCAGCGCCGCCCAGTCGTGACCTCCCGGCGGAGGCGTGGGAGGCGTCGGCGCATCGGGCGCGTCCTGCGCCATCGCCGGCCAGGGCAGCGCCGCGTGCCGCCAGCCTTCAATGGCGAGGAACACCGTCACCGCCGCGATCCCGCAATAGAGCGGCATCAGCCCCTCGTAGCCGAGCGGGCGGACCAGATCGACCAGCTCGAACCCCGCCCAGCCCGCGAACAGCAGCCCCAGCGCGGCGATGGCGCGGGCGAGCCAGCGGGTGGCGAAGCGCGCATCGTCGCTGCGCTGGTCGCCGAGCCAGCCGGCATAGTGGCGGAATTCGCGCGCCAGCAGCCCCAACGCGGCGATAAAGCCGGTCACCAGACCGATTGCCACCGCTGCGTTGATCCACGGCGCGCTCGCATCGGCCCAGTCCTGCTTCATCGCCAGCGGCAGGCAGAAACCGGCGAACATGACCATGAAGTGCACCACCCCCGGCACCAGCGCCAGACGCGCGCGGGGCGGCCAGCGCCCGTGCATCAGCGCATGGGCATAAAGGTAGGCGAGCGGCGGCACGAACAGCGGCAGCGCCACGGGGAGGAAGGTCAGCCACGGCCACTGGTCATAAAAGCCTGCAAAGCCGATCATCCACGGGGTGATCACTCCCACCAGCACCAGCAGCAGCAGCGCGAGCGTGCGGTTGGCGGCCCGGTTGAGCGCGCTCTGCGCCAGGGCCACGGTGATCGGAATGGTCACGAGCACCGCACACAGCAGCATCGCCGGGCGCCAACCGAAAAACAGCTCCATGGAGAAAGGGTGCCGGATTGCCGACGGTACTGCAATTATCAAATCACTGTAGGCGGTTCACGATGCGGCAGGGCTTGCGCGCGCAAGCAGATTTGGACTGTGGGGCCATGTGCAAATCTGCGGCTTCAGGAGACGCAACCCATCCGATGTTCGGAGTTGGCACAGCAGTCGCTCTGTGCCGGGTAATCGCCCTATTCGCGGGTGAATGCGTTCGGAAACAGCAGTCGCAGACAAGCGTCGATATGCTGCTCGATGAAGTCCGCAGCCAGACTGTCTGCCCCGGTTGCAATGCTGTATTCGGGCGCCAGCACGATTGGCAGGGAGAACATTCCCGAGACGAGAAACTTCGCATGGACCAGGTCCATCGGCGGAAAAAGCCCCTCTGCCTGCGCGCGCTGGATCACCGCCATCTGCATGGCGCTCAACCGGCTCTGATGGTTGGCGACAAGCCATTCGAGCCGGTCCGAGTGCTGGGTCCCCTCCTGAAACAGGATGCGCATGTATTCGGGGTGCGCCGCTAGCGCCGTGATGTGCGCCCGCGCCGCAATCCGGTAGAACTCCAGACCTTGCGCGCCAGCAAGCTGGGACGCAAATCCTTGAATGTGCTCTTCCACCCGGCCGCACAGAAGCGCAACGGCTTCCCGCCAGAGCCCTTCCTTCGAGCCGAAGTGATACATGGCGAGCGGCACGGGGACCCCGCTCGCCTGCGCAATCGCCGGCAGGCTGGTGCCGTCAAATCCCCGCTGCGCGAAAAGCTCGATCGCCGCATCGATCACCGCAGTGCGGGTTCTGATCCGCTGAAGCTCCCGGGCGCCGGGTCGCCGCGAAGCCGTTCCCTCGTCGCTGACCGCATCATTCATTGACAAGCCTTTCAGTCAATGAAATACACTAGCACGACATGCGGAGAATGCGAGCGCTAACCGCCGTCGCCCAAGGCTGGAGGGTATTCATGCTATCGCTGGAGCCGCGTTCCTCGAACCATTCGCGAGGGCAATGACAGATGGATCAGGTGTTCGAGCTCTTAGCGACGATCGCCCGCAAGATGGGCGATGGCTCGGGTTTCTGGATCGCTTTCGGCACGTACATGGCGATGATGCTTACCGAGCGCCTGCTTTACCTTTTCCAGGAGCGGCATCACTGGGATGAGGCTGACGCGCGCGCCAATGTCCTCAATTCGACGGTTCTGGCGATCGGGGAAGCGTTGCTGTTCGGTGGCCTCTTCATCGGCGCATACGTGGTTCTGTTCGAGCATTTCCGTCTCTGGACAATCCCCTTCGTCTGGTGGGGCTGGCTGCTGGCTCTGCTGCTCAACGATTTGGCCTATTATGTCGATCACCGGATCGCACACCGCACGGGTCTGTTCTGGGCCATCCACACCACCCACCATTCCAGCCGCGAGATGAACCTGCTGGTTGCAAGTCGCGGCACGCTTCTCGGCCTCGGCGGCCTGATGTCCCCCGCCTTCCTGGTGCTGGCGATCCTTGGCGTCCATCCGGCAATGTTCCTCGCGGCTAAGTTCTTCGGCAACCTGTGGGGGATCTTCAATCACACGAGGCTGGTCCACCGTATGGGGCCGCTCGAGCGCTGGATTGCCACTCCCGCCAACCATCGCGTCCATCACGGCACCGAGGCCAAATATCTCGACAAGAACTACGGCCAGACCCTGATCATCTGGGATCGCCTGTTCGGCACGTGGCAGCCCGAGGAGGAGATGCCCACCTTCGGGCTGGTCAGCCAGCTCGAAAGCAGGCGGATCTGGGACATCCAGACCTCGGGCGCGCAGTGGCTTTGGGGGCGGCTGAAAGCGGCGCCGACTTGGCGCGACCGGCTGCTCTATCTCGTCAAGCCGCCGGGCTGGAGCCACGATGGGGAACACGAAACGACCGAAGTTATCGTCGCCCGCGCGGCTGCGGAGCGCACGCCCGACGCCTGCTTCGACGGCTATCGCGGCAAAGCTTTCTATCGCTGATGAAGCCGCCTCCGAGTGAGCTTCCATCCGACCGCTGTGACCAGCCTTACGGGTGTGCTCTCGAACTCACGCACTCACCCCGGCGCTGGCGCTGGCGCGGCCATGCTTCTATGCGGACAGGAGTTCTGCCACGTGGCGTGCCGACTCTGGTGTTGCGGGGTTGTAGACCAGCATCCCGAGGTCAGGGCGACCCTCGACGGCAAAGACCGAGAACTCGAGTTCGATAATCCCGTGTTCCGGATGCCTCAGGCGCTTCATGCCATCGGCATGAGATGCAACATCATTTTCACGCCAGAGGCTTTCGAACTCGGGGCTGATGCGGCTCAGTTCATCGACGAGGGCCTTGATTTCCGCGCCCGCTCCGGCGCGGGCCGCGTCAGCCCGGAAAGCGCCGACCACATATCTGGCGACATTCCACCAGTCATCTTGTGCAGTTCTGGCGACCGGATTGGTGAAGATCAGGCGTAGGACATTGCGCTCCTCGCGAGGGAGGCTGCCGTAATCGGTGAGCAGCCGGGCCGCCGCAGCGTTCCACGCGATCACGTCCCAGGTGGCCGTCTTGATGATCGCCGGGCTGTTCGGCAGGGCGTCAAGCACCCGTTGCAGCCGCGGCGTGACATGATCGGGCCGCGAATAGGTCACCGCCGGTGGCCGCCCGAGGGCAAGCAGAAACAGGTGCTCGCGCTCAGGTTCGGTCAGCATCAGTCCCTTGGCCAGACGGTCGAGCACATCGGCGGACGGCGACCCGCCCCGCCCCTGTTCGAGCCAGGTGTACCAGGTCGGCGAGATATTGGCGCGCTGCGCCACTTCCTCCCGGCGCAGGCCCGGAGTGCGCCGCCGGCCGCCAAAGCCGAAGGACGCCGGATCCATCCGTGCCCGGCGATCCCGCAGGAAAGCCCCGAGCGGTGTGGTTGTG
>ERZ1066122.2602-NODE-2602-length-11581-cov-5.330036_pt1 | contig 11581 bp, 7 predicted proteins | sample MGYA00382769_ERZ1066122 | MGnify/ENA primary metagenome ERZ1066122 (study PRJEB33369, sample SAMEA5778352) | biofilm metagenome | biome: Industrial cooling water; feature: Water cooling tower basin; material: Biofilm | place: United Arab Emirates | collected...
GCGTAGACGTTCTCCAGGAACACCGGCAGCGACCCGACGTGGTCCATGTGCGAGTGGGTCAGCACCACGTCCCGGACCTTCGCCTGCCCCGCGAGGTCGCCCCAGAGCCCGAGGCACCCCGCGTCGAGTGCCAGCACCCCGTCGACCACGACCGTGGCGAGGAACTGATACCCGGTGTCCGGGCCGGCCGACGACGGAAGCAGAACGATTTCCATGCCGGGGCCGGGTAGAGTAGGGGAACGGGGTCAACCTACCCACGCGGCCCGCGGCCGGCAACGGCGGCCGGTTACTCCTCGGTCACCCACACCCAGTGCATCCGGGACCAGCTTTTGCTCCCCGTCGGTAACTTCGTGATCGTACCGCTTCGGCTGTCATAAATTGCGGGGAGAAAGAGCGGAAAGTCTCTATCATCCCCTTCTTCCCGGACAGACTCGTAGTGGGTCAGCGCGTACCGTCGGTCCGGACTGAGTTCGCCAAACTGTAGGTTCACGACGCGGAAGATGTCGTGTAGGTCCCCGAGGTCGAAATCGCCGTCGTCCGGATCCCTGAGTCCGAGCTCCTGGAAGGCTTTCACCAGTTGGTGTCGGAGCGGCCAAGCCCAACCCCCTGTCTCGTTGGGATCGCTCGCGACGGCGGTCCACTCCTGGGGCGGCGGGTCCGGGCCCTCGAACGTCCACCGGCCGCCGACCCGCTCGCCCACCCGCCGGGGGTTCCTCCCGTCCAGGTCCGCGACGTGGACCTCGTCCCGGCGGCGGGACGGGTCGTGTGAGGAGGCCGTCACGCGGTAGACTAAACTCGTCCCGTCGCGGGACAGGGTCACCCCTTCGTCGTGCTCCCACCCGCGGGGCTGCCGGACCAAGTTGTGGATCCAGTCGATCCGCTGCCGCTTGACGTCGTAAACGAACGGAAAACTGCGTACTTCAACTTCTAAGTCGCTGGTGTCGGGTACCACATGACGGAAGTTGGACATTACGGGTACCACTTGTCGGAAGTAGAACAAAACCCTGGATTTGTCGGGAGAAGACGCGACAGGAATCGAAAACATGCTTTGACCATATGAGCCTATATTTGACTCGTCAATTAGATGGCATAGCTGATTTCTGGCTCGTACCAAACAGCCCTTTGCCCGATCGAGGTCGTACTGAAGAGTGTACTTGGCTGCATGAACGGTCCAGTTCACCAGCTGAGCACATCGATCCTCCCGGGCCGCCTTCACAACGAAGTGCTCGCCGACTTTCAGATTGACCTCTGTGCCGTTCGCCAGCAGGATCGTCTTTGAGTGGGGATGTTTCCGCTTACGCCACCCCCTGACATCCGCGTCGAAGTGGTCGTAGAGTACGACGGGGCGGCCCGGCACGGACACGACCGGGGTGCGGCCGTTCGCATCCCGGTACGGCCGCTTCCCCGTCCCGTCCGGGTCGACCAGGAACCACCGGACGACCGCCCCGTCCGGGCCGACCGGCTCGTCGTCCGGAATGTCCTCGGCGCACAGCAGCGCCGGCCGCACCGGGCGCGCCTTCGGCAGCGGGGCCGACCCCGCGGCCGTCACCCCCAGCCCGACCGCCACCGCGAACAACCACCGCATGACCGCCTCCCGTACAGGGTCCGGGGGGTGCGACGATCACCCCCCTGCTTTGAGTACGGTGATCGCCACAAATTTTGACGTGGGAGTGTGGCTGCGGTCCGCCACGCTGTCGATCGGGACGAGGACGTTCGTTTCCGGGAAGTAGGTCGCGGCGTTGCCGCGGGGGATGTCGTAGGCGACGACGAGGAAGTGCGGGGCGTGTCGGGTTTCGCCGCGGAAGTGGCTGGTCAGGTCCACCACGTCGCCCGGCTTCAGGCCGCGGTCGGCAATGTCGTCGCGGTTCATCAGGACGACCCGGCGTTCCCGGTGGATGCCGCGGTAGCGGTCTTCGAGGCCGTAGACGGTGGTGTTGAACTGGTCGTGCGTCCGGATCGTCATCATCGCGAGCTGGCCCGGTTCGAGCCGCAGGTCCGGTAGCGGGTGGGTCGTGAAGCGGGCCTTGCCGGTGGCGGTGGGGAACTCGCCGCCGCGGGGCTTGTTCGGCAGGTAGAACCCGCCCGGCTCGCGGCAGCGGCGGTTGAAATCCTCGAAGCCGGGGACGACGCGCTCGATGCGGTCGCGGATGCGGTCGTAATCGGCGGCGAGGTCGAGCCAGGGGATGCTTGAAGACAACCCCTCCCCCGACCGGAGAGGGGAGTCAGAACGGTTTTCCCCCCCCCCTCCGTTTCGGGGAGAGGGTTGGAGGGAGGGGTCGCGTTTGGCCAACGTCGCCACTGCCATCCGCGCCACGATCTCCACTTCGCTCAGCAACTGCTTCGACGCCGGTTGCAGGTTCCCCCGCGACGCCTGCACGACGCCCATCGAATTCTCGGTCGTGACAAGTTGTTCCTTGCCGTTTCGAATGTCCCGCTCGGTCCGCCCCAGGCACGGCAGGATCAGCGCCGTGCGCCCCGTCACCAGGTGCGAGCGGTTCAGCTTGATCGACACGTGCGCCGTCAGCCGGCAGTTGCGGAGCGCCTTCGCCGTGAACTCCGTGTCCGGCGTCGCCGACAGGAAGTTGCCGCCCATCGCGAAGAAAACCTTGGCCTTCCCCTCGTGCATCGCGTGGATCGCCTCGACGACGTTGAACCCGTGCTCCCGCGGGCAGGTGATGCCGAACTCCCGGTCGACCGCGTCGAGGAACCAGTCCGGGGCCCGCTCGTTGATGCCCATCGTGCGGTCGCCCTGCACGTTCGAGTGGCCCCGCACCGGGCACAGCCCGGCCCCCGGCTTGCCGACGCTGCCGCGCATGAGGATCACGTTGACCACGTCCTGAATCGTGGCGACGGCGTGCTTCTGTTGCGTCAGCCCCATCGCCCAGCACGCGATGATCCGCTCCGACGACGCGACGAGGTCGCCGAGTTTCTCGATGTCCGCACGGGAAATGCCGGACTGCTCGACGATCGCGTCCCACTCGATTCCGGAAAGGGATTCCCTCAGCGTGTCGAAGCCGTCGGTCTTCTCGGCGATGAACTTTTCATCCACCGCCCCCTTCGCGAGCAGGCACTTCATCACGCCCTTGAGCACCGCCTGATCGCCGCCGAGTTTGACTTGCAGGTATTGGTCCGCGAGCGAAGTGCTGAAGACGCCGAGCATCCCGCGGGCTTCTTGTGGGTTGTTGAACGCGAGAAGTCCCGCTTCCTTCAGCGGGTTGACCGCGACGATTTTTGCCCCCGCCCGCTTCGCCTTTTGCAGGGCCGACAGCATCCGCGGGTGGTTCGTGCCGGGGTTCTGCCCGAGGATGAGGATGAGTTGCGCCTTCTCGAAGTCGTCGAGCTTCACCGTCCCCTTGCCGATGCCGACCGTCTGCGGCAACGCCACGCTCGACGACTCGTGGCACATGTTCGAGCAGTCCGGCATGTTGTTGGTGCCGAACGCCCGGACGAACAGCTGGTACAGGAAGGCCGCCTCGTTCGAGGTCCGGCCCGACGTGTAGAACGCCGCCTCGTGCGGGGACGCGAGCGCGTTCAGTTCGTCCGCGATGAGCTTGAAGGCATCGTCCCAGGAGATCGGCTCGTAGTGCCGGGAACCGGGGCGGAGGACCATCGGCTGCACGAGCCGACCGAGCTGGCCGTGCTCGTAGTCGGACAGCCTGGCAAGGTCTTCGACGCTGTGCTTCGCGAAGTAGTCGGCCGTGATGGTGCGCGCGTCCGCTTCCCAGCCGATGGCTTTTGCCCCGTTCTCGCAGAACTCGGCCATCGCCCGGTGGTGGTCCGGGTCGGGCCAGGCGCAACTGGTGCAGTCCGTGCCCCCCGCCTGGTTCAGCGCGAGCAGCGCCTTCGTCCCGCGGAGCACGCCGGCCTGCGAGTAGACGTGCGCCAGCGACGACACCACCGCCGGCAGCCCGACCGCGACGGTCTTCGGGTCGGACACGGACAGCCCGGTGAACGCTTCGGGACAAAGGGGAGAGGGGGAGTCCGACATCGGCACGCCTCTTCTTGTAGGGTGGGTCGAGCGTTTCGCGAAGACCCACCGGCATGGCAGTCGCTCGTTGCCGTTTCGGTGGGTCTTCGCCGCAAAGCCGGCTCGACCCACCCTACAAAACGGCTTCGATCCGTTCCCGTCCAGCATACACGTTGAACCGCCCGTCGCGTACGAACCCGGCGAGGGTCAGGCCCACGCGCTGGGCCAGTTCCACGGCCAAGCTCGTGGGTGCCCCCACCGCGGCGAACACCGGCACCCCCGCGACGGCGGCCTTCTGGATCAACTCGAACCCGGCCCGGCCGCTGACGAACAGGATGCGGTCCCGCAGCGGCAGGTGCCCGGCCCGCGCCGCCCACCCGATCAGTTTATCGACCGCGTTGTGCCGGCCGACGTCTTCCCGCACCGCGAGCAGATTCCCGGACGCATCGAAGATTGCCGCCGCGTGCAGCCCGCCGGTGAGGTCGAACGTCGGCTGCGACTCGCGGAGCCGACCGGGAAGTGCGTGGATGACCGATGCCGGGACGCGAAAGTGCCCGCCGACGGGTTCGCAGGCGGTTTCGACCGCGTCGAGCGAGGTTTTCCCGCAGATGCCGCAACTGGAAGTGGTGTAGAAGTGCCGTTCGAGCCGGGCGAGGTCGACTTCCACCCCCGGCCGCAGGTCGACCCGCACCGCGTTCCCGCCCGCCGCCTCGACGACATCCAGCACGTCGCCCGCGTCGGTGAGGATGCCTTCGCTGAACAGAAACCCGACTGCCAGCTCCGCGTCGTGCCCCGGCGTCCGCATCGTGACGGAAACGGCCTTCCGCGCCCGATCGTTCGCCGGCCCGAACCCGACGCGAATTTCGAGCGGTTCCTCCACCGCGAGCGAATCCGATTTGGGATGCGCCCCGGCGGAGTCAACCGCGAGAATCGGGAGTTGGCGGGAGGGGGGAGTCATCACTACGAACTCAGGGCTTCGAGTGGGACTTCACCCGATTCAGTCGATCTCAAGATGGGCTGATTTGAAGCCTCGTGAAATGTCGTTTGTCCCCGAAATACAGACCGCATCATGTCCCTCAACTGCGTGTATTTGTCGTCGCCGATCTTGAATGTAATCTCGAATTCATGCTCTTCACCAAGTCGGCGAGCAGTGGAGTCTGATACGCGAAGCTGCAAAGAATTCCTGTAAAGCTGACAAAACTCAATACCGCCTCGCGCCGCCCAGCCTTGACCGCGTCGTTCGATGTTAAGCATTACCGAGTCACTCCACCCGCGCCTTCAACTCCCACTTGTCGCGGGAAGAAACGCCGCCGGGCTAACGCGGAAAAGGCCCGCCAGGGCGGTCATTTGCTCGGGGGTCGGTCGACGCTTGCCCGACAACATCGCCTACACCGTGGACGCCGCGATCCCGCACCGCTCGGCGATGACGGCACCCGTCAACCCGCTCGCATCGGCCAACTCACGGAGCACTTCCGCAGGCGTGGCGTCCGGAATGGCGTGATGCTCGCTTTCGTAAACGTGGACGAGCGCGGTCAGGGCGGACAGGTACGCGTCCTCCCCGGCGGATAACTCTTTCGCGAGCAAGTCGTCGATGACACCCAGGGCCGCCGTCAACTCGTTGTCGTCGGCGATGCGGGTCAGGGGGAACCGACGGACCATCTCGTAGTACGAGTCGGGCATCCGACGGATGCGAGTGGTCGGCATGGGTCACGCCCTCCGCTTTGAGGGTGTCCAACGGCAACTGCGTTATATGCCTGCGAGTTCGAGTCTCGCCTATTCTTCAGCCCAACGGGCTGGGAGTATTCAGCCCAGGGCAACGCCCTGGGTTTAATCGCCATCCACATTTCAGGCTGAAGGCCTGACACAACCTTCTCTCAGGCTTTCAGCCTGAAAATCCAACTTCTTCCGAACCCAGGGCGTTGCCCTGGGCTGAGTACTCCCAGGCCGTTGGCCTGAAGAGATATTCGTAGGCCGTTGGCCTGAAGAGATTTTACTCCACCAGCGCCATCACCGGTGCCCCCTTCGACAGCGAAATCGGCCGGTTCGCTTGGTCGTGGATTTCGCCCGCGGGGTCGATGCCGAGGCAGTGGTAGATCGTCGCCACGAAGTCGGCGGGGGTCATCGGGTTCTCGGCGGGGCGGCCGGCGATCTTGTCGGACTTGCCGTAGACCTGGCCCCCCTTGATGCCGCCGCCGGCGAACAGCACGCTAAAACACTCCGGCCAGTGCTCCCGGCCCGCGTTGCTCTTCGTGATTTTTGGCGATCGGCCGAACTCGGACGCCACCACCACCAGCGTTTCTTCCAGTTGGCCGGTCTTGTCCAGGTCCGTCATCAGCGCGTCGAAGGCGAGGTCGAACGGCGGGACGAGGTACTCCTTGTGGGCCGCAAAATTGTTCCAGTGCGTGTCCCACGCGAAGCCGTCCACGCCCTGGCTGCGCTGCCAGTTGACCTGCACCAGCCGGGTGCCCGCGTCGAGCAGTCGCCGGCCGAGCATCACGCTTTGCCCGAACAGGTTGCGGCCGTACCGCTCGCGTTCGGCCTTCGGGGCGGCCGAAAGGTCGACCGCCTTCCGTACCGCGTCGGACGACAGCACGCCGACCGCCTTCGCCTGACTGTCCTTGATCGTCTGGCTCATCGCGAGTTCGTTCAGGGCCGTCGATTGCGCGTTGAGCTGGTCGACGAGCCCGAGCCGGCGCTTGACGACTTCCGCCGGTTGGTTCGCGGACAGCGGCAGGTGGTCGAGCTTGAAGTCGTCGTCGTTCGGGTTCCCCCCAGGGAGCAGCGGGTCGTACTTCGGCCCGAGGGAGCCGGCGAACTGCCCGGCCCGCCGACCGCCGGCCACGTCCATGCGGTGCGGCACCATCGCCCACGCGGGCAGCGGCCCGGCCCCCGGCGCGAGCTTCGCCAGACACGCCCCGATGTGCGGCATGTCCGCCCGGCTCATCGAGTTCACGTCCGGGACCGAGCCGAGGTAGGGGTAGCCCGTCACCATCCAGTACGTCCCGCGACCGTGGTCGTTGTGTTCGTGCCACATGCTCCGGACGAGGGCGGACTTGTGCATCCACTTCGCGGATTTGGGGAGAAGTTCGGAGAACCGCACGCCGGGGAGGTTCGTCTGGATCGTGCCGAATTCGCCGCGAATGTCGTCCGGGGCGTCGGGCTTCGGGTCGTAGGTGTCGAGCTGGGCCGGGCCGCCGGACAGGTAGAGGATGATGCAGTTCTTCGCCTTGCCGAAACTCTTGGAGTTCTTCGCCGGCTTGGCCGCGGTGGATGCTTGCGCGGTCGGGCCGAGGAGCATCGGCAGCGTGACGCCGGCGAGGCCGAGCCCGCCGACTCGCAGCATTTCCCGGCGGTCGAGGAACGGCGTCGGGGCATTGGCCCGCAGGTTCAGCATGGCGATTCTCCGGGACGCGGCCCCGGTGGGTGGGGCGGGAAGGCAGGCGGGAGTTCTGGCGTGCATTTCGGTCGTCGACAGTATACCATCTCGTCTATCCCGCCACACCGCGAATTCGGAAACGGGTTCGCGCCCTTCGAGTCGAGCCAGTTCGATGAGATTCCACCGCACGGATGGGTCTTCCCCGTTTAGCCGCGAGGCGACGCCGAGCGCGGACCCCACTCCACGGGATGAAGCGTCACCGGGCGGGAGGCCCGCGCTCGGCGTCGCCTCGCGGCTAACCGTCGCATTCGCGATTGTGATGGTTCCGTCATTCGCGTTCGCCCAACCCGCCGTCGAGCACCTGACGCCGCCGGTTGTGGAACGGGGCAAGACCACCCGCGTCACGTTCCACGGGAAGGACCTCGCGAACGCGGAAGCCGTCTGGTTCGCGGTGCCGGGGTTGAAGGCGAAGTCCGTCGAGAGTTCGCCGACGAAAGCCGTCTTCGACGTGCTGGCGGAGACGACCGCCCCCGTCGGCGTCGGCGGGTTGCGGGTCGCCACGCGGGACGGCCTCGGGAACGCGGCGCTGTTCCTCGTCGACGACCTGCCCGTGCGGGCGAGGCCGGACGGTGACAGCCCGGTGTCACTGGCTCCCCCGGCCGCGGCGTGGGGCACCTTCGGGGACTCGGCCGTCGACCGGTACCGCATCGAAGCGAAGGCGGGCGAACGGCTCGCGTTCGAGGTCGTGTCGAACCGGCTCGGGAAGGACGCCGACCCGCTGGTGACGATTCGCGACGCGGCGGGGAAGTTCGTGGCCGAGAAGGACAACGACCCCGGCCTGTACTTCGACTGCCGATTCGCGCACACATTCGAGAAGGCCGGGGCGTACACGGTCGAGGTGCGGGACGCTCGGTTCCGCGCTTCCGAGGCGAACCACTACGTCCTGCGGGTGGGGCGGTTCCCGGCCGAGAGGACGGCGAACCCGGTGGCGGTCGCGAAGGCCGGTGACAGTGGAGTGTCACCGCTTTCGTACCGGGAATTCAAGGGCAAGGACGACATCGCCTCCGCGTGGGCACCGGTCGTAACGGGTCGCGGCCCGGTGACGATGTGCGCGGAGCCGGACGCGGCCCTGGCGGACGCTTACGCGCAAGCGACCTCGCCGGCGGTGAACTTCGCGTACAACCTGACGCCGCAACGGGTGAGCCCGTTCCTCGCGCTGAACGCGCACATCGCCCACGGGCCGATGCGGGCGACCCCGGCGACGATACCGGGCACCCTGTGCGGCGTGCTCAACCGCCCCGGTTCGCGGAACGCCTTCCTGCTGAGGCTGGAGAAGGGGCAGAAGATCTCCGTCCGGGCGCAGGCCAACGACCTGAACTCGCCGGCCGACCTCGAAGTGCTCCTCACGGACCGCACCGGCAGGGAACTCCGCCGCACCGGGGAAACCAAGGACGAGGTGAACTTCGACTTCGCCGCCGGGAACGCGGGCGAGTACGGGCTCATCGTCCGGGACGCCCTCCGCGACGGCGGCCCGGCGTTCGCCTACCGCGTGGAAGTCCGAAACGACCCGTTCCCGCCGCGACTTTCGGCCGACGTGGAAGGGCTGACCGTGCCGCAGGGGTCGTACCAGACGGTGCCGATCGCCGTGACCCGCACCGGCACTGCCGGGCCGATTCGCTTGAAATTGCAGGGTGCGCCCGCCGGCGTGAAGTTGACACCCGACGTGATCGGCGAGAAAGAGAACGCGGTCGTCTGCAAGCTCGAAGCCGATGCGAGTGCGCTGCTGGGACTGCAGACGGTGCAAATCGTCGCGGAAAGCGACTCCGCATCTGGTGTGGAACGCACGCTCGTCGCGACCCGCCCGCTCATCGACAAAAAGTACTGGAACGTCGACCTCATCCCGATTTCGCTCCGGGAAGATCAGACGCGGCTGCCGCCGGCGCTCACTGACCGATTTGCGCTGATGGTCGCGCCGCCGAGCCCGTTCACGTTTGAACTGCCGGAATCGCTGGTGACCCTCCCGCGGTACCAGACCGCGCCGATTCCCGCCGTCACGACCCGCGTCGCCGGGTTCGACGGGCCGATCTCGTTCGCCGTGAAGGGCGGGCAGCTCGGGGACAAGACCGAGGGCCGCACCCGCGTCTACGCCGAGTTCCCGGACGCGACGGCGAAGACGGTGTCGAAGATTCTGTCCAACACCGCGAAAGCCCGGATCGACGTGACCGCGACCGGCACCCACGCCGGCCGGCGCGTCAGCCTCACGCGGACGTTCGACCTCGACCTGACGCCCGCGTTCGCCCTGAAGTGCGAGCCCGCGAAATTGTCGCTGCTCCCCGGCGAGTCCGGCACCGTCCGGCTCAGCGTCACCCGCGTGAAGACGTTTGACGGCCCCGTGAAGCTCGAAATCCAGCCGTCGCCGGGGTTCGCGATTCCGGAGCACGTCACGATCCCGAAGGGGGCCGACGGTATTGACGTTCCGGTGTCACTGGCCGCCGACCTGACCCCGCGGCAACACCGGCCGTCGTTCCACGCGACCGCCCTGGTCAGCGGGTACGAGGAAGATGTCCGCGGGCAGCTCGCCGAGATCGACGTGAAGAAGGCCGAGCCGCCGAAGAAGTAGTCGGGCCGTTCACCCCCGCACCCGTTGCGCGAACGCGGCAAGTTCCTTCGCGTACGGTGCCGCCCACTCCGGCCGGGGGTTCACCGGGGCGCGGAACTTCACCAGCGCCGCGACCGCGTCGGCGGTGGTGTACTCCTCCTCGATGCCCTGTTCGCGGCGGAGTTTCGTTTCCAGCCCTGCCAGGGCCGTCACCGCCGCGCCGAGGGCCGGGCCTTCGGACGACACGAGCCGTTCCAGCGGCTTGTTCAGCACGCTCGCGAGGATCTCGCCCATGAGGTCGCTGCGGGCGATGCCGCCGGACACGGTCACGCGGGTGACGGTCTGCCCCGCGGCCTCGTGCTCCTTCACCCCGAGCGCGATCAGGTACGCGATCGCCTCGAAGGACGCCCGCAGCCGGACGCCGGGGTCGGTCGGCTCGGATGGCAGCCAGTCGAACCGCGGGGCATTCACGCCGATCGACGGCTCCGACAGCGCGAACGGCAGCACCGCCGTCCCGCCGCAGCCGGGTTCAACGGCCCGCGCCGCCGCTTCGAGCTTCGCCCAGTCCGGGTTCGCCCCGACGACGCGGTCGAGGAACTGCGCCCCGTTGGAGTAGCACCGCATCCACAGGTACGGCCCCCAGTTCAACTTCATCGCGTCGAGGTTGCCGGACTTGGGGAGCGTGGCCGACGACGAGTTGACCACCGCGGAGTTGCCCAGAATCACGGCCACCTGACCCGCATCGACCGCCCCGCCGCCGACGAGCCCCGCCGCCTGGTCGTCGAGCGTCGGGAAGACCAGCGGCCGGCAACCGTCGGGAAGGCGGGCGTCGAGCGCGATCGAGTCGGACAGCGGGCCGACCGGGTCGTGCATGTCGATCACTTCGGGAAGCTGGTCCCACGCCAGTTCGCGGAGGGCCGGGCTCGCAATCGCGTCGAGCATTTCCTTCCGCCACCGGTTCGTGCGCAGGTCGAGAATGCCGGTGGAAGCGGCCGCGGAAACGCTGACGCAGTCGTACCGCCCCGTGAGGTACGCCGCCGCCAGGGAGCCGTGCTGCATCACGAAGGAGGTGCGCTTCCAGTCCGCTTCCGAGAGCGTCTGCTCGTCCTTCACGAGGTGCGACAGCGAATACCGCACCGCCCACGGGCCGCCGGTCAGTTCCTTCGCCCGCTCCTGCCCGCCGAGCCGCTTCAAGCCCTCGGCGTGGTACTTGCCAAGAGTCTGATCGTTCCAGCAGATCGCCCGGCGAATCTGGTTCCCGGCGTCGTCGATGCGGCCCGCCGAGTGGTGCGTCGCGGAAATGCCGATCGCGGCCGACTTGTCCATCTTCGATGCGAGCCCGCGAATGACGGCCCGGGCCTGCCCTTCGAGTTGCATCAGCGACAGTTCGGAGACGCCGCCCTCGGTCCACAGGTCGGTGGGGAACCGGACCTCCGCGACGGTCACGCCTTGCAAGGTGAACAGCAGCCCCTTCACGGAGCCGGTGCTGAAGTCGAGGCCGGCAATCAGGGCGTCGGGCGGCACGCAACGAAGGAGGTCGGGCACGGCGAAACTCCGGGAGGGTGGGGGACGTTTTCGCTCCGTCGGAGGGCGGCGGCAAGGGACCGGCGTTGAACGCCCCCTTCCGGCCCGTAAAGCG
>ERZ1066122.2604-NODE-2604-length-11573-cov-9.466400_pt1 | contig 11573 bp, 10 predicted proteins | sample MGYA00382769_ERZ1066122 | MGnify/ENA primary metagenome ERZ1066122 (study PRJEB33369, sample SAMEA5778352) | biofilm metagenome | biome: Industrial cooling water; feature: Water cooling tower basin; material: Biofilm | place: United Arab Emirates | collected...
CCATGCGATCACCTCAATCTACACCCGAAATTACACCACGAGCGCGGACGCTAAGTCCGATCGCCTTGAGAAGCCCGCCCCGCCGGTTTCAATCCGGCGGTGCAGCGCCTGCCGAAGCAAGGTTGATCCTGTCCTTTCCGGACGCGCGTTGCCGTAGCCGCGCCGCGTCCGATGTACATTTATAACGCTCTCAATTAGAAAGAAAATACATGTGACATTAATGCGACCATCGGGTATCTATCCGCCAACGGGACCCGCTTCGGGCAAACGGGCGTTGAGAAGGTCGCGATAGCCACCCTCAACAATTTTCAATCCCTCGGCGATCAGCCGCTGGATGTGCCGCCGCCTCGACGACGTCTTCCAGTCGATCGCGCGCTCGTCTGCCGGATCTCCGCCGAAAAGTTCCAACGCTGTCTGTCTGAGACTTGCCCGCGATCCGTCAGCGCTTTTGCGTGCATCAAGCGCTGCCAGCATCATGCGAAGCCGGTGGCGCTGGTAGGAGCTTGGTTGCGCGGCTCCGGCCCGCGCGGAACCGCGCGAACGCTCTGCCTGGCGGTGGAATGCTGTCAATGCCGCATTTCTGACCGCGAAATGGCCTTCGGCGGGAAGGATATAGGAAGGGGCGATCCCCTCGCTCGCCGGTATCAGCACGAGCCTGTGACGCGAGCCTTCGTGGTCGAGAACGAGGTGACGGCCTCGCGGACCCGTCCGGTCACAGATCACGCCGCCCCCGGCCATGGCTGCACCAACCTGTGGCCAGTCACCGATCGAGCCGGCAAGGGTAAGGACAAGCGCGCAGCCTCCCCCCCGCCAGATAGCGGGGAACGTCCTTGGATCAGCTGCAGGATCGATAGGGAAATTCAAGGCCCCATGTATGCGCCATCCGAACCGCAGCGGGGGTTGCCGCCGCGTTGTCCCGCATGCCTGCAAGCCGGGCAAAAACGCGCTGGTACTGGCCGTTGCGACGCAGGAACTCCTGCGCGTAGTCGGCAAAGTCGCGCGGCTGCGACTGACGATTGCGGTTATCGGATCGGGCCATGGGGCACCTCCTGTTCCGACACACGCATCTATCCGCAGCGCGCGGACCCGATCAGCCCATGGCGCGGGAAGAACCTTCCCTGTTTCCTGGTATGGGCAATGGCATTGACCACATGGCATGGCCGGGCCGGCGCTTGACCGGGTGTTGAAAGCATCTGTTGGGAGATGCACTGGCACCTTTAGCAATCGCCTGGACATGCGCGCCAGCACCCGGTCAGGACAGGCTTGGCACATGCTGCATTATGCTACTTTATAGCTGTATAGTTGTGACCGCCCGGCGAACACGCTCGCCCTCTGCTGTCACCCTCATATTGGCCCCAATTCCGGGTTGCCTGCGTGAGGCTTTACGCGCACAATAATATTGCGCGGCGTTGAATACTGGCAAAACCCGCGCGGGATCTTCCGCCAGACATCACGCACGCCGGACTGATGAAAGTCGGGCGGCCGTTGTCCATGAGGTCTGCGCTGCGGACCGCGAATGACGGCACAGCTCTGGACAATGCGAGGCATCAGGCCGCCATGGCCCATGCCGCGACGATGCCTGTTCGCGTGACCAATGATCAAATCCAGACCTGCTGCGGAAGCATCCCCGCCGCCTACGCGATCAGCGCAAGCCGGAGCGGATGCCCGTCTGTGCCCGGGATACCGGGCCACACTCGACAACCTGTACCGGTGCGAAGCCAAGGCGCTGCGGGTGTGGCTCGCAAGACGCGTCGACCATGGATCTGTCGATGATCTGGCGCAGGAGGTGTTCCTTCGCGCAGCGTGTTGCCCCCAGCTCGTACAGCTGCACAATCCGCGTGGCTTCCTGAGACGGATTGCCCGGAACCTCATTATCGATCGTGCTCGCAGGCATGAACGCTCGCGCTCCGTCGTGCCGCTGCTTGAGACCATCGATGCGGGCGCCGCCCCCGAGCAGGAGGCAGGCCTGCATGAAGAGGAGATGCTGGCCGCCTACCGAAGCTCGCTTGCAAACCTGCCTGTGCGCACGGCGCGCATCTTTACCATGAGCAGGGTCGAGCAAAAGACCTATCGCCAGATCAGTGAGGAGCTGAAGATCGCACCCTCAACGGTCGAGTACCACATGATGCGGGCGTTACGAGTTGTCAGGTCCCGCCTTGCGGAGGCGCGTGGAGATCGGCCGGGAACGAGACAAATTTAATTTCAATTGAAACTAAGGTGCCGCGCCGATCCTGCGTCATCTCTCCTGCGGCGATGTCGGTCAACGCATGCCGGAACGAGCAAAGGGAGATGATGATGTCGTTGAGGAACAGGGCCATGAAGGTCCTTCTGGCAGGCGTTGCGGCTGCAGGGCTGGCGGTTCCCGCACTTGCCCAGGATGTGAAAGGCGAGGACGGTGCGCCGGATGAGGACGCCAGCGAGAACAAGGCTGATGCTCCGATCCTTGTCACCGGCACGCGGATCCGGGGCGCACGCATCGTTGGCGAAACGATCAGGATCGAGCGCAACACGATCGTGGAGGCGGGGCAGGTCGACCTTGGCGAGGCGATCCGCTCCCTCCCGCAGAATTTCTCCGGCGGGCAGAACCCGGGGGTCGGTTCCGGTTCCGGGCTCATCAACCAGAACATCAACTCCGCTTCCAGCGCAAACCTGCGAGGACTGGGTCCCGATGCAACGCTCACGCTGCTCAACGGTCACAGACTTCCCTACAATTCGGCATTCCAGGGTATCGACATTTCAGCAATTCCGCTCGCTGCCGTCGAGCGTATTGATGTGCTGCCGGACGGCGCCTCGGCACTATATGGCTCGGATGCCGTCGGCGGCGTCATCAACGTGGTCCTGCGCCGGGACTTCGATGGTATTGCCACCTCAGCACAGCTGGGCACGTCAACATCGGGCGGCAATTTCCGCCAGCAGGCCGATATCGTCGCCGGCACGGTCTGGGACGGTGGCGGCGTCGTGGCTGCCTATGATTTCGCCAGCAATTCCGGGATCGAGGCGAGGCAACGGACCTACACCTCCACGCTGCTGCCGGAAACCTCGCTCTTCCCGGCGATCGAACGCCATGCGGTAACGCTGTCTGCGCACCATGACCCCGCACCGGGTGTCGAGATCAGCATCGATGCACTGTATTCAAGGCGCACATCCGAGTTCTTCGCCGGAACCCCCCAGCAAGGTATCGCCCGGGATCCTGCAACCGAAGGCTACACGCTTGCCCCCTCGGCGCTGATCGATCTGGGATCGGGCTGGGAGGCGAGGCTTCTGGGGGTCTTCGGTCGCGACGACACACATTTCCGTTCGACATTTCTGCCGGCGTCTGGCCCGTCGAGGGTGGCGAGCGGTCAGTATCTCAACGAGATTGTCTCCCTTGAGACAGGTGCCGAGGGGCCACTTCTCGCATTGCCGGGTGGCGACGCGCGTCTTGCTGTCGGGATTGGCTTCCGCAACAACAGTCTGCGCTCGGAAACGCTGAACGGCGCACGCAGCTTCGCTTTCGACGAGACGCAGCGCGCAAGGTTCGGATATGCCGAACTCTATCTGCCGCTGGTGTCGGATGCGAACAGAACAGCCGGCATATCGCAGCTGACCTTTTCCGGTGCGCTGCGCTATGAGGACTACCCCGGCCTTGATGGCCTCGCAGTCCCCAGGTTCGCAGTAAGCTATTCACCGGTTGAGAGCCTGACCCTGCGGGGAAGCTGGGCGCGCTCTTTCAAGGCGCCAACGCTGTTCCAGCAGTTCACCTTCTTCGAGACCATACTCCTGCCAGCTGCGGCCTTCGGTGCCGGTACGAGTCCCCAGAGCGTCTTCTTTGCATCCGGCGGCAATCCCGATGTCCGTCCGGAGCGCTCGCGCAGCTGGACGGTCGGTGCCGAATGGCGACCGCAAGGCGCTCCCGACCTCCTCGTCTCTGCCACCTTCTACGACATCGATTACGATGACAGGGTCACCAGCCCGATCACGGGATCACTGGCCGCCGCTCTTTCCAATCCCGGGTTCGCCGAGGTCATCGACCGGTCGCCGGACCCGGCCCAACTGGCCGGCCTGATCAGCGGCGCTCCGTTCGGACTCCAGAACCTGACCGGTTTCGCTTTCGATCCTGCCAATGTCGTCGCCTTCATCGACAACCGCAATCTCAACGTAGCGAGCTGGGCGGTGCGCGGTGTCGATGCACGGCTTGCGTGGAACCGGAAGATCGGAGCTGAACAGTCGGTCGGTTTCGATCTGACGGGGACATGGACCGACAGCAGCCAGACGCTTACCGATGCGCTGCCAGCGGTCCAGCTGTCGGGCGCCGTCTTCAACCCGCCGCGTTACCGGGCCCGAGGAACGGCACGCTATCGCGCGGGCCCCTTCAGCGCCAATCTTGCGGTCAACTATATCGGAGCGCTGGAAGATCGCCGGTTCGCTGAGACCCAGCGGATCTCCCCGAGCGGCATCGTCGATCTTGGCATGACCTACCGGCTGCTCGGGAGCAGTGTGCGCGAGCCGGGGCTTGAGGTCTCGCTGTCGGTGCAGAACCTGTTCAACGACGAGCCGAACATCATCGCACAGACCGGCCCGACGGACACGCCGTTCGATGCCACGAACTACTCCGCGATCGGACGGTTTGTCGCCTTCGGCATCAGGAGGCACTGGTAATGAGTCTCCTGCTTGCCGCCGCACTTGCGCGCACCATTGTGCCTGCGGTGGCCCCGCCCGGGGTCCTGCATGATCCCTGCGTCCGGTTCGATGTTCCGTCTGCAGCAGGTGCCCGGAAGGCCGGGGCGCGATCGGTCACTCTGGGCGATCAGCTCATGATGGCCGATATCGGGCGGAACATGCCCGACCCGATGATGCCGCCCTTCGGCTTCTCGCCTGACGGCGCACACATGGCTGTACAGGTTCAGCGGGCTGATCCGGATGCGAACGGCTATTGCCTCCGTCTGCTGGTATTGCCGACCGATGGAAGCGGGCATGAAGTCGAGGTAAGCCGCGGCGGTGAATTCATGTTCGATGACTTCCGCCTGCGTGACTTCATGTCGGTACGAGCCGGCTGGATCAAGCCCTACACCCCGCTGTGGTCGCCGGACAGCAGGTACATCGCCTTCCTGCGGAAGGAGAGAGGTTCCGTCCAGGTCTGGCTCGCCGAACCGACCGGCGCGGCTGATCCGCGGCCTGCGACTGCTCTTCCCTATGATGTTGATCGCTTCGCGTGGAGCAGGGACGGTTCCGGTCTTGTTGTAGCAACAAGGCCGGAGATCCGGCATGCGGCGGAGGCAATCGCTGTCGAGGGTCTGCGGGGATACCTGTTCGATCAGCGGTTCGCCCCGCAGATCGCCGACCATCCGATCGCGACCGGGCAAGCCGAATACGCCTATACCTTCATCTCGCTCGCGGACGGTGCCGCGCGGGAGGCCACACAGGCAGAACGCGAGCTGATCGCCCCTGAGCCTCCACAGGGAGCGCCCGCGAACGCAAGGGCAACGCGGACGAGTTCCGATGGCTACTCGGCCTGGCTGGAGCCCAAGTATCCTGATCAGATCCTCAGCCCGACAAGGCTGGTGATCGTCGCACCGGACGGGAGCCGTCGTGAATGCGCCAGCAGCGAATGCGAAGGCATACGGGACCTGTGGTGGTCATCCGGCGAGCGCACCCTCTACGCCCAGCAGGTTACCGGCTGGGCGACGAGCCTGAGCGCGCTGATGCGCTGGGATGTCGGGGAGCCGGCCCCGCGCCGTGTGCTCGAGACTGAAGATGCCATTATCGGTTGCAGTCCCCTGCGAAGGGAGCTCGTCTGCGCACGGGAGGGATCGGTCAGGCCGCGCCGTCTTGTAGCAATCGACATGGAAACGGGTGCCGAGCGTGTCCTGTTCGATCCCAATCCGGACCTTGCCGCGATCCGGTTCGGCGAAGTCGAGAGGTTTCGGTTTCGCAATGCATTCGGTGTGGAGACATTCGCCGATCTTGTTCTGCCGCCGGATCACAAGGTCGGGCAGCGTCATCCGCTCGTGGTGGTCCAGTATGGCAGCCACGGATTCCTGCGCGGCGGCACCGGTGACGAGGTACCGGTCCACCCGATTGCTGCGCGTGGTTTTGCCGTGCTCAGTTTCGAACGCCCTTCCTTTCTTCCCGGAGGCATGACCGCGACCCGGGCAGCGGATATGCGCAACGGTGGCAGGGGCGACTGGGCGGACCGCCGGCAAGTGCTTTCCTCGCTTGAAATCGCGCTGGACCATGCGGTGGCGACCGGAACCGTTGATCCGGACCGGATCGGGATCAGCGGCTTCAGTGATGGGGCGGGCACTGCACAGTTCGCAATGGTGAACTCGGAGCGTTTCCGGGCAGCTTCGATGGGTTCGTGCTGCGAGGACGTTGCATCGTTCGGCCTAGCGCCTGGTCCGCGCTTCGCGGAACGGCTCCGGGACCGCGGCTACAGATTCTTCGAGCCGGGTACGGAAGCGTTCTGGCGTCCGATGTCGCTCATTCTGAATGCCAAGGAAGTCGACATTCCCCTGCTGCTGCAGATCGGGGACAGCGAGTATGAGGCCGCGCTCGATGTGGTCGAGGTCTGGTCACACCTCGGGAAGGGCATTGAGCTTTATGTCTTCCCGGATGGACCGCATATCAAGACCCATCCCGCCCACCGCCGCGCCCTCTATGAACGCAACGTGGCGTGGTTCGAGTTCTGGCTGGCATCAAGGCGCAACTGCAGTCCGTCGCACAACGCGCAGTACGAACGATGGCTTGCCATGCCCGGCGCCCCCGACCGGCAGGCGCTTTCGTGTGCAGCACCCTACTCACCTGTGCCATGAGCGTGCCCAGTTCTCTGCTTCGAGCAGGTCGAGCAGCCGGCGAACCGGCGAGGCACTGTGGAACGGATCGCAGCCCAGTGCCTCAAGCACGGCGTTCCGGTCTATCACGCCTGACTTCGCGAGTAGACCTTCCATCAATCGTTCGGAGATTGCTGTCCTGTTGCGTGCGAAGGCGGCACGGGTCAGGCTGTCAGGGCCGGCCTTCGAAGTTCGCGCGAGAACCTCGTTCGGCAGGACATCGGAGAATGCGGCACGTGCAAGGGCACGGTTGCGGCCGCCGCGTGTCCACTGCCACGTCGGAACGGAGAGACAGAACTCGACGATCGGCTGACTGGCAAGCGGTGAAAATCGCGGCAGGCATGTACCTGTTCCGTGAATCTGGTTCTGGGACCGCATGATCAGTTGCATGTGATCCTGCCAGCCACGGCGCGCCTCGCCTGGTTCCGGCAGCCATGCTGTCAGCGGATCAGGGTGGCGTGGCTCGGCTCCGACGGCAAGAAGCGTCGCATCCGCCGGCCATGGATCACCTGTCCTCGCCACCAGTCTTCGCGCCGTTGCACCAAGCATGGTGGATATGGTGCAGCCGGTGATGCGGCACGTGTCCAGCAGTGTTTCGGTGAACCCGGACCTGAGCCCTTGCGCCCGCAAACGGTCGACCACTGGTGCTGCCGAGTGAAGGAAGCAGAAGATGTTGTCGCCGCCATTGCCATCGAGCACCACATCCGCGCCCAGCTCGGCCATGGCGTCGCCGAGCGCAGCGTCGAGGACAGAAAGGAAGGCGCGTCGCCCGGGACGGGGCAGCCCGGCGGATGCAGCCTGGGCTGGATCGAAAAGCGCAGGATCGTACATCCGTTCGGTAAAGGGCACCCGACACGCCTCGGCGACTGCGCGCGCATAGACGCGCTCGTCGCCGCTGGGATCGAGAGTTGCGAGGCTCACACAGCCGAAGCTGATTCCCGCGATTGCACCGGCACCGCAGATCAGCGATGAATCGACACCGCCCGAGGACGCGACGGCCACGTAGCCGAGCTGCTTGCCCCACCTGCCAACGACCCCTGCGGCGATGTGGCGCAGTTCCTCTGCATTCTCCTCGAATGTGCGTTGCGAGGACGAGAGCGCACGATCGGGTGCGTGCCACAACCGGAGCGGTGGATCCTTCGCACCGACCGACAGAAGTGCGCCCGGGATAAGCTCGGTAATGCCCTCAAGACAGGTCTGCCGCTGTCGGAGTTCGGGCCTCAGCAGATGGGCCCGGACCGCCGACCACGACACACCCGGGACACGCCTGGCGCACATGCCAAGCAGCGCAGGATCGCTCGCGAACAGGCAGCCGTCGCCATGTTCGGCCCAGTAGACAGGAAGCAGTCCGGAAGGGTCGGACATGACAGCCCATGTCGCTGTCCGGGCGTCGCAACCGACATAGAGATAGGCGCCCCAGAAGCGTTCGATCAGGTCACGCGCCATGCGGCCGGACTCCGTGGCCCGGCCTTGGAAGATTTCCGGCCCGGTTGCAGGACGAAATCCTGCCCGGATGAAGACATGACCAAGAACGGTGTCCGATCCTGCTACGTTCATTACTGTCACTGAGGGGTCAACCCACAGTGCCGGGCCGGGTCCCCGCATCATGTCCGCCTTCCCGACACGATCGATCCTTGCTGCCGGATTGGCATATCGTGGCAGCGCCAGCAGGAACGCGATCTGTCTCACAGAACGAGGAGCGGATGATAGCGGCGCACTTCCTCGACACTGTCATTGAGGACGTCGCTGCCGTGCTGAACCCAGCAATGGGCCGCGAACGGTGCCGTCTTCACCGCTATGACCAGGTTCGTCCGGATACCGCGTGTGGCAAGGCCAAGGGTAAGCGCGATCGAGCGGGGCAGGCACCGATCTGCTGCTGACCGGAGCAGGCGGGCATGTTCGAAGCCGCGAACGCATGCCCGTCCGGAGGCGGTCATGCTGCCGCACGGTTCCCGCATTGAACCGAGGATCTCGGAAAGATCGCCGAGCGCCGAGCCGAAGCCCTCGGTGGCGAGCCTTTTCTCGGCTCTGCGCTGCAACCACAATGCCCTGGCTACCTCCTCAAGGCGAAACATGCCAGCTTCCATGGCCGGCGAGGTCCGGCAAGGCGTGCGCCAGTCTGCAGGTCGTACCAGGTGCTCTGGCTGGAAACTGTCCGGCACCTGGCCGGACGCCACATCGGCAGCAAACCGATGGTTGTCATCCTCGCCGAGACAGAAATAGCGGTCACCGGCGACGTCGAGGAAGACCAGGCGGTCACCGACCATCGCCCAGGCCGTTGTGGCAGTGTCAGGAGTTTGCTGCGCCATGTCTGATCAGCCTGCAAGGCGCCTGCATCAGGTGCAGGCGCCTTGCGCATTATCAGTCTTCGGCGGAGCCGGTGACGTAGCGCAGCTGACTGCCGCTGCCATCATCCTCGAAAATGGCCGCGCCCTTCGTTTCGATCGAGGCCTTGCCGAGGTCGATGACGATCGGTTCACGCGGTTCACAATTGCTCATGGGTCTTCTCCTACTTGCTGACGCGACTCGATCAGTCGCAAGGCAAAGGTGACTCCTCCAGAAGCAAGGCGCTAATTTATAATCGGATTATACCATGGCAGGCATGTGCTCTGCATGTGAACCGGGCGTTGAGGACATCCGTTGGCAGATGCATCGGCACCTTCAGCGCGAGCCTGGACATGCGTACCGGCGCGCGTCACCGCCGAAACTATCCGATATTGGGGCGAGGCAAAACTCGCTGCCACGCAAGGGTTTCGCCATCTGCGCACTTGCCGGCGCTCCCGGCAAGCCGCTGGCGTCTCCCTTGTACGGCCACAGTTGCCGAGGCGGGAAGCGCCGTCAATCGGGCTTGCACCGGGGACCCGGCAAGGCAGGTGCGCGATGTCAGTCGCGAACTTCTGACTGCCTTCGCGCCCGCGCAAATCCCCGATCATGCGTGATGAACCGCTCAAGCATCGGCGGGATCAGTTGCTCGGGTGCAGGCGCGCCGCTTGCCTCGCCTCCGTTCAGGACGATGCCGTAAGCGGCAAGGTCACGATGGAGCCGTGCAGCGATCTCCACAGTGAGCTTCACCGGCTTCTCGTCAGTGATGTCGGAGAGCTTGAGTCTCGTCACAATCCACCCTCCATGGCGATGTCGCGGGTGACCAGCACACGCACGGGATAGCCGGGGCGAATGGTCAGTGTCGGACGGATGGCAAGTTCGCGGCCAACGATCTGTTCGCCGGCCCGGTTGATGCTGTCCTGGCTCCCGCGGCGCAGCGCGCGGACAAGATTGTCATCGTTACCCGCTCCAAGTTCGCCCCCGACACCGAGCAGGGTCGACACAAACGCGGCCTTGAGTACGCCGCCCCAGTGGTAGTCAACGCGGTCTTCAAGCCCCGCATAGCCTGACGCGTCAGCAGCAGGCTGGCGCTCCAGCACGATCGAACGCCCATCGGGCAGAATCAGCCGGTTCCACGCCAGCAGCATGCGGCTCTGTCCGAAAGCGACATCAGCCTCATAGTCCCCGATGAGCCGCGCGCCCTGCGGTATCAGCAGGCGCCGCCCGGTCAGGCTGTCATGGACGTTCTGCGTGACCTGCGCGGTGACGAGCCCGGGCTGGTCGGAGCGGATGCCGGTGATCAGTGCTGCCGGGATGACCGATCCGGCCAGCAGGGTGTGATCAGTGGCAGCAAGGCTGACGCGCTCGGGCGAGCTGGTGCGCCGGTCGGGCGCACGATCAAGAAACCCTGTCGATCGCGGCGCTGTCTCGCCTTGCATCGCGACGGCAGGTTTGGCCGACCCCGAGGATGAGGACGCGCCGGAATGTTCGGTCCGGCTGCCACCGCCCGTGAACAGTTGGCTGGTCCTCACCGCCTCCCGCTCGCGCTCCATCTGCATGCGCGCCTGTTCCCGTGCGTCAGGACCGGCTGCGGAGGTTGCAGCAGGGCCAACCGGCGGGAGCTCGGCAACAGCACCGCGATCCTGTGCATCGAGTATCGGTTTGCCCAGGTCGCCGGGAAGCGGCGGGCCGAGCCGCGGGACCTTGCTGTAATCGGACGGCGCCGAGGCAAGCCCGTCGGCCACCGCGACCCCGCTGGTGTTATGAAGTTCCTGTGCTCGCTCGGTGGAAGGAGGGCGAAGCGCGAAAACGAGCGCTCCACCGACCAGCGCCAGTGCACCTGCACCCGCGATCCCGATCGCCTTGCGCGATAGCCGCACGACCCTCGGACGCTCGCCCTGCAGCCGCACGACCGTTTCGGGGTCCTCGGTCTGAAGCGTTCCTTCCGCTGCGGCCTCTGGCCTCTTTTCGTCCGGGGCAATCATGAGCCGCTCCGCGCGCGGTTGACAAGTTGGACACGCTGCTGGCGCCGACCTGCGCCAAGGCGCAGCTCAGCCTTCCCGAACAGACGGTCGACGATCAGATAGCGGCCGGATACCCGGTAATTGGCGAGCTCGGCAGTCCCCTCCTCGCCGATGATGAAGAACGGCGGCATCTCGCCCTGCGCGATGGCGGACGGAAACTCGACCAGCGTCCGCCGCCCGTCGTCGAATATCCGCACGGGCCGCCAGTCCGGCCGGTCTCCCTCGATCCGGTAGTCGAAATTGAGCTGCTCAAGGGCGAGGCCATCCGCAACCGGTTCCGCGCGCGCAGCAACCTCCGCGGCTTGGCGCAGCGCGATGAGTTCGTCGGCCGGATAGGTCCAGCTTACGGAAGCCATCCATGTACGGGGCGTTGCCCGCAGCTCGAGATGGTAGGTGCGCCGATCGGTGTTGATGACGA